>ENA-OFDM01000425-OFDM01000425.1-metagenomes-genome-assembly--contig:-NODE-425-length-18172-cov-2.277529_pt1 | contig 18172 bp, 14 predicted proteins | sample MGYA00153385_OFDM01 | MGnify analysis MGYA00153385
TGAGCGCGTCAGAGGTGAGCTGGTCGGCTCGCACGAGCTGGATGTCGACGAGGCGAACGGCGAACACGCCGACCACCGCAAAGACCACCACGATCGCGAGGGCCAGGCGATGACGGCTGCGGCGCGGGGTGGTCACGGGCGCTTCCTCCGATGGTTTGGCAACTGGATGGTTCACGGAACAGGTGTTCTCGGCGCCGGCCGACGCCGGAGCCGATGCTCTAGTGGGTGATCGGCGACGGCATTACAGTCGGCGCCGGAACCCCCGCTGTGGACGCTACAGAATCGTTCGTCACGGGTGTGCCAGGCGCGCCCGTCCCGGCTGTGGTTGCTCCCGCACCGATAGCCGAAAGCTCGGGGGTGATCAGCGCGTTCGGGGTGTATTTCGCGGCATCCGCTGCCACGGTCGTATCTGCAGTGGCCGCCATGGGAGCCCGGGTGACACCACCGGTGAGGCTCAGGAAGCCCTGGCTGCCCGTATTCATCACCATGCCGAGCGCAGATGCGCGCCCCGCGAGGTTCTGGGGTGACCGCAAGGTATTGAGGGATTCGGACAGGGCCTGCTGGTCACGGGAGAGATCGCGCTGGGTCTGCTGGAGTCCCGAGATCTGGTACGCACCATCCGACAGCCAGATGCTGAGAAGCAGTTGGGCCATCAGGATGATGAAGAGTCCGACGACGGCAACGAGTGCGTAGACCACGCGAGGTCGCGCACGCCTCTGGTGGCGAGTGGAGACGATCTCAATATGACGGGGATGGCTGTCGAGCCCTGCCGGAACGAAGGCTGGCAGATCGATGGCGAGAGCGTTACTCATGCGGCCTTCCGAATGCGTTCGGCAGCACGCAGCCGCACGGGTGTGGACCGCGGGTTTGCGGCCTTCTCGTCGTCGCTGGCGAGTTCGGCGCCGCGGACGAGCAGTCTGAGTTCTGCGCGGTGTTCCGGCAGTTCGATCGGGAGTCCCACCGGAGCGGTCGATGACGACGCTGTGGCCAGCGCACGCTTCACGATTCGGTCTTCGAGCGACTGGTAGGCAAGCACGACGATGCGGCCGTCGACGGCGAGGGAGCGGATCGCGGCCGGGATGGCGCGCTCGAGTACCGAGAGCTCCTGGTTGACCTCGATACGGAGTGCCTGGAAAACCCGCTTGGCCGGATGTCCCTTGCGTTGGATGGCCACCGGGGTCGCCGCGGTGATGAGTTCGACGAGCTCAGCAGAGCGCACGAGCGGCCTCGCCTCCCGGGACTCCACGATCTTCTTCGCGTACCGCTGGGCGAGCCGTTCTTCGCCAAACTCCCAGAAGATACGCCGCAGCTCGGACTCGCTGTAGTCGGCGAGTATTCGCTCGGCCGTGAGGGGGGACGTCGCGTCCATGCGCATGTCAAGGGGCGCATCCTTCGAATAGGAGAATCCACGCTCCACCCGATCGAGCTGCAAGGAAGACACGCCAAGGTCGAACAGGATGCCCGAGACCTCGGTGATCCCGAGTGAGTCGAGGGACTCCTCGAACCGGTCGTAGACGGTGTGGACGAGATGCACTCGGTCGCCGAAGGGTGCGAGGCGCTCCCCCGCAATGGCGAGAGCATCGGTATCGCGATCGAGACCGACGAGCACCAGCTCGGGAAAGCCCTGCAGGAAGGCCTCGGCGTGGCCGGCCATACCGAGCGTTGCATCCACCAACACTGCGCCCGGCTGAGAGACCGCGGGGGTGAGCAGCTCGATGGTTCGTTCGAGCATCACAGGGGTATGGATCTGGTTGTTGACCATAGTGACCGGTGGTCCAGTTCCTTGTTCCTGATCCCCATCCGTCCGACCTGTCACCGGGGAAGTGATGTCAGGGCGAATCGACGGCTGGGAGTCAGGAACAAGGGCGCTAGAAGAGCCCGGGGATCACCTCCTCCGTGGTGTCGGCGAAGGCACTTTCCTGCTCCGCGTAATAGGTCTCCCACGCGGTGGTATCCCAGATCTCTGCGCGGTTACCGGCGCCGATCACGGTGAGGTCCCGTCCGAGACCGGCATAGGCGCGCAAGGCAGCGGGAATGGTAACCCGGTGTTGGGTGTCGGGCACCTCAGCATTCGCGCCGGAGAGAAAGAGGCGCAGATAGTCGCGAGCCTGCTTGCTCGTCACGGGAGCCTGGCGGATGCGATCATGCATCTCTTCGAACTCGCGAGTGGAAAACACGTAGAGGCATCGCTCCTGGCCTCGGGTGATCACGATGCCGGACTCGAGCTCTGACCAAAACTTGGCCGGAAGGATGACGCGGCCCTTGTCGTCGAGCTTGGGGGTGTGGGTGCCAAGAAACATCGGCAACTCCCCCTCATTCTCCGGCCTGGATTCAAGTAAGCTCCACTTTACTCCACTCTCAACCACAAAACAATAAAAAGCGCGCCAAACAGCCCTGTATTGGGGTGAAAATCCTCTACAGATAGGGAATATCTCAGGTGGAGGAAAATGCAGCAAACTTCTGAGATCTCAACAAAAAAAGGCACAAAAAAAGGCCGATCTTTCGATCGGCCGTCGTTTGAGGGTGAAGCTACTGCTCGCGCCCGTCCTGGCGCTTGTCCCAGCGCTCGTTCATGCGATCCATGAAGGACGCTTTCGCACGCGCTTCAGCAGGCCGCGGCGCCTCCTCTACCAGACGCTTGGGCGACGAAATGGCCACGAGAACGCCCACGAACATCACGACAAATCCGGCGACACCGAGGATGGCCAATTGGAGCATGACACCGGTGACGATCACCGCGATTCCGGCGAGGCCGAGGAGCGCACCGATCGCGATTGACCGGTAGGTTGGCCGTCCACCGCCCGAGCCTACAGTTGCGACGAAATCTGCGTCATTGTGGTATAGGCTGCGCTCCATTTCGTCCAGGAGACGCTGTTCATGTTCCGACAGCGGCATGATGACTCCCTTCAGGTCAGAGACACGGTGGTGGTGTGTCTCAATTGTAGACTCTGCTACCTAGCTAGGCTATAACCGTGCCTGAGAGTAAGCGGTTAGTTGACCTTGTCCAGAGCGACATCGACGTTTTTTTGGACGAGCGGGAGCCATTGCTCGCGCACATCGGATCGGACCTTGCCCCGTTCATCGACTTCTCCCGCGTGCTCCTGCGGGGCGGCAAGCGCTTTCGTGCGCTCTTCTGCTACTGGGGGTGGCAGTCCGTAAGCGGACACATGACGAGCTTCGATGTGATGCCCGATCGCGGCGTCCCCAGCGATCTCGATGCGATCGTGCTTGCGGCGAGTGCCCTCGAGTTCTTTCACGCGGCGGCACTCGTGCACGACGACATCATGGATAACTCCGACACCCGGCGTGGGATGCCCAGTGCACACAAGCGATTCGAGGCTCTGCACGACAACGGCCGCTGGACCGGGAGCGCGCGCGGATTCGGCCAGTCCGCCGCGCTGCTGCTCGGCGACCTCTTGCTGAGCTGGAGCGACGAGCTATTCGACTCCGGACTACAGTCGCTCACCGAGCCCGCGGCCCGCGTTGCCGCGCGCCGCGAATTCAACCTCATGCGAACAGAAGTGACTGTCGGCCAGTACCTCGACATCCTCGAAGAACGCAGCTGGAGAAACTACCCAGAACCCGAACTGCTCTCGCGCGCGCACCGCGTGATCGTCTATAAGTCGGCCAAGTACAGCATCGAAGCGCCTCTCGCAATCGGTGCGGCGCTCGCCGGCGGATCGATCCAGCAGGTTGCTGCGCTGCGCGAATTCGGCCTTCCGTTGGGAATCGCCTACCAGCTGCGGGATGACCTGCTTGGCGTCTTCGGTGACCCCGAGACCACGGGCAAACCCTCGGGAGACGACCTGCGCGAAGGCAAACGCACGGTACTCATCGCCCTCGCTCGCACCAAGCTGTCGTCCAACTCCACCAGCCTGCTCGACGAACTGCTCGGAGACCCGGAACTCTCACCTCAGCAGGTGGCGATGCTTCAGGCATCCATCCGCGAGAGCGGTGCCGTCGAGCATGTCGAGCGCATCATTGACCACAACGTCACACTCGCGATCACCGCGATCGAAACTGCTCCGCTCAGCGCGGCATCAAAGGAGCAATTGATTCGGCTCGCAGACACCGTGATCAAGCGATCCGCCTAAGACACGGAAGTCCGCTAGAAGCCGAGCGCCTGCGCGACTCGTCTCACCTCGGCCTTGCGGCCGGCGCGGAGAGCGTCGATTGGGGAGATACCGAGGCTCTCCTCCTCGGTGAGCAGCCAGTGCATCGCTTCGTCGTCGCTGTACCCACTGTCATGGAGCACGACAAGAGTTCCGCGCAGCTCCGGAAGCGGCTCGCCGTCACGGATGAAGGACTCCGGTACTTTCCAGACACCGTCGAACTTCGAGGCAAGCAGGCTGTGGTCTTCGATGAGCCGACGCACTTTGCTCACGCCGATTCCGAGCATGTCGACGAGTTCGGGGAGGGTGAGCCAGCGGGTGTCCGAAGCAGTAGTCACGAGTGCAATGCTGCCAGAAGTGCGGCCCCGTGCAAACTTCGGCCTTTTATTTCGAATGCGTTAACTTAAACAACATCCGTCCCGCTAATTGACACTGTTATAAATCTATGTCAGCGTTTACCGATGGCGTGTCGCCTGTTCCTGGGTGCAGCACATATCTCGGGGGCGAGAGATAGACGAGGTTTTAGCATGACGAACACATTCGAACCGCGCAGGGACCGCTCCAGTCGGCGGCAGGGCAGCCGCGCGGATCAGGGCAGCCGGGCCGATCAGGGCAAACTTGCCCGCGGTCTCTTCAACACCATCCCGATCGTGATCGCCGGCTCCATGGCGATGACCCTCAATGTGACCGGCCCGGTGCACTCCGCCGACCTTCGGCGCGAAAAACCGCGGTCTTCGCCGATAGAGCTCGGCAAGAGCATCCGCGACGCGTTCACCGCCGCCGCCCGAGCCGCAAGCAACCCCGTTGCCGTCCCCGTTTCGCAGGCCAGCACCATCGTGGCTGCCGCGCCCACCAGCTACAAGGTCGTGGCCGGCGACACGATCTCGAGCATCGCCGGGCGCTACGGCCTGGCCACCGCCTCCGTTCTCGCTCTCAACGGCCTCAGCTGGAAATCCATAATTTTCGCCGGGCAGACCCTGAAGCTGAGCACGAGCGGCGCAGTTGCCGCGGTCGCGCTCGTCGCCCCAAGCGGTTTGAGCCGTTACACGATCCAGAAGGGCGACTCGATCGGCGGCATCGCCGCAAAGTTCGGGCTCGCCACCCAAACCCTGCTGAGCGCCAACGGGCTGGCCTGGACCAGCATCATCTACCCCGGCCAGACAATTGCCATCCCGGGATCGACGGCTGTGGCCTCCGTCACCCCCGCCAGCCAAGTGCGCATCGTGGAGGCTCCGTCTGCCAGAACGCCGAGCAGTAACCCCGTGACCTACACGATTGCAAGCGGTGACACCATCGCGAAGATCGCCTCGAAATTCGATGTGACCTCCCAGGCCATCCTCACCGCCAATAACCTCAGCTGGTCGAGCATCATCTACGGCGGCCACACCCTCGTCATCCCGACCGCTGCTTCCGTCGTGCCCGCATCGCCGAGTGCCGTCGTGCCTCTCACCCGCGAAATGGCCACCAATGCGCGCATCATCGTCTCCGTCGGCCGCTCCCTCGGCGTGCCGGAGTATGGCCTGGTCGTGGCCCTCGCCGCCGCCGCGCAAGAGTCGGGCCTCCGCAACCTGACCTACGGTGACCGCGACTCGATCGGCATCTTCCAGCAGCGTCAGAGCACCGGCTGGGGTACTCCGGCGCAGATCCTGGAGCCGACGTACGCGAGCCGTCTGTTTTTCGGTGGGCCGAAGAATCCCAACGCCGCGAATACTCGCGGGCTTCTCGACATTCCGGGCTGGCAGGCCAAATCTGTAACCGATGCGGCCCAGGCGGTGCAGCTGTCCGGCTTCCCCGCTGCCTACGCAAAATGGGAGACCTCGGCACGATCCTGGCTCGCGACACTCAAGTAGCCAGTGGGAGATAACGATTGCGCTCACAAGCGCATTCGAAGCGGCCGCAGCACGGTGTTTTATCCGGATGATTTACCGGTCAATCCCTAGAATTGTCCAGTGACCACCAGCAGTAGCGACCCCCTGATCGGACGTCTCATCGACGGCCGGTACCAGGTGCGCTCACGCATCGCCCGCGGAGGCATGGCCACGGTGTACCTCGCCACCGACCTCCGTCTTGAGCGGCGCGTCGCGATCAAGGTCATGCACGGTCACCTCGCCGACGATTCACAATACAAGGCGCGTTTCATCCAGGAGGCGCGCTCGGCGGCGCGGCTCGCGCATCCCAACGTTGTGAACGTGTATGACCAGGGCCAGGATGGCGAGACCGCCTACCTGGTGATGGAGTACCTGCCGGGCATCACGCTGCGCGACCTGCTGATGGAGCACAAGGTGCTCACCACGATGCAGGCGATGGACATCATGGAGGCCATCCTTGCCGGGCTCGCCGCCGCGCATAAGAACGGCATTGTTCACCGCGACCTCAAACCGGAAAATGTGCTTCTCGCGGACGACGGGCGGATCAAGATCGGCGACTTCGGGCTCGCACGCGCGGCATCAGCCAACACGGCTACCGGCAACGCCCTCCTCGGCACGATCGCCTACCTCTCCCCCGAGCTTGTGACCCGCGGTGTGGCCGACACCCGCAGCGACATCTATGCCGTCGGCATCATGCTGTACGAGATGCTGGCCGGCGAGCAGCCGTTCAAGGGCGAGCAGGCTTTCCAAATCGCGCACCAGCACGCAAACGACACCGTGCCGACACCGAGCACCAAGAACCCACGCGTGCCCGCCGAGCTTGACGAGCTCGTGTTGTGGGCCACCGCGCGGGATCCCGACCAGCGTCCCCGCGACGCGAAGGCCATGCTCGACCAGCTACATGAGACGGAAGCGCTGCTGCGGCTCGATGAGCCTGCCACCGCGGCCACCGCTCTCCAGCGCACGATGATCATGCCCTCCGCAGTCGCCCCGCCGTCAACTACCGGCGACACCCAGATCCTCACGCCGAAGGTTCGGCATCGCACCGGTCCGATCCTCACGGAGACCGCCAACACCCTCGCACTGAAGAGCGACCGGAGGCGACGCAAGGGATTCTGGCTGTTCGCCCTCGTCATCCTCATCGCCGCTCTTGTGGGCGGCACCGGCTGGTACTTCGGCACCGGACCCGGGGCACAGATTGCGATCCCCAATCTCGCCGGGCAGACCCCCGCTGCGGCATCCGCTGCGCTCACCAGGCTCGGGTTCACCGTCAACCCCAAAAATGGTGCGACACCGTCGCTTAGCGTGGCGAAAGACGCCGTTGCAGAGACCACTCCTGCCATCGGAACCCGTGTGGCCAAAAAGAGCAAGGTCACCCTGTTGATCTCTACTGGGCCAAGAAACATCGCCGTTCCCGCACTCGTGGGCGAGGCACAGAACGCCGCCATCCAGAAGATCAAGGACGCCGGCTTCCGCTACGAGTCGAATGGCTCGACAAAGCAGTTTGACGCCAAGGTGTCCAAAGACACCGTGATCTTGGCCTTCGGCGCCAATGCACTCGACCTCGCAACGGTGAAGACCTATGGCGAGAACCAGCCAATTTCGCTCGTCGTCTCCGCCGGTGCGATCCCGGATGTCGCGGGGCGCAGTGTCAAAGATGCCACCAGCACCCTCCTCGAAGTGGGGCTCACGGCGACGCCGGGACGGGAGAACTACAGCGATACCGTGCCCAAAGGCAACGTGATCGGTATCGACGTCGCCGACGGAGCCGTCATCCGGCCCGGAGATCCGATCTCGCTGACGATTTCCAAGGGCAAGGAGCAGATCGCCGTGCCGGATGTTGTCGGCATGAGCTGGGATAAGGCCAAGAAGGCGCTGACCGATGCCGGATTCGTGCCGAGCTACAACAAGGTGGCTGATATCGCTCCTTCGTTATTCACCGTAGCGAGGACGAACCCCTCGGCTAGTACGACGGTCGACAAGGGCTCAACGGTGAAGGTCAACTTCAACCTCTAGCCATTCGGCCAGTCGACATCTGAACGAGACCGTGCGCCCGTTTGTCAGCCATGCTGTCGAACGTTTCGCCGCATGGCTGGCAAACCCGCGCACGGTCCGGCGCTCTGTTCGCGGATCAGGAGTTGTGCGAGACACGCCGCGGTGTGGGCCCGCGACACGCCCTATCCATCCCGCTGCTCCTGATCCGCGAACCCGTTACTCGCGGTAACGAGGCGCTCTCGGCTACCAGACGCTCTCGCAGAAGACGCTTTCGCGAGGTACCGTTTCGCACAGCGGGGTCAGCGCGCGCCGAGCTCCTCAGCCACGAGGAACGCGAGCTCGAGCGACTGCATGTGGTTGAGCCGCGGATCGCAGAGTGACTCGTACCGGGTCGCGAGGGTTGCCTCGTCGATCTGCTCTGAGCCGCCGAGGCACTCCGTGACATCGTCGCCGGTCAGCTCGATGTGGATGCCGCCCGGGTAGGTTCCCGCCGCCCGGTGCGCCTCGAAGAAGCCCTTGACCTCGTCGACGACGTCGTCGAACCGCCGCGTCTTGTAGCCGTTGGGAGTGGTGAGCCCATTGCCGTGCATCGGGTCGGTGACCCACAGCGGGTTGGCATCGACCTGCTTGATCGCCTCAAGAAGCGGCGGAAGAGCGTCCCGTACCTTGCCAGCTCCCATGCGGGTAATGAAGGTCAGACGTCCGGGCTCGCGGTTCGGATCGAGCTTGTCGATGAGCCGAAGCATGTCGTCGATCTTGGTCGTCGGGCCGAGCTTGACGCCGATCGGGTTGCGCACGCGAGACATGTAGTCCACATGGGCGCCGTCGAGGTCGCGGGTGCGCTCCCCGATCCAGATAAAGTGTGCCGAGGTGTTGATCGGTGTGCCGTTGCGCGAGTCGATTCGCGTCATCGGGCGCTCGTAGTCCATGAGCAGGCCCTCATGACTGGTGTAGAACTCCACGCGCTTGAGTTCGTCGAAATCGGCGCCCGCCGCCTGCATGAACTTGATGGCCTTGTCGATGTCGTGGGCCATCTGCTCGTAACGCACGTTCGCCGGATTGCGGGCGAAGCCCTGATTCCACCGGTGCACCTGGCGCAGGTCGGCGAAACCACCCTGGGTGAAGGCGCGCACGAGATTGATCGTGGATGCCGAGGTGTGGTACCCCTGCACGAGACGGCGGGGATCTGCCTCGCGCGACTCCGGCGTGAAGTCGAAGCCGTTGACGATGTCGCCGCGGTACGCCGGCAGGGTCACGTCTCCGCGGGTCTCGGTGTCGCTCGAGCGCGGCTTGGCGAACTGTCCAGCCATCCGGCCCATCTTGATCACCGGGGTGGAAGCACCGTAGGTGAGCACCACAGCCATTTGCAGCACCGTTTTGACGCGATTGCGGATGGCGTCGGCGGTCGCCCCGGCGAAAGTCTCGGCGCAATCGCCGCCCTGCAGCAGGAAGGCCTGGCCACGCGCGGCGGCAGCGAGACGCTCGCGCAACACGTCAACCTCACCGGCAAAGATGAGGGGCGGAAGCGTGGCGATCTCTGCTGAAGCAGCCTGCACCGCCGAGGCATCCGGCCACTGGGGCTGCTGCTTGATCGGCAGTGTGCGCCAGTGGTCGAGACCGGCGATTACGGACGGATCTGCGAGTACGACCGGGTCATCATTGCTGGCAAACACAGGGGGTGGTTCCTCAATGCGCTGGGGGTGAGATCGGGCTGAGAGAAAGAGAGAATGGCCCGACTTGCCAGCCTACCGGCTGAGTGAAGCCTGCTTCTCCTTGACGGAGGAGGCATAGACATCCACGTACTCCTGGCCACTGAGGCGATTGAGCTCGTACATGATTTCGTCGGTGATCGAACGAAGAATGAAGCGGTCGCCCTCCATGCCTTCGAACCGCGAGAAATCGAGCGGCTTTCCGATGACAATTCCGATTCGGCGCACCTTCGGCAAGCGCGATCCGATGGGCATCACCTTCTCGGTATCGATCATCGCGACCGGCACCACCGGAACGCCGCCCTCGAGAATCATGCGGGCGACACCGGTGCGACCCCGATAGAGCCGGCCATCGGGGCTGCGAGTGCCCTCCGGATAAATGCCGAGTACCTCACCGCGCGCGAGCACCCCGAGCCCGGTCTGCAAGGAGGCCTCGGACGCCTTGCCCCCAGAGCGGTCGATCGGGATCATCCCTGTGGCCGTCAGGAAGTTCTTGATCATCCACGATTTGGTGCCGCGCCCCGTGTAGTAATCGCTCTTGGCGAGAAAGCTGATGCGGCGGTCCATCACGAGCGGCAGGAACACTGAGTCGATGAACGAGAGGTGATTGGATGCCATGATCACACCGCCCGATTTCGGGATGTTCTCGTGCCCGGTGACCCACGGACGGAAGGCGGTCTTGAGCAGAGGACCCGCAACCAGGTTCTTCATGAACCAGTAGAACATTTGTGACCCACGCCTTCAGAGATTGCCTTACTCTAACGGCTTCGCGCCTGACTACCGGCTTTCGGAGTGAAGTCTCGCCAGGTCTGCCGCTCCCACGACGCCCGCGTCGTTCACCAGTTCGGCGATCACGAACGCAGGTTCGGGGTGAAATCCGCGTGCAGGGAGGCAGGAGAGGTAGGCCTCCCGGATCGGATCGAGCAGAAGGTCACCGGCCACCGCGACGCCCCCGCCGAAGACGAAGACCTGCGGATCGAGCACCGCGCTGAGCGAGGCGCAGGCTTGACCGAGCCAGGTGCCGAGTTGGCGGAGCGCCTGCACAGCACCAGCGTCACCAGCAACGATGAGGTCTGCGACATCCGGCCCGGTGAGGACGCCCTTCTGTTCGCGCACCGCAGCGAGCCCGAGGCCGATGCCGTCCATATCCGCAATCGCATTGGCCATACGAAGCAGTGCGCGACCGGAGCCGTACTGCTCGATACAACCGCGGGCGCCGCAGCCGCACGGGAGGCCGTCCGGCACGACGCGCATGTGGCCAAGCTCGGCTCCCGCGCCGAACCCGCCGCGGAACAGGCGGTCCTGGGTGACGATGGCCCCACCGACCCCGGTGCCGATGGTGAGCATGGTCATGTCGCTGTAGAGGCGGCCGGCGCCGAAGCGGAACTCGGCCCAGCCGGCCGCGTTGGCATCGTTGTCAATAGTGATGTCGAGGTCGAGTCGGTCGGTGAGGCGCTCTCGGAGTGGCTCGTGCCGCCAGCTGATATTCGGCGTGTAGTACACCGTCGACTGGGCCGCATCGATGAATCCCGGGGCGGCGACGCCAGCGGCCTGCACCTCATGGCCGGCGTGCAGGCGCTCGATCATGGCGACGACCGCGTCGACGATCTGCTCAGACCCGGTGGTCGGAGTGGCCACCCGATCTTCCACGATGATCTCCCCCAGCTCGGAGACGAGGGCCCCCGCGATCTTGGTGCCGCCGATATCGATTCCGATTGCATGCACGCGCAATGACCTTTGTTCCGAGGGAGGGATGAGGGGAGTGCAAGTTGTGGGAGAGGTACAACCGGTAGATCGATTCCCCGTCGCACCACATAGAGTTTAGTCAACGGGGGTGTCTTGCACTATTTGGCGCCCCGCCCCGATTGTGCACGAAACGGCTTCAACCTGGAGCCCGTGCCGGCCCCAAAGGAGTTGCCGTGCAGGAATATGACGTACCCGCTCTTGTCGATGCCGATCCCGATGCGAACGCGACGGACCTGCTGGTCGACCGGGTGAAGTCCACTCCGGATCTCCCGCTCTTCGCGCTCCCCACCGCATCCGGAGGCTGGACGGATGTTTCCGCCTCCGAGTTCCTCGCCCAGGTGGTTGCTCTGGCGAAGGGCCTCGTCGCCGCCGGCATCCAGCCGGGCGACAAGATCGGGCTCATGTGCAAGACGCGTTACGAGTGGACTCTCATCGACTTCGCTACGTGGTTCGCTGGCGCGGTGCTCGTGCCCGTGTACGAGACATCCTCCCCCAGCCAGGTGCAGTGGAATCTCGCCGATTCCGGTGCGATTGCCATGATCACGGAGACACCGGACCATTTTGCCCGCTTTGACGAGGTCTACGCGGACCTTCCCCTGATTCGTAACGCCTGGAAAATAAACCTCGGAGACCTCGACAAGCTGGCAGCAAGCGGCGCCGAGGTAACGGACGAGGAGATTGAACGACGCCGCGTGACGGCCAAGGGGTCAGACCTCGCAACCCTGATCTACACCGCTGGCACCACCGGGCGCCCGAAGGGCTGTGTCCTCACCCACTCCAACTTTGTGGAACTCTCGCGCAACGCAGCCCTGGCGATCCCTGAGGTGGTGAACACGCAGTCGAAGACACTGCTGTTCATCACTCTGGCCCATATCTTCGCCCGGTTCATCGCCGTGCTGAGCATTCACGGCGGGGTGCAGGTGGGCCACCAGTCCGATACGAAGCAACTACTCCCGGCCATGGCCTCCTTCAAGCCGACATTCCTGCTCGCAGTGCCTCGCGTCTTCGAAAAGGTCTACAACTCTTCGGAGCAGAAGGCAGAGAGCGGCGGCAAGGGCAAGATCTTCCGCCGCGCCGCTGCTGTCGCCATCGAGCACTCGAAGGCGCTCGATGCCGGAGTCGTGCCTCTCGGACTCAAGCTGCAGTTCGCCGTGTTCGACCGTCTCGTGCTGTCCAAGATCCGGGAAGCGATGGGCGGCAACGTCACCTTTGCGGTGTCTGGATCGGCTCCCCTCGGCCTGCGACTTGGCCACTTCTACCGCAGTCTCGGCATCAAGATTCTCGAGGGCTATGGGCTCACCGAGACCACTGCGCCGATTTCCGTGAGCCGCCCGTCGAACTTCAAGATCGGCACGGTGGGGCCACCGCTTCCCGGCGTCTCCGTTCGCATTATGGAGGACGGTGAGATCCAGGCCAAAGGCATCAACATCTTCGACGGTTATTGGAAAAACCCCGAGGAGACCGCGAAGGTTTTCGACGGCGAGTGGTTCACGACCGGTGACATTGGCGAGTTCGACGACGAAGGCTACCTCTCCATCACCGGTCGCAAGAAAGAGATCATCGTCACCGCCGGTGGCAAGAATGTCTCACCAGCCCAGCTCGAGGATCCCATCCGCGCTAACCCGATCGTCGACCAGGTGATCGTGGTGGGCGAACAGAAGCCGTTCATCGGCGCCCTGATCACCCTCGATCCCGAGATGCTGCCGGTGTGGCTCAACAACATTAGTGAAGACGCCTCAATGTCCATCGAGGAGGCGGCGCGGCATCCGAAGGTCGTTGCAGAGATTCAGCGGGCGGTGGATGCAGCGAACGCGACAGTCTCCCGGGCGGAGTCGATCCGCAAGTTCGTGATCCTCACTCGGGAGCTCACCGAGGCGAGCGGACACCTCACCCCCAAGCTGAGTATCAAGCGCAACGTGATTCTCACCGACTTCGCCGCTGACATTGAAGGCATGTACCAAAGCGCACCTAAACGGGAGGGTGTTTCGCACTAGCGATCCGCGCCGCTGGCCCAGTACCGGGCGAAGAGGCTAGAACCAGTCGCTGTTGCGGATGGCCTGCATCGCCTCTCGTCGGAGGCCCTTCTCGAGGCCGTCGATATAAAGCTTTCCATCGAGGTGGTCCGTCTCGTGCTGAAGCGCCTGAGCCAGTACCCCTTCACCACTCAGCTCGATCGCATTACCGTCGAGATCGATTCCGGTCACCCGGGCGAATGGATAGCGCAGTCGCTCGAAGTAGAAGCCCGGTACCGAAAGGCAGCCTTCATCCACGAGTTCCGGCTCGCCCGACAGCTCAACCACGACCGGATTGATGATGTACCCGATCTGCCCGTCAACGTTGTAGCTGAAGGCCCGTTGGTTTACCCCGATCTGTGGCGCTGCCACTCCCGCACGACCGGGGATTTTCACCGTATCGATTAGATCCTCGATGAGGCCGGTCACGTCATCCGTCGGGCGGATCGGATCCGAGACGGTCTTCAGCACCGGATCGCCGAAGATTCGGATCTGTCGCTCGGTCATGCTCGTTCGCTCGCTTCCGGGTTGGTTGGGTGAGATTACCGGCCGCCAACCCGGCAGAACGCTCGACTGCTGTCGGTCAGGCACCCTGGCGAGCGGGGAGGCCGTCCGCGACGAGTGCGGCTAGTTCGCGGGCCGATGCCTTGGTGAGTGGCTTGAGATCGCGGTAGTTGATCACGGAACCGGCGGCCAGCTGCGGGTCGTAGGGGATGCGCACGATCTCGCGCACCCGGGACTTGAAGTGGGCCTCGATTTCCTCGAGCTTCACGAGATTGGTGCCCTGTGTTGCAGTGTTGAGCGCCACCACAGCATTCTTCACGAGATCTTGGTAGCCGTTTGCCTCCAACCAGGTGAGCGTCTCGGATGCGAGTCGAGCCTCGTCGACACTTCCTCCGGACACGATCACCACGGAATCGGCTCGTTGCAGTGTCGCCCGCATCACGGAGTGCACGATTCCCGTTCCGCAGTCGGTGAGCACGATCGAGTAGAACCGGGCGGCGAGGTCGGCGACCACGTTGTAGTCGTTCTCGTCGAAGGCTTCGGAAAGCAGCGGGTCAGTGTCAGAGGCGAGGATGTCGAGCCGCGTCTCATCGCGCGACACCATCGTCGTGAAGTCATTGAAGCTATTGATGGTCGGGGCGAGTGTTACGACGTCCCGAACGGTCGAGCGTGTCTGCTTGTTGACACGCTCGGACAGCGTGCCGCGGTCGGGGTTGGCGTCGATCGCGATGATGCGGTCTTCGCGGATGTCGCTCAGCGCCATCCCGAGCAGCGCGGTGATGGTGGTTTTGCCCACTCCCCCCTTGCGCGTGAGCACCGGGATGAAGCGGGCTCCACCCTCGAACTTCTTATCGACGCGGGCCTCCACGGCCTTTCGGGCGAGAACCCTCGGCGAGTCGCCGCGGTTCACGATGTGCAGCGTGGCGACATAAAGGAAGGCGTTCAGTCCACCCTCTGGCTTCACGCGCTTTTTCTTGCGCGCATCGATGAGCCGCTCCGCAGTGAGCATGCTCGCGACCTCTGGCGTCGTCGGGATGTCGCCGCGTGCGCGTTCGCGTCGACTGAGATCGCGGCGGTTCAGGGCACGTTCATCGTTCGTCGGCAGCTCGGGGATGACGACAGGCTCTGGCTTCGGCTCAGGAGCGGGCGTCGGAGCCACAACGGCAATGGACATGGTTGACGGCTTTACGACCTCGACAGAGCCCGGGTTCACGGGCACCTCTACGATCGACACGGCGAGCTCATCATCGGGCGCGGCATGCACCGGGGTGGGAAGACTCACCTCGATGGTGAGACTCTGAGGCAGGCTCACGGTGAGGTCGTCCCCGGCGGCGTCGGCGAAGTCGTAGCCCACTTTGGGGTCGGTAAGCGGGTCGCGACTCTCCGATTCCCTGCTTCTGGTCGACATACCAAGAACCCTTCGTTGTGCTGAAGATGGTGCAATAAAGGCCCTCTATTCTACCGCGAGGGGCGAATAGCACCGGATGGGGCTGACTGTACCCGCGATTAGGCCGGTTCGATCACGACGAGCAGGTCTCCGGCATCCACCTGCTGAGTCCGCGGGATAGCGAGACGCTTCACGGTACCCGCGACGGATGCCGTGATGGCTGCCTCCATTTTCATGGCCTCGATGGAGGCCACGCTCTGGCCGATCGCAACAGAATCGCCGTCGCTGACCTGCAGGGTCACGACGCCGGAGAACGGTGCGGCGATGTGGCCGGCCACCGAAGCATCCGCCTTTTCCGCGGTTTTGGTATCGACGGTGATGCCGCGATCCCGCGCAAACACGGGACGCATCTGACCGTTGATCACCGTCATGACCGTGCGCATGCCCATGTCGTCGGCGTCGCCTATCGCCTCGAGCCCGATATAGAGGCTCACACCCTTCTCGATATCGATGACGTGTTCCTGGCCCTGGCGCAGGCCATACAGGTAGTCGACGGTGTCGATCACCGAGAGGTCGCCGTACTGCTCCCGCACCGCTTCAAATGCCTTCGTCGGAGCGGCAAAAAGGAGTCGATTGAGGGTGTCTCGCCGGGATTCTGCGTCTCCGGCCAGCCCCGCGCGATCGGCATCCGTAATCTCCTCGATGCCGATCTTCACGGTGCGACCGGCGAGCACCTTGGTGCGGAAAGGTTCGGGCCATCCCCCCGGAAGGTCACCGAGTTCTCCTGCCATGAAGCCGATGACCGAATCGGGGATGTCATACCTGTCGGGGTTCGCCTCGAAGTCGGCCGGATCGGCGTTCGCAGCCGCCAGCGCCAGGGCGAGGTCACCGACGACCTTCGACGACGGGGTGACCTTGGGCGGGCGACCGAGCATCTTGTTGGCGGCGGCGTAGAGGTCTTCGATCTTCTCGAACTGGTCGGCGAGCCCAAGGGCGATCGCCTGCTGGCGCAGGTTCGACAGCTGGCCTCCGGGAATCTCGTGGTGGTAGACGCGGCCCGTCGGTCCCGGCAGCCCGGATTCGAATGGCTTGTAGGCGTGACGCACGGCCTCCCAGTAGGGCTCAAGGTCGGAGACGGCCTGCAGCGAGATTCCGGTGTCCCGCTCGGTGTGGGCGAGCGCGGCGACGAGAGCGGATGCCGAGGGCTGGCTGGTCGTGCCGGCCATCGGCGCACTCGCGACGTCCACGGCGTCGGCTCCGGCGCGGCTGGCCGCGAGAAGAGTGGCGAGCTGGCCACCGGCCGTGTCGTGGGTGTGCACGTGCACGGGCAGGTCGAAACGGTCACGCAGGGCGGTCACAAGCTTCTCGGCGGCGCTCGCGCGCAGCAGTCCCGCCATGTCCTTGATGGCGATGATGTGGGCGCCAGCATCCACAATCTGCTCCGCGAGCCTGAGGTAGTAGTCAAGGGTGTAGAGATCTTCCGCCGGATCAAGCAGGTCACCGGTGTAGCACAGGGCGACCTCGGCGAGGGCAGACCCGGTCTCGAGCACCGAGTCGATCGCCGGGCGCATCTGGGAGACGTCGTTGAGAGCGTCGAAGATACGGAAGATGTCGACGCCGGTGGAGGCCGCTTCACGCACGAAGGCATCCGTCACCTCGGTCGAATATGGCGTGTAGCCGACCGTGTTACGACCGCGCAGCAGCATCTGGATGGCGATGTTCGGCAGCGCGTCGCGGAGGGCTGCAAGGCGATCCCAGGGGTTCTCACCCAGGAACCGGAGGGCGACGTCGTAGGTCGCGCCGCCCCAGCACTCCAGGCTGAGCAGCTGCGGCGACAGCCGGGCGAGCGCCGGCGCGGCCCGGACCGCGTCGTAGGTGCGTAGGCGCGTCGCCAGCAGCGACTGATGGGCGTCGCGCAGCGTTGTGTCGGTCACCGCCAGCGGTTGCTGCTCACGGAGCCGGCTGGCCCACCCGGATGGACCGACCTCGTCCAGGAGCCGGCGGCTGCCTGGTGTGGGCGCGGCCGGCAACGGTGGCAGCTTGCCGGCCGGATCGAACAGCGGCCGGGACGGTCGCGGCAACCCGTTGACGGTGGCGTCGGCGAGGGCGTTGAGCAGCCGCGTGGTGCGGTCGGTCTCGGCCGGCATCCCGGTGAGTTGCGGGTGCTCGGACAGAAACGCTGTCGTCACGCCACCCGCCAGGAAATCCGGGTCCGCCAGCAGCCTTCGCAGGAACTCCACATTGGTGCGCACGCCCCGCACCCGGAACTCGTGCAGCGCCCGGCGGGCCCGCCCGGTGGCGGTCGCGAGGTCGGGCCCGCGGGTGGTGAGTTTGACCAGCAGCGAGTCGAAGTACGGCGTGATCTCCGCCCCTGCGTAGACCGCGCCGTCCAGCCGCACTCCGGGCCCGCCGGGGGACTGGTAGGCCGTGATCGTGCCGGTGTCGGGTCGGAAGTCGTCGGCCGGGTCCTCGGTGGTGACACGGCACTGGATCGCCACCCCGCGAACCGAGATCGCCTCCTGCAACAGGCCGAGCTCGGCGAGGGAAGCACCGCCGGCGACGCGCAGCTGCGCCGCGACGAGGTCGATGCCGGTGACCTCCTCGGTGACGGTGTGCTCGACCTGGATCCGGGGGTTCATCTCCATGAAGGTGTAGCCGCCGTCGGCCGCGACGAGGAACTCGACGGTGCCGGCGTTGACATAGCCGACCGATCGGGCGAACTCGACGGCCGCGTCGCACAGGGCCGCACGGACCTGCTCGTCCAGGCCGGGGGCGGGCGCCAGCTCGACGATCTTCTGGTGGCGCCGCTGGACCGAGCAGTCGCGCTCGAACAGGTGCA
>ENA-OFDM01000430-OFDM01000430.1-metagenomes-genome-assembly--contig:-NODE-430-length-18130-cov-10.693776_pt1 | contig 18130 bp, 14 predicted proteins | sample MGYA00153385_OFDM01 | MGnify analysis MGYA00153385
CAGACCAGCGCCCTGACCCTCGCGGTCAGCGAGGCTGGCGGCCTGGGCTCGCTGCCCTGCGCGATGCTGACGGCCGAGGCGATGCGCAGCGAGCTCGAGGCGATCTGCGCGCACACGAGCAAGCCCTTCAACGTCAACTTCTTCTGCCACGCGCCGCCCGCGCCCGACGCCGCACGCGAAGCGGCCTGGCGCGCTGCGCTCGCGCCCTACTTCGCCGAGTTCGGCATCGACGCGAGCGCGATCGCTGCCGGCCCGGGTCGCGCGCCGTTCTCCGGTGGCGCGGCCGATGTGCTCGAAGCGTTTCGCCCGGCGGTCGTCAGCTTTCACTTCGGCCTGCCGCCGCCCGCGCTGCTGGCGCGGCTGCGGGGGTGGGGCGCGAAGGTGATCGCCTCGGCCACCACCGTGGCAGAGGCGCGCTGGCTCGAAGCGCAAGGCGTCGACGCGGTGATCGCGCAAGGCCTGGAGGCGGGCGGGCACCGAGGCATGTTCCTCGGCGATGACCTGACGACGCAGCTCGGCACCTTCGCGCTGTTGCCGCAGGTTGTCGCCGCAGTGCGCGTGCCGGTGATCGCAGCGGGCGGCATCGCCGATGCGGCCGGCGTCGCAGCGGCACGCGCACTCGGCGCGGCCGGCGTGCAGGTCGGCACCGCCTACCTGCTGTGCCCGGAAGCGACGACGAGCGCACCGCACCGCGCCGCGCTGAAAAGCCCTGCAGCCGAGCACACCGCGCTGACGAATCTGTTCACCGGCCGACCCGCGCGCGCCATCGTCAACCGGCTGATGCGCGAGCTCGGACCGATCACCGGCGCGGCACCGGCGTTTCCGCTCGCCACGGCGGCCATCGCACCCTTGCGCGCGGCAGCCGAGCGGGCGGGCAGCGGCGACTTTTCGCCGCTGTGGTCGGGGCAGAACGCGCGCGGTTGCCGCGAGGTGCCCGCAGCCCAGCTCACGCGCGACCTCGCGGCGCGCTGGTAGCGGACTGGTCGCGGGAAGCCCGGTTCAGGCCGCCAACGCCGGCACGCCCGGTTGGTGCTCGCCGCCGAGGGCTTCGATCAGGTCGGGGATCAGCTTGCCGAGCTCGCCGGTCGCGATCGCGGCATCGGCATCGAAGGCTTCGTCTTTCGCCGGCTTGCCGGCGTTGGAAGAGACGCCCTCGAACACGCCTTCGAGGAACGCGATCTTCTTGACCTGCATCGCCTCGGTCAGCAGCAACGACACGCGGCCTTGCCAGGTGAGTGCGAGCTGGGTCGGCACCTTGCCGTTCGCGATGTGCTGGCGCACCTCGTCGATGTCGAGCGCGTGGCGCGCGTAGCGCACGGCCGACTTGGTTTCGTCGGGCGATTTCAACTCGCATTCACGGTCGACGCTGAAGCCGCTCGGCGCTTCACCGGTGGTGAGCCATTCCGACATCGCCGCAGCCGGCGACAGCGCGGTGTGCAGCGGCGTGAGCACGATGCCGTCGAGTGCTTTCACGAGGTGCGTGACGACCTCGTCGGCCTTGGCAGGGCTCGTTGCATCGATCATCAGCAAACGGTCTTTCGGATTGAGCCAGACCTTGATCGCCGCCTGCTTCGTGAACGCTTGCGGCAGCAGGTCGAGCACGACCTCTTCCTTGATCTCCTTTTGCTGCTTCTTGCCGGGCTTGCGGCCAGTGGCCTGCTCGATCTGCGCGGCACGCTCGTCGACACTGCGTTTGATCACCGCCGACGGCAGCACGCGCTGCTCGATCACGAGCTTCATCAGCCATTGCCCGCCGATCGACTCGACCAGCGGCGCATGTTTGACGCCGCGCGGCGGCGCCCAGCCGGCGGAAACGGGCTGCGTTGCCCCGCACGCCACGAAGATCATCTTCTCAAGGCCGGCTTCGAGCTCGAAGGGGTTGGCGGCCCAGCCCGGGCCGACGCGGTAAACGGTCAGGTTCTTGAACAAATGTGCCTCTTGTTGGGTTGCGCCCGGCACAGGGGAGCCAAGCATAAGAGGCGCGATTGTCCACGCATGCAAGCCCGCCGCCCGCAGCCGCCCTACCGAGAGTTACCGCAGCGCGGCCTTCGCGGTGCGCACGATCGTGGCAGCGTCGACGCCGAAGAATTTGCGCAGCTCGGCGCGCGTGTCGCTGCGACCGAAACCATCGGTGCCGAGCGTGAAGTAGCGCCGACCCGCGGGCACGAACGCGCGCACGCTTTCGGGCACGGCGCGCACGTAGTCGGTTGCCGCGATGACGGGCCCCAAACTGCGCGCGAGTTGCCGCGCGATGAACGGCAGCGCTGCGGCTTCACCGCGCAAATCGGCCGCCTCGCAGCGCTGGCCGTCGCGCGCGAGCTCGCTCCAGCTCGTGACGCTGAACACCTCGATCTCGAAACCCTCGTTCGTCAATTGCAGCGCGGCCTTGACGACCTCGGTGAGGATCGCGCCCGAGCCGAGCAGCGTGAGCTTCGGTCCGCCCGACTTCAGCACATCGCCCTTCCACCCGTCGTAGCGATAGCAGCCGCGCAGCACGTCGCCATGCACATCGGCCGGCAAACTCGGCTGCGCGTAGTTCTCGTTCATCAGCGTGACGTAGTAGAAAACGTCGCGCTGCTCGACCAGCATCTCGCGCATGCCGGCGTCGACAATCACGGCCATCTCGCCCGCGAAGCCGGGGTCGTAAGCTTTGCAGTTCGGAATCGTCGCGGCAACCAAATGGCTTGTCCCGTCCTGGTGCTGCAAGCCTTCGCCGCCGAGCGTCGTGCGGCCCGAAGTCGCGCCGAGCAAAAAGCCGCGCGCGCGCTGGTCGGCCGCGGCCCAGATCTGATCGCCGACACGCTGAAAGCCGAACATCGAGTAGTAGATGTAGAACGGCAGCATCGCCAGGCCGTGCACGCTGTAGCTCGTGGCGGCCGCCGTCCAGCTCGCGACCGCGCCGGCCTCGCTGATGCCTTCTTCCAATATTTGCCCGTCGGTCGCTTCGCGGTAGCTGAGCACCGAGCCGATGTCTTCCGGCGCGTAGCGCTGGCCGACGCTCGAATAGATGCCGACCTGCTTGAAGAGATTCGCCATGCCGAAGGTGCGCGCTTCGTCGGCGACGATCGGCACCACGCGCGGGCCCAGCGCTGCATCCTTGAGCAGGCCGCCGAGCATGCGCACGAACGCCATCGTCGTGCTCATCTCTTTGCCGGCGGCGTTGACGGCGAAGTCGGCGTAGGCGTTCAGCGCCGGCACGGGCACCGGCGCACACGCCGTCTCGCGCTTGGGCATCGAGCCACCGAGCGCCGCGCGATGCGACTTTAAATAACGCATTTCCACACTGTCGTCGGCCGGCCGGTAGAAGGCGAGCGAGGTCGCCTGCTCATCCGTCAACGGCAGGTTGAAGCGATTGCGGAATTCGATCAGGTCGACGCTCTCGAACTTCTTTTGCGAGTGCGTGGTCATGCGGCCTTGGCTCGCGCTGCCCATGCCGTAGCCCTTCTTCGTGTGCGCGAGCACGACGGTCGGCTGGCCGCGGTGCGCAGCGGCCGCCGCGTACGCCGCGTGGATCTTCACGAGGTCGTGGCCGCCGCGCTTCAGTCGGTCGATCTGCTCGTCGGTCATGCCTTGGGCGAGGCGCTTGAGTTCGTCGTTCTGGCCGAAGAAGTTGTCGCGGTTGAAGCGGCCGTCTTTTGCGGCGAAGGTCTGCATCTGGCCGTCGACCGTGGTCGCGAAAGCGCGGGCGAGCGCGCCGCTGGTGTCGCGCGCGAAGAGGCCGTCCCAGTCGGAACCCCACACCAGCTTGATGACGTTCCAGCCGGCACCGGCGAAGAGCTTTTCGAGCTCGTCGATGATGCGGCCGTTGCCGCGCACCGGGCCGTCGAGCCGCTGCAGGTTGCAGTTGACGACCCAGACCAGGTTGTCGAGTTTCTCGCGCGCCGCGAGCGTCAATGCGCTCATCGATTCGGGCTCGTCCATCTCGCCGTCGCCGAACACGCCCCAGACTTTGCGTTGATCGCAGTCGAGCAAACGGCGATCGGTGAGGTAGCGCATGAAGCGCGCGTGGTAGATCGAGCTGATCGGCCCGATGCCCATCGAGCCGGTCGGGAACTGCCAGAAATCGGGCATCAGGTAGGGATGCGGGTAGCTGCTGAGGCCGCGCGCGCCTTTGCCTTGCGTGAATGCCGGTGCACTGAGCTCTTGCCGGTAGTGCGCGAGGTCATCCTCGCTCAAGCGCCCTTCGAGGTAGGCACGCGCGTACACGCCCGGCGCGCTGTGCGGCTGGAAGAAAACCAGGTCGCCACCGTGCGCCGCAGTGCGCGCATGGAAGAAATGGTTGAAGCCGGCCTCGAACAAATCGGCCGCGCTGGCATAGCTGGCAACGTGACCGCCGAGTTCGCCGTAGGAATGGTTGGCCCGCACCACCATCGCGAGCGCGTTCCATCGCATCAACGAGGCCAGCCGCTCCTCGATCGCGAGATCGCCGGGGAACGCCGGCTGCGCGTCGACCGCGATGGTGTTGACGTAGGGTGTGGCGAGTTCGGGCGTCCAGCCGATGCGCTGCGCACGGGCGAGCTGCGCGAGGCCGTCGAGGACCTGCCGGGCGCGCTGCGGGCCGTGGGCTTGCACCAGTGCTGCGAAAGCGTCGCGCCATTCGGCGGTTTCGATCGGGTCGGGGTCGATCGCTTGGAGGTCGGGAATCGGGTTCATGGCGGGACTGTAGTGTCGGTTCACATTCACCTCGGAACTCGGCTGCGACGCGCCGGGCTACAGCCCGGCCTCATGAACATCAGGGCCGATTCCGATGCGCGCGCTTCGGCCGCTCGGCCGAAGGCGCGCGCTGCTTGGGCGCTTTCGCGGCACCGGCATCTGAAGCCTTGTCAACCCCCCGCGCCTGGGCCGCGCGCTCGGCCGCGGCGCGGCGTTCGGCGGCGCGCGCGCGCTTGGCCTCGCCACGCTGGGCATCGCGCACTGCGACGCGCGGTCGTGCCTCGGCTCCGGCTGCGCCAACCGCCCCGACTGCGCCGATGGCGCCTGCCGGCGCCGCCGACGCGAGCGCGGGCGCGGGCGCGGGCGCGCCATGGGCCGCGAGCACGCTGGCACCCGAGAGCTGCGCTGGCGTCAGCGGCACCCGCGCGGCGCTGGCGGCAGGCGCGGCGCTGCCGAACGACTCACGCGACATGGCCGTCGCGGCGAACGAGGTCTGCGCGTAGCGGTAGCTGCCCGCTGCCACCGCTGGCGCCGCCGTGATGCCGACATTGATCCGTTGCGTGAAGCGCGCACTCGCCGCGAAGCCGGGGCGATAGACCTCGCCCGGCGCGAGTGGAAACCAGCCGACCCACGGCACTGCTGCCACACCGGCACCGCCGTAAAAACCCACCAACGCCGGCGCGAACGCGGGCCGCGCCACGTAGCTGCCCGGCACCCAGCCCCAGCGCCCGGCGAGAAACAACCAGCGCCCGTAGTGGAATGGTGCGAAGCCCCAGGGCGCATCGTCGATCCAGGTCCAGCCCCAGGGCGCCACCCAGGCCCAGCGGCCAACGCGGTACGGGGCCCAATCGGCATCGACCGCGCGCGGGTACCAGACTGCACCGACGCGTGGCTCGACCCGCCAGCGGCCATGGCCATCGAGCTCTTCGGCGCCGGTCATCTCGGGGCTCACGTAGCCGCCGGCGGTCACGCGTTCGCTGCGCTGCGCGCGCTGCGCCGCCCACTCGTCGAAGCGGGTGCGTTGGGCGTCACCCTGGGCGATGACAGCCAGCGTGCGCGCGTCGACCTGCGTTTGCTGGCCAGTGGTCAGCGGCAGCGGCGCGGCAGCCGCTGGCGATGCAAAACTGCCGGCGCCGGCGAACACTCGCACCTCGAATCGACGAAGCATCGGCGCGAGACCGAAGTGGTAGCTGCCCGGCGCGGTGACCGTGAACACCGCACCTCCAGCTTGCACCTCGACCCGCTCGCCGGCCGCCAGCTCGCGCAAGTTCAATGCAATGTTACCGCTCTCGAGCACGAGCACGATCGACTGGTCGTCGAGCGCCTGCACGCCCAGCTGCGTGTTGCCGTTCAACTGCAGCGAGGCCGAGCCGAAGCGCGCTTCGGCGCGCGACTGCGCTGCGGTGCGAAGCGCGGTGCCGGCAACCACCGGCGTGTTGAGCGTGGCGGCCGCCCAGTCGGTGCGCGGCTCGGCGAGCAGATCGGTCGAACCCGCGACCAGGCTGACGCGGCCGACCCGGCCCGGTGGGTCTTCGCGGGCGGCGAACGCCGGCGCGCACAGCGCCCATGCGAGCAGCGCTGCCAAGGCTGCTCGGCACGCACGCGGCAAGCCCCACGCCCGCACTCCGTACACGGGCGTGCGCGCCGCCGTTGCCGTGGTCGCAGGCTCGGGGTGAAAGAAGCAAATCATGGCCACGTTCAGTATCGATGCGTGCACTTGCGTCCAGCTGATGCCCGCCTGACACGAGGCTGTCATGCGGCGGCCCCGAACGACCCGCCGGTTGCCGGGCTCGTCACCGCGAAGCGCACCCGCACGACCAGGCCGCGGCCGCTGGCGGGCTCATCGAGGCTGATGCTGGCGCCGTGGCCCTTCGCGATGTCGTTCACGATCGCGAGACCGAGGCCGCTGCCCGCCCCAGTGGCAGCACTGCCGCGGCGAAAGCGCTCGAACGCGGTGGCGCGCTCGTCGAGCGGGATGCCCGGGCCGTCGTCTTCGACCTCGAGCACGCTCGCGCCTTCGGCCTGCAAGGTTCGGACCGTGACACGTGCGCCCGCGCCGGCATGCACGATCGCGTTGTGAATCAGGTTGGCCAGCAACTCGCGCAGCAAAAACCGACGGCCCTCTAGCGGCGCGCTCTCGAGCTCGAAGCCGAGGTCGACCTGCGCGCTCATTGCGAGCGGCACCCACTCGCCCGCCGCCTCGCCGACCAGGCGCTTCAGGTCGAGCGACTCGGTCACGATGGCTGCCTGGGCCGCGCCGTCGGAGCGGGCCAGCGCGAGCAATTGCGACGACATGCGCGCCGCGCGCGAGGCGCCGGCATCGAGCCGCTTCAAGGTGTCGTGCACCTCGGCCGGGTGCGGTGCGGCCAGGGCCAGCTCGGCCTCGTTCTTCAGCGATGCGAGCGGCGTGCGCAATTGGTGCGCCGCGTCGGCCAGAAAGGCCTGCTGCGCGAGCGAGCCCTGGCGCACCCGGCCGAACAAGCGGTTCACCGCATCGACCAGCGCATGCACTTCGCTGGGGGTGCCGGCCGCGTCGATCGCGCGCAGGTCATCGAGCGAGCGCGTGCCGACCTGCGCGCTCAACAACTGCAGCGGGCGCAAGGCCTTGCCGGTGGCCAGCACGATGGTGAGCAGGCTCGCCAGCGCGAACGCCATCACGCCGACGAGCGTGCCGATCAGTGCTTGCCGCCGCACTTGCTGGCGCTTGACCTGTGTCTCGCCGATGCGCACCTGGCATACCGCCTCGCCACACGCCACGCCGCGCGCGACCACGCGCACCGAGGCGCCGTCGATCTCGGTCTCGAAAAATATCGACGCGTCGGCGGCGAGCGTGAGGCGCGGTTCACGCAGCGGCGGGTCGCCGGCCACCTGCCGGCCGTCGGGAGCGAAGACGGCGTAGTAGATGCTGTCGGATTGATCGGTGCGCAACGCACGTTCGGCCTGCGGGTTCATGTCGAAGGCGACCGCATCGCCTTGCCAGCGCACGAAGCTCGCGACCGAGATCGCGGCGTTGCCCAGCGATTGGTCGAAAGCCTCGCGCGTGGGTTGCAGCACCAGTGCGTACTGCAGCGCGGCTGCCGCCGGCACGATCGCCAACATCGGCACCAGCATCCACAGCAGCAGCGTGCGTTTAAGGCTGTTGGCCATTCGGCGCGTCGGCCTCGAGCAGGTAGCCGAAGCCGCGCACGGTGCGTACCCGCACACCGGCCGGCTCGAGCTTGCCGCGCAAACGCGACACGTAGACCTCGACCGCGTTTTCGGAAAGGCTTTCGTCCCACCCGGCGATGCCTTGCAGGATCTGCTCTTTGCTCACCACCTTGCCGACGCGGGCGAGCAGGTACTCGAGCACGCTCCATTCGCGGGCCGATATTTCGACGGCCGCCTCGCCGATGAACACGCGCTTGGCGCCGAGGTCCATGCGCAGCTCACCCAGGCTCAAGACATCGCCGCTGCGGGCCTGCGCGCGGCGGGTCAGCACCCGCGCGCGCGCCACCAGTTCGCTGATCGCAAACGGCTTGACGAGGTAGTCGTCAGCCCCGCCCTCGAGCCCGCGCACGCGGTCTTCGACGGCATCGCGTGCGGTCAACATCAGCACCGGCGTGGCATGGCCGCCGGCGCGCAGGCGGCGCAAAGTCTCGAAGCCATCGATGCCGGCCAGGCCGATGTCGAGCACGACCAGGTCGTAGGGGTCTTGCGCGACCGAGACGGTCACCTGCTCGCCGCGGGTCGACCAATCGACCGCCCAGCCTTGCGCGTGAAAGGCCCGCATGGTGGTGTCGGCCAGGGCCGCGTCGTCTTCGACCAGCAGGATGCGCAAGTTCAACCTCCGAGTTCATCGAGTGGCGGCAGGATAAAGCGCGGCACGGCGCGCGCACAAGCAACGACCGCACGAAGCTGAGCCGAGGCTGACACCCGCTTGACAACCAGCTGACGGCCGGTCGCCAACGATGTGGCGCGGCGTCAGGCTCGCGACAGCAAGCGCTCAGGTGGCCGACAACTCGGCTCCCTAGAGTTCACCTCACGGCCCCGTCGGCCCGACCCCTCACCCAACTTCTCAAAGGAATCGACCGTGTTCAAAACCTCGCACCTGATCGCCGCGCTCGGCCTGAGCGCACTCGCTGCGCTCGCGAATGCACAAACCGCAGCCGACATGACGCAGCGCGACATCAATCAAGAGACCCGCATCCGCAACGGCCTGCAAGACGGCTCGCTGACGACCCGCGAAGCCGCGCTGCTCGAGAAGCGCGAAGGCGCTGCCGACCGCATGCAAGCCAACGCGCTCAAAGACGGCAAGCTGAGCGACGCCGAACGCGCGCGCATCACCCGCGCCGAGAACCGCAACAGCCGCGCCATCACAACTGCACGCGGCAACGGCGTCGACGGTAACCCGCTCTCGGCCTCGTCGCAGCGCATGCAAGCCGGCGTGCAGCGCGACATCAACCAGCAGCAGCGCATCGAGAACGGCATTCAAAGCGGCCAGCTGAGCAACAAGGAAGCGGGCCAGCTCGAGCGCGGCCAGGCCCGCACCAACAGACAAGAGTTTCGTGCCGGCCGCGACGGCCACGTGGGTGCCGGCGAGGCGCGCGCCGTCAACAACGCCGAAAACCGGCAAAGCGCGCGCATCCACAACAAGCGCCACAACGCAGTGACGCGCGGCTGAACCCCCGAACGCTGGAGACCGCCTTGAACACGACTGAGCACCACCCCGAAGACTTGCGGATCGCGACCCGCCCATCGAGCCCCTCGACCGTGTCCACGGCGTCGTCTGCCGGCCTTGCGGCGCTCGCCGCCGCGGTGCTCGCTGCATGCGGCGGCGGTGGGGACAGCACCGACGCGCCAGCGCCTGTTCCCGACCCGGCCCCAGCGTCGACACCGCTGTCGCGTGCGCAAGCTTCACGGGTGCTCGGCCAAGGCGCCTTCGGGGGCACGGCCGCCGAGATCGAGAACGTTCGCGCGCTCGGCCTGCTGGGCTGGATCGATCGGCAATACGCGCTGCCGCGCAGTCAGAGCCATGTCGACTGGATGCGTGCCAACGGCTACGAGGCCACGCCGCCGAACCTCACCAACATCGATCGCGCCGGCGTCACGCGTTCGGTGTGGCGCAAGCTGTTCGCGAGCCTCGATATGCTGCGCCAGCGGGTCACGCTGGCGTTGAGCGAGATCTTCGTGATCTCGTTGATCCCTGTCGTGCTGCCCTACCGCGGCTTCGCTTCGGGCGCGTTTCTCGACGGCCTCGAAGCCAACGCTTTCGGCAACTACCGCGACCTGCTGGTCTTCGTCTCGAAGTCGCCTGCGATGGGGGCCTACCTGAGCTTTCTCAACAACGACAAAGGCAACCCGGCGACCGGCAGCCAGCCCGACGAAAACTATGCACGCGAGGTGATGCAGTTGTTCTCGATCGGCCTGCTCAAGCTCAACCTCGACGGCACACCCGCACTCGCCAATGGCGCGCCGCAGCCGACCTACGCACAGGCCGACGTGACCCAGCTCGCGCGGGTGTTCACCGGTTGGCGCCTTGCCCCCGGCACGGCGGCCGGGCCTGCCGATCCGGTCATCAATCCGATGAGTTCTAACCCAGCGAAGCACGAAACCGGCAGCTCGACTTTTCTCGGGGTCACGGTGCCGACCGGCAACGACGGCGAAAGCAGCCTGCAACTCGCGATCAGTGCTTTCATGGGCCAGCCCAGTGTCGGCCCCTTCATCGGCCGGCAGTTGATTCAGCGGCTGGTCACGAGCAACCCGTCGGCGGCCTACGTGCAGCGCGTGGCGACCGCCTTCAACGGCGATGCGAATCGCGCCAAGGGCGACATGAAGGCGACGATCACGGCCGTCCTGACCGACCCCGAGGCCACGTCGGACGCGACGCTCAACACGGCCGACCACGGCAAGCTGCGCGAACCGATGGTGAGATTCGTGCAGTGGGCGCGCACCTTCGGCCTCGACTCGGCCGACAACACCTGGGACATCGGCGATCTCTCGAGCTCGGTCTACGGCCTGGCACAAAGCCCGCTTCGCTCGCCTTCGGTGTTTAATTTTTTCAGGCCAGGCTACGTGCCTTCGGCGAGTGCGTTGGGCGACAAGGGCATCACCGCGCCCGAGTTCCAGATCACCAACGAGACCTCGGTTGCCGGCTACGTCAACTTCATGCAGAAGGTGATCGCCAAAGGCATTGCCGGTATGCGGCCGAACTACGGGGCGCTGACGCTGCTCGTCACTGACCCGAACGCGCTGGTCGCCGAGCTCAACGTGCTGCTGGCCGCAGGGCAAATTTCGGTCACCACGCTGGCGACCATCGCCACGGCGATCGCCAGCATCGACGCCGGCACGGCCGCCGGCCAGGCCAATCGCATCAACGCCGCATTGACGCTGACGATGGCCGCACCCGAATACCTGGTTCAGAAGTAAGGAGCACCCGACCATGTCATCCCATGCATCCCGCCGGGAGTTTCTCAAGCGCGCTGGCGCCCTCTCGATGACCGGCGTGGCCGGCCCGCTCGCGATGAACCTCGCGGCCATGAGCGAGGCGGCGGCGGCCAACGCGACCGGCTACAAGGCACTCGTCTGCGTGTTTCTCTATGGCGGCAACGACTACGCCAACACGCTGGTCACCGCTGACCCGACCCACCACGCGCTCTACACCGCACAGCGGCCAGCCATCGCCACACCAATCGCGGCGCTCGCGCCGACGCTGCTCGCACCGACGACGGCTTTGGCCGATGGCCGGCAATACGCTCTCGCGCCGCAACTCGCCGGCCTGCTGCCCAGCTTCGACGCCGGCAAGATGGCGGTGATGCTCAACATCGGCACGCTGATCGAGCCGACGACCAAGACGCAATATGTGAACGGCACGGTGCGCGTGCCGGCCAAGCTCTTCTCGCACAACGACCAACAGTCGACTTATCAATCTGAAGGCCCGGAGGGTTCGACCACCGGTTGGGGCGGCCGCATCGGCGACCTCTATGCCACGGGCAACGGCCAATCGATCTTCACGTGCATCGGCATGTCGGGCAACTCGGTGTTCTTGTCGGGCAACTCGGCCGTTGCGTACCAGATGTCGCCCTCGGCGAAGAACGGCGTCGTGCCCTTCAACGGCTTGGCCGCGCCACTCTTCGGCTCGGCGGCCTGCACCAATGCCTTGCGTGAGCTCATCACTGCCGCCAGCGTGCCGCGCACCAATCTGTTCGAGGCGGCGCACGCAGCCATCGCTAAGCGCTCGATCGATGCCGCGGGCTTGCTCGACACCACGCTCGCGACCTACCCCGCGAGCAGCCGCTTCCCGACCGGCAACGACCTCGCCGCACAGCTCGGTCTGGTCGCGCGGATGATTGCCGCGCGCGATGTGCTCAAGCCGAAGCGGCAGGTGTTCTTCGTGTCGATCGGCGGCTTCGACAACCACAACGGCATGCTGACCGACCACGTCGATCGGCTCAACGAAGTCAATGCCGCGCTCGTCGCCTTTCAGGCCGAAATGGCCGCGCTCGCGGTCGAGAATTCGGTGACCACGTTCACAGCCTCCGACTTCGGCCGCACGCTCAACTCCGACGGCGACGGCGCCGACCACGGTTGGGGCAGCATGCATTTCGTGCTCGGCGGCGCCGTCAACGGCCGCGAGTTCTACGGCAAGGCACCGGCGACCGCCAACGACGGCCCCAACGACGTGGGCCGTGGTCGCCTCTTGCCGACGATGGCCGTCGACCAGTTCGGCGCCACGCTGGGCAAGTGGTTCGGCGTGAGCGACACCGAGCTGCTCGCGATCTTCCCGAACCTCGCGAACTTCACGGCCCGCGATCTGCAGTTCATGAAGGCGGGTTGAGCCCACCATGCAGCGCACAGCGATGAAAGCGTTCGTCGGCATGCTCGCCGCGGCGCTCGGCGCGGCCGCACTGCTCGTCGTTTGCGATGCCTGCGACAACGACGCAGGCCGAGCCGAGGTGTCTCATCTTTCGGCAGAGACAGCGGTCGAAGACGACTGCATCGTCTGCCTGTTGTTCGATCTCGACTTGCAGTTCGATGACGATTGAGCCGCTCGCACCTCGCGCCGCCAGCGTCGAATACGGAGCGCGATCCGGCGCAAAGCTCGCCTACTGCGACATCGAGACCCGACATGCAGACGGCGCCCGAAGCGTCCCTGCAAGTTGTCGTATTTGTCAGCGCTCGCTTACCTGCAAAACTTTACGCAGCGGGCCACAAAGCTCTGCCGCCCGTTAACGGGGCGCTGACGGGCGCCGATCAGCACTCCCCACCCCCGAGTGCTAATATCGACGGAACTTGAAAGGATTCAGCATGTCTGAACTCTCCATGAACCTCCCCGTGAACAACTCTGCCGCCACCGCTGCCCTCAGCGTCCGCAACCCGTGGGCGATGGTGCCGTCGCTCGGCAACCTCGACGCCTACATCTCGGCCGCGAACCGCGTGCCGCTGCTGACGCACGAAGAAGAAGTCGAATTCGCGACCAAGCTGCGCGCGACCGGCGACCTCGATTCGGCCGGCAAACTCGTGCTCTCGCACTTGCGGCTGGTGGTCTCGATTTCGCGCAAATACCTCGGCTACGGCCTGCCGCACGGCGACCTGATTCAAGAAGGCAACGTCGGCTTGATGAAGGCCGTGAAGCGCTTCGATCCGGATCAAGGCGTGCGCCTCGTGAGCTACGCGATGCACTGGATCAAAGCCGAGATCCACGAGTACATCCTGAAGAACTGGCGCATGGTCAAGGTCGCGACGACCAAGGCGCAGCGCAAGCTGTTCTTCAACCTGCGTTCGATGAAGCAGAGCATGAAAGACGAGGCGCAAGCTGGCAACACGCACCGCAGCACGCTGACGCAAAGCGAGGTCGACACGCTGGCTCGCACGCTGAACGTCAAGCGCGAAGAAGTGCTCGAAATGGAAACGCGGCTGTCGGGTGGTGATGTGGCTTTGGAGCCGCAAACCGACGACAGCGAAGAGAGCTTCGCGCCGATCGCCTACCTCGCCGACGAGAACAGCGAGCCGACGCGTGTGCTGGAAGCGCGCAAGCGCGACTGGCTGGCGGGCGACGGCATCGCGCTCGCGCTCGACGCGCTGGATGCGCGCAGCCGCCGGATCGTCGAAGAGCGTTGGCTGAAGGTCAACGACGACAGCTCGGGCGGCATGACGTTGCACGATCTGGCCGCCGAATACGGCGTGAGCGCCGAGCGCATTCGCCAGATCGAAGTGGCGGCCATGAAGAAGATGCGCAAGGCGCTGGCCGAAACCGTTTGACGCGATTGGCGAAAGAAAAAACGGCCCTTCGGGGCCGTTTTTTGTTGCTGGAAATTTCAGCGCGTTGTCAAGATTGCGCGATCAACGCCTTCACGTCCGCGGTAAGCCCTTCGGGGCCGGCGCCGTAGCGCTCGAACACGCGCGGGTTGCCTTTGGCGTCGAGGATGAACGAGCCGGCCGAGTGATCCATCGTGTAGCTGCCTTCGGTCTTGCCGGGCACCTTCGCGAAGTAGACCTTGAACTCCTTCGCGGCCGCCTGCGTCTGCTCCAGCGTGCCGCGCAGCGCGACGAAGCTCGGGTCGAAGCTGGCCATGTACGACTTCAGGATCTCGGGCGTGTCGCGCTCGGGGTCGATCGTGATGAACACGGCCTGCAGCTTGTCTCCATCGGCACCGAGCGATTTTTTGACTTGCGCGAGTTCGGCCATCGTCGTCGGGCAGACATCGGGGCATTGGGTGTAGCCGAAGAACACGACCGTGACCTTGCCTTTGAAGTCGCCGAGCGTGCGCGGCTGACCGCTGATGTCGGGCAGCGAGAGCGCTTTGGCGTACTCGGCGCCGGTGATATCGGCACCGCGGAAAGCCACCGCCGGCTTGGCTCCCGAGCCGAGCTTGTCGCAGCCGGCGAGCGCTGTGCACAACGCGAGGGCAAAGAGAAGAGTCTTCACAGGAGAGGCCTCAGGTAGTGGTCGACCAGCAGCGCTGCGAACAGCAGCGACAGGTAGACGATCGAGTAGCGGAAAGTCTTGCGCGCGAGCGCATCGGAATAGTTGCGCCAGAGCTTGAATGCGTAGCCGACGAAGACGGCGTTGAGCGCCACCGCGGCCACGAGATAAATCAAGCCGCTCATGCCCTGCACGAACGGCAGCAAGGTGCCGGCAAACAGCACCAGCGTGTAGAGGAACACGTGCAACCGCGTGAACTCGGCACCGTGCGTGATCGGCAACATCGGCAAGCCGCTCTTGCGGTAGTCCTCGGCGCGGTACAGCGCGAGCGCCCAGAAGTGCGGCGGCGTCCACAGGAAGATGATCAGGCACATGATCAGCGCCTCGGGGCCGACATCGCCGCGGATCGCCGCCCAGCCGAGCACCGGCGGCATCGCGCCGGAGGCGCCGCCGATCACGATGTTTTGCGGCGTCATCGGCTTGAGCACCACGGTGTAGATCACCGCGTAGCCGATGAAGGTGGCCAGCGTGAGCCACATCGTCAGCGGATTGACCCAGACGCAGAGCAGCGCGCTGCCGGCGGCGCACAGCAGCGCCGAGAACGTGAGTGTTTGAGTGTTAGTGAGCTCGCCGCGCGCGGTCGGCCGCCACGCGGTGCGGGCCATGCGCGCGTCGATGCGCTGCTCGACCAGGCAGTTGAATGCCGCGGCGGCGGCCGAGACGAGCCAGATGCCCACCGTGGCGATGAGCGCGACGCCGACGTCGCTCGCGCCCGGCATGCCCGGCACGGCCATCAACATGCCGATGACGGCGCAGAACACGATCAGCTGCACCACACGCGGCTTGGTCAGCGCGTAGAACTGACGCACGCGCGACGGCAGCGAGATCGCGCTGGCTGCGGAAGCGGTGGCGTTGGAGGCAGGGGCGACGGTATCGGTCATGGTCGGTGCGGAAGCCCGCATTTTACGGAGCCGGCGCGGCCGCCGATTTCAGCGGCCGGTTGCGCCGACCCTGAAGCGCGCGCGCTGCGCTCGACCGATGCGCGCGCGTCAACAGCATCGTGAGCAGAGTGATCGAGGCGGCCGCGCCTGCCGTGTGCGCCACGGCACCGATCAACGGCCACCCGAGCACGACGTTGCTCAGGCCGCTGAGCAATTGCCACAGCGCGACCGCGGCCACGCCCTGGGCCCAACGACGTAGCGGCATGTCGCCAGTGGCATACAGCGACCACGCGAACCCCACCATCGCGATCAACACGACATACGCGCCGAGCCGGTGCACGTAGTGGATCGCGGTGAGCGCCGCGAACGGCAGGAAACCGCCGTCTTTGCCGGCGCCCAGCTCGCGCAGCAGCGCGAAGCCGTGCTCGAAATCCATTGCCGGCCACCAGGCGCCCTGGCAGGTCGGGAAGTCGCGGCAGGCGAGCACGGCGTAGTTGGTGCTGACCCAGCCGCCGAGCGCGATTTGCAGCACGCTGAGCGCGGCGATGACCACGGCCGCAACATGCAGGCGCGGCGGCAAGGTGAGCGGCGCGCGGCTGTAGCATTCTTTTTGGATCGCCAGCAGCGCGAGCAGCGTCAACCCGCCGAGCAGGTGCGCGGTGACGATGGCCGGGTACAGCTTCATCGTCACGGTGAGCGCACCGAAAGCACCTTGCACGCAGACCCAGACCAATGTGGCTGTCGCCCACCACGGCGAGATCGGAAGCTTCTGTCGGCGCGCCGCCAGCCAACTCAACACTGCGAGAACGGTGATCAGCGCGCCGACGCCCGTGGCGAGGTAGCGGTGAATCATCTCGATCCAGGCCTTGCCGTGCGTGACCGGGCCGCCCGGCAGCGCGCTCTGCGCCGCGTGGATTTCGGCGTTGGCGCCGAGCGGGCTCGCGCTGGCATAGCAGCCGGGCCAGTCCGGGCAGCCGAGGCCCGAGTCGGTCAGACGCGTGAAGGCGCCGAACAGCACGAGGTCGAAGGTCAGGAACAGCGTGAGCACGGTCAGCGCCCGCAGGCGCGCGGCTGTGCCCTGGGTGCGATCACGCCGCCAGACCCAGGCGAACGGCAGCAGCGCGAGCAGCGCGCCGAACGCGAGGATCGAAAGCAGGGGCGCCAGGTCGTAGGCTGCAAGTGTCATAGTGCTCGCCTTCAGCGCCCCGCGTTGTCCCAGCCGGCAGAGGCGCGCAGCAGCTTGATCACGTCGGATTTCAGCTTTGCCGGATCGGCGTTCGGCGGCGCCCGCATCATCCAGTTGCCGAGCGGGTCGACGATGTAGATGTGGTCTTCGAGCGCATGGCCCGGCGATGGCTGCAGCCACGCAGCGAGCGCAGCGCGCGGCACGCGCAGCACGGTCGCATCGGTGTTGGTCGTGACGCCGGCGAGCGCTTGCGCCTTGGGCGCGCCGGCGTCGTCGATGAGCCAGAGCTTGTCGACGCGGTCTTTGTCGCGACCGAGCGTCTCGCGCAACTGGCGCTGCACCCAGAGGTGCTTCTCGCAGGCCGTGTCGCAGGCCGCGGCCGAGACGACGACGAGAAGCCACTGGCCCTTCAGCGAATCGGCTTTGACCGCAGCGCCTTGCAGATCGGTCAACGGCAGACCGGCCGGAATCGGCGCCTGCGGCCGGATCAGTTCGCTGTAGTTGGTGCGGCCTTCCGGGCGAATCACGAAGTAGGTGAAGTAAGAAGCGATCACCGGCGCGGCGCAAATCGCGAGCACCAGCAGCATCTTCATGCGGCCGCTGCGGGTGCGGCGCGCGGACTCGTCTTCAAGGCACGGTGGCGGCACCGAGTGCACCGTGAAGCTCAGCGGCGAATCACGTTCGGGCATCGCGTTTCCAGCGGGGCCGGACGAGTTGGAACCAGACATACAAACCTGCCATCAGTGCACACAGCGCGAACCACTGGAACGCGTAGCCGTAGTGCTTTTGAACATCGACCGCGGGGCGCGGCCATTGGCGCAGCAGGCCATCACCTGCGGTGCTTGCGGAGTCGGCCTGCAACACCGACAACGGGGAGAGCGGCAGGCCGGTTTCGAGCGCGAATTCGCCGAGGTCGAGATTTTGCCGGATCAGCCCACTCGTGGACGGCGCGAACTCGTACAACCGCGACGGCTTCGGTGCGATGTGGCCGTCGACCTCGACTGTGCCGGGGGGCGTGGCGATCGTCGGCAGCAAGGTGCGGTCACGCAGATCGCGCGGCACGAAGCCGCGCTGGACCAGCACCAACTCGGGCCGGCCCTCTAGCTGCAGCGGCGTGACGAGGTAGAAGCCGACGCGGCCGTTCATCTGCCGGTTCTCGAGGAAAACGTTGCGCTGCGGCAGCCACTGGCCGCGCAGGTGCACTGGACGGTAGTGCTGCGCCTCGACCTGCTCGGGCGTGCGTGCTAGCTCGGGTGCGGCGAGCGGGCTCAGTTTCGCGCGCGATTCGAGCGCGACTTGCAGTGCGACCTTCTGCGCAGCGCGGCGCAACTGCCAGGCCCCGAGGTTGGCGGTGAGCGCCACGCCGATCAACGTGGCGATCAGGGTCACCGCCACACGGCCTTTGGCGCTCAATGCCATGGCAAAGGGCAGCGCGGCGGATAATTCGGC
>ENA-OFDM01000441-OFDM01000441.1-metagenomes-genome-assembly--contig:-NODE-441-length-17892-cov-2.709144_pt1 | contig 17892 bp, 15 predicted proteins | sample MGYA00153385_OFDM01 | MGnify analysis MGYA00153385
CGCCCTTTGCGGCAAACACCAACAACCCCTGCCCAGATAAAAAACCCTTCGCGCCCTTTGCGTTAAAAAACCCCCCCATGCTCAACCCCCCCGCCGAAACTCCCACACTACCCTCGATCGAGAAAATGAACTTCGGCACCAAACTTGCCTACGGTGCTGGAGATGTCGGCGGGGCAATCGTAGGAATCTTATTGCTATCATACCTCTCGCCCTTCCTCACAGATGTAGCTCACCTAGCCCCTGGATTGGCGGGAGCGACTCAATTGGTAGTGCGAGTCTGGGATGCCTTTCTCGATCCTGTCATCGGGATTATGAGCGATCGCGGCAACGTCTTCGGTGCCAAAATTAAGGCACAGTGGGGACGACGCTATCCCTGGATGATCTTTGCAGCAGTGCCATTTGGGTTACTATTTATCTGTCAATGGTTGATTCCCTTTCCCGCAAGTAATCAGTGGGGATTATTTGGCTTTTATACTGTGGTGTCGATGTTTTTGGGGACATTTTTCACGATGTATAGTCTCCCCTATACCGCGCTCACAGCCGAATTAACTGAAGATTACAACGAACGCACTAGTTTGAATAGTTTTAGGTTTACATTCTCCCTGGGGGGAAGTATCGTCGCTTTGTTAATTGCGCGAACTGTATTTCAGCAAGTAACAGATCCCGCCCAACAATACCTGACGATCGGGATTATCTGTGCGATTCTTTCAGTAGTGCCCATCTTTTACTGTGTCTGGGGAACGCAAGCACGAGCCAAGCTCGTCACTCAACTTCAAGCAGCCAGAGTCGAAAACACCGCATCGCTACCGCTTACAGCACAATTGCGATCGGTATTTACCAATCGCGCCTTTATGTGTGTAGTGGGTATTTATCTCTGCTCCTGGTTTAGTCTCCAACTTACCGCCGCAATTATTCCCTACTTTGCCGTGAGTTGGATGGGATTAAAACAGGCTGATTCACCCCTAATTATTCTCGCGGTGCAGGGGACTGCACTAGGGATGTTGTCAGTCTGGAGTAAAATCAGTCAAAAAGTCGGTAAAAAAGCAGTTTACTTCATGGGAACGGGGTTCTGGATCATCTCCCAAGCTGGTTTATTTCTACTCCAACCAGGTCAAAACGTGCAGCTATACTTTCTAGCCATTTTAGCTGGATTGGGTGTCTCTACGGCTTATTTAGTACCTTGGTCGATGTTGCCAGATGTGATCGAACTAGACGAACTCGAAACCGGACAACGCCGCGAGGGGCTATTCTACAGCTTCATGGTGTTCTTACAAAAAATCTGCTTGGGTGTTGCTCTAGCAGTAATTTTACAGAGCTTAGAATGGACTGGTTATATCAGCCCGACGGCAACAGTTCTCGCTCCAATTCAACCGCCAGCAGTGTTACTCGCCATCCGACTCGCGATCGGACCGATCCCCACAATATCGCTAATCGGTGGTTTAATCCTTGCCTATTTTTATCCGATCACCCGCGAACGCCATCAACAAATTCTCTTACAATTAGCCGAACGTCGAAAGGAATTGTAGATGTCGATCGTCTCACGCTCGATCGGCAGATAGATGAGTAGGGGCTTGAATCCCCCACCTTTTAGGTGGATTGTTTTTAGGGTAATAGGCAACTGGGCAGGTAGCAGCCGACCATCAGGGAAACCCGTCCAGCGGTGTCTAGATCCCCATCCTAAAACCCCAATTATCAATCATCAACTATCAACTATCAACTATCAACTATCATGCACCCCCACATCTGGTATCCATATACTCAGGCAAAAACAGCATCAGAACCGATCGAGGTGAAGTCGGCACAGGGATTGTGGCTAGAACTAGCCGATGGGCGCAAAATTGCTGACTGTATCTCTAGCTGGTGGGTAAATCTGCACGGACACGCACATCCACAGATTGTCGAAGCGATCGCCCGTCAAGCCGCACAATTAGAACAGGTAATATTCGCGGGATTTACTCATGCACCAGCCCAACAATTAGCCAGTCAACTAGTGGCGAGATTGCCAGAAAATTTGACTCGTGTGTTCTACTCAGATAATGGCTCCACAGCAGTAGAAGTCGCACTCAAGATGGCTTATCAGTACTGGGCAAATAGAAGTACTCCTCGCCAGAGATTTATGGCGTTTGAGGGGGCATATCATGGGGATACGTTTGGGACGATGGCGGTGGGTGTGCGATCGCTATTTTCAGAGGTCTCTCAAGATTTATTATTTGAGGTGGATTTTTGTCCTTATCCCGCTACGTGGGATGGAGATAAAAATGCGATCGAGACAGAAGCTAATTGCCTAGAAATAATTCGCCAAAATCTCACCAGTCATCCCAACTGCTATGCAGGGATAATTATCGAGCCATTAGTTCAGGGTGCGGGTGGGATGCGGATGTGTAGCTCCGAATTCTTGCGCCAACTACGGGAATTAGCGACTGAGTTTGATACGCTGTTGATTTTCGATGAAGTGATGACTGGATTTGGGCGAACTGGCGCAGATTTTGCGTGTAATCGAGCGCAGATGCAGCCGGATCTCATCTGTCTATCCAAAGGAATTACGGGGGGATTTTTACCACTAGCCGTGACAGTTGCAACTGAAGACATCTACGAGAGTTTTTATAGTGACGATCCGACAAAAACGCTCTATCACGGACATAGCTACACAGCCAATCCGCTCGGTTGCGCCGCCGCTCTAGCTTCGTTAGAGTTATTAACCCAAAACCAGCCAGCCTATACCCAGATGGAATTTTGGCATCGCCAGCATCTAACAGAACTGGCAAATAAATATCCCCAATTAACTAAATTACGCGTAATGGGGACAATTGCTGCGATCGATATCAATAATCAAGAACAAGCTGGGTATCTTAATAATGTGGGAAGAAAAATCGGACATCATGCGATCGCGCATGGTGTCTTACTTCGTCCATTGGGCAATGTACTATATTTAATGCCACCCTATTGTATTACTGAAGCTGAATTAGCCTGGGTGTACACACAGATCGATCGAGTTTTGGATAAAGTGCTCGATCGTCCCTAGCTTTTAATTCAACCATACGATCTCCAAAGTTCGAGGCTCCGCAACCAATTTAAATTACCACAATTTGTAACCTAAAGTAATCAAGCATTAACCGATCGTTTTAAATATTCTTAGTACCAGATTGATTTTTAGATAACCCTTAAAATCGATCTGGTAAATTTTTATTAGTCTATCGATATCTGAAAGTTGCTGTTTTATGCACTGGAAATTGGAGATTCTTACAGATATTTGTGATGATTTTTACCGTAGTGATAGACCTTGCTATTTTTGACCCTTAATAATGGAATGCTAAATATAGCATATTTTTCATAAAGTAGCTAGAATTCTTGTGAAACTCGCTCGATCGAGGGAATTTGAAGCCAAAGACAAAGCCGAACCAGCTAGTGCTTGCCGATGTAAAAAGCGATACGGACAGGGAATCCCTCGGCTCGATTCGTGTCATTTTGCCGCTGGTTATCCCACTCTCCAACAGACATCATAAAATCTTGATTGAATAAATACGGAAAATCCGTTAGATTATGGATGGCACAACAATATGGAAATCTTATGGGCGACATTAACGCAACTTTTACATCTACAGACCGTGCCTTCCACATTGAGGGATACGAAAAAATTGACTTTAGCTTACTATACGTAAGTGGTGCGTTTAAGATTGAGAATCCTGAGATTGCGGATAGCTATCGCCAATTCGGACGTTGTTTGATGGTGGTCGATCGCAATGTGTTCGGTCTATATGGCGAACAAATGCAGGATTATTTCAAGCATTACGATATTGACTTAACAGTATTTCCAGTCTCGATTAAGGAACCTGACAAAACACTGGCGACTTTTGAAAGTATTATTGATGCCTTTGTTGATTTCGGACTCGTGCGAAAAGAGCCTGTTTTAGTAGTTGGTGGTGGATTGACAACAGACGTTGCTGGCTTTGCTTGCTCCACCTATCGCCGCAAAACTAACTACATCCGCGTACCAACATCCCTGATTGGGCTGATTGATGCCAGTGTAGCGATCAAAGTCGCTGTCAACCACGGCAAGTTAAAGAACCGTCTCGGTGCCTACCACGCTTCGCAGAAGGTAATCCTAGACTTCTCATTCCTGAAAACTCTCCCAACCGACCAAGTGCGGAATGGTATGGCTGAGTTGATCAAGATCGCGGTAGTTGGCAACACCGAAATTTTTGAACTATTGGAAAACTATGGTGAAGCACTGCTACATAGCCACTTTGGTTATTTAGACGGCACCTCCGAGCTGCAAGAAGTAGCACATCGATTGACTTACAATGCGATTCAGTCGATGTTGAAGTTGGAAGTACCCAACCTGCACGAGCTAGACTTGGATCGGGTGATTGCTTATGGTCACACTTGGAGTCCGACACTGGAACTGACACCAGAAATCCCGATGTTCCACGGTCATAGTGTCGCGATAGACATGGCTTTCACGGCGACTATTGCCCAACAACGTGGATATATTTCAGTAATCGATCGCGATCGAATTTTAGGGCTGATGAGCCGCTTAGGACTAGCAATTGATAGCCCTTACTTGACTCCCGAACTGCTCTGGAAAGCGACAACCTCGATCGCTCGTACCCGCGACGGATTGCAGCGTGCAGCCGCTCCTTGCCCCATTGGTGAGTGCCGTTTCATGAACGATCTAACTCGGACTGAGTTGGATGCAGCTCTAGCAGTGCATCGTGAAGTCTGTCAAGCCTATCCCCGCAATGGTGATGGTGTAGACATGTACGTTGTATTGGATAAAGTTGCAACTGCTTCCGCAGCAGGAGTATAACGATGAGACCAGTAACTCCAGCCGGAATCTTGGCGGCTAAACTCGAAAGTCTCGCTCATCAAGTCGAGCAGATCGAGCATCTCGATCCAGCTTTCAAAGCCGAACTACAGCAAGCCTACGAGCTGGCAAATGGTCTCGATCCTTACCTCGATCTCTGTACTACGCCAGAGTCTCCAGCATTAGCAGCATTAGTCCGGCGCACCCAAGCAGAGGATTGGCAAAAACGATTCTCTGACGGTGAGACTGTCAAACCACTAGAACAGGAAATGGTTTCCGGTCATGTGGAAGGTCAGTTTCTCAAGTTTCTGATCCATCTCACCCAAGCGCGGCGAGTGCTGGAGATTGGGATGTTTACTGGTTACTCAGCATTAGCGATGGCTGAAGCACTACCAGCAGACGGGGAAGTAGTAGCTTGCGAAGTCGATGCTTATGCTGCGGAGTTTGCCCAGAAGTGTTTTAATGAATCCACATCCGGTCACAAGATCGTGGTCAAAGTTGCCCCGGCGATCGAAACCATGAAACAGTTGGCGGCTGATGGAGAGGTATTCGATCTGGTATTTATCGATGCTGATAAAGGTGGATATCTAGACTATCTCAATCTATTGCTCACTACTGGACTATTGGCTCCCAACGGCTCGATTTATGCAGATAATACCCTGATGCAGGGGCAGCCTTATGTATCGGGGATGACTACGCCGAATGGAGTGGCGATCGCTAAATTCAATCAGGCTGTGGCTGACGATCCGCGTGTGGAGCAGGTGTTAATACCGCTTAGAGATGGGATTACGCTGATTCGGCGAGTTTAGTGACTCTCCTCGATTAGGCTACCGCATAGAGACAAGTTATTTGAGTTGCTGCGGATGTTATTTACCCCACCCCAGCCCTCCCCTTATAAAGGGGAGGGAGCAAAAACTCATAAAGGGAAGCGAAAGCCCCCCCTTTATAAGGGGGGTTGGGGGTAAATCAACCTAAACCGAAGTCCAACCGACTTGTATATAAACGGTAGCCTCGATCGAGAAAGGTTGAGAGGGTTAAATATCTATGCTTTAACCCTGAAGATCGAGATCGGTTTGATTTGCTTCAACATAGATGGTAAAAACTTTCTACCATCTACGTTTCGGGAGCGATAGATCGAATAAATATTTGTGCCTAGATACTTGTTTAGGCAATTTTTCACTGCAACATCAGAAAATTATGACGAAAACAGTTTCAGTTGCAGTGATGCCATCTGAGCAGGAAACTAGGATGGGCAATAGCAAATTACAGACAAGAGTGAAAACAATAGCTACTCTTTTACTATTGTTATTGGTACTACCGTTGAATCTTACCTTAACGGCGATCGCCTTACTGGGAGCCTTATTTACCAAGCCGTTCCAGTCGAGATCGATCGCCGCCAATCCCCAGACAATTTTGATTAGCGGCGGTAAGATGACCAAAGCGTTACAGTTAGCTCGATCGTTCCATCAAGCGGGACATCGGGTGATTTTGGTAGAAACTGAGAAATATTGGCTGACTGGGCATCGTTATTCCTGGGCAGTCGATCGCTTTTATACAGTCCCCAACCCCCAGACACCGGAATATCCCCAAGCACTGTTAGATATCGTCAAACAAGAAGGCGTTGATGTCTATGTGCCCGTTTGTAGTCCAGTTGCTAGCTATTATGATGCCGCAGTCCAAACGGTACTTTCCCCCTACTGCACGGTCATGCACGTGGATGTAGACATGCTCCAACGCTTGGATGATAAGTATGAATTTGCCACTGATGCCCAAGCACTGGGGTTGCGGGTACCCAAGTCTTACAAGATTACGCATCCTCAGCAAGTCATCGATTTTGATTTTGCTAACGAACAGCGGAAATACATCATCAAAAGTATTCCCTACGATTCGGTGCGACGATTGGATCTGACTAAGTTGCCTTGTGATACGCCAGCAGAAACTGCCGCTTTTGTCAAGTCTTTACCGATCTCCGAGAGTAAACCGTGGGTGATGCAAGAGTTTATTCCAGGGCAAGAATACTGTACTCATAGCACGGTTCGCAATGGTCATCTTCAGTTACACTGTTGCTGTGAATCGTCAGCATTTCAGGTGAATTACGAGCATGTAGATCGATCGGACATCGAAGCTTGGATTCGCACTTTTGCCAGTAGTTTAAAACTAACTGGACAAGTCTCACTAGACTTTATGCAGGCGGATGATGATGGGCAGGTTTACGCGATCGAGTGCAATCCTCGCACCCATTCAGCCATCACGATGTTTTACAATCATCCTGATGTAGCAAAAGCTTATTTACAACAAGAGGCACTGACTCAAACAGTTCAACCATTAGTATCTAGTCGTCCGACTTACTGGATCTATCATGAAATTTGGCGATTGGTAACGCATCTGTATTCGCCACAACTGACTTGGCAACGATTACAAATTATTACTCAAGGTAAAGACGCTATCTTTGAATGGAACGATCCGCTACCGTTTTTGATGGTGCATCATTGGCAGATTCCATTACTACTACTAGGAAATTTACGTAATCCTAAAGAATGGATTCGGATCGACTTTAACATTGGCAAACTTGTAGAAATAGGCGGCGATTAGATTAGCAAAGTTTTGATTAGAGAGCGGCGCAATTACTGTAAGATAAATTAGACCTGGAACCTCACTGGTGGAACTTTTCACCCTACTTCTTAGGAAGTCTAATTTCAAATTAAAACCCGTCGATCGCTTGAGAACTAGTTATTATGTCCAGGTTAAAAGTACTACATTTAGTTGGCTCGGCAGTCAGTGATTTTTATGTCGATCTGTCGCGCCTCTATGCCCAAGGTTGTTTGGAACACACCACCAATCCAAATCTGTATGAGTTTCATATTGCCTATATTACGCCCGACAAACAGTGGCGATTTCCGGTAGATTTGAGTCAGGAAGCGATCTGCGCAGCCGAGTCCATGTCGCTAGCCCAAGCACTACAAGTGTTAGAACAGCTCCAGATCGATGTGATGGTGCCGCAGATGTTTTGCGTCCCTGGGATGACTCAATACCGGAGCCTGTTCGAGCTGTTGAACATTCCATATGTGGGGAATACCGCAGATCTGATGGCACTAGTTTCTGACAAAGCCAAGACCAAAGCAATAGTCGCCGCCGCCGGAGTAGTTGTGCCCGAAGGAGAAGTGCTCCGCGCTGGAGATCGTCCGAGTATTGACTTCCCAGTTGTGATCAAGCCAATGAACGGCGATAATTCGCTCGGTGTGACGTTGGTGCAAGATATCGCTGACTATGATGCAGCTTTGCAAACAGCATTGACTCATTCAGATGAGGTACTAGTCGAAACCTTTATCCCACTGGGGCGCGAGGTTCGCTGTGGAGTCATCGTCCAAGCTGGTAAACTAGTCTGCTTACCATTAGAAGAGTATGCACTCGATGCCGATACACGACCGATTCGGAGTTATGCTGACAAGCTCAAACAAAATGATGCTGGAGACTTGGATTTTGCCGCCAAGGATAGTACCAAGTCGTGGGTAATTGACACTAGCGATCCAATTACTGAAAGTGTCTGGGCGATGGCTAGAAAATGTCATGTAGCCTTGGGCTGTCGTCACTACAGTCTATTTGATTTTCGGATCGACCCTCACGGAAATCCGTGGTTCTTGGAAGCAGGTTTATACTGCTCATTTGCTGAAACCAGTGTACTTTCAGCAATGACTCAAGCAGCGGGAATTCCTTTAGATAAGTTCTTTTATGGTATGTTGTGTAGTGCTTTGGACTAAACAGCCTATTTTCAAATAATTAGGAATGAGGATTTAATTTAATATAGCAATCCTAAATGAAAAGCTAGGTTGATGTAGGGTGTGTTAGGCTAAAGCCGTAACGCACCACTATAAAGGTGCCAGGGATCTGATTTAGGATTACTGTAATATACAGATCTATTCTTGCCCCTACGAAAGGTTGGGGAATTACGAGTTATTTAGTTCTCATTGCCCAGACTCTCAGAGGGAGCGGCTATGCCAACGAATCCAGTTGCAGCATCCACACCAGTACACCCAAAACATTGTCTACTGGTAGCAGCGGATAGTCAGTTAAGTCGATCGAAACCACCTGTCCTGTCAGTTGCAAAAACCGCCAAACTGTCCCGCTTGTCACTACGCCATAAACTGTCTCTACTAATTGACCCTTCATCGCGTTGAACCGCTGCGCCGCGACCATTTCTGCTAAACATTGACCTAAAGCGGGTTTGAGATCCTCCTTTTTTGCTTCCACTAGCATTAGCACTGGAGCTTTGACATAAAGCTGTTCTGAAGATCGACTCACCAAAAAATCACAGAATCCATTTAAATCCGCCGCGATATCTACGTTAAATTCTTCGCCCGAAAACACCCCAACCTGTCCACCAAGTTGACGTTTGACTTCTAATAACACTGGATTAATAATCCCCTCAGATCGCGCCTTTTCGCTACCTACAGCCACCGCCCAGGGTACATTTTCTATCAATAGCTCTCGTAGCAGCGGCGTTGGTACCACTGGCTCGATTGCGGCAAATAGATTCGACTCCTCTCGCACCGTCAAATCAAAATCTTCCACCGCACGACTAAGAGTGAATTTGCTGTATGGCATGGGTTTGTCCGAAATTGCGGTGATGAGATGGCTATCTTTTATTGTGACATCTAAGCTTCACACTTAGGACGTGCAAAAATCCCTGGATATGGCTCTGCCGCAAATACGCCAGAACGATCGAGTAAATATCGATCGCATACCCCAAATAGTTCCGCCTCAGTTTGTGCTTTTCGCATATCACGCAAGAATGCCCCTTCTGCATCCACACTTTGCCCGATGTAATTGAGATACATCTTCAAGTGACTAATCCGCGATCGCTCTTGCACTGCTTGTACCTTGGGCATCTGATATAGTCGATCGATATAGTCCCGCACTTGCTCTAGTGTGACGATCGAAATCTCCTGTCCCGATAATGCCTCCCGAACTTGTCTAAAAATCCAGGGGTTGCGAATTGCAGAGCGTCCGATCATTACCCCCGCCGCCTGAGTTTGGGATAGCACCGCCATTGCACTCATAGCAGAAGTAATATTGCCATTTGCTAACACTGGACATCGCAACCGTTGGACGGCGTGGGCAATCAGATCGTAATGAACGGTACCGTGGTAGCCTTCTTTAACCGTGCGACCATGTAAGCTCAGTAGATCGATCTGATGCTTGTCGATTAAGTCCAAAATCCGATCGAACTGACTCGTATCCTCAAACCCGATCCGCATTTTTACCGTCAACCGACCAGCCACAGCCGATCTCAGTCCTCCCAGGATTCGATCGATCTTATCTGGATCGCGTAATAGTCCCCCGCCGACATTCTTGCGATAAATTTTGGGTGCAGGACAACCCATATTTAGATCGAACCCAGCAATTGGATAGTGGCTCAATAGCCGTGCCGTCCGCACTAGATCTGGAATACTTTCACCGATGGTTTGAGCAAAGATCGGCCGACCTGTAGTGTTTTCGGTAATCGATCTGAGGATGTGTTTCTCCAACCGCGAACTATCATGCACCCGAAAATACTCAGTAAAAAAGTAGTCAGGACAGCCATAACTCGCGATCGTCTTCATAAAGCAGACATCTGTGACATCCTGCATCGGTGCCAATGCTGTCAACGCTACTGCTGGAAATTTTGGCATCATCTGAGCCGGAATCAGATCTGAGAGTGTCATAGAATGGCTGAGTGCGCGATCGAACATGTGAAAATTAGTGTCCTCTTCACCATTCTATGCCCTAATCTCCGAGCCTTTAAATTAATTGATAATTGATAATTGATAATTGATAATTGGGTTTTTAAGATGGGGATTTAGACCCCGAAGCCATAGCTTCTGCTCTTTGTTAAACTAATCAGCTCCTAAAACTACCCTCTATCCCTAATACCTAACATCTAAAGCCTAAAGCCTAAGCCTACATCATCCCCCAATATTCTGGTTTGACGGAATCTTCGATCGCCACCATCCACGCCGCCAGATCGAACCCCGCTGCTACCCGCCAAATTTGTACCTGGGCAAACTGTCTCTGGGTGCCACTACTAGCGATCCAGCGATAACTCCAATAACTCAGTGCCACCCAGCGCAGATAGCGACGTTTTAGCCAACGTAGGGGGTTTTGTCGAAAAGACTTCAATTCTCCAAGCATGGGTGACTTTGTACGGGATTTATGACATATAAATAATTATGACAATAATTTTACCAACTTGCCGCTACCTTAGATTAAGTTGAGAGCAATTCGGCGGGGTTAGATGTAGTTTAGAATGGGTATCGAGGAATTGAGTGCAAATGTAGAGATCGCATTATAAATTGGCTCTTGTTCTCTGCTATGCCTCTTTTGTTTGATGCGGAACGCCTTTGGCGATATGGAGCATCGACTCATCCTGATGTCTGACAGTTAATGTTTACGGTAAATATGTATCAATCTTCCACCCGCAATAACTTTTTAGACATTTTACTCGATCCGACGGCGATTGCGATCCTCGCATCGATCGCGCTACATGCCACGATTGTAGCTAGTTTACCCTTCTTTACCCAGCCAGAAAAAGAAGGTAAAAAAGTCGGCCCCAGTACAGTAAAGGTCGTACAACTCACTCCCAGCGAACTGCAACGCATCCCCCAAGCACCACCAGCCCCCACTCCTCAAGTTTTACCCCCTGTCACTCAACCGATTCCCTCTACTCGCCCCGCTGTGGCTCCAGTGCGTCCTCCACAATTCTCCACTGCTCCTCAAACTATTCCTTTTTCCCCGATTCGCAGTGCTTTTGATGGAGTAACCATCAAACCACCCGCAGGAAACAAACAGCAGTCAGTAAAACCCCAAAAAACACCCATCGCCCCAATATTCGATCCCGAAAGCATTTTCAAACCCACTCCTAAACCTAGCAAACCACCTATTCAAAAAGGCATTACCCCCAGGCCATCAACTCAACCATCCCCGTCAATAAAGAAGCCGCTAGCTAAAAAACCTCAAGCAGCCATTGCTCCCACTCCACAGCCAAACGCAGTGACAGATGACGATGGTGGCGAGCAAACGCCTACTACTCCAGCAGCTACTCCGACAAACCAAGCCCAGCAACCAGCGGGGACACCACAACCATCCCGTCCTACCGTCACACCAGCACCTGCGCCAATAACACCACCATCAGATAGCTCCGCAGGAGGTGGTAATGGTGGTTTTTATGGTAAATATACTAAATCGGCGGCGGAGCGATTACAGCAGTACATAGCGGCAAATCCAGGTCTAAAGTTGTACCCGCCGAAATTATTATCACAAAGTTACCCATTGGGAGTAGCCTGTAGTAAAGTCAAGCAACCTCCATTTATCGTCCTCATGGTTGCTTTTGATAAAGTACCAGAAAATCAGGAAAATAATATTTTAGGCGAGAGTAGCGCACCATCGATCGACAAACCATATGTTGCTGGAGATCGAGACACACCAGAAAATCGGAAGTTGGGGGAACTTGCGGTTAATGCAGCACTATATGATGCCAATCAAGCCGATCGAGATCGCCCAGCCGCAGATAAAGGTAAGCGAGTCCTCTATCAATATCGAGTCCAATTCGATCCCGCCACCTGCAAAAATTAGGCTGTAATTAGTTGATAGTTGATAGCTTGCACTGAGCGAAGCCGAAGTGTTGATAGTTGATAGCGGCTTGCGCCTATGGGCTACATCCGCACCGAGATTAAGTCAGCTAATCGATCGATCGGGGATATCTATAGTATCAACCGATTCCAAATCCTAAATGCCAAGTAGTTGTGGCAAAGACGATCGCCGCAAACAAGGATAATAAACCTTGGATAATCAGACCAATCACCGAACCGAGGACGATTCCAACTCCAGCTTTGACCGAAATCTTCAACCTATCGACCAGCGGTACCTGACGCGGGTATAGTAACTCGCCGACTACAGCCCCAATAAACGGCCCAAAAAACAAGCCAACGAGCGGGCCACCGATCGGTAAAGCTGGCAGCAGTCCAAAGAATCCGAGGAATAAACCGAAGATCGAGCCAATTTGACCCCAATGACTCGCTCCAGCTTTTTGGGCACCCCAGATGCCCGACAACTGCTCGATCGCAAAGCACATCACCAAGACCACACTTGACACTACCAACGTAACCGTCACTTGGTTCCAGTCATACAAGAAGCCCGAAGCGATCGATGCACCCAAGATTAACAGCGGCCCAGGCATCACAGGTACTACAGACCCGACCACCCCCACTAAGGTCATCAGTAGTAAAGCAACGTAAATTAGTGTTGTAGTTGTCACTTGGGGGATATTTGTTAATTGTTAGTTATTCAAAGCCTTTGTGCTTCTGCCACGGTTAGATCGATATCGTGATTAGAAAGCTAGTGCTGGAGCCAGACTTGATAACGCCTGCATCGCGAATTGTAAGGCAAAGATGGCGATAATTGGGGATAGATCGATCGTGCCGATTGGCGGTACAAATCTAAACAGGTTGAGATAAGGATCGGTTACTGGACTGAGAAAGCCAACGATTTGCTGCATCCAGTCAATATTCGGGAACCAAGTCAGTAACAACCGGACAAAAATGATAACTAGGTAGATATTTAGAAAGTTTAAAATGCTAGTAGTCAGTAATGGTAAGATCGCGGCGTTGTTCATAAAAATTATTGTCTAAGCGGAAACCTGCTCCACCTATTTTAACCGATCGACTGGTACTTATGGCTTGTGTGGCATACCGTACAAACCGACTAAACCATACTCAGCTCTGAGGATCTAACGGTGGTCGATCGTTGACATCTTCATCCTTGCGTTCGGGGGAGAAGCCTCTGGTTTGGAGCATCGGATCTCCAGGCGCATTGCCGATCGAAGATCTGACTGAATCGATCGCATTATTTAAGTCACTAATTTTATCATCCAAACTGCGCCGCGCTATTTCCATTCGATCGAGCGTCCGGTTGCGGCTGGATTTAAATGGTCTTTTTTCACCACTTGCGCCGGACAATCTACTACTCTCAGTCTCATCATCGATCCGATTGGCTCTTTGAGTAGCGATCGAAGCACCAACAATTCCCCCAACTACACCACCTACCAGCGTCCCCAACCAAAATCCACCACTAAATCCATCCCGATTACTCATATTTCCCATCTAAAATTACTATTTTATAATTATCCCCTATTCCCGATCCCCCGATCCCCTAAGTGGTTTGACCAAAAAAGCATATTCCTCGACAATGCGATCGCCTAATAAATGCTCTTGAATAATCCGCTCGATAACGGTTGGGGTAACAGAATGATACCAAACACCATCAGGGTAGACAACCACGATCGGCCCATGATGACAGACCCGCAAACAGTTGGCTTTAGTCCGAAAAATACATCCTGGCTGTGCATCGGGACGATCGAGATTTAATTCTTTTAGTCGTTTTTTGAGGTAGTCCCATGCCACTAGGCTATCTGCTTTAGAGCAACACAATGGTTTAGTTTGGTCGGCACAAATCAAGATATGTCGATCGATCCGATCTAGTCCTAAACTAGCGATCGAGTTATCGAACATCTGAAGATCCAGCAATTCATCATCCATAATCTACAGATTAGCTATTATCTTTATTTTACTAATCTGAGTCCACTAATAACTATCAACTATCAACTATAGCAATCCTATTTGATTCGTGAGATTTACATTGGATCTGGTGCGTTACCCTGCACAGCTAACACACCCTACATCAACTATCAACTATCAACTATCTTGCTGCCCCTACTGGAGCGGGAGTAGGCGAACTTACTGGCACTGGAGCAATGGTAGTCACTTCTAGTTTGTAGCTACTGCTGATGGTACCTGGGAGTGACACGATTTCGATCCGATATTCACCAGAGAGCGGGAGATTCCCCTCCCAATTGACAGTATTTTTGGCGAAGACATCTACATTTGCTTGATTGGGGGCCAGGATGTTCATGGTTGCCCCCGCAGGTATACTCACCAGAGTCGCCTTGAGTTTTTGTCCGACTGGCAGATTGATGCTAAAAACTGTCGGTTGGGGCGAATTTAGATTGCCTTCTTTGATGAGTGGTTTACCTACTTCTATACTCAAAGCTTCTACACTTGCTGCCACAGGTGGGGTGATAGTAACCGCCTGTGGTGAGGATGCTGTTTCGATCTGGAGCGGTACTTGACTGGGCGGAACTGCTGAGAATGGCGAGGGAGTCGTAGTTGCAGTGAGTGGTGGTGTCTTGGTGCCACTACTTGATGTCGTCATCGATCGACTAATCAAATATATGGGGAGAATGATAACTACAAATGTGGCAAATACCGAACCTAAGGCAACCCCCCAGGGTGTGTTGAAGATGCCACGCAGTGGATTTTGCCGTCGCTGATGGTTACTGGTTGGATAGGAACTAGATTTTACTGTAGTCGATCGCTTGCCTCGCGATAGTGGTAATGAGTCTCGATTGCTCGGAGCTGACGGCTGAGATTGACTAGTTGTACGGCGGGTAGTGCTAGTCGGCGGGATAAAAATGCCACCAGCTGGAGCGTCCGCTGCCGCACCGACAAAATCTGATACCGCGCGCAAGGCTTGAGCGACCTCAGTGGCTGACTGGTAGCGACTATTTGGCATCCGACTGAGCATTCTATTGAGGATTTTGGCAAACCAAGGCGTGAGAGTTGGTACCCACTGATGCCATTTCCAGGTCATGGTACTTTTGTCAATCAGACTTTCGGGTTTTCGTCCAGTCATCATTACTACAACAGTAACAGCCAAAGCATATAAGTCACTATTGGCATAGGCTTCCCCTGTTTGGAGTTGTTCTCCAGGTGCGTATCCAGCTTTACCTACAGTTGTCCCTTGGTGAATTTGGGTGGATACTTCTAGTTGTGTCACACCTGCTTTAACTACACCAAAATCAATCAGCACGGGTAACTTATCTCGATCGCGAAAAATAATATTGTCGGGAGAAATATCACGGTGAATAATTCCCATCCCGTGAATATGTGATAGTACGGGGAGCATATCTAGCAAGAAGGCAACTGCTTCAGCTTCTGTAAAAGTTTTACTATTTTTGAGTCGATCGCTGAGAGTTTTGGCAACTGTTTTCCCCTCGGCATACTCCTGCACTAAAAAGAGCCGTTTTTGCTCTTCAAAGTTGGCACGGAATTTAGGAATTTGGGGGTGATTAATTTGGTATAGTACTTGCGCTTCACGCTGAAATAACTCCTTAGACTTTTTGAGTGCTTCCCGACCGCGATCGTTGGGACTAAATTCTTTGAGTACACACATTTCATCAAAACAGCCAGTGTCTTGAGATAAGTATGTCCGCCCAAAACCCCCTTGACCTAACACTTTGGTCACACGATAACGCTGTTGAAGTAGTGTTCCCAATGGAATTGGTGGTTGCATAACCCAAACTTACGCCTCGAACTAAGGAGAATATAGAAAAGTTGACTAAAGAGTTGCTAATAATCTGACTCAGCCCCTTTGTGTGCGGATAGACGGCAATCGATCGAGATTACATGGCTGTTCGACTATTGTTGGCTCACTTGCTATGAAGCAGCGATTTACCACGATCGGTTTGTGAAGATCGTCAGTATCAGATAGTCAATCGTCCCAAAAATCTAACACAGTCTGACTTTATAATTGTAATGCCACAATATTTTGTTCAAAATGAGCGAACCATCTAAATGTATATTTGTTTGGGTTGGAGCGAAGAATTGCTGGCGATCCGTTCGCCAAGCGTGGGCTTTGCCCAATCTGATTTAGATCCATAACAGCAACTGCGATCGAAAGGTAATCTCGATCTCTAACCGCTCTTATCATACCCTCGCATCAGTCAGAATCATTCATCTGTGTGCAATAAACTTCCCATGAAAATTTTGCTTGTTGATGATGAACCCGCTCTCACCGAACCACTAAGTCGATTACTGACTAGAGAAGGCTATACTGTCAATGTTGCTATAGACGGTCGAGTTGGTAGCAATTTGGCGATCGGTGGCAATTACGATCTGCTGATTTTAGATTGGATGTTACCACATCTGACTGGGTTACAAATTTGTCAACAATTACGCGATCGCGGTGACTTTACCCCTGTATTATTTCTAACAGCTAAAGATACTCTCGACGATCGCGTGATTGGACTAGATGCAGGTGCTGATGACTATTTGGTCAAGCCGTTCGATCCGGACGAGCTCGACGCGCGGATCGCCGCGCTGCAGCGGAGGGGCCAGGCGGGCCGCGGCGGATCCCTGCGCTACGGACGAATCACCTGGGTCGGCGAGGAAAGCACTGCCTATGTCGATGGGCAGCGGCTTGAATTGCTGCCGCGAGAGTTCGAAGTCCTTGGGCTCTTGATGGAACGAGTGCCGCGCCTCTTAACCAAGAAGGCCCTCATCTCTGCATTGGCCGAACGAAACCTTGAGGTGGGAGACAGCGCTGCGGATGTCTACGTCTCGCGCCTGCGCCGCAAGCTCGCTCACTCGGGCACGATGATTCGCACGTTGCGGGGTTTGGGCTATCTCTTGGAGTTGACTGAGGAGGAGCAGTGCTAGTGCGGTTGGAACGAAGAGCCCCTTGGTTGTCCCGCGACCTCCTTCTTCGACTGCTGCTTCCGCTGCTGATCATCGTTTCCTTGACGGTTGCTCTCGGCGCGTATGCGGCCGAGCGGCTGACGGATCGCGTCTTCGACCGATGGCTGCTCGACACGGCGCGCTCTGTGGCATCTCTGGTCCGATTTCAACAGGGCCAAGCTTCGCTCGATTTGCCGCCGATCGCCGAAACTCTGCTGCTCTACGATGACAACGACCGCACCTTTTTCAGCGTGATGCAAGGCGATCGCGTTCTGGCCGGCCGCAAGGGCATTCCGATGCAAGGTCTTAAGGAGGCTTCGTACCGTCGCGGACGCGCCTATGAATCTCAATTTGACCAACGCTGGGTTCGGATCGCACGCGTCGATGTGACAGGGGGCGACGGGGTACCCGTTACCGTCCTCGTCGCGGAGACGCAGATCAAGCGCCAAAGCTCAGCGCAGGAGTTGCTCGTAATCTTTTTGCCGATGGGGGCACTCGTCGTGACCGCTGGCGCCGCGATCGTCCTTGCGGTACGGCGCACAG
>ENA-OFDM01000442-OFDM01000442.1-metagenomes-genome-assembly--contig:-NODE-442-length-17886-cov-2.690932_pt1 | contig 17886 bp, 14 predicted proteins | sample MGYA00153385_OFDM01 | MGnify analysis MGYA00153385
TCCCCGCCCACCTGGACGACACCGCGCACGCCAACGCTCGAGGCACGGTCGAGGTGCTCGCGGTAGTCGAGAAGCTGGTCCCCGTCGGCGATCTCGAGGTGAGTGTGGTTGTCGTAGACACCCACCGTGAGCGCCGAAGGAAGCGGCGGATAGCTCAGGTCGCGCGTTTTACCCTGTTCCGACGAGGTGTCACGCTGACGGATCGGGGCCTGAGAGTCCTCCGTCGCTGGCATGCCTGAATTCTACCCGCCGTGTCACTTCCGACCGATCACACCGAGTCGGCTGGCCGCACTTCGAGCACGATCTTCCCGAGCCCGTGGCGGGCTCCGAGGCGCTCATAGGCGGCCCGCACCCGGTCGAGCGGATAGGTCGCGTACACCGGGATCTTCAGCTCGCCGTTCGCGACCAGCCGCGCTAGCTCGGTCAGCACCTCCCGTGGCTCCACCGTCGACATGCCGTCCGCCTTCACCCGGAACTTTTTTTTCGCCGCAAAGTCGGCGATCGTGTTGATGCGGTCCTTCGGCACCCCGAGATCGACCGCCACCTGCACGTTGCCGTCACCGTGCGCATCGATGAAAGCGTCAACGCCATCCGGAACGATCCGACGGATGCGGTCGGCCAAACCCTTTCCGTAAGCCACCGGGATGGCTCCGAGACTGCGAAGGAAGGCATGGTTCTCCTCGCTCGCGGTCGCCACAACGGCAGCCCCCGCGAGCACGGCCAGCTGGGTCGCGATGATGCCGACCCCGCCCGCCGCCCCGGCCACAACCACGGTATTGCCGGGTCGCACGTCGACCGCAATGAGGCACGCGCGCGCAGTGGTACCGGCGACGAAGAGACTGGCGGCCTCGTTCCATTCGACCGCGTGCGGCTTCGGGATGACTCGGCTGGCATCGATCGTCACGAACTCCGCCTGCGCATTCCGCCCGTCCGAGAACCCGATGACCTCGTCACCCACCCGCGGGAAGTCGACACCCTCACCGACCGCCGTGACGATCCCGGCGAAGTCGCTGCCCTGCCCCTCCGGAAAGTGGGCGGGAAAGGCCTCATGCATCGCGCCCTCCCGGATTGAGATCTCCCCCGGGTTGATCGCGGCGGCCACGACGGAGACTTGCACTTCGCGCCGCTCAGGGGCCCTGGCATCCACTTCCACCAGCTCGAGCACTTCGCTTCCACCGTACCGGTTGAATTTCACTGCCTGGGGCATGGCGTCCTTACTGGTTAGGCCGAAACTGCAGTGTCCAGCTGTTCGATGCGGGGGAAAAGTGAGGTGGCCAGCGGCGAGACCGAGGGGCCGCCGGTCCAGTCCGAAGCGGCGCGAACGTTCTGGTCGGCCACCTCTCCGGTGCCGCCGAGAGCCGTCCAGAGCTTGGCCGCGGCATCCGGCATCACCGGGGAGAGCAACACCGCGAGGGTGCCGAGGCCACGCACGATCGTGAACAGCAGGGCCGTCACGTCCCCTGCCTGTGATCAGCGGCCCAGCGGGTACGGCTCTGCGGTGTGACGCGCAGGCCGGTGGCGAAGATGGCCTGGTCCGTCTCGGTGAGCTCGATACCGGTCGGGATGACTCCCCCACGGTAGCGCGTGACCATCGCGATTACGCGCGAGGCGAGGTTGCCAAAACCGTTGGCGAGCTCCGCCTGGTAGCGCGCGGAAAGATCCTCCCAGCTGAAGGAGCCGTCCTGCCCGAAGCTGATGGCGCGCATGAAGTAATACCGAAAGGCGTCGACTCCAAAGGTGTCGGTGATCTCCGAGGGCGCAATGCCGGTGAGTTTGGACTTCGACATCTTCTCGCCGCCGACGAGAAGCCAGCCGTGGCCGAACACGCGACGCGGTACCGGCAGACCAGCGGCCATCAGCATCGCCGGCCAGATCACGGCGTGGAAACGGGCGATGTCCTTACCCACGAGCTGCACGGCTGGCCAGCGCCGTTCGAAATTCTCGGTGTCGGTTCCGTAGCCGATCGCGGAGATGTAGTTGAGCAGCGCATCGAACCAGACGTACACCACGTGGCTGTGGTCCCAGGGGATCTGGATGCCCCAGTCGAAGCTCGACCGCGAAATAGAGAGATCGTCGAGACCCTGCCTCACGAAAGAGATGATCTCGTTTCGCACGCTCTCCGGCTGGATGAAGTCGGGCTGCGACTCGTACAGGTCGAGGAGTTTCTGTTGGAATTCGCTCATGCGGAAGAAGTAGTTCTTCTCCTTGAGGATCTCCACCGGGCGCCCGTGGATCTTGCACACCAACTGGCCGGCGAAGTCGCCATCCGCCGTCTCCATGAGGTCATCGAGCTGCTTGTACTCCTCACAGCCAACGCAGTAATACCCCTCGTACTCGCCCGAGTAGATGAAGCCATCGTCGTAGAGCTTCTGCAGGAAGATCGTGACGGCACGCTCGTGGCGCTCGTCGGTGGTGCGGATGAAATCGTCGTTGGCGATGTTGATGGTTGCGAGCAGCGGCAACCAGGCATCCGTAACGAGCCGGTCGGCCCATTCCTTCGGGGTCGTGTCGTTCGCCACCGCCGTGCGCAGGATCTTCTGGCCGTGTTCGTCGGTGCCGGTGAGCAACCAGGTGTCGTCGCCACCCTGGCGGTGCCAGCGGGCAAGCACGTCGGCAGCGACCTCGGTGTAGGCGTGACCGATGTGTGGCACATCATTCACATAAAAGATGGGTGTCGCGATGTAAAAAGGGTCTCCGGCGGGCATTCGATAATCCTAATTGGCGGCGGATGGTGCGGGGTCCGCGTTACGCACCGGGCAGGGCCCGCCGAAGTCCGTCTTGCCCGCACGCCAAGCGGCCCCGCCGAAGCGGGGCCGTTTGGTGAGCGAATTGCGTTCTAGTGCCGCCCCGCCGCCAACAGAGAGAGCAACTCGAAGCTCACACCGCCGATGCCGGTCACGGCGTCGTACTGGCGCGTGGTCTTCAGTGTCGTGTCCTGGTCGAGGCTGATCAGGTAGCTGTTGCCACTCCGGGCACTCGTGTAAACGAGAGCCTTGGTGGGGTTCTGCGGCTGCACATCGCGGAACGAGGACGGCAGGATGCGGTCGAGCCCGTAGAGCGTCGGGTTCGCAAATCCGATCGAGGTTCGGGTGGCCTGCTGCACGATCGCGATCTGCGCGGCGGTCAACGGCGAAGCGAGCGAGGTGCCGCCATAGGTTTCGCGCGTGAAGTCACCGACGGCGAGAGTGACATCGTCGATGATCGGACGAATACCGACCGAGAATCCGGTGTACGGATCCGCGAGGGCCGCGATGTCCGGAGAGACCCGGAATCCATGCGAGAGCGACGTCGGAACGACGCCCTGCTGGTACGCCGGAGCCGCGAACACGGCGCTGGCGCCGCCACCCGCTCCCCCGAAGAAGTTTCCGGGAAGCGGCGAGAGGTAGGCGGTACCGGCCGGGTTGATCTTGTCACCCGCGGATCCCCATCCGGTCTCGTAGGCGATCTTGCCGGCTTGGGTGATACCAAGGCTCGTGCCTCCCACCGACGTCACGTACGGGGAAGATGCCGGGAAGTCCGGCGACGCGTAGCCGAGGTTGGCGACCTCGTCCCCGCTGTCTCCACTGGAGAAGTAGAGCCCGATGCCCTCGCCCGCCGCCTGGATGTGCAGGTTCTGGGCGCCCTTCAGCACGTCATTCGGGACGGCCTCGCCGAGGTTGCCGTAGCTGTTACTCACGATGTTCGCGAGCTTGTTGTCGAGAATCTTCGACATCGCAACATCCAGTCCGCCACCGCAGTTGGTGCCACCGACGTAGAGGATCTTCGCCCCGGTTGCGATACCGTGCACTGCTTCCACGTCGAGGGTCTGCTCACCCTGCCATCCACTCGGGTAGCCGCAAGCCGCCTGGTCGACGAACTGGGCCGGAGTCGGCACGATCTGCGAGTAGTTCGCTGCGGTCAGGCCGGGTTCACCGAGCGCGGCCGAATAGGTGTTCACGTCGTTCACGATGGACGGCGAGGCGTACGCGTCGATGATCGCGACCGTTTGGCCGGCACCGTTCACGCCGGACTTCGCGAGCGAATCCACCCCGTAGGCGGAGCGCAGCTGCGACGGCACATAGCCGCAGTTGAATGTGTCGAAGGTGGTCTGGCCGTAGGCGACCGGAGCGGTCACCGTGTGCTCCCCGGTGTAGTTGGAGCACTTGGCGGTGATCGCCGAGGGCGTCGGAGCCTGGCGGCTGAGCGCTTCGGCGCCACTGGCCGGCAGGTCGCCCTGCTTGATCGAGTCCGGGTGGGTGAGGAATCTGGCCTGGTCGAGGCTCATCCCCGAGACCTTGCCCGTGAGTGCCGCGGGCACCGAGGGGGCACTCGACGGCGCCGAAAGCACCCGTCCTGAGTAGTTGTAGTCGTGGAGGGTCGTGGCGAACAGGGCGCCAAGCTGGGCGGCCGTGCCACGGAAGACCACGTATTGGCGACTCGCTGGCACCGCGCTGATGGTGAGTCCCCGCGCGGTGAGCGAGGCGACAACGGCATCCGAGTCCGCTTTCGTCGGCGAGAAATGCTGGATCCAGGCCTGCGGCTGCAGGAACTTCCGGTACCCGCGGGCGCCGGGCGTCGAGGCGGCCGTGGCGAGAGCCTCGGCACCCGCCTGGTCGCGCAGCGGCAGGTAGATCTCACCCTCGACGGTCTGGTCGGGGGCCGTGACTCCCGCGTCGTTCGCGGCGGTGGCCCACTTGGGCACCGATCCGGCGAAGGAATCGCGATCAGTAGCCGAGGCTGTCGACACGCCGGTGAGCGAGAGTGCGATGACGGTGGTGGCCGTGGCCACGATGCCGAGTGTCCTACGAGAGAACATCCTCCGGCGCGCGCGATTGTCCAAGTTCTGAAACCTTCCCCAATGAAGAATGACCGCGCAAGCAAAAGGCGCAATGGTGACAATAGCCCCGCTCGATTACCCCCACAAAGGGGGTTCACATGGATTTTACAAACAACGCAAAAAAACTGCGCGTGCGCTCCGATTCAGGCGCGGGATCTAGGCTGAGCGCATGAAATACCGCAGGATCGGCGATGTAGAAGTCAGCGCCATCGGGCTGGGTGCAATGCCACTCTCCCTGCCAGGCCGACCGGATCGCGAGAGGGCGATCGCGACCATCCATGCCGCCCTGGATGTCGGCATCACCCTCATCGACACCGCGGACGCCTACACGACGGATGCCGACGGCCCCGGACACAACGAGATCCTGGTCGCCGAAGCACTGCGGGGTCGCCCCGAGGAGGTGCTCGTCGCCACGAAGGGAGGTCTGCTCTACCGAGACGGCGGCCCCTGGGACCGCAACGGTACTCCCGCCCATCTCAAGAAGGCCGCGCGGGAGTCCCGAGCACGGCTCGGTGTCGACGCGATCGGGCTCTACCAGTTTCATCGCCCCGACCCCGGAGTTCCCTACGAGGACTCGATCGGGGCCATTCGGGAGCTAGTCGAGGAGGGGGTGATTCGCATGGCGGGCATCTCCAACGTCACCGTCGCGCAGATCGCGTTGGCCGACCATGTGCTTGGCGGTCGGCTGGTGTCAGTACAAAACCAGTTCTCCCCCGCCTACCGGTCGAGCCAGGGCGAGCTCGATTATTGCGTCGACCACGAGATCGCGTTCCTGCCCTGGAGTCCACTCGGCGGGATCGGCCGGGGTGACGAGGTCTTCGCGGCGGGCAGTGTCTTCACCGAGGTCGCGCTCGAGCTCGACGTGAGCCCGCAACGGGTCGCCCTCGCCTGGGAGCTCTCTCTCGGCCATTGCGTTGTCCCGATACCCGGAGCCTCCAGACCCGGGACGGTCACCGACTCCGCCGGTGCCGCCGAGCTCGTTCTCAGCGGCGACCAGAAGGCCAGGCTCAGCGCGCCCTGAGCGCGCCCTCGTAGAGATCCCGCTTGCCGAGGCCGGTCGCATCCGCCACTTCGGATGCCGCGTCCTTGAGCTTCGACCCGGCCGAAACGAGCCTCTGCACTTGCACGATTCCCGCCTCGAGGTCGATCTCCTGCAGGGCCCCACCCTCTACGACGATGCAGATCTCGCCCTTCACGCCCGCCGTTGCCCACTCGACGAGCTCGGCGGCGGTGCCCCGGCGCACCTCTTCATAGAGCTTGGTGAGTTCGCGGCAGACGGCCACCCGACGATCGGGCCCGAATGCCGTCGCGATATCGCCGAGGGCATCCGCCAGCCGGTTCGGTGACTCGAAGAACACCATCGTGCGCGGTTCGCGGGCGAGTTGGCGCAGCGAGGCGAGCCGTCCCTTGCGCGGCAGGAAGCCCTCGAAGGTGAAACGATCGGTGGGCAGCCCCGACAGCGCAAGGGCGGTGATCACCGCGGACGGGCCCGGAAGCGCCGTCACCGTGACGCCGGCGGCGATCGCGGCAGTCACAATCGAGAATCCCGGGTCGCTGATCGCCGGCATTCCGGCATCTGTGAGCACCAGCACATCCGTCTCTCTGGCGAGTTCTGCGATCTCCGACGCTTTCTCGACCTCGTTGTGTTCGTGCAGCGCGATCAGCCGGGGACGGTTCTCGATACCGAGCGCCCGCATGAGGTGGATGGTGACTCGCGTGTCCTCCGAGGCGATCACTTCGGCATTACCGAGCGCCTCCACCAGCCTCCGCGAGGCGTCACCGAGGTTGCCGATCGGAGTCGCTGCGAGGATGATCACCTGCCCATCCTTGCAGCGAACCCTCGTTACCATTGCACCTGTGAGCAGACCCGAGGCCAACTTCGACGCCATGGTCGGCGCGCGGGGAGCGCAGAGGGTCGAGCCCGAATCGGACGAGCCTGAATCGGACGAGCGGACCGGCACTCGACTCGACCTGTGGTGGGGTCGGCTGCTCGCTCTGCCCGGTGCTCAGCGAATCTGGTACTGGGGCGGCCCGATTGCGGTGACGCTGCTCGCCGCGGTACTCCGCCTCGTGCGACTCGGCGATCCCCGCTCGCTGGTGTTCGACGAGACCTTCTACGTGAAGGATGCCTGGACCCTCCTGAACCTTGGCTACGAGGCATCCTGGCCCGACAACGCCGACAAGGCCTTCACCGCCGGCAATGTCGACATCTTCACCACAAACGGTTCGTATGTGGCGCATCCGCCTCTCGGCAAGTGGATGATCGCGCTCGGCCTGCGCGTATTCGGCGCACAGGACACGATCGGGTGGCGCATCAGCACGGCGATAGTGGGCATCCTCGCGGTGTTCCTGCTCGTGATCATCGCGCGTGCGCTTTTCAACTCGACCCTGCTCGCCACCATCGCCGGTGGGTTGTTCGCGATCGACGGTCACGCGATCGTGATGTCGCGCACGGCACTTCTGGACAACTTCGTGATGATCTTCACGCTGCTCGGCTTCGGGGCGATCATGCTCGACCGCGCCAAGAGCGCCGGTCGCCTGTCGCTCTGGCTGTCACGCCGGGCGGAGGCCGGTCGCGACATCGACTGGGGCCCGGCCCTGTGGTGGCGGCCCTGGCTTCTCACCGCGGGCATCCTGTTCGGAGCGGCCACCGCCGTCAAGTGGAGCGGGCTCTACTTTCTGGCCGCCTTCGCGGTCTATTCGCTCGTGGTGGACGCCTGCGCGCGGCGTACGGCAGGTATTCCCTTCTGGCTGAGCGGCACGATCTTCAAGCAGGGTCCGGTCACCTTCCTGCTGACGATCCCGCTCGCCATCGCTACCTACCTGGCGAGCTGGACCGGCTGGTTTGTCACCAGGGAGGGGTACTACCGAAACTGGGCAGAAGTACCGGGCAACGCGGCAACGGGGTTCTTCACCTGGGTGCCGCACTCGGTGCAGAGCTTCCTGCACTACCAGGCGAGTGTCTACGACTTCAACGTGAACGAGCACACCGCGCACCCCTACTCGGCGAATCCCTTCTCCTGGCTGTTCCTTCTGCGCCCCACCGCCTTCTACTACGTCGGCCAAGTGCAGGGGCAGAGCGGATGCAGCTTCTCGAGTTGCGCGCAGTACGTCACCTCTATCGCCAACCCGATCCTCTGGTGGGCGGCGACCGCGGCCCTCTTCTTCCTCGTCTACCGGCTCGTGCGATACCGCGAATGGCGGGTCGGGCTGATTCTCATGGGCACAGTTGCCGGCTATCTCCCGTGGTTGCTCTACTCCGACCGCACCATCTTTCAGTTCTATGCGATCGTCTTTGAGCCCTACCTGATCCTCGGACTCGTCTTCGTAATCGGCCTGATTATCGGCAACAGAGGGGATCCCCGGTCGCGCAGAACCCGGGGCACCGGGGTCGTCGCGGTGTTCCTTCTCCTCGTGGTGTTCGTGAGCGCTTTCTTCTACCCCGTCTGGACGGGAATGCAGGTGCCAGAGATCTTCGCCCGGTTGCACTACTGGCTCCCCGGCTGGCGGTGACTCCGCTCACGCGACCGAAACCGAGCAGCCCGGACTGTTACCTCCGGTTTCCATCGGAGCCGGGTACAGCGTCCTGTCCGGTAGCGTAAAGCTATGGCCGATGGTAACGCGACAGACCGCGAATGGGGTTTCCGCACGCGTGCGATCCACGCGGGCAACATCCCCGATGCGACGACAGGTGCGCGGGCACTTCCCATCTACCAGACCAGCGCATTTGTCTTCGACGACACAGCGGATGCGGCGGCCCGCTTCGCCCTGCAGAAGTACGGCAACATCTATAGCCGCCTCGGCAACCCCACCGTCGCCGCCTTCGAAGAGCGGATCGCGTCGCTCGAGGGCGGACTCGGCGCGGTGGCAACAGCGAGCGGGCTGAGCGCGCAATTCATCACCTTCGCATCTCTCGCTGGTGCGGGCGATCACATCGTGGCCTCCGCCAGTCTCTATGGCGGATCGATCACCCAGCTGGATGTCACGCTGCGCCGTTTCGGCGTCGAGACCACTTTCGTGCAGGGGTCGAACCCCGAGGATTACGCCGCCGCGATCACCGATAAGACGAAGTTGATCTTCGCGGAGATCGTGGCCAACCCGTCCGGGGAAGTCGCCGACCTCGAGGGTCTCGCGGATGTCGCCCACGCGGCACAGCTCCCGCTCATCATCGACTCGACGATCGCCACCCCGTATCTCAACCGCCCGATCGAATGGGGGGCCGATGTCGTCATCCACTCGGCCACCAAGTTCCTCGGCGGCCACGGCACCACGCTCGGTGGCGTGGTTGTCGAAAGCGGTCGCTTCCCCTGGGCGAACGAGCACTTCCCGCTCTTTGACCAGCCGGTTCCGAGCTATGGCGGACTCAACTGGCATGGCAACTTCGGTGAGTATGCGTTTCTCACGAGGCTGCGGGCCGAGCAGCTTCGCGATATCGGGCCGGCTCTCTCACCGCACTCGGCCTGGCTCCTGGCTCAGGGCGTCGAGACTCTGCCGTACCGCCTGCAAGCCCATGTGGACAACGCGAAGATCGTGGCCGAATGGCTCGAAAACGACCCGCGCATCGAATTCGTCAACTGGGCCGGGCTGGTGAGCCATCCGCACCATGAACGGGCCAGGAAATATCTGCCGAAAGGCCCAGGAGCCGTTTTCAGTTTCGGGGTGAAGGGCGGCCGAGCGGTCGGCCAGACCTTCATCGAATCGGTCGAACTGGCCAGTCATCTTGCCAATATCGGCGATGCCAAGACCCTGGTCATCCATCCAGCCTCGACCACCCATGCCCAGTTAAACGAGCAGCAGCTCATCGCCGCCGGCGTGCTGCCCGGGTTGGTGCGCGTCAGCGTTGGCATTGAAGACGGCGCCGACATCATCTACGACCTCGACCAGGCACTCACCAGAGCGACGGCCGCCCGGTGATCGCGCCGGTCGAGATACCCCGAAGGAGAACCCATGGCTGATCTGACCCTCGATGAAATCACCGTGCTCCCCAACGGCATGAGTTGTTCCCTTCCCGCTGACTCTCCCCTGGCCAAACTCCTCAAGTCCCAGCGCACCTGGGTTGGCCCGAGCGCTCGGCAGCGCCTCGGCATCCTGCGCCGGGCGAAGTCGATTGCAATCGTCGGGGCATCCCCCAACGCGGCGCGCTCCAGCTACTTCGTTGGCACCTACCTGATGTCCTCGAGCGACTATCGGGTCTACTTCGTCAATCCGAATGCCGACACCATCCTCGGGCAGAAGGCCTATCCCGACCTCGCATCCCTCCCCGAGATTCCCGACATCGTCGACGTCTTCCGCAAGTCGAGCGATATCCCGTCCGTCATCGACGACGTTCTCGCGGTCGGGGCGACCACGGTCTGGCTGCAGCTCGGCATCTGGAATGAGGATGCGGCCCGCTTCGGGCAGAGCAAGGGACTCACCGTCGTGATGGATCGGTGTATCAAGATCGAGCACGCGCGTTTCAACGGTGGGCTGCACCTGTTGGGATTCGACACCGGAGTAATCAGCTCGCGCAAAGCCGCCCGCTGAAGTCATGGTCGGCATCGACGAGGTTGCCCGCCTGGCCGGAGTTTCTGCGGCCACCGTCTCCCGGGCGCTCAGCGGCAACGGATCGGTTTCGGCTGGGACCCGGGCCAGGGTCGAGTCCGCCGCAAATGACCTGCACTATGTCGTATCATCGAATGCTTCGAGCCTCGCGTCCGGGCGCACGCGCAACGTCGGCGTCGTCGTGCCGCACCTCAACCGCTGGTTCTTCTCCTCCGTCGTCGAGGGCGCTGAGCGCGCACTGCTCCGCAATGGCTACGATCTCACGCTGTACAACCTGAGCGGCGGCGGCGACGAACGCCGCAGCGTGTTCGACCACTTCCTTCGCCGACGCCGCGTGGATGCCGTGATTGCCGTCGCCCTCGAACTCACCACCGATGAGATTTCCGGCCTGCTGGCGCTCGACAAGCCGCTCGTCGGCCTTGGTGGGCCGCTCGCCGGGGTGCCATCGCTCGAAATCGATGAGATAGCGATCGCGCGGCTTGCGACGGAGCACCTGCTCACGTTGGGCCACACCGCGATCCTGCACATTGGAGGGTCATCAGAAGAAGACACCGATTTTCACATTGGAAGTCACCGCCGCACCGGCTTCCAGCAGGCGATGACCGCCGCGGGGCTCCCGGTCGCCGCGGAGTCGATGATCTGCGCAGACTTCACTATGGCTAATGGCTACGCGCACGCGAAACAGGCGCTCGGTCATCCACACCACCGTCCGACCGCAATCTTCGCGGCATCCGACGAGATGGCGATCGGGGCGACTCTCGCCGCCCGCGACCTGGGTCTCAGCGTGCCAAAGGACGTCTCGATCGTGGGGATCGACGATCACGAACTCGCGGACTTCTTCCAACTCACAACGGTCGCCCAGTTCCCCGAGCGCCAGGGCGAACTCGCGGCCGAGACGCTCATCGCCCAACTAGAGCCGTCGCGCCACGAAGAGCCGGCGCTGAGAGTACCGCTGCCATTCGAACTCATCGTGCGCTCAAGCACCGCCCGACCGCTCGAGTGATTCGCTACTTCACCGAACCGGCGGTCAACCCTCCCACGATGTACTTCTGAAGCAGCAGGAACACGATCATCACCGGTACCGCTGCCAGGACTGCACCGGCCGCAAAGATGCTCCAGTTATTGGAGAGCGCTTGCGAGACAAAGCTGTAGAGCCCCACGGCGAGCGTTTGCCTGCTCGGATCGGTCAGCATGATGCTGGCAAGCACGTACTCCCCCGTCGTTGCAATAAACGACAACAGACCGACCACGGCCAAAATCGGCGCGACCAGCCTCAGGATGATGCCGAAGAAGATCTGCGCATGGCTGGCACCATCGATTTTCGCCGCCTCATCGATCGAAATCGGCACCGTGCTGAAGAACCCGTACATCAGGTAGGTGTTCACCCCGAGCGCGCCCCCCAGGTAGACAAAGATCAGGCCTAGTTGCGTTCCGAGTCCAAGTGCCGGCACGACGTCGCCGATCGCCGACAACAGCAGGAACAGGGCGACCACGGCAAGAAACTGCGGAAACATCTGGATCAGGATGAGGGCCAACAGGCCGATTCGACGCCCGCGGAAGCGCATCCGGGAAAACGCATAGGCCGCCATCGCACCGAGGAAAACGGTCGCAAGCGAGGTGATGAGAGAGATGACGAGGCTGTTAGCGAACCACAGGGCGTACGGCTGCTCCGGATTGGTGAACAGCGCAACATAGTTGGCGAAGTTGATTGTGGCGAATAGCTGGTTGGAGCCCACCAGGGATCCGGCCGGATTCAGCGATGCCGACACCACATAGAGCAGGGGGAACACGGCGAAGATCACGGCGAAGATCGCGATGAGGTGGCGCCAGCCGGTGTCGCGCACCCAGCGCGAGAGGCGGAACGGCCGCTTCGCATAGTGTCGCGGCCGATCAGCGTCGGGGACGATGGGGACGATGGGGATTTCGGTGTGAGTCGTCACGTCAGTTGATGTCCTCCAGTGCTTTGGTGCGTCGGAATGCAATCACAGAGATTGTGGCGATGAGCAGGAAAATCACGATCGACAGTGCGCTGGCAAGACCGTAGTCCCGCGCCCCGCCCGAGCCGAATGCCACCTTGTAGACCATGGTGATGAGCAGGTCGGTTGACCCGATGTCGAAGGTCGTATCGGAGAACCTCGGCCATCCCCTCGTGAGCATATAAATCACGTTGAAGTTGTTGAAGTTGAAGGCGAACGACGCGATGAGCAATGGGGCGATCGACACCAGAAGCAGGGGGAGCTTAATCGAACGCAAGGCACGCCACGGGCTCGCACCATCCACTCTCGCTGCCTCGTTGAGTTCTTCGGGTAAGGATTGAAGCGCGCCGGTACAGACCAGGAACATATACGGGTAACCCAGCCAGACGTTGACGAGAATCACACTGAATTGCGCGAGCAGCGGGGCGGTCAGCCAGGGAATTTGCGCCCCGCCAAAGAGCACCTGGTTGACGAAACCGAACTGGGGATTGAGGAGCCCCGCCCAGACCAGTCCGGAGAGATAGACCGGGAAGGCATAGGGCAGGATCACCAGCACGCGGTAGATTTTTTTACCCCGAAGGGTCGGGTGGTTGAGTACAAGGGCAAGAAACAGTCCGAGCGCAAAAGTGAGTGCGACCGAGGCCAGTGCGAAGACGAAGGTCCAGATCGCCACCCGCAACAGTGGACCGCTGAGTTGCGGGTTAGTGAACGCCTTGGCAAAGTTCTCGAATCCAACATCGATCTTCCACCCGGGGGAGAGCTTCTTTGTGCCGTTCGCGGTGGCGAACTCGCCTTTTCCGTCATCCCGGTAGACCGCGCCGGATCCATCGGTGAAGGTGTCAGCCTTCTGGTTGTAGCTGAGATCAGATTTGTACAGGTACGCGCTGCTCGCATCATCCGTTCGTAGTGTGCCATCGGCGGGGTCAGCGGTCAGCGGTACCGCGATGGCGGTGATTGCCTCCTGAGCGGCGAGTACCCGGTCGAGAGTGAGCGTGTCATAACCGGGTAACCCGTTCGCTTTGCCAGCGCTATCACGCTGTGGATTCTTGACCTCGGTGAGCGGATCGGTGCTGGATCCCACCGACATCTTCCCGTCCGGATCGGTAATCAGAAAGAAGAACTTCCCGTCCTTCTGGAGGATGTTGACCGCGTAGGTCGGCGAGTCCGATACCCGTTTCTGGGCCGCGACCGTGATGACACCGATCGCATCAGCCTTGGTGCTGTTATGGCCGTCGCCGTAGTTGGTGAACGCGATGTAACCGCTGAAGAAGACGACAAATATCTGGAAGACCAGGAGGAAGACAACGCCGGGGGTCAGGTATTTGCCGGGAAGACGCCTGCTCTTCCCGAGATAGATCCAGTTAATGAGCAGGGTGATGATGATTGTGGCGACCAGCGGACCCCAGAGGTGCAGTCCCGCCATTGCAAAAATGAGCGAGAGCGAGAACGCGTCGAACAACCCGAGTAACAGGATCTTGGTGATCACGGCGACCAGTCCGCTGCGGCGGAAGCCGGCGGCTGTTCGCAGGCGATGCGGATCGGTCGTTATCGCGGTACTCCCGGCGGAGTCCCGGTCGACCGGGGGCTTCTGCGGTGCGGCGGATATCGCCATGGAAATCCTCTCCCTCGGCAAGTACAGCGCCGGTTGATCGCGAACAGGATGAGCAAGTACGGGCCAGCGGGTGGGCCGAGCGCAACACTCGCTCGGCCCACTCCAGGGGGTTGGCTCAACCCTTGATCTTGGCCTGAACGTTCACAACGGCCGCATTCCAGACTGTCGCTGGGTCGCCCTCGCCCTTGATGAGGGCAAGCTCAGCGGATCCCCAGTCGGCCCAGACCGACGCCATCTGTGGGATCGACGGCATCGGAACCCCGTTACGGCCGACCTTGCCGAAGGCTTGAATGTCGGAGTTCGTGGCGGCGATCGTGTCGAAGGCGCTGGTGAGCGCTGGGGCCCGGTCACCGACCGTGTACAGCTTCTCCTGCACCGCGTCGGTGCCGAGGTAGTTCACGAGGAACTTGGTGGCGGCGACCTTATTCTTGCTTTTCGCGCTGAGGAAGAATGCGTTGACCCCGAGGAACGGCTTCGCCGCATCCGGCCCAGCGGTCGGCAGTGGATCGATCGCGTATTTGATGCCGGCCTTTTTTATGGCCCCGATGTTCCACGGACCGGTGATGAAGTACGGAGACTCACCCTTCGCAAATGAGGTCGCGGCGATATCAGCCGTGATGTTCGGGTTCAGAATTCCTTCGGCACCCCAGGTCTTCAGCGCGGTGGCAAACTTCACTCCCGCAGGATCCCCGAGCGTCAGCTTCGACCCATCGTAGGAACCGTCGGTGTTCTGCGCGAATACCGAGGAGCCAAAAGAGGTTTGCAGCGGATACAGGTGGTACGGGTCGCCCTGCTTCGGGTCGAGTCCGAGGAGGAACGGGTACTTCGCCGTGCCGGACGCCACCGCAGCCTTGCCGGTGGTGATCACGTCATCGAAGGTCTTCGCGGCCGTGGGCGCGAGGGCAGTGTTGCGCACCATCGCGATGTTCTCGATCGAGTACGGGAGCCCGTAAACGTTTCCGTTGTAGGTGACGGCTTGGATGGCGACCTTTGCATACTTGCTCGCGGAGTCTCCCAGTTGGATTGGCGCAACCACGCCGTTCTGCACATAGGCGCCGAGCTTGTCATGGGGGCTCACGATGATGTCCGGTCCCTTGCCGGTGGGCACCTGGCTGATGAAGTCCTTGTCGACGGTCGCAAAGTCCTTAATGACGAGCTTGATTGTCACGCCCGTGTCTTTCTGGAACTGCGCGGAGACCGACTTGAGAGCCGGCGCTCGAAGGGCGTCCGTCCAGAGTGTGAGCGTGGACGATCCCGTAGCACTGGGGGTCGTGCCGGAGCATCCGGTGAGGGCAGCGGATGTTAGACCGGCGACGAGCAGTGTCGCCGTTGCTATTCGGGCTGTGTGGGTCACCTTCATTGGTGGGCCTTCCTGTTCTGTGGGAGAGGGAGGCTACGGCCACCCCAGACAGGGGCGAGAGGACAATCTCCCGAAACGTTGCAAGCGCTTCCAGTTATAGCAAGGTCCCAGAAGAAACGCAAGAACTCAATATCGGGTCCAAATGACCCTCATCTCGGGGGCATGATCGTCTTTCTGCCTCATTCGCATCAACGATCGGTCTACCCCCACATGTAAACGTTTTCAATGGTCGGAGAAGGTATCTCGCCCCTCGCGCGGTCCGTATCAGTTCTCAAGCAACTCGAGACTGGTGTCGAGCAGATCGAGACTTCCTGGGCGAACTGCATGCGACTCCCGTGATGTTGTGCACGGTGTCGATAGGAACAACAGCAGCAAACGGGATCGCCAACGCGACAGATTTGAAGTCGATCGGGCCGACCCGGGCATACCTGCTCACCCAGATTGCTAGCGTTGCTTCATGAGCACCAGTCCCGGTGAACCCGAGTCCTCACGGGAGGCACTCGGCTCGGACGATGCCGACGATCACGAGAGTGAACAGTTATGGGGCACCCCGACCACTGTTGTGTCGTGGATCACGTTTCCAGCATTCATCGTGATCTTCGGCGTTCTCGGGGAAATCTTCTTGGTGCGAACGGTGCGAAGCGAGTTCGAATTTCTCGTCTGGGCACACCTAGCGGCAGGAGCCGTGATCGTTATCGTCGGTGTGGCCCTCGCGTGGGCTGGGTGTCTGGCCTACTCCCGCATCACTGTCACCGACACAATGCGCTTACACCGGGCCACGGCAGTCGGCGTCGCCATCCTGTCTACCGTTTTGCTTGTCACGGGAATCTTCGGCGGGTCGAACCTTCAGGTTCTCGCTGGTGTATCTGCGATGGTTGGACTCTGGATCTGGGCAACCCGGTTTCCGTCCAAGCCAATCGCGTTTCGGTTACTTCGCCTTCTCCTCTACCGTCTGGTTTTCGTGGTGGCCGCGGAGCTTCTGGCCAGTGTTGTCGTATCGGCAGTCATGGCCCTCGTCGATGGGGATCTGCCCACCACATTGGCCTCAAACTATCTCGGTGCGGGGATCGTCTACTGCGTCGTCGCAATTACCGGATGCGTCGTCACTGCCAGAAAGTTGTCTGGCGCAAGCCGGGAAGATGCTGCCCGATAACTCAGACCTGGATCGCTCGTTTTTACGTGGTGGCCGATCACCCGAATTGTGAAGGTTGCACCCTCAGCCACACCGCCGAGCTGCGTGTCGCTCAGGCAACCGTCACTGGAGAGAGTCTCCCGTGGATTCGGTTATGGAATGCTCGTGCTTGGCAAATGCACTTGTTGGTCTGATGGCTATGTTTCATGGGTCCGTGGGGGCCACGGTACGGGTCGCAGTCAGATCTAGTGGAGAGATTCGGTACCGTCGTCGGTGTCGCGTCCCCCCAGCAGCGCGTCGACGAGCGATTCGCCAACGAATTCGCCGTACCGTTCGGGTCGCCAACCGCGGGTGAGGACCAGGAGACCGTAGAGCTCGGGCGAGCTGTAAGCCCACATGATCTCGGCTGCCTCCTCGACCGAGAGACCCGGGCGCAACTGAGTCTTGCTTGCCAGGATTTGAGCCACGTGGGTCATCCGGGCCAGACGTGCCGCATCGAAGTCGGCACGCAATTGAGCCATCGTTGGATCGGCCTCGGCCGCGGTCGACAGCAGCAGGAGCAGCGGTGCGATCCGGGGCGCGACCTCTGTGGTGAGCGTGCCAAGTCCGCGCAGCATCCTTCGAGGGTCGGCCTCGGAGGCCTGCATCGCGTCGGAGCGCTGTTCGGCTTGGATGGGGCCTTCACCCCTGAGGGCGTCCTCGCAGATCGCACGCAGGAGCCCTGCCTTTCCTCCGAAGGACTTGTAGATCGTGTCGGCTGTCGCGCCAGAATCAGCGGCGATCGTCGCGATCGTCGTCGCGGTGAAGCCGGCCTCCAGGAATCGTTGCCGCGCGGCGGCGACGATTGCTTCGCGGTTGAGGCGCGCCTGTTCGCGCCGGCGGCTGGCGTCATAGCGGCGGGGCTTGACAGTATCCAATATCGACTCCATTGTTATAGAATCAATCTAGTCTACTGGAACAGATAAGATCATCAACTCGCACGGTTTCATGAAAGATATAGCCGCGCCGGTGTTGGTCTTGGATCGGAGGCGTCATGTCTTTGCTGGGAAATGAAACAGATCCGAGCGCGGTGGTTCAGCGGTTGCGGGCCGTGACCAACTCGCACGATTTAGACGCGATCGTCGCCTGCTTCGCTTCCGACTATCGAAATGAAACACCGGCACATCCGGCGCGCAGTTTCGTCGGCAATAAACAGGTGCGACGTAACTGGACGCAGATCCTGGCGGCGATACCTGACATCTCAACTGAGATTCTCGCCTCGGCGGTGTCGGGCACCATGGTGTGGACCGAGTGGGAGCACCGCGGCACCCGGCGGGACGGCACCGCGCATCTGATGCGAGGGGTGATTGTTTTCGGTATCGCTGGTGGGCTGATCGTTTCGGCCCGTTTCTTTCTTGAGCCGGTCGAAGAGGCCAGCGGAGACGTCAAGGCTGCAGTGCAGCGTCAGGT
>ENA-OFDM01000451-OFDM01000451.1-metagenomes-genome-assembly--contig:-NODE-451-length-17591-cov-3.259751_pt1 | contig 17591 bp, 17 predicted proteins | sample MGYA00153385_OFDM01 | MGnify analysis MGYA00153385
TTATCTTTCATGGAAATTTCGGTGATACCTGTTTTCCGGGTGATAGTTATCGCATCGTCTACACTTAATTTAATAAAGCTATACCCGGCAATACCTAATTTCAAATCGGCTTTCGTAGCTGTTCTTTGACTTATTACTACCATGGCAAAAGATGGTCTTAGCAATGCTGCAGAAACAACTGTTGCTGAACTTTTCAAAAAGAATCTTCTGTTTGTCATTATTGCTGTTGTTTATTTTTATTATTAAAAAATATCTTTTCAAAATTATCTTTCGAAGCTGCCGACATCAATGGCTGTAAATCTTTTTCTTTCAGCATTTGAACTACTGCTTCCATTTCATGAATTCGCCTTTCGGCATGGGAATAACTGCCTTCAACAAAACGGTCAATCAATGCATCATTACCACCAATAACTGAACTAATTTGTTCCCTGATATATTTTTCGAGTCCAAATGCTTTACCTGCTTCCATCGCTTCGCAAATAACAGCTGCTACTCCTTTGTAAACAATTGAACGCAATAATTTTCTGGTTGATGCATCGCCAACATTTTCGCTCAAAAAAGAAAAATCTAGTTGAAGGCTTTCCATCTTTTCCTGCAGTTTTTTTGCACCGGGCCCTGAAGCTAGGAATGGTGTTTTAATTCCTTTGGGTGGAACAGGTGCCATGATTGCGAGATCAACATATTGAACACCCGATGATTTTAATATATCGTAAACTGCTATTTTTTTTTGCGGTGATGACGTATTCATTTCTGCGTAAATTTTACCGGCATTTATTACAGGCAAAACTTCTTTTGCAATTCCTTCTGATGCTGAAGAAAGATTTACACTAAAAATAATGTCAGAATCTTTTACAGCGTCGGCATTGCTTTCAGCAAAATGTACATTTTCATGCAAACTTCTTTTTGGCAACGGATCCCATCCTGAAACAGTAATACCCATTGCAGATAAATCATTTGCAAAAATACTCCCTGCTTCTCCTAAACCCAGTATGGCAATGTGCATGTTTTTAATTTTAATATCCAAATTGTTTGTCCCAACCATAAATCTGTAATGAAGTTTTTCCTTCCCTTAATTGCCTTCGTACATTTTCTTCTTTAGACTCTCTTGCAGTAGACTTTTCTATGGCTTCTTTTATCCTGTTTTGCGGTACTACTACTACACCATCCCTGTCTCCAATAATAATATCACCAGGATTAATTAGCACATCGCCAATTACAATAGGTTCATTTAAAAAACCATCGCCATGATTGGAAGTTCCGAGAATACAAAGTCCACGGCTAAACACAGGGAAACCCATTGTTTCAATATCATCCGCATCTCTTACACAACCATCAATTACCAAACCATTGATGCCTTTTGTTTTGGCACCAAGGCTCATCAGGTCGCCCCAGTAACCGGCTTCATAAAATCCGGAACAGTTGGCTATTATTACATCTCCCGGTTTTGCATAAGCATAAGCCCGGTGCAGCAATATATTATCTCTTGGCATTGTTTTAACGGTATAAGCAGGGCCACATACTTTCATGGTTGAACTAATAGGTTTTATAGCCGATGGCAGGTTGCCATATTTCCCCAATGCTTCATGAACAGTTGCGGCAGAAAACTGACCGAGTTGTTTTATTAAATCCATAAAATAAATTTATACCTGTTTATAACCATAATTTTAAAATATACTTGATACCACCCTTGGCACCATACTTTGATGTGCCTCCGCAAATTTTATTTCTTTTTTACCTGAAATCCTTCTTGCATGGTTTGCTCTTCTGCCGGCCAACTCCGCATAATAATCTTTCAAATAATTTTGTGCACCCATGCAATTCATCGCTGCCAATTTTTTATCGATTACCGAACTGATGTCTATAAAAGTATCCGGTAAAAAACCTGATATCTCCGGCTGATGCGGTTCAAATGAAAACCAAGCCGGAGGGTCAATATTTTTAAAGGCACTTGGCACACCTGCACCCGACGATAAAAGCCTTGCTCTTTGTACCGCCTGAAATGCCAATGGATGATCAGGATTAAAAGGATCTTTTTCTGAGTGGGTTAAAATTACTGTTGGTTCAAAATCTCCAATGATGCTGGTAAGTTGTTTTATTCTTTCATCTGTAAGTAACATCGGGTAATCGCCCCAATCTAAAAACTGAATAGGTGTGCCAATAATATCAGCCGCTTTTTGTGCCTGTTCTCTGCGTATAATTTTTACGCTTTCTTCAGAACGCTTTGGATCTTCTTTCCACAGCTCACCTGATTCGCCCCTCTCGCCATAACTTAATGCAATCACTAATGTTGTTCCTCCTTCTTCTATAGATTTGGCGATAGTACCTGCGGCACGCCAAACAAAATCGCCGGAGTGTGCACCTACTACTAATAATTTTTTCATCGCTGTGCTTTTATGTTTGTAAAATTTTATTTTATTTCTTCAGGCATAGGTGTTCCTCTGGTATGAAATGTTGGTACAGTTGACAAGCCCCATGCCTGCCCTTTTTTTCTTTCTTCCTGTGTCCACACAACAGTTTCATAATCGGGGTCTACAATTAAGCGGGCAGTGGTATTGGCTATTTCTACCCTGTTGCCCCCAGGCTCATAAACGTATAAAAAGAAAGTTTGCTGTATGGTATGTTTATGTGGCCCCGTTTCTATATAAATACCATTTTCCAAACAAATATCTGCGGCTATCAACACTTCTTCCCTGCTGTTGGTGGCATAAGTTACATGGTGAAAACGACCTGTCATACCGGTATGGTCTTCTGTAACTGCAAGGTCGTAAGACTTTGAATTAACCGAAAACCAAACCGCCTTTGGATTTTGGTCGCTAAGGTTATCCACTATAGTTTCTGTCAACAGTCCACCCAAGTTTTCCAACTGAAAATTTCTAAAGGCACATACATCTTTTGCAAACAAATTCAGGTGGTCTATACGGCGAACATTGATGCCTCTTGCAGGAAATTTACTTGCTGTATTTTTTAATGCAGAAGTATCCTGCTTTCCGGATTTATATTTCGTGGTTTCAAAATAGATTTCTGTCAGGTGCCCATCGGGTGAAGTATATTGGAATGCAGGCCCATGACCCAAATCACCTTCATTCCAGCCGATAGCATATTTGGTTTTTTTTATTGCTAGAACCCTTCTCTGCAAAGCCTGTTCGCTTTTTGCACGCCAGGCAAAATGACGCATACCCGGTTTTTTATTGGCAGTTAATTTTAAGGTATGATGTTCATAGTCATCATATGCCCTTAAATAAACAGAATCACCTTTTACGTCGCTTACAGACATTCCCATGATATCAGTAAAAAAATGTGTGCTTTCCTCCAATTTTGGCGTGAGCATTTCCACATGTGCCAGGTGGGCGATATCCCAAATAATTTCCTGCTTCATAACATCAGCTTACATTAGGTGATTTAATAAATAAAGTAACAACCCCTGCCACAGCAACGGGTATGGCAAACGAAATAAAATTAAAGTGTAACGAAGCGCCGCTGCTGATTAACAATCCACCAATGAAGGGTCCAAGTATGGCACCTAATCTTCCAAAACCAATGGCCCACCCAATACCCGTACCACGTATTTCTGTAGGGTAAATTCTTGCGGCTACTGCATACAAACCAATAAAGCCACCTTGAATTCCAAATCCAATAAGGCAAAATAAAATCAGGGTCATAAAAGGCCCCGTAAAAAAACCAAACAATATCATTATTAATGCAGTACCAATTAGAAAACAACAAATTACTTTTCTTAAGCCAAATTTTGCTGACAGATAGCCTTGAGTAATGATTCCGATAAATGCCCCGAGGTTAAAAAATATACCGGCGTAGATGGATAATGATGCTGATAAGCCTGCGTTTGATGCCAGTTTTGGAATCCAGCTGGTTAAAAAATACAATGCTGCAAAACAAAGTAAAAATGCTGACCACAGCAGGATAGTTGAGTTTTTAATACTATCGTCAAATAAAGAAACTACCGTAGTTTTTGTTTTTTTTGTGTCTTTGGCCGGGAGTTCTTTTAATTGTTCCAGCTTCATGGCTGCTAAAATTTTATTCGCCTTTTCCAATGCGTTTTGCGGTTGAGCTTTTAATAAAAATTCCAAGGACTCTTTTAAAAACAACATAATAATTGGAATAGTGAGTAGCGTAACTGCACCCGCAAAATAATACATCGCCTGCCAGCCATTTGCAGGAATTAGCCTGGTGGCCACCAACCCTGAGAGCACCGCCCCAATTGGGTATCCTGCCATTACAAAACTTACCCAAAAGTTTTTTGTTTTTTCCGGCGCATATTCCGCAGTAATTGTAGATGTACAGGCAAGCATACTGCCAATACCAATACCACTAAAAAAACGAAAGAGAATTAGTTGCGGTAATGATTGTGCATAAGCTGTAAGAAATACACCGGTACCCATCAAAAATGCACATAGCACTATCATCGGTTTTCTGCCAAAAATATCAGCCTTTGATGCAAGTAGCATAGCGCCTAAAGCCATACCAAATAAACCTATGCTAAAAACAATTCCAAAATCACCTGCCCCGATAGCCCACTCTTTTCCGATAGCATTGGATGTGTAAGAAATTACCATCACATCCATGCCATCACACATGTTTAGTAAAAAGCAAATTAATACAGTAACATATTGCAATGATGCTATTTTGGTTCTGTCTTTTAACATGCGTTTATTAATTCCTTTTTTATTTTTTTGCATTCCCATTAATCATACGACTAATGATACCACCGTATTTTGTAAGATCGGCTCTTATTACACCAATAATATGTGTAAGTATATAGGCATACAATCCATACTGTACAATGCTGTGAATGTTTTTTGCAAGTTTATGCACCGGGTCAAACCATTTTACATCCTCAAATGCCTGAATTAAACCGGTAATGGCCATAACAATAAACATAGCATAAAAAATAAGATAACCATATTGAACAAACAGGTTATGCTTTCTATCAATTGTTCCAACCGGGTAGCTTAATGCAGCACGAATGCGGGGACCCACTTTTTTTTCTTTGTCAATTGTAACCTCTGCAATAATACGCCATAGCAATAAAAACGAAAGACCATACCCTATAAATTTATGCAGTGTCCATAATTTGTCGCTATACTCATGAGCCACACCAAAGGCCTGCTTTTCTGTAACTGATCCTCCTTTTTGCTGCACCTGTTCCTGAACCATCGGGATATTACTTTTGATTGTAAACAGTGTAGATGCAAAAATTACTGTTGTTATGGAAGCAAGAAAAAATAGAAACGAAAGCCAATGCCAAAGACGGATGGAAGCAGGTTTAGTATCATTAAAAATTTCAGTTTTGGCATTTTGCTGATTAGTCATTTTAATAATTGTTTATTTATTAGTTTATTTACTTTTAAAGATAATTATTTTAGTACCTCATTCAGAAAACGAAATACCAGTTCTAAATTTTTCTTTGTTTCAAATTGAGGCCCGCCATGCCTGGTACCTTCCAAAAGGTGAATAGTTACTTTTTCTTTGCCTAAAACAGGAGTTAATTTAGCAGCAAAATTTATGGATTGTTGCGTGGGTACCTGCTGGTCTTTTGTGCCATGCTCAATTAAAAAAGGGGGGTCATCTTTACTAATGTATGTTTCAGGATTAGCTAATTGTACTTTCGAAGGTATCTCTGTTATTTTCTGTCCCATCAATTTTGATTCAGGAGAATTGGCATCGCTATGATCGGGTTTGCCATTACCCGTTTCTTTTAACTGTTCATCCATCAATAAAAAATTAGTAGGCCCAAACCAGTCTACTACAGCTTGTATACGGCTGGATTGGTTGGCATTGCCAAGACTTAGATCTTCGAGTTCTTTTACATCTGCTGAAGTACCTGCCAAAGCAGCGAGGTTGCCCCCGGCTGAACCTCCCCATACCGCAATTTTATTGGGATTCATTTTATAGGTTGCTGCATTTGCCTTTACCCAACGGATAGCCGCTTTTACATCATTAATATTTTTTGGGAATAATGCTTCGCCACTTAACCTGTAATTGATAGATACAACAGCATATCCATGCTTTAAACCTTCCAGCATGGGGTTTACCTGTTCATCGGCTTTGTCGCCAAACATAAAAGCACCCCCATGAATGCTGATGATTACAGGAAAAGGGCCATTACCTTTCTTAGGTAAATAAATATCTAATTTTTGGGCTGGAGATATTGTGGCATAAGAAATATTTTGCCATTTTCTTTTAATATAACCTGAATTAGCTGCGGGAGGCCGGGCAAGACATCCCAAGGCGAAAAAAATAAAAGTTACTGCTATAATTAATCTGGGATAAACAATTTTATTTATCATAAATAGATTACTAAAATAAAAGAAAAGTAAGCGTAAAGAAAAGATTTTAAGGTAAAATAAAAAGTCACTAATTTGTATTTAATAGATACAAATCAAACATCGTTTTAAAAAATGAAGAAAAAACTGACGTATTATAATGGCTTGTATGGAGATTTAAATTACCGCCCGGATGGTAACTATATTTTCTTGGAGTTGATTGAAACAAGGAGCAAGGGTTTTGATTGGGTAATTAAACCACATCTTCATGCACATTTGTACCAAATTTTTTGTGTTGAATCGGGAAAAATTACATTAGACTCATCTGCACAATCTCAGCCATTAAAAACGCCCTGTATATTGGTTATTCCGCCTAATACCCTCCATGGATTGAACTACAGTGCCGGTGTAAAAGGAAATATACTTACTATGTCAGATGCGGTTTTTGATGATTTGTTTCCCATCTCAGCTTCATTGTCTTTTGAATTTGAAACATTAAAATATATAGCATTAGTACCCGCCTCATTTAAAAAAATAAATTTATTAATTATTGAATTAAATGAGGAGCTGTTTACAAATAAAATGGGTAAAAGAGTAATGCTTAATTCATTATTGCACCAGCTCTTTATCATCCTTTACCGCATGATAATTATTAATGGTAACGATATTCATGGAGATACAAATACAACATTGCATTACTACCGCAGGTTTATTCAATCAGTAAAAACAGCGGGTAAACAAAAAAGTATTCCGGCCTTTGCAAAAGAATTGGGTATTACAGCTGTACACCTTAACCGTATTTGCAACCAGGTTTGTAGTAAATCTGCTTTATTCATTGTACAGGAACATCTAATGGAGCAGGCAAAAAATTACCTGTCGCATACAAGCTTAACAATTACTGAAATAGCTTACAATCTGAATTTTGAATACCCCAATTATTTTGCCCGCTTGTTTAAAAAGCTGAATGGAGTTTCGCCAAAAGAATATAGGTTTAAATTATGATTCGTCATCAACCAATTGCATTTGTTTCTCAGCTCTACAATGCTTGGAAAATAAAAACCCACAAACGTTAGATAAGAAGCCAAAGTAAAAATATAAAGTTGAAACACGGCTTCCGTCCACCCCCATTTTGACAAAATCACTCTTATACTTTTGCACTTTCTACGTTGTCATTTATAATGTGGGTCTTTGTCACACTGTAGAGGGTTGCCTGTGCCTAGGAACAAAGCAGTCTCTTTTGCAAGATTAGCATTTGTGTTTTGGCTTTGTATGCATTTCAAATGTGCCTGATTTGGATCTCCGGTAGTCTTAAAGTATACAAGCTTTTAAGGTTCACAGCAAACTTTTCATGGTTTACATCATTTTCAAAATTTACCAGGTTCTTCCAAATAAGTTTGCATTGTAAAATAAAAAATACAAGATGAAAAATATACTAATAATTTTTACAATAATGTTCTTTGCCATTAAAGGGATGGCTCAAACAATTGAAACGGCTGTTTCCGGTACTGCTGTGGATACAAAACATGCAGCAGTTGAATCAGCAACCATCTCACTAATGAAATCGAAAGATTCTTCGATAATTAAAATTGCTTTATCAAATAAGGCAGGAAAATTTTCATTTACCGGGATCCCTTACGGAAATTATTTTGTCACGGTAAGCTCTGTAAATTTTAATAAAGTAAATTCTGGTATATTCTCTATTTCGGAAAATAATACCGCAGCTTTACTTGGTGCTTTGATTTTACAGCCTGTGGCTAAAAATCTTGCTGCTGTTGTTGTTACCAGCAAGAAGCCACTTATTGAACAAAAGATTGACCGCATGATAGTGAATGTAGATGCTTCAGTAACCAATGTAGGTTCAACCGCTTTGGAAGTGCTTGAAAAATCACCCGGCGTCTCTGTTGATAAAGATGGCAACATCAGTTTAAAAGGTAAGTCATCAGTAATGGTAATGATTGATGGCAAACCCTCCTACCTCAGCGGTGCTGAATTGGCAAACCTGTTGGGTAATATGAATTCAAACCAGTTAAGTCAGATTGAAATAATGACTAATCCTTCAGCGAAATATGATGCAGCAGGTAATGCAGGAGTAATTAATATTAAAACCAAGAAAAGTATTACACAGGGTTTTAACGGAAGTGTTACCCTTAATTATGGTCAGGGCGTTTATGCAAAATCCAATAACAGCATTGCGCTTAACTACAGAACCAAAAAGATAAATACTTTTTTGAATTATGGTTACATGATCAATAAAGGGTTTATGGATTTTGACATTCAAAGAAATTTTTTTGGAGCTAATGGAACAAAAATTTCCGAACTGGACCAGCAGTCTCACAGAATAAGTCAGAGTCAAAACAATAATCTAAAATTAGGGTTAGACTATTTTATCAATAAGCAAACAACTTTAGGGATTGTAACTACCGGTTTTATAGCACCTCAAAAGCAGGATGGCTTTACAACCAGTTATCTTAAGGATGGTAACACAAATATTAATTCTATAGAAAAAACTATTAGAACGGTTGACAACACATGGAAAAATGGAACTGTTAATCTCAACTTTCATTCTTCATTTGACAGCAATAAAAAAGATATAACTGCAAATCTTGATTATCTCCATTACGATTTTTCAGGTAATCAAAATATTACGGGTCTTACATATAACCCAAGCCTAGCCTTACAATCTTCAAATTATTTAAAGAACCTGCTTCCCTTAACAATTGATATTTATTCAGGTCGGCTTGACTATGCTCAACCACTAAATAATGGCGTTAAATTAGAGACGGGTATTAAATCAAGCCTGGTTAAAACAAATAACGTTTCTAACTTTTTTAATTTATCAAACAATAAATGGCTCAATGATAGTGTGCTTAGCAACACTTTTAATTATTCAGAAAATATTAATGCTGCGTACCTTAACCTCAATAAAAAATTTGGTAAGTGGATGGTTCAAGCTGGAGTTAGGCTTGAGAATACTAATTATAAAGGCCTGCAATCTTCGCTCTCACAAAAATCAGATTCAAGTTTTAACCGTAATTACACCAATCTTTTTCCAACAGCTTTTATTAGTTATGAGGTAAATGGCAATAACCAGTTTGCACTTTCAATTGGGCGCAGAATTGACAGACCTGCTTATCAGGAATTAAATCCCTTTATTGGTTTTATTGATAAATACACTTATTCAACAGGCAATCCTTTTTTGCAGCCACAGTTTAGCACAAACATTGAGTTGAACCATTCATTTAAAAATCTTTTAACCAGTACAATCAATTACAGCGTTGTGCATGATATGATTAATGAAACCCTTATCCACAAAGACTCTGTAATAATAAGGAGCGTGGGTAATATTGGCACAAGGTATAATTATGGTATCACAGAAAGTGCCACTATTCCATTTAGCAAATGGTACAGTGCTACTGTTTTTGCAAACCTGTATCAAAACAAATATATCGGAGAAATTAACGGCTATCCTTTCAATGCAAAACAACTCGCACTTTCATTGAATGTAAACAACCAGTTTAGCTTTACAAATGGCTGGTCGGCAGAACTATCAGGCAACTATACAAGCCGCAACAGGAATGAAGGGCAAGCTATCATGTTACCAGCCGGACAAGTATCAACCGGTATCGCAAAACAATTATTAAATAATAAAGCAAGCATCAAATTTAATATCAGGGATATTTTTTATACCCAAAACCCAAAGGAAATTCAGAACTTTCAGGATGTGCAATCAACATTAAAAATCAGCAGGGATACAAGGGTATTTAATATTGCGTTTGTTTACAGATTTGGAGCCAATTTAAAATCTAAACCTGCAAGTTCGTCACCGACTGATGAGCAAAAAAGAGTAAAAATAAATTAATAAAAATATATTCAGTTGTACCAAAAAATTTTTAACAAATCTATTTATAACTAAACCCAAACAAAAAAGATTATGGCACAACAATTAAGTAGTATAAAAAAGCCGGCCAAAAACATGCGTTATTACATGCGTTTCCTCCATAACAATATTGGCTTCTTTATAGTTGGTCTGGTTGTTATTTATAGTTTAAGTGGTATCCTTCAAATTTATCGGGATACAGATTTACTAAAACATGACGTTGTTAACCAAAAAAAGCTGGGTATTAATTTAGCACCAGATAAGTTAAAAGATGCGCTAAAATTGAGGGAACTTGTTGTTGAAAAAACAGAAGGAACAGTTGTTTATTTTAAGGAAGGTAATTATAATAGTGCAACTGGGATGGCTACTTATACTACAAAAGAATGGTATAATTGGGTACTTCGATTTACTGAATTGCATAAAACCAGAAGTAAGGAACCGGGGCATTCTTTGGCGCACTATTTTACAACCATCTTTGGTATTTTATTATTGTTTATGTCTGTTTCTGCCTTCTGGATGTTTAAGCCTGGGACAAAGCTATTTAGCCGAGGTGTGTATATGACTGTAGCCGGAATTGCAGCGTCGATTATTTTATTGTTTTTATAAATATTTTTTAAAATTGAAAGGCTTTACACAAATAAAGAAAAATCAAATTTTGTTCATGCATATTATTGTATGGGCTATTATTTTTTTACTTCCTTATGTTTTTAATACATGGGATGAAAAAGGTGAAACATCTTCTGTTGATCCATACAGAAGCATCAAAACCGTTACTAATTTTTTATGGATGGGTTTGTTTTATCTGAATGCATATGTATTGATTCCACGTTTATTTTACAAAAGAAAATACCTCCCTTATGCGCTTGTGTTATTTGCTAGTTTTTGTATCATCATGTTGTTGCATGGGGCTTTATTTAAACCTTTTGTAACCGGACGCTCATTCAATTTTGTGCCCTCCTCTGTTCATAATATTATTCCTTTTTTGTTTACCATTTTTGTGAGTGTAACTTATAAAACCTTAATTGACAGAATGCATTTAGAAAATGAAGCAAATGAACGAAAACAGGAAAACTTAAAAACAGAATTGTCTTTTTTGCGTTCGCAAATAAGTCCACATTTTTTATTTAATGTTATGAATAATATAGCAGCAATGGTTCGGCTGAAAAGCGATGAACTGGAACCTACTATTCATAAATTATCATCGTTGATGCAGTATATGCTTTATGAGACAGATGAAGAAAAAGTGCTGTTACAAAGCGAAATAGAAAACTTGCAAAGTTACATTGACTTACAGCAGCAACGCTTCAGCGAAAAACTTAAATTGCATGTTTCATTAAACGTTAAAGAGAATTGGCATGCAATTGAGCCGATGCTGTTAATACCGTTTGTAGAAAATGCCTTTAAACACGGGACTGGTATTGTACAAAATCCAGAAATAGAAATTGAACTCAAAGCAGAGAATGGCAAACTTTATTTTATTGTAAAAAATAAATTTATTGAAACTGAAACAATAAAAGACAAAACTTCAGGCATTGGATTGACAAACGTAAAAAGACGACTGGAATTATTGTATTATAACCGACATCATTTTACAATTAATAAAAGGGATAATTGGTTTACTGCTTCTTTAGAATTAACTTTTAAATCATGATGAACTGTATTGCCGTTGATGATGAACCGCTTGCTTTAAAACTGCTGCAGGATAATATAAGCAGAGTGCCATTTTTAAAATTGGCAGCAGCATGTAATGATGCTTTCGAAGCAATGAAAGCATTGCAGGAAAATAAAATTGATTTAGTATTTATTGATATTCAAATGCCCGGATTAACGGGATTACAGTTTATTAAAAGCCTCGAAAATAAACCGTTGGTAATTTTTATTACAGCATATAAACAATTTGCACTGGAAAGCTATGATTTATCTGTTGTGGATTATTTGGTAAAGCCTGTGCCATTGGATAGATTTATTAAAGCTTGTCACAGAGCAAAAGAGCTTTACGAATTGAAAGCAATAAAACAGCATAATACGGTACAATTATCTGTAGAGTATTTTTTTTTAAATGTTGATTACGGTCAGGTAAAAATAATGTTTGAAGATATTGTTTGGATCGAAGGATTAAGAGATTATATTAAAATAAACCTAAAAAGTACAAAAAAGGCACTAATAGTCAGAACAAGTCTTAAAGCAATAGAGCCCGAACTTTTTCCAAATAAGTTTATAAGAATTCATAAGTCCTATTTAGTTGCCATTTCTGAAATAACAGCCATTCGTAAGAACAGCATTTTTATAAAAGAAATGGAATTACCTGTTGGTGAAACATTTCGTGATACCATTGATAAACTTATCAGAAAAGAGCTTTAATATTTCTACCTCCGGGCACACTTTTTTTCAGGCTTTTATATATTGCCACAAAAAAGAAAAATCCTCAAAACAGGCTTGTAATATGCACTTCCAAATAACTGATTTCTTAAAGTCAATAAATAGCTCTCGAAAAATTGGTTTGCGTCAACTTTGCCGCGTAAATGTTGCTTAAAAATGACAAAACAGGCAAAATGGGTTCGATTTTAATCCCCTCGACCTCATAAAAGAAAACGTTTATATCGTTTCCTTTTTATTTGTGAGAACCCTGCATTAATTAAAATGCAGGAATAGAATGCCAAAATAATTGATACTCCTTTCCTGCAATCCGATTTTCCACCTACCACAATAGCGTTAAAACGGCCGTTCGCCACATCATTTCTCGCTTTTGTCGAATATATCGGGCCAATTGGTTTAGTGTAGTTATATTTAATAAAGCCATTACTTAGTCGAGGCTGGTATTTTATAACCAACACATTACTTTATGCCTGCCATACTACCTCATTCCCGGAAAATTATTTTTATTGCTTTTTTGCTTTTTTACCTGCTCGGCGATTCTATTGCACAGGATAATAATTCTATTATAAGAGTTTCCAATAAACTTGGACCTGTATTGGGTTATTCTGCCTCGTCGGGCATAAAGCTCCTTACGGTCAATGGCCTGCACTTTAAAGACCTTAACCGGAACGGTAAACTTGATAAATATGAGGACTGGAGATTAAGTGTTGACGAACGTGCCAAAGACCTGGCTTCAAAAATGACTGTAGAACAGATCGCAGGGCTTATGCTGTACAGTGGCCATCAGGCGATACCGGGCACTCCGAAAGGATTCGGTGCCGCCACATACAACGGTAAACCTTTCGCTGAAAGCGGCGCAAAAGCCTCTGAAATTACCGACCAACAAAGAAAATTCCTGACCGATGATAACCTGCGGCATGTATTGGTAACGCGGGTGCAAACACCTGAAATAGCGGCGCAATGGAATAATAATATACAGGCATTGCTGGAAGGCTTGGGCTTGGGTATTCCATCTAATAACAGTTCTGATCCCAGGAACGGTGTGGTAGCCAGTACCGAATATAATTTCGGGGCGGGTGGGACAATTTCAATGTGGCCCGAAGAAATAGGTATGGCAGCAACATTTGATCCTTCCCTTGTGCAGCAATTTGGATCGATTGCTGCCAGAGAATACCGTGCCCTTGGAATATCAACCGCACTTTCACCCCAGATAGATCTAAGTACAGAACCTCGCTGGATCCGCCTTGCCGGGACCTTTGGAGAGGATCCGCAGCTGGCTGCTGATATGGCTAGGGCGTACGTCGACGGATTTCAGACATCCACGGGTAAGGATGAAATCAGTAACGGATGGGGCTATGCAAGTGTCAATGCTATGGTAAAACACTGGCCGGGTGGCGGACCAGAAGAAGGCGGTCGTGACGGGCACTATGCCTATGGAAAATTTGCCGTATACCCGGGAAATAATTTCCAGGCACACCTCATACCATTTGTGGATGGCGCATTTAAATTATCGGGGAAGACAAAAAAGGCTTCTGCGGTCATGCCATATTATACCATTTCATTTGGCCAGGACACGAAGTATAACGAGAACGTAGGCAACGGATTCAGTAAATTTATTATTACTGATCTGCTTCGAAAAAAATATGCCTATGATGGTGTGGTATGTACAGATTGGCGGATTACTGCCGATGAAGGTAAAACACCGGATATTTATGCGGGTAAGTCATGGGGGGTTGAGAAACTTTCTGTTGCCGGGCGGCATTATAAAGCATTAATGGCAGGTGTGGACCAGTTCGGTGGAAATGATGCTGCGGGCCCCGTTTTAGAAGCTTACCAGATGGGCGTAAAGGAACATGGCGAAGCCGCCATGCGCAAACGTTTTGAACAATCTGCCACACGCCTGTTGCGTAATATTTTCCATGTAGGTTTGTTTGAGAATCCCTATGTAGATCCGGCTGCCTCCTCGCAAATTGTGGGTAACCCCACATACATGCAGGCCGGTTACGAAACACAACTGAAATCAATCGTACTCCTCAAAAACAAATCTGCCGCACTTCCCGTACAGAAAAATAAAATAGTATACATACCAAAACGTTTCACTCCGGCCGGTAAAGATTTTTTTGGAAACACCACGCCTGAAAAACTAGAATACCCTGTTAATATGGAACTCGTAAAAAAATATTTTACTGTTACAGACAACCCGTCCAAAGCCGATGTGGCGCTTGTATTTGTAAAAGGGCCTTCCGGAGGTTCGGGGTATGACAAAAACGACAAGAACAATGGAGGCAATGGCTATGTTCCTGTAACGCTTCAATACGGACCGTACACCGCATCAAACGCCCGTGAAAAAAGCATGGCTGCAGGCGACCCTGTTATTGATCCGACGAATAAAAACCGGTCTTATAAAAGCAAAACCATTACGGCGGCCAACAATTCCGACCTGAAATCAATACTGGATACAAAAGCAGCTATGGGGGATAAACCGGTAATTGTTTCCCTGGCGCTTTCGAACCCCGCTGTGGTGCTGGAATTTGAAAAAGAAGTGTCAGGGATCATCGCTTCCTTCGGTGTGCAGGATCAGGCATTGCTCGATATCATTTCGGGGGCAAAGTCTCCCTCAGGTCTTTTGCCATTTCAGATGCCGGCTGATATGCGGACTGTAGAAGAGCAAAAGGAAGATGTGCCGCGTGACATGAAATGCCATGTTGATACAGAAAGCAATACATACGATTTCGCCTTCGGTCTGAACTGGAAAGGTATAATCAAAGACAGCAGGACATTGAAATATGGAAAACGGCCGAAATTATAACCGTCATGAAATTTTGAATCATTATAAAAATGTGACAAAAGAAATGAGGGGTTCAATTTCAATTTCCTCGGCTTTACATGAGGAAATTCTAAAATGTTGCTAATTGTTCTAAATCTGAAAAAAATGGTTTGAAAAAGATAAATCATGGGGAGTAGGGGTTTTCTTTAAATGTGCTAAAAAGAGCGTGAGGTCGAATAGCAAATGTGATGTGTACTTGAATTTGAGTAGGATGTATTTTAGTGTGACTTACAGCAACAAGGCTTTGGGTCAAGTGTGGCATTAAATTCATCCTGCCCTGCAACCGAAGTTCAATTGAAAAACTTTTGATTAAGTTAGGAAAAAAAGTCGGACAGAAGAGGGTAAGCCGGAACCAAGGTTAACAAGCTATCTGCAGCCGATTGTACCACGTTCTATCACACTATTGGCGATAGTCTTATTGGTGACAGTTTTTAAATTCACTGATTTCCAACCCCTAAATCAGTCCTTACAAATTCTTTTTTAAAATAAAACCGTTCATGGCTTGTAGCATACCCAAATGGAATTACACTCACGAGTGTCCAACCGAGATTACTCATGTAGTTTAAAACGTCAGTCGAATTGGTAATGCCATTAACTCTTTTTAGTTTTTCAATTACAGAATTGTCCTTGAAAAAAAATAAACTGTCCACTTGTCCAAATGAAATTGTTGCGACCAATTTGCTTGTATATCGATTTTTTTGGTCTAGTGAAACTTCACAAAACCTGTCAATTTTTATTTGGGCAAAAGAAGATGAAGCAAAAAACAAGACGTGGAATATTGTAAATAAAAGTGGTTTTTTCATTGTTTAATGTAATTAAAATAATAGATATTTAAAGTGCTATGTTCTTTTAAAAAAAAATTAGTTACGCTTTATTATTATGCAATTACGCTTCATCCCATCCAAAATTACCATCTGCGATAAGTCTTTGTGTAAGTTGAAAAGTAGTATTCCGCCCGAAACCACAACCCCGCTTTTGATAAAGTTAAATATTTAGAACCAATGTTTGGCGATGTTGGTCAAGTTCATACAAGCTTTTAAAACAGATATTTGGTGTTGTAAAAAACGAATTATTATTCGACAGAAATTTTTATAAATAATTAGACTGATTTATTTGGTTTTCTGCACTGTTCGTGTTAGCGGCTGGCATATTTATCTGTCGGGATAAAGTTCTTTTATGTGCTTAATGTGGTTTGCTATCATTTTTTTAAGAACGTCTTTGTCAATTTCAGCAAGTGTCTTGATATGAACACACCCTTTGTCCGACTTATATTTACCGAATTTTTGCAGCAGAGTTTCTCTGTCGTCAAAATTTCCTGATAAATAGATTGCAATTGAAGATGCTCTTGGCGAAAATGCAATATTTGGACTATCGCCTTCTCGTCCACTTTCGTATTTGTAATGATGACTTCCAAAACCAACAATACTTGGGCCCCACATTTTTGGTTCAAGTCCTGTTTGCTTTTTTATAAGTTGAGTAAGGCTAAAACTGTCCTTTCGCATCGTTTCATCTTTTATGACACTAATGTAGTCGTCAATACTAATGGAAGTTTGTGTGGTTTTATTTTTTTCCATTGTGTTTTTAGTTTAGTCTTTTTTGAACACCGAAAGAAAAAGAGTCGGCTTAGATTTTGTTTCAAAATCAGATGGATAACTGTCGCCTTTAAGATTATAGCAAATAGTCAGGTTTTCATTGACAAGTTTATAAATTGCAGTAAAATGCTTGCCCGTATTGACACCTTCTTTTCCGTAAATATCCATTTGTCCATTCTTATATATCAATGTTCCTTTGTCCACACTCTCGGCACTAAATGTATAAATACTGTCGATGATAATTAGTTTCTGTTTTTGGAAAACAATTGCTGGTAAATCCTTTCCACCAATTTCTTGCTTTGTTGGTGTCCAACTACCATTAAGAATACTTGAACTAAGTGAGGTCTTTTTTGTCGTTGCAAAACCAAAGGTTAAGCATATGAATGTCAAGATAAATAACTGTCGCATATTGTTATATTTTTTGTCAAAGTTGATTTTTATTGTCTTCTGTTTGAGTTTACAGGGTCGTCAGGCGGAATGCTTGCCGCTAACGGGAGTTTGTGAAAAAACTCATGAGTTGCTTACCAAATATACACAGTAAGTAAATACGTGTAATCCAGTATGTTTTTTGCTGAAGATAGGCATGCAATTTATAACAGGCAATAGCCGCCATCAAACTTATTTCAGTACGCTCGAAG
>ENA-OFDM01000468-OFDM01000468.1-metagenomes-genome-assembly--contig:-NODE-468-length-17084-cov-12.157202_pt1 | contig 17084 bp, 19 predicted proteins | sample MGYA00153385_OFDM01 | MGnify analysis MGYA00153385
TCCTGATGAAATTGAGCGTCCTTTGCAATCTGAGAATGCGATCGACAACAGGATAGATTAATTGTGATGGCTGTAGCAAATAATGAGCCTAACAATCTGGAAAGTCTATATGAGTGGAATTGACCGCGAACTTACTCTAGAAACCAGAATGAGTCTCATTGACAAACATCTCCCCGGAACCCGAAAAGCCCAAAACGAACTTGAAAGCGAAGGAATTGTCCATCTCTTTAATGATAGAGAAACAATGGAAAGAGTCGCCACAGAAATTAAGCTAAGAGGGGAACGCACAGGAGCCGACGATTTAGAGGATAATTACGAACGCTATGGATTGTACTTTTCAGAACCAATTGGTTATATACTAAAAGCAGACGGTACTCGGATATCACTAGAATACGGTGAAATAAAAATTAAGAAAACCACAGGTAAATATCATGTCATACCTCGCACAAGACCCCGTACAAGCTACTGAAATTAGTAAAGAATCAGAGCAAGAGACTGAGTGGGAGTTTGCGGAAATCTGGGCTGATACTCTGATCTCTCCTCCTTATATCCTGATGTTAATTAAGAAAAAATCAGGATTTTTTTGCATTCATAATCCGGCACAAAACTATAAAGTTATTTTTTCTAGTGAAAATTACGAAGATGCTAAAATGTGGCTGCTAGAGGATGAATATGAGCGTTTGAATAGTCGCATTTTACAAGAAGTATAAAGAGATTTCACTAAAATGTTGCCGATTAACTAAAGTGGGACTTACGCGCGGGTAGTCAGAAACCGGGTTTTTTCGAGAATACTTAGTTACAGTCGCAGAAACTGCCAAAAACCCGTTTCTTTGGTCGGAGTGCGCAATTTCCTATGTAAGTAGATAAACGGTTTAGACATTGGCAGCTTCGATAATTTGCTCGGCGGCAATAGATGCGTCTATTTCCTGAGAGTGCGCTGCATAAAAAGCGAAAACATCGTTCACTTGAGCTTCACTTAAATCATACTCAGCGGCAATTTGGTTGGGCGATAAAGCCCATTTTTTGGCTGGGATGACTGCTGTTTGCACCCGCAACCGAGTGCCGCGCAAAACGGGTATGAGTTGGCCGCTAGCGCCGCGCACGTAGGTGATTTGAGGAAAAGTGCGATCATCTTTTTGTGGCAAATAAAATTACTGCGTTTGGATACAAAGTCTGTATCTGCTTTATAAAGGCTATACTATAGCACTCTTGGCCACAAATTTCGTATTTTTTATGAGAACTTAGTTATTAGTGTGATTGTTGTTATTTGAGTCTTCTGTTGGAGGTTGTGAAGGTAATTTATCGGATAGTTGCAGGTCTATTTCAATTGTTATTCTATTTTTCTTAATACTTATATGAGCTATCTTTCCCATAATGTCAACAGGTACGCAATTATTGAATTGAGATTCAGCCGATAACTGAGTTTTATATCCAGCTTCCTCAAGCCACTCAGTAATATTTCTCCAGTTTTCTACTTTTTCATTGCTTTTGCCAACGAGACTTTTAATGTGTGGGTATAAAGTATCGGCTCAATAAGTAGGGGTAGCAGTTATTCTAGTTGCCAAGACAAGCCCAAGGGATAAAGAGAAGATTTTTCGCGAATAATAGTAGATAGAGAGGGAATAATTCCAAGTTGAGAAATTCGGTCACGCACATAATCGAAAAAACTGATTCCCAACTGACGAGTAGTAGCAACAAGAGACATAAAAGGTATCGGCTCAATAAGTAGGGGTAGCAGTTATTCTAGTTGCCAAGACAAGCCCAAGGGATAAAGAGAAGATTTTTCGCGAATAATAGTAGATAGAGAGGGAATAATTCCAAGTTGAGAAATTCGGTCACGCACATAATCGAAAAAACTGATTCCCAACTGACGAGTAGTAGCAACAAGAGACATAAAAGTATCCCAAGCCTGAGTACCCTCAATCGTCCCAGTTGCATAGCTAATATTACGTCGCTGCACCATAGTTCTGGCAGCTAACTCAGCCGGATTATTGTGTAAAGGTAATTTAGGATGTTCTAAAACCCTGAGCAACTCCGATACTTTTGTAGCACTTAATTGTTTGCGTTCATCCAACAATTCATAGCCGCTTGGAGTTTCAAAAATCAGCCGAAATTTAGACTTTAATTGGCGTGCAACTTCGTCAGTAGGAGCATCTTTGTAAGCTAATAATTCCCGATAATAATCCCAAAAATCTTCGATAAACTGCCCTAAAATTACTTGATGGCAAGGGAATACCGGGCTTAACTTCTTGTAATGCCTTCCTTCGTGTACCCAACATAACGCTCGATCGGCAGTGATTAACTTGAATTGGGGAGCATCATCGCAACAAAGAGTTTGTACGACTGGGCAATCTGTTTGCTGATGATAGAAAGCAATAGCTGCTGCTTCCCTAATCCGGGTCAGTTGTTGAGCACCCAGTTTGGGTAGATACTTATTCAGTAGATGATTAAACTGTGCCTCACTCAACACAGTTCCTTGGGGTAATAGCTTGAGAGCATTCTGCCATTTAGTCGGGATTTTGAAGTCTTGAATTAGTGAGAATGTCAGTGGATTCAGAATAAATTTTAGTTCTCGTCCGGGCTGTAATCCTTTGAGTACCGTCAGTCTATCTTTATTAGCTGTTGTGAAGTAAACTGTATATAAAGGGTTGCAGATGATATTAGTGGTATGGTTGACTCCACCTACACGCGCACTCCATTGGTCGAAGTGTTGCCAAGGGCTACTTGCTAGTCCTGAATCATAAACTTCTTTTTTCTCCGTTTCAAAAAGGAAGTGGTTTTTGATTAACAGGTTGGATAAATAACCCGCTGAAATGGAAATACCTAAATCGGCTAAAAAATCTAGTAGTTTGCCTTGCGTCATATTGCCACCATAGTACAAACTGATTATTAAGCCTTTTATTCCTGGTCTAAATTCTCCTTCGTAGCCCATTGGTAATTTTGCTATATAAGTTTTCCCAACTGAGGGTGAATAATATTTCTGTTTACGGAATAATATGTTATCGGTTGCCAAGCTGATATCTTGGATGATTACTTGTTCGTATCCTTTAAATTCTGCATCTGCTGGCAGTTGGTCTGTGGGATATTCTAGTATTTCTTCTCGATCTATTTTAATCGTCTCGTTCTTGCTGCGTTTGCTATGCTTTTTTGGCGTTTTTCGCTCTTTTTCTGATGAGTGCTCGCTGCTCAATCCTTTGGACTTGGCTTTGATGTCTGGTTTTCCTTGTTCTCCCTTCAACCGGTTATTTTCATCTTTTAACCGTTGATTCTCTGACTCCAAGTCTTTAACTTTTAATTGTAATTGCTCTATGAGGTTCAGTAATATCTCTACTGTCTGACGCATCGATTCGTCTGCAATCCTTTTTGGGTCGATGGTTTGCAGTAAATCGGAGGATGACTTGTCTTGTGAAATAATCTTTGGCGTCATATGTCCTATTTTATGACACTTTGTGCACTCTGCTTACTTTTTTTCTTTTGCTACCCCTACTTATTGAGCGGATACGAAATTATATTAACATAGTGAATGTCCGATCGCCCTTAAATCATTTATCACAAATATGAGCATTAACCATAAACTTAAGAACATACTGACAGAATTACGATCGCACTTCGAGCAACTCTACGACAGCCGCCTTGTCACAATGGTACTCTACGGTTCCCAAGCGCGAGGCGATGCACGCCCAGACTCTGACATTGATGTTTTAGTCGTTCTCAAAGGGCAAGTCAATCCCGGCGAAGAAATTAAAAGAACCAGTTACATTCGAGCCGATTTGTCACTCCAAAATGATGAAGTAATTAGCTGTCTATTTATGGATGAACAGCGATTTCTACACTACAACGGGCCTTTGTTGAGGAATATTCGTAAAGAGGGAATAGCTTTATGAAACCAGAACAATTAAACTTACTTTTGAAAGCTCGTCAAAGTCTATCGGCGGCAAAGCTATTACTAAATAATGGTTTTCCAGACTATGCAGCATCCCGCGCTTATTCTGCCATGTTTTATATTGCTGAGGCATTTTTGGATGGTGAAGGAATGTCATTTTCGAGTCATGCCGCAGTAATTGGAGCTTTTGGCCGAGAATTTGCCCGGATAGGAAGAGTTCCTGTTGAGTTTCACAGATTTTTAATCGATGCTCAAGACTTGCGAAATAGTGGGGATTACGGGGGAATTGATACTGTGACTGTCGAGCAAGCTGCGGAGCAAATTAACTATGGTGAGCAATTTCTCGACTTAGCCCAAAATGCGATCGGCACTTTACCACCGCCCTAAATACGCGAGATTCCCTACGGGATAGCTACGCTTGACGCAATTTCATCTCCTTTAGCTTCCTCCACCATCAAAGCAAACTCCCGCAGATTTTTCACAGCAAAATATCCGCCCTCTTTGACAAAATCGCCACCACAAGTGACAGGAATTCTTTCCTGATAGGCTTTCACTGCCAAATTGAAATCATTTTCTTTCAATTCGAGATGGATTTTCTGCAACTTACCCACAACAAACCCCATCATTACCACCTTAGCAATTTCCGCCCTATCTTCGCGATCGACTTTCACAACAAATCCCTGAATCTCAGTATTGTCTAACGAAGTAATTAAATCGCTTAAAATCTCTAACTGAGAACGATTTTCTAACACTTCCAACTTCTTTATAGTGTCACCCATAACTACACCATAATCATCAAAATCATGGCTAACAGGTTGCTGGATTTCCAATAATTCGCCCTTGTCACTATTCTTGTGCCAAATCCAGGCTCTTCCGTAAAACAAGCCTTCATTATGCCAGCCGTTTGTCTGCAAGTATTCTCCCAGAACTTGTGGCTCTATAGTCTTGAGAATTTTGTTGTCTCGTACAGTTACTTTCATGGTAAACCTCGTTGGCTAATGCGCTGCATCATGGATTCGAGAGCTTCTACGGTAAACAGATTGCTGCGGGGCAACTCAACGGTTATACTGGTCGTATTTTGAGTTGCAGGCATCCCCAGGAGCGATACCCAGTAAGCACAATACCTCGTACACATTTCTTGTTCTGATTGTTGTATCCAGTTTTCTATATTTTCCGGGACTAAAACCACAACTAAAAGGCGAGGAACAAACGAGTTTATTCTCAAATCGTTGTAGTTTTTGAGACTCAGAGGATATCGGATACAGTCAGCATCGAGTAGAGCCCTTGATGTACATTTTAACTGTAAGTTAAGTTCTGGACAGTTGGCAGGCCCGTCAACACCTACTGCTGTGAGGTGCAAGTCAATGCTATTATCGTCTGACTCTGGCTGATCCACTCTCACGCCAGCCACTACCGCCACAGCACGCACGTAAGCCTTGCTAAATAATTCTTTGCGTTGGTTTAGTTCTATTTCAACATTATTCCAAGTATACCGAAATCCCCGACTTCTTGAAGAAATCGGGGATTTGAAACAAGAGCACCTACAGATTAATGACTGCCGGTTCCCGCCGCCCGTTTAAATGCCTCATCCAACACTTCCGAAAGCGTCGGGTGAGTGTGTACTCGGAATGCTAAAGTATGCACAGAATCGCGTTGCGCGATCGCATTTGCCGCCTCTTGAATCAAATCGGAAGCGTGCAATCCGAAAATGTGAACTCCCAACAATTCGCCCGTATCTTTCCGGTAAATAACCTTAGCTGTACCGTCGGTTTCACCTTCAGCAATCGCTTTAGAATTTCCCTTAAAATAAGTCTTGACAGAAGCTACCTCAAACCCTTCGGTTTTTCCCAACTCCTTCGCCGCAGGTTCCGTCATCCCCACATAGCTGATTTCTGGGTGAGTAAACGCTGCCGCTGGGATGCTCAAATAGTCAATTTCGCGGGGACGACCGCAGATATTTTCCACCGCCGCAATTCCCTGAGCTGACGCAGAGTGAGCTAACATCATCTTGCCGTTCACATCGCCGATCGCCCACAAATGCTCGATCGGTTCTCCCCCAGCCAAAACCTGCATCTTATCGTTGACTGGAATATAACCGCGCATCGTTTCCACACCCGCAGTTTCTAACCCCAAATTCTTGCTGACAGGAACTCGGCCAGTTGCTACCAAACAAGCGTCAACTTCCAAAACTTCGACAATTTCTTTAGTTTTGGCATCTGCTAATTCAATCACTACAGGCGAACCCGGAGTCACCTTCATTGCTAACAAACCCACTTTTGTTTCAATATCGCGAGGTGTAATTAACACCCGTTCTGCTAACTTAGCAATATCTGGATCGAAAGTAGGCATTAACTGATCCAATGCCTCGATCATCGTAACTTCGCAGCCCAGTGCGCTGTAAATATCGGAAAATTCCAAACCGATATAGCCGCTACCAATAATTGCAATCCACTTCGGTAGCGATTCCAACCTGACAGCATCATCGCTAGTAAATACAGTTTTACCGTCAATTTCTATCCCTGGGGGGACGAAAGGAATCGAACCGGGAGCGAGAATAATATCCTTGGCAGTAATCGTTCTCTCACCTTTATCGGTTTCGATCGTAATTTTTTGAGAACCGGCAATTTTTCCCCAACCTTGGATCGTATCGACGTTCAAACGCTTGAGGCTGTTGGTCAAATCGCCACGCAGTTTGCTGACAATAGTATTAGCATGATTTGCGATCGCCCCACGATCGAACTCCACACTTCCCAACTGAATCCCCAAAGTTTTCAAATGGTGAGCATTCCGCAACTCCCGCACTCGCCCCGCAGCCGCCAACAGCGCCTTAGAGGGAATACAGCCCCGGTTGACGCAAGTTCCCCCCATGTCCCCCGCTTCGATAATTGCCACCTTCAGCCCGCAGCTAACCGCGTGTATGGCCGCCCCGTGTCCGCCCACGCCAGCGCCGATAATTGCTAAATCGTAATCAAATCCCTGAGTCACCTGATTCTCCTAGTGTTATTTCCATCTGAGACTTAAGCAAAAATACCGTATTTCCGTCATTTCAAGCTGGTGCGTTGCGATCGCAATTCTTGAGGTGCGGTAATAGTTACATAAGTCCTGTCTCCCTATTCTCGACTAGACTAGGGTTAATTAGACAACTTTGACCAGTAACTGAGATTTTTCAGAGTCGATGCTTTGGGTTTGGGTATGTATATAAAGTCTCAAGTAGGCGGGCGTTAAGCTAAATAGGGTTTAAGAGTACGTATTATCTGGTGGGACTTCTACATTCAGTCATTCCCTTTTTTAGATCCGCTTGTTGGTTTTAATCGAGTTTTTGGGTGTAATGTCTTTAATCTTTGGGATATCGCAGAGTTTGTTTGCAATTTTTACAGTTTTATGGAGTGGTTTATGATAGAAGACGATGACCAAAAAGATTCACGTCGCGCTTCGGCTCAATCATTTTTTGAGTCCCTAGATGAACTATTCGATTCTATAGAAGCTAAGAGTAGTCCAACAGCAGAATCTCCGTCGGCCGCAGTTGAGTCCAAGTCTTCGATTCCGCCGAAGAAGGCTAAACCTGCAAAAATTAATTTGTCGGATTTTGAAGATGCGATCGCCGATTTGGAACAGTTTATTCAGAAAAAGCACTCCAAACGCCCCGAATCAAACGAATAGCAGCTATAAACCGATTTTTAGGGTACATCAAAACTCCTGCGGTCGATCGAACTTAACAGCACGGGTAAAATCAATTGGATTTACTGTGACCGCCGGTCACTGAGCGCGAAGTGTTGGGTTTAGAATGTTGGGGTAATCGGCTCGATCGCACTTCGATAGCCCCATCGCCGATCGTACCCACAGGCATTTCCCATTCATCAACATCGTTGCGGAACTTCACCGCAATATCAGCACCATTAATAATTGCTCCCAACAGCCGTGGCGATTTACTCGACTCATCGTCATCAGATTCCAGCAACTGATCCGCAGCTTCAGACAACATACTAGACAGAGTATAGCCAGGCCGCGCCACCAAAATAATACCGTCCGTGTACGGTTCCAGCGTCAGCGCGTCGTTGCATTCACTCAAAGCCGGAGAATCCACAACCACAAAATCAAAGCGGTTGCGCACATCCTCAAACAACCTCCGCATTTCGCTCGATTCGAGTACCGCCGAGGCTTGTCGTAAAAATCCTGGACTCGGTATAACGTATAGGTTCTCTACCTCTGGAACCAAAAGAACGCACTCACTCATATTGCCGTAATAATGCAAAGGTTCCACCGTCGCCAGAGGATCGGCGGCGATTTTCAAAGATTCCACGTTGGAAGCCGATCGCAAATCTGCTTCAATTAACAAAGTCCGTTTACCCGATCGAGCCGACGCAATTGCCAAATTGTAAGCACTAAAACTCTTCCCCTCCAAAGACGCCGCCGAAGTCAGCAACACCACCTTCACCGGTTTTTCCCCGATCCGGCGCAAATTAGTCCGCAACCGCTCGTAAAACTCCAAATAAGGAGAATTGGGCTCCAGTGCCAAAGGCATCTCATCCCCATAGGAATCAAACACCAACACTTCCGGCAAAACTGCCAATATCGGCACCTCTTTTTCCACCAAAGCCGCCCGCACTTCTTCCCAACTGTAAAACTTGCCGTTGAGCATCCCCAGCAAAAATATCAACCCACCGCCCAACAACAATCCCACAAATCCACCCACGGCCAGCATCACGGGCAAACCTCTCTTGGTTGACTCAACATCATCAGTTTTTGGAGGTTGGGCGATTGTCAAACTCCCCTTTGTCTCAGCCACCGCCGCCTCCGCATCTACCAAAGCCAACTGCATCTTATCGTAGAGAGATTTTTTCAGCGCCACTTGCTGGGCCAACCGCGCTTGTTCCAATTGCTTGTTGGGGATTCTGGCGTGTTCCTCGCGCAATTGCTGTTCGGTTTTCTCAATTCCTTTGAGTTGCTGCTGCGCCATATCCTGCTGCGTTTGCAAAGCAATCAAATTTTGAGCTAGCTGCTGTCTGGCCGGATCTAAAGAAGAGTCTACCCGAATTCGATCGGCACTTCGGAGCGGAGCCGCCACCCCATTACCGCCGAGTACCTCCGACTGTCGCTGCTGCAACTGCTGCTCAAAAGCTTGTTTTTGTTTGAGCAATTCGACAATTTTTGGGTGTTCCTCCTGCAAGTCGCTGCGGAGAATTTTGAGCTGAGATTCGATCGAAAAAAGTTGCACTCGCAGTTGCGCAATAATTGGATCGGCAGAAAGTGCTTGAGCGACGTAAGCTTGCTCCACATTCAATCCCAACCGCTCTTGCAAGCTTTTGATTTGAGCTTCAATTCCTCCCAACTGCACCCGGAGTTGCCGCTGCTGCTGTTCGCTGCTGATAATCGCTTGCGGCAGTACACCGCTCTGAGCTGCTAAAATTGAAGTTCCTTCTCGTTTTTCGTATGCTTCAAGTTTTTTTTCCGTCTCTCTGAGTTCCTCGGTTACTTTCGGCAAGCGCTTGTTAATTTGGGCGATCGTTTCTCGCAATCTAGAAGTATTAATAGTTTCGCTACGAGCCACCATTTCCTTCATCAGCGCCTTTACTACTTCTTTTGCTGTTTCGCTATTGGTATTTTTGTACAAAACTTGAATCAAAGCGTTCGATTCATTATTCTTACTCGGCATCTTGATTTGTATATTGTCAGCAGTCAGTTCTTTAATCCTAACTGGTGGCACTGGTAGTTTTTTTGTCCTTTCTTTACCTTTGTTTACTTGTTTTGCTGCTTGATTTGCTTGTTCTATTGCTTGTTCTATTGCTTGATTTGCTTGTTCTTTTGCCGGTTTTACGATCTTTTCATCATCTAGCAGCATATCTTTATTCTTACTCGGCATCTTGATTTGTATATTGTCAGCAGTCAGTTCTTTAATCCTAACTGGTGGCACTGGTAGTTTTTTTGTCCTTTCTTTACCTTTGTTTACTTGTTTTGCTGCTTGATTTGCTTGTTCTATTGCTTGTTCTATTGCTTGATTTGCTTGTTCTATTGCCGGTTTTACGATCTTTTCATCATCTAGCAGCATATCTTTAGTTATTTCTTGTCCTTCCTGTTGAATTTTCGTAGTAGTCGATGAAAAAATTACCTGCGGGCGGTCGTACCTCAGCGTACCAGCAGCAACGTAAACTGGCGGCGGAGTTGGCTGCAAAGCCACTACTCCCGACACGCCTACAGTCGCCGCCAGAGTAGCCAGTCCCACCCACTTGTACTGGTCGAAAGCAATTAAATAACGTTTAACAACTGATAAAGTCATAATGATTGTTGACTGTTGACTGTTGACTGTTGACTGTTGAGTAAGTAGGGTGCGTCGCCATCTATAATTTGCAAGTTATATCCAATATCTCGTAGCGACGCACCCTACGGATTAACTATTGATTTTGAGTAATTCACAACTAATAACTAATAACTCATAACTCGTAACCAATGACTAATAACCATTACTAATAACTAATAATTACCTACCATTATTAGTCGGCCCGAACAGATTTGTTACTCCATTTCTCAACTGCTCAAAAAACAAAATAAATCCCAAAGTATCGCGGAATGGTCGAGTAACAGTATTGATAGCATAACTTACACGCTCTACCAGATTCCTACCAATCACAATCACATCATTATCTTCGAGCATCGGGTTCTGAGAAACATTGCCCTCCAAAGCAGCTTTAGCATCTATCTTTCGGTTGATTGCTATACCTTGCTTTTGGTCAAACCGAATTAAGGCCATTTTGCGCAAGTCAGCCAAATTAACAGGTAAGTTGTTGATAGCATCCAAAAACTTGCTGCCATTTTCTACGTAGAACGAGGTCAAACCACCACTAGCGTAACTCAAAACTCGCACGTAGACCCTGGGCTTAATTAGGGTAGACCGCGCAACCAGAGCTTTGTCGTAGTCTAGGTTTTTGATACTCGCGTCCAATTCCGGGATGACAATCACATCTCCCGAGGCTAAAGGAAAATCGAACAAATCGTTAGCCTTGGCTAGGGGACTATAGAGGTCGATGGGTTCCTCCACCGACGAGCCATCCACCAGCGTCCGCCGCACTCGTACCGCCCGCAAATCAGCTTTTCCCGTGACTCCCCCCGCGATCGTCAAAGCAGCCGAAATTCGACCAGAACCCGCCGGAAGCGTGTAAAAACCGGGTTTGCTGACTTCTCCGGTGACAGTGACTTGGACGGGAACAGCCGCCGCAGCTAGGCTGTATCTGGATGCTAAATCTTGATCGGATTTGCGATCGGGCGTAGCTTGTTTGTAAGGTACAACGATCGCATCTCCATCTTCCAAACGCAAATCCGGCGGAGCAACACCAGTTTGCAGAGGTGTCAAAATATCAACAATTTGCTCCGCCACACCACCCCCCGGCAGAGTCCGCCGCACCCGCACCGCCCGCAGTTCCGCCGTAGGATTCGTCCCAGCAGCAGCAGTCAAAGCCGCCGGAAGCTGCGGAGTCAGCAGCGGATAAAAACCAGGCCTTGCCACTTCCCCTGTCACCGTCACCACTACGGGGCGCCCAACCAGCAAAGCAGCCGAGACTTGAGGATTTTTAATAAATTGGGTGAACCGTTCTCGGAGTCGCTGCTGTGCTTCTTCCACGGTAAGACCGCGCACATTTACTGTTCCGATTAGCGGCAGTACAATTATGCCTTCAGGGCTAATTGCACCTGTAAAACTCAACTCTGGGAAGCGCTGAACTTGGACAGAAATCTGGTCTCCCGGGCCCAGGCGATAGGGCCGATTCCGAAAAGCTGGGTTAATTTCTCGGTTGGGCTGTGCCCGCGGCGGTGGCGGTACGCGCAATAATTGTGGTGGTACGATCCCAGAACTAGGAACAAAAGGTTGAGCTACAGCGGTTTCCGAAAAAGTTTTACCGTTAAACCCCCAGAATACAGCAGCAAAAGATATAGTCCAAGCAGTTGAATACAGACCAGCCAAGGAAAAAGCAACGCGATTTTTAATGGTGAATTCTTCCCGCATTTTGAGGGTATAAAAAAGGGTAATATTTTGAATAATCTGCTGATTTTTAAGTTTCATTTCCGCCAGTCTCAATTAAAAATCTGGAGTTGCTCAATAACCGGATAATATCAATTCCGGTTGCGCCGGAATTGATATAGAGGACACTGCACGTGCCTTTTCCCTACCGATCAATTGCAGGGACACGGCACTGCCGTGTCCTCCGTTTAGATCATTCCAGATAATATCAATTCCGGCTGCGCCGGAATTGATATAGAGGACACGGCAGTGCCGTTTCCCTACCCCGATCGATTGTAGCAGTGCCGTGTCCTCCGTTTCTATCATTCCGGCGCAGCCGTAATTGATATAATTTCCTGAAAATTAGAGTCAACTGTCGCGGATTTAAATTGTACATTTAGGGCGGGCGGGACGCCGACCCCACAAAAGTTTGATTGTTTTTTAACATACAGTTAAAATGCAGAATAGCTTACCTACTTACTCAAACTTAAAAATTTCTGCCATTAATTTAGCCTGAACGGTTTGACCGAGAGATTCCAGTAACGGTTGAACTGTCTTAATGTCTCCCTGCGGTTGAATAGGCACGATGATACTAACAGCAACCCAGGAGGCGCGGCGGTTCGACAGTCTAGCAATGCTGTCTTCCCAAAACCAGCGACTTGTTGCTGGAGAACCCCCGTTAGGCCAAGCGTACCACTGCATGACAGCAAAAGTTTGTTTGGGAGTCCAGCTTCGGAAAAACCTGGCTTCGACAGTAGGCGGTGGCTTGTCGCCGATTGGCGCTAATTTAACTGTAAATCTCAAAGTGCGATGAGAATCTGTTTGCCACCGATGAAATCCATCAATATCCAGCCATTCTACCTGGGGCTGGCTTTTGGGGGAATTTTGAGGCAACAGTAATAAAATTGCAATTGTTGGATCTTTTTTAATTTCTTCAAATAACCATCTGTGACCACCGATTTGAACGTTATTCTGGACACGGATTACCTCCCAGCCCGGAAGTCCCATCCCATTTTGACGCAAATTTCTCAGTTGCTTGAGGTTTGCAACTGGTGGCGGGTTTGTCCAAGGCCACCTTCCTGTCCCGTAGCCCGGAATTGCTACTACCCCAACCAGTACCAGCAAAAGTACGAGTACCACAATTTTAGATAATTGGTACCGTCGTAGTAGTTTCCGTGCTGAAATCATGTGTTTCATTAATTGGCAGACTGGCTTGGGAAAAACTTTTCCATCCCGTTCAGGAGAAGTACCAATAAGCCTAGTATACAAGCAGAATACAAGTCTCCACCCCATCCGGCGTGCAGCCAATGAAACAGCCCCTCTCTCTCGGTTCCGTGAAAGTAAGTTAGCAAAGTGTTACGGAAAATGTTGGAACTTATGCTAATGATAGATGTACATACTAAAAACAAAATGCTGATTTTTTTAGAGTTCCAAACTCCCGTCCAATCCAGCAATATTAAGCTGACGTAAAGACTGGTAAACAGCATTTTCAAGCCTGCACAGTGGGGCGCAACTTCCACAATGCGATCGTTTACGTACAGATAAATTTCTTCCACTCTCACGTTGAGACCAACCTTAATTAATATCAAGCCTGATGCTTCAGCAATGAAGTGCTGCAACGGCAAGGTGTAGGGTTCTATGAGGTAAGGAATATGGTTTGGTGATGCCAGAAATACGAATAAAAGCGGCATCGCCTGCAATTTCAAGCCGGGAATTCCTTTTAAAGATAAGCAAATACTGACCAGCATTACTGGTAGCGATAAATTTACCAAATCGCTCAAGCGACTTAGATAAAAAAGCGCCGCTAATATCAGCAAAAAGGTTCCCAAAGGATGCGGTGAGTTGGGTAAGCGACGCCAGAATTTTCGATTTGTCCAAGCAATATAACCCGCGTAGGGCAAGCCAATGAGTCCGTGGCTGAAATATTCGTGTTCGATGCTGATGTTTTTGTTGAACCAGCCGTCGTACCAGTGTAATATCAGGGGGGCGTACAGCAGCACTAGGAGCACCGTGATACCTTCCCCCAGGATGTATCGCTTGAGAATAATGTCAATTCTGCGCTGGATGTGCATGGTTTAAGAAGTTTTGAGATTGTCGCGCTGGCTTCGCAACGCGAAAGCGGTTTTGAATTGTCAGTTAAAGATTTGTTAATTTCCAACTCAAATGCTTTTAGAACCGCACGCTACTGATTGAAACACCCTCAGCATAACTTTTCCGAACAATTAGCAATTCAACGATCGCCCGATCGCCCGTGCGACCTGCTCAATCTGAATATTACTCAATCCGGGATACATTGGCAATGATAAAATTTGTTGGCACAGGGTTTCTGTATGAGGGAAGTCGCCCTGATTGCCTAAATTTTGGTAGGCGGGTTGCAGGTGGCAAGGTACGGGATAGTGTATACCTGTTTGGATACCCTCTTGGGCGAGTTTTTCCTGAAGCGTGTTGCGGTTGATCGGGCTTTTCTCAGTAACTCGAATCACATATAGGTGATAAATGTGACGGCTGCTGCTGTGATTGGCGATCGGTACAATGCCTCTGTGTTTCAGGGGTTCTAGTAGAGTATTGTAGTGTTTGGCGGCTAAATTGCGATCGGCATTCCATTTTTCTAAGTGCGGCAATTTAACATTGAGCACGGCGGCTTGCAAATTGTCGAGGCGGCTGTTGGTACCGATTTCTGTGTGCAAATATTTGCTGGGTGCTCCGTAATTGCGTAACGTTCGCATTTTTTCTGCGAGTTCTCCATCGTTAGTAATTAACATCCCACCATCACCAAAAGACCCAAGATTTTTGCTGGGATAAAAGCTGAATGCTGCGGCTTTTCCAATGGAACCCGCGCGGTATCCTTCTCTTTCGGCTAAATGCGCTTGGGCGGCATCTTCAAATATTATTAGATCGTGGCGTTTCGCAAAATCTAAAAGTTGTGTAGGCGACACCATTTGACCGTATAAATGCACCGGAATAATTGCTTTAGTTTTTGAGGTCATAGCTGTTTCGGCTGCTGTGAGGTCGATCAGGGCGGTGTCAGGGTCACAATCTACGAGAATAGGTGTAGCCTTCGCTTGAATCGCGCCAATTATGGTGGCGATAAAGGTGTTGGCTGGGATGATAACTTCGTCCCCTGGCTGAATGCCGCAAGCTTGGAGTCCCAGGGCGATCGCATCAGTTCCGCAAGCCACTCCTACGCCATATTTTACTCCCGAAGCTGCTGCAAATGCTGTTTCAAATTCGGTCAACGCTTGACCTAAAATAAAGTCTCCCCGCTGGATGATTTCGACCATTGCTTGTTCTATTTGAGATTGGATTGGTTGATGTTGCAGGGAGAGGTTTACAAAGGAAATTTTTGTGGGAATACTACTCATATAAAATTGGGATAGCAATTATTTATATTAACATTAAAACTTTAAAATGTAGGGTGCGAATTGCGCACCTTACCAATTATAAACAAAGTCGCTTTTTTGGGTAAGATAGAATCAGATAATTTTTCCGACAATCGAACTCATGGAATACAAAAAACTTGGCGACAGCGACTTATCAGTATCTGAAATCTGTTTGGGTACGATGACTTACGGCCAGCAAAACACCGTGGAAGACGCGGCGCAACAACTCGATTTTGCCATTGATAGAGGCATCAACTTTATCGATACGGCAGAAATGTATCCTGTCCCCGCGAAACCAGAAAGTCAGGGAAAAACAGAGAAATATATCGGCGAATGGTTGGTTAAGCAGCAGCGGGACAAAATCATTATCGCGACTAAAGTGGCGGGAAGAAGTTCTCGATTAAAGTGGATTCGGGAAGGGAAAAATCAGATCGATCGCCCGAATGTCGAAAAAGCAGTCAACGACAGCCTGAAACGCCTGCAAACCGACTATATCGACCTGTATCAGATCCACTGGCCCGATCGCTACGTGCCACTATTTGGCGCGCCGGATTACGACATCGCCCAAGAACACGAAACCATACCAGTTTTGGAACAGTTAGAGGTATTTGCTGACTTAATTAAAGCGGGCAAAATCCGCTATTTGGGTTTGAGTAACGAGACGCCTTGGGGAGTTTGCGAGTTTTGTGAAGTGGCCCAAAAACACGGTTTGCCGAAAGTTGTTTCGATTCAGAATGCTTTCAGTTTGAGCAATCGGACATTTCACCTGAATTTAGCGGAAACTTGCCGCTTTAAGAATGTGGGATTGATGGCTTACAGTCCTTTGGGATTTGGGATTTTGACTGGTAAATACTTGAATGGAATACCGGAAAATTCCCGGCTGGCTTTATTCGCTGGATTTGGTCAGCGTTACGATAAAACTAATCTGAACGATGCGGTGAAAGCGTATATTGAGATTGCTGCAAGATACAATTTGACTCCGGCGAAGATGGCTTTGGCTTATGTGCGATCGCGCTGGTTTGTCACGAACACAATTATCGGTGCAACCAGTCTCGAACAGTTGGAAGAAAATCTCGGTAGTTTGGATGTGAATTTGGATAAGGAGATCGTAGCGGAAATCAATGGGGTGCACGCTAAGTATCCGAATCCGACACCGTAGTTGACGAGCGGGTTTGAGGTCTGAATATTACGGGGCAGGCAAAGGGTGGCAGCGAGCTTGCCAGCCCTCCTAAACCAAAATATCGGCAACTGTTTAGCTTGGCAAGCATCCACTAATTTTTAGGTAGTTAGGTATTGATAGCTCAGCTATAATATAAGAAGAATACATTCAAAGTTACTATGCCAGACTCCCTACGAAATCTAGACCTTTCTAAATTAAATCTCGATCGGCCAACACTGAATGCGATCGAGCAGTTATTGAATTACATCGAATTGCTAATCGACCCAGCACAAAAGTCTGAGGAACTCACTTATGTATCTAAGCTAAAAAATGATATAGTTAAAATCAAAGGTCAAAAAACAAAGCTAGGCTCTAAAATGGTTGCTGCTGATGTGAGAGGATTGAAGCAAGCCTTTAATGCTCATAGGGTCGCATCTCAAGAAACAAAAGACATTTCCTCTTACTTGTTACTCTTTTATGCTGCTGAATGCGGCATGAAGAGTGTGTGGTTAAAACGCAATAATTTGAGAACGACAAATGATATTGCAGACTCAACAATGTTATCTCCAGATGGTCATAACTTAAATAGATGGAAAAAAGAACTCAAAATTTCTGCTAGCATTAGACATCTCCAAAATAGTAACATTATGTGGTAAAAGAACATAAGAGACTTTT
>ENA-OFDM01000472-OFDM01000472.1-metagenomes-genome-assembly--contig:-NODE-472-length-16925-cov-2.992768_pt1 | contig 16925 bp, 20 predicted proteins | sample MGYA00153385_OFDM01 | MGnify analysis MGYA00153385
AGGAAGTCTTGCCGCCACTTGGTTGGGTTGGGATGTTCTCCGCGGCCGTTGGTGTCGCGCTCGTGCGCGTGCGGCGGGCTTAGACGCGCGCGAAGATGCGTGGATGCGCTTCGAGCGTGTAGATCTCGTTGCCATTTGCGCGCGGCCCGGGCATGCCCGCGATGCCGGTCGGCATCCCGGGAAACGCGATCCCACGAATCCGTGGCCGTTCGTGTACGAGTCGCGCGACGACGTTCATCGGCACGTGACCCTCGACGAGATAGCCCGCAACGAGCGACGTGTGGCAACCCGCCGTCGCTGCGGTAAGCCCGAAGCGTTTGATCCGCACGTCGCGATCGAGATCGTGCAGCGTCACGTCGTAACCCGCTTTCCGCGCGAGGCCGACCCAGCTCTCGCAACAACCGCAGCCCGTATCGCGATACGTCGTGATGCGCGGGCGAGCGGCCATGGATGCTTGTGCGGGAGCCGCGGCGAGCAAGCTCGCGGCGAGGATCGGCAAGAACGTGGAGCGATTCATACGGTACCTTTGACGGCGCTCGGTGCTGCGCCGTGCCGCGGTACGAGCATGCGCGTTGCGTTGAGGATGAAGGCGAGTTCGGATGCGACGTGCACGAACGTCGCGGGAAGCGGCCCGAGCACGCCGATCGCCGCGAAGACGATTCCCACGGCATCGACGACGAGGGTCCCGACGAAGTTCTGCATGACGATCGCTTTCGTGCGCCGCGCGATCTCGACGGTTGCGACGAAGCGAGAGAGGTCGTTGCCGATGAGCACGACATCGGCGCTCTCACGCGCGACATCCGTGCCCGAGCCCATCGCGACGCCGACGCTCGCACGGACGAGCGCGGGCGCATCGTTGATGCCGTCGCCGACCATCGTGACGATCGTTCCCGCATCGACGAGCGCGCCGATCCATGCGGCTTTTTCGTCGGGTAAGAGTTCGGCCACGACGTCGTCGACGCCGATCTCCGTACCGACGGCGAGTGCGTTTCCGCGTCGGTCGCCCGTCAGGAGCACGGTGCGAATGCCGAGCGCGCGCAAGCGCCCGATTGCGGCGCGCGCTTCGCTGCGAATCGTATCGTCGAATGCGAATGCACCGAGGTACGCGTTGTCGCGCGCGACGTGCACGTCGGTCGACATCGGGTTCTCGAGCATGCCGTTCGCCGGTGGACCGATCGCGATGCCGGCGCTTTCGAGATAACGCGCGCTCCCGACGGTGACGACCTCTTTGCCGCCGAATCCGGCTTCGAACTCGAGGGCGTTTGGTTCGTCGAGGGTGAGATCGGCGGCACGCGCGCGTGCGACGATCGCGCGTGCGAGCGGATGCTCGGAACGTAATTCCGCACGCGCGGCAACGCCGAGTAGATCCGATTCGGTCGTCCCGATTGCTGGGCGAATCTCGCGCACCGTCGGGGTGCCGAACGTGATCGTGCCCGTTTTATCGAAGGCAACGACGGTCGTCGCGGCGAGCGCTTCGAGATAGCGGCCGCCCTTGACGATCGCGCCCGCGCGTGCCGCGCGGCCGATCGCGCCAAGGACGGCGAGCGGCGTACCCGCGGCAATCCCGCACGCACCCGCAACGATGACGACCGAGATCGTCGCGACGATATTGTGGGTGATCGCGAGCGTCAGCGCGGCTGCCGCGAGCGCGACGTAAACGAGATAGCCCGCGAGCCGATCGGCGAGCCGTTCGATCGGCGCTTGCGCGTGCTCGGCGGATTCGACCGCATCGATAATGCGTCCGAAACTCGTCTCGCGACCGAGGCGTTCGGCACGAATTTCGAGCGCGCCGCTGCAATTGACGGTGCCGGCAAAGACCGCCGAGCCGACGTGTTTTTCGGCCGGCATCGCTTCGCCCGTGATGCGCGCTTCATCGATATAGGCGTGCCCTGCGATCACCGTACCGTCGACGGGAACGAGCGCGCCCGGATCGACGAGAACGGCATCGCCGATCGCGAGATCGCTCGCGGCGAGATCGCGCATCATGCCGTCGCGACGGACGCGCGCGGTTTGCGGCAGACACGCGAGGAGGTCGCCGATCGCGATGCGGCCGCGTGAGACGGTTGCGTGTTCGAGAATCTCCGCCGCAAGCACGAACGCCGTAATGACGAGAGCGGTGAACGTTTGCCCGATCGAGAGTGCGGCGACGAGCGCGATCGTCATCGAGAGCTCCATCGTCATGCGCCGCTCGATGATATTGGCGATTGCCTCGCGGACGATGGGATAGCCGCCGGCCAGTACGAGTGCGATGCCGATGATATCGACGCCGCCGAAGCGCGGCCAGAAATGGAACCATGCGGCTGCGGCGGCGATCGCAACGAGGCCGACGCGTGCGACTTCGCGACGATCGATCATTTGAGGTACGCTCGCACGACGTCGACGAGTTCCGTTGCGGACTTGCGACGGGCGCTTGCCGACGGGCCATCGAGAACGTGGGCGTGCACGTGCTCTTCGAGGACCTCGGCCATGAGGCCGTTGAGCGCGCCGCGCGCCGCCGCAATGAGCTGCAACGTATCGGAACATCCCGCTTCCGATTCGAGCGCGCGTTCGATCGCCTGACATTGCCCCGTAATGCGCCGTACGCGGGCCAAGAGTTTCGTTTTCTGCGCGATCGTGTGTCCCATCGCGCAACATGTTCGCGACGGTTGGGGAACTATACCCCCCTATGGTATACGGTTAGTGTGTGGCCGTCCGGAAGAGCTTCGTACAGAGCAAGACTTCGGTTTTTTCCGTCGCGAGTTGATCGATGAGATCTTCGCTCACGTTGAACTGCACGTGCGATGGCCAACCGCCCCACGGTAAGGGAAAGACGATCGGAACCCGCACGTAATGCGCTTGCCCCGTCGGCGTGCGTAAACGCAACGTCACCGCGATCGAGGTCGCGAGCGCCGCGTCCGAAGCGAAGATCGACGGCGGCGAAGCGCTCGGCACGGGTGCGGAAGTCGGCGGCGGTGGGATCGCGATCGCGGGAAATGAGCCCGGATAGAGCCAGACATGGAATGCACCCTGATCGTACTCGACCTTACTTTTTACGACGAGTGGCGTCGTGATCGGTTTATCGCAGGCGAGGCCCGGTGCGAAAAACGCGAATGTCGGCTTCGTGTAGAGAAACGAAACGGGTGCCGTGCCATCGAGCAACGTGACGGGTTCGGGCGGCGCTGGCGGGCCCGATTCGAGCGTCTCGGTGATCGTACGATTACTGCTCGGCATGAAGTCGAGGAAATCGCTCGCGCTGCAATTCTGCGGCGGCGCATCGATCCGCAGCCGAAAGATGCCGCGGTGAACGTCGAACTCGACGACGGCTTGCGATGCATCGCCGCGTTCGATGCGTATCGTCTTTTCGAATTCAACGCCATTGACGCGATCGGTGAGCCGCACGCGTACGGGAACCGCGCTGCGCTCAGCCGCGCGCATCACGGCCGCGCACAGATTGACGTGGAGAAAGATGTGCGATCCATCTTCGATCGGCTGAGCGTTCATAACGAGAGAGTATTCGGTTTACGTCGCATCCGTTCCGTCGCCGAGGTTTTCGGCGAAGGGGGGATCATCTACGCAAAGTGGGTAGCACGGAGTATGCAGAAACGCAATCTCGGCCAAAGCGATCTCGCCGTCTCGAGCATCGGTCTCGGCTGTATGGGGATGAGTCAGTCGTACGGCAAGCGCGATGATGTCGAATCGCTCGCGACGCTCCACCGTGCGCTCGATCTCGGTGTCACGTTTTTCGATACGGCCGAAGTTTACGGGCCATTTCACAATGAAGAGCTGCTCGGTAAAGCGCTCCGCGGTCGGCGCGATGGCATCGTCGTTGCGACGAAATTCGGTTTCAAGATCGACACGACGCCGGGCCGGCACATCGGCGGCGTCGACGGGTCGCCCGAGAACGTGCGGCGCGTCGCTGACGCTTCGCTCGCGCGTTTGGGAATCGATACGATCGATCTTTTTTACCAGCACCGCCGCGATCCGAACGTTCCGATCGAAGACACGATCGGTGCACTTGCAGACCTCGTCAAGGCCGGTAAAATTCGTGCGATCGGCCTCTCGGAAGTCGGGTCCGCAACGATTCGGCGCGCGCACGCGGTACATCCGATTGCCGCGTTGCAGAGCGAATATTCGCTTTGGGAACGCGGACTCGAAGCCGAGATTCTACCGACGCTGCGCGAACTCGGTATCGCTCTCGTGCCGTTCAGTCCGCTCGGACGCGGCTTTCTCACCGGTGCCGTTACCGGCAACGCGACCTTGTCCGACGATGATTTTCGCAAGAACGATCCACGGTTCGCGGCGGAAAACGCGGATCGTAACGCCGAGATCGTGGCTGCCGTGCGCGCAGTCGCAGCACGCTATGCCGCAACACCGGCGCAGATCGCCCTCGCTTGGGTGCTCGCGCAAGGCGACGACATCGTCCCGATCCCCGGCACGAAACGCGTAAAATATCTCGAAGAAAACGTCGGCGCGGCTGCGATCGCGCTCAGCGCCGCAGATCTCACCGAACTCGGTGCGCTCGCCTCGCGCACGGCTGGACCGCGGTATAACGCTGCGATGATGTCGATGGTCGAGCGCTAATCGAAGCATTTAATCATTCGGACGCGCCCTCGCTGGGGCGGTACTGACGGCGGAGACGCAACGGTCAGGCCCGACCTTCCACGCATACGCCGGTTGCGCAAATGCGCATCCCGCGACGGTCCACGGTTGCGGCTTCTTCGGAGTTCGTTTCCAAATCCGCAGTTTACGTCAGGACCGTCGGGCGTTAACCTGATCGGTCCGACCACGGGCGGCCGTAACCTGTAATGACCTTCAAAATGAGCAAATGTTATTCCGGAATGGCGGCTTTGCGCTCGAATGCCAGCGAATTGGTGCCCGGCGAACGGATAGCGCATCAGATGTCCGGAAATCATTCGCGTTAAATCGAGGTGACGACCCGCGAGCACGGACCGATCGAGGTCCGGAAGCCGGTGTGCGGACATATACTCCGCAATCGACGGGGCAGGGCTCCTCCGACGTCAACCGCTGGAATGCCGTTCGTAAGTCGGCACTGACGAGCGCGATGACGGTGTCGACGTTGATGCGACTCGCCATATGATCGACGAAATAGATCAACATCCCGACGCAGACGAGTGCGAAGAAGATTGCGGTGCTCAGCGCGAGGTGAGGCACGAAGGCACCCTCACTCTTGTCGCGCACGGCGCGCAGAACCATCAGCGCGAACGTAAAGGTTCCGAGAAAGGTACCGAGTGCGATTTGCACGCCGCGGTCGCGCGTAAAATTGCGGAGCAGTCGCGGACCCATCTGCCCGGCCGCGAGCGAGAGCGCGGCGATCGTGATCGAGAAGACGGTACCGGCGACGCCGATCGTCGACGAAGCAACCACAGCGAGCCACGTGCGAGCGTGGCTCGGTAATCCAAACCTTGCGTCATCGCTTAGGAGCGTAAGCGCGCCGCCACTTACACGGAACTTCCATTAAGGAGAACGGCACAAATGAAACCGACTACGAGGTTCTTGCCGACGGTCGTAACCGCGAGGCTGATCGTCGCGCTCGGATCGATGCTCGCACTTACGGTGCCCGCGTCGGCCGGGTCGATGATGGTTGCCAGGGATACGGAAAACAATGATCGTGCGGCCGACATGCGTGCGATCTATGCAATCGAAGATCGTGCCGAAGCGATCGCCGAGGGTGAGAAGACCGGCAACGCCGCAATCGTCGCCGCTCGCGAATCGATTGCCAAGTGGCGCTCCCTTCGCACGACGCTCGCGCAAAAGGGTGCTTCCGGTCGAACCCTCGTGCAGATGGATACGAGCATAAAGGAGCTCGCTCGGACGTTAAACGACTCGCGCACGATCGAACGCGCGGCAAACGACGTGACGGGTGCTCTCGCGCCGCTCTTCGCGGTCGTGGGCGAGTCGATTCCGGCGGACGTGCATAGCCTCGATTATCTCGGACGTTCGATCTCTCTCGATGCGACGATGGCGCAATGGGGCCGCGCGGGCCACGACGCCTATGCGCTCGATCGCGCCTGGCTGCGCCTCAAACCGCTCGTCGCCACGAAGAAGAACGGTCGTAAGGTCGTCGTCATGTTCGATGCGGCAGTTCGCCGAGCTCGCGATGGCGCTCACGATCGGGATTCCGAGGAAGCCCAGACCGGCGCGACCGCGGTCGGAAACGCGGTCGACGCGGTGGAAGGTCTCTATACATAGGCGCCGCTTCTGGACGCGACAGACGATCAATATAACGACGACCGTGCTCTTCGCGATCGCATTCCTTTCGATCTGGTTCGACAACCCGCACAACCTCGCGACGGCAATCGGCCTGGTCACGGTCGGCCTTGCTTTCGCGCTGCTATCACTGGGCGGCCTTCGGTTTTATTTGCACGAAGGTGGGACTACGCGGCCAGATGCGGCACTGCTCGAACTTCGAGAAGAGCACTTCATCGGTCGCATCATCCGGCTAGAAAAGCACGTCGTAGCGAAGCGTTCTCTGTGCCGTCGCGCGAACGCCCGCGGTGAGAATGTGCGGACGGAGTTTGCCATCGTGCATGAGGTGCTGAACCGGAACCTCGTGTAGGAGGAGGGCGGCGTCAGAGATCAGCCGGCGATGGCATCGCCACCAGAGCGTTTCCGAACACAAGATTGCGACTTGCGAGATCCTCGCTTCTCCAAGAAGTTCTCGCAATGCGAACGCAAAATTATCGGTTTCCATGTAATCGGCGTATGAGCGAAACGATGGATGGCGTAGCGCAATGTTTGGGCTGCCAGCATGAGCTTTGCGGAAGCCTCCGAGCGTCGGTTCCCACCTATACGAACTCCCGCTTTGTTTGGGGACCCACTGTTCCATATCTTCGCGCCAAAACTGCGGATGCCGACGGCTCCTCGGAACCGAACGAACGTCGACGACCGACTCGATCGCGGCTTCGCGAATGAGCCGTGCGATTTCATTTGCAGTCGCAGTTCCATGTCCGAGCGTGAGTAGCCGCGGCGCCATCGACGAATGTTTCCGCGAACATCATGAAAAGAACTTTTAGAAACGACGGTTCCGGTGCGATCGGGTGTGATACGTTACGAAAAGCAACGAGGGGAAAACATCATGAAGGGTCGATTCCGCACGGGCGATCACGTGAGTTGGAATTCGGAGGCTGGCCGCGTGCACGGTCGGATCGTTCGCATGGTCACATCCGCGATCGAATTTAAGGGATACACGGTTCACGCTAGCGACGACGAACCACAGTATGAGATCAAAAGCGATAAGACTGACCATATCGCGATGCACAAAGGTTCGGCTTTGACGAAGCTCTGATGTTGCGGTCGTGCGGCCAACCGACCGCTGAAAGAAAAAAGAACGAGCGCGGCGCTTGACACTAAACCCGAAAACTAGACCAGCGGGACTCGCGAAATATCGGCAAAATAACTCCAGACCTTCAGGAGCCTTTGCCAATGCGAAAACGTCATACCGCAGAACAGATCGCTCAAGCCCTTCGCCAAGCCGAAGCCGGCACGCCGATCGCCGATATCATCCGTAAAATGGGAGTCCATGAAAATACGTTTTATCTTTGGAAAAAGAAATATGGCGGCCTCGGAACTCCCGAAATTCGCGAACTGCGGCAGCTTCGCGAAGAAAACACGAAGCTCAAAAGGCTTGTCGCGGATCTAAGCCTCGATCGTCAGATGCACCGTCCATCGAGACGGCGCTAACCGAGCGCAGGGTCGCGGCGGCGTCGACCGAAAAAAACGTCAATGAGCGGGTCGGCGGTCGTTCCGGAGCTTGCGGTGTTCGGCGCGGGCTTCCGCCCCGACTCGCCCGACGTTGCGTGGGCGCGTGAGACGCACTGGTATGCGAAGACGCCGCTCTTCCACGTCTTTGGACGCGAGATCGACGCGATCACGGTGCTTCGCTACGAAGATGTCAAAGCGCTCATGGATGATGCGCGGCTCGATCAAGCGAGCGGATTTTTCATGGCGAGCGACTTCGTTCTGTCAGGACCGCTCGCGCGCTGGTGGCAATTGCTCGTGCTCAATCGCAACGGTGCCGTGCACGCGCGTTTGCGCCGTTTGATCTGCGCCGCCATTTCGATCCAGGCGATCGAGGCGCTGCGGCCGGCGATGCGGGGGGCCGCAGAAGAACTCGTGGACGGCATCGCCGAGCGCGGTTCGTGCGACTTTACCGCGGCGTTCGCGCACGCGTACCCGCTCGCCGTATGGTCGGAGTGGCTCGACGTGCCGTACGAAATGCGCGGTGCGTTTGGAGCGGCGATTCTCGGCATCGCGAACGTTTTTTCGCCGGATTTCAAAAAGCTTTATCGAGTCACGGAAGATGCGCTCCGCTCCGGCTACGAGATTGCCGACGTCCTGATCGCACAACGCCGGCGCAGGCCCGGCAACGATCTCGTGTCGGCACTGCTCTCCGTCGACCTCGCCGGCGACCGGTTCTCCGATGAAGAACTGCGGGCCACGATCGTCGGTTTGCCATTCGCGGACAGTTCGCGGTATCAACTGGGCAACGCCGTAGCGGAGTTCGTAGATCATCCCGATCAATGGCAGATGTTGCGCGCGCGCCCGGCCCTCGCGACCCGCGCGGTAGAAGAAATCATGCGCGTGCGCCCCGCGATTCCAAGCCTCTTGCGGCTAGCAGTGACGCGTGTCGATCATCGGGATCTGCACGTTGGCTTCGGTACGCTCGTCATTCTCTTGATCGCGTCGGCAAACACCGATCCCAGGGTGTACGGCAACGGCGGCTTCGATATCTCCGTCGAGCGCGGGGCCCCTCCGCTCTCGTTCGGCAACGGATTCCATTCGTGTTTGGGCAATCGCTTCGCCGCGCTCGAAATGGCCGAGGCGTTGCCGGTGCTGGCGCGCCGCCTACGGACGCTCGTGCCGGCGGGCACGCCGACGTGGCTGCCCGGGCTGACGGTGGCGGGTCCCGTGACGCTGCCGATCAACTTCGACGTCGAGCCGAAGGCTTCGTAGCGTGCGTCGACGACCGCCGACGCTTCCTCAACAGGACGGCTTCATCGGACAAGCCGGACGCGAACTCGAACTCGCGGCCGCGCGCCTCGTCTTCGCTTACGACGCCGCCGCAAACGTTCCGATGCCGATGGCGCAGAGCCGCGCGGCGCTCTGGAACGCCCCGGAGCTAGCGGGGTGGTTCGCAGGTTGGGCCGCGAGCGGCGTGCGAGCCGAGGTGGACATCGCGACGTGGCGTCTGAAGACCCGGAGGGAGCCCGGCCTCTCGCGTTTCTCAGCGTACGCGGAACTCTTTACAACGTATCGCACCCCCGACATCGTGACGAAATGGCAAGCGGACGACGTGTTCGCCGCGCAACGACTGGCCGGTCTCAACCCGATGGCGCTGAGCGCCCTGGACGGCGCCGCCGGACACGCGGTGCTTACCGAGCGTTTCGTTCCGGCACTCTCGAGCGAGGTGCTCGAACCGTACTTCGGCAGCGGCGCGACCTTCGAGCGCGCGCTCGCTGCGGGACGCCTCTTCGTGACCGACTATCGAGAGCTCGGCGAGATCACGGCTGATGCAGACGCGCCCGGATGGCAGGCCGGCCGCAAGCTGGTCGCGCCGATCGCGCTCTTCGCCCGCACGGACGCGACGCCAAAGCTCACAATTGCGATTGGTCTAGGCCCGCAGCGCACGTTTTTCGCCCGGCCCTCGACGCCGAGCGGCGACGAAGGCTGGGCGCTTGCAAAAACGTTCGTACAAAGCGCCGATTACAATTACAATCAAGTGGTGAACCATCTCGCGTTCACGCACCTCATCGAGGAGAGTTTTTGCCTTGCGATGCACCGGCGTCTCGCGGCGCAACATCCGTTGCATCGCCTGCTCTCCAAGCACTTTGCAGCGCTGCTCGCGATCAATCAGATCGGCGTCTTGACGCTGATCAGCAAGGGCGGCATCATCGCGCAGATCCTCGAAGGTGGTTTGAACGGCTCGATCGATCTGATTCGCAACGCCTACGCCTCCTGGACGTTCGCAGCGCTCGATTACCCGGAACAGATTCGTGCGCGGGGCCTAGCCGATGCCGCGACGTTGCCGTATTTTCCGTACCGCGACGACGGCATGCTGCTGTGGAATCTCCTGGGTGACTATCTCGACGAGTACCTTGCGCTGTACTACGCAAGCGACGAAGACGTCAAGCAAGATTACGAACTTGCGGCGTTCGCGGCCCAGCTCTCGGGCGGTCTCGATGGTGGAAGCGGCGCGATCGCGGGGTTTCCAAAACAGATCGCCGAGCGCGCAGCGTTACGCGATGTCGTGCGCCGGATCGTGTGGATGGCGGGCCCGCAGCATGCGGCCGTGAATTTTCCGCAGGTCGACTACGCGAGCTTCATCCCCAACATGTGCGCCGCCACGTACGCGCCGCCGCCGCGGGGCCGTGTGACCCCGGCGCACCTGCTGGCTGCGCTCGCACCCAGGGCGGAGACGCAAACACAGTTCCGGACCGCCTATTCGCTTGCGGGCTACCATTACGATCGACTGCTCGATTACGATCTTTGCGGCGCGGACGCGTCGCAAGCGATCGTGGAGAAATACTTCGACCGTTTGACGGTCGACGTGACGGCGACCATCGACGCGCGCAACGCCGAACGCGCAAACCAGCCGGGCCTCTTGCCCTATTCGTATCTGCTGCCGGCGAACGTTCCGAACAGTTCGAGCGTGTAGCAACGTCTTAGATCGACAGCGCCATTTCGACGGCTCGCTCGACGCTCCAGTTGCGGCCGTCGGCGATCAAAGCGTCGATGTCGGGGGCAGCGAGCAAGGCGGTCAGTAATTCGTGCGTGCGCTCGTGAAGGTAGCGTTCTTGAAGCATCGGCACGCGGCCGATTGCGACGAACTGCGCTTGCGAGGCACCGAGCAACTGGGCCGCAAGCGTAGCGTCGCCTCGCCGCGCGGCCACGCCGGCGAGGACGCCGACCGTCGCGCCGACGAATCTGCCGCTGCCGCGACGGCGGCCGTAAGAGAGCGCTTCACGCGCGTCACGTCGCGCTTCTTCGGTATCTCCCGAAGCGAAGGCGGCGGCGGCCGAAGCTGCTAGACACCACATGACGAGGCCTTCGTTACCTCCGGCGCGGCGATCCGGCGCGGAACCTTGCCGGGCGTAGGCCATCGATAACTCGTAATTGCCCGCCCCGAATTCCACTTCGCTGAGCACTTGATAGGCGAATTCGATGTTCATCCGGCCGGGCTGCGCGCCGAACAGCGCGAGCGCTTCGGCGAGCATCTCGCGGCGGATCGCAAAATCATCGGGCGGGACCGTCCACGACTTCACACACAGTGCCCAGGCTACGAGCGAGGGTACGCCGACCGCGCGCGCAAGCGCGATGCTCTCGGTTGCGAGCACGTCGGCTTCTACGCGCCGCTCGAGATAGTAGAGGCCGATCGCTTCGAGACCGGCAGCGAAGCACAATTGCGGTGCACGGCCGAGTTCGCGCAGGAGTTCGGCGGCGCGATGCGCCGCCCGAACGCAGCCGAGCGGGTTGCCGATGTAGGTATGAAATTTCGCGACCGCGACGGCGAGTGTCGCTTCGAGCTTCTTTTCGTTGCCGCCGTGAATTGCGGCGAACGCCTTCTCGCTGACGTTGAGCCCTTCAAAGAAGAGTCCGAGCGATTCGAAGACCTTCTCGAGCGCCGCAGCGATCGACGCACCGAGAACGATATCGCCCTTGGAAGCGATCGTCCAATCGAGCGCCACGCGCACGTTATCGAGTTCTCGCTCGAACGATGCATGCCAATCGTGTCCCGTCGCACCCATGCTTTGCTTCGCTGCGCCTGCTGCGACGCCGAGCACGTAACGCGCATGCGCTGTTGCAATGCGATCCCATTCGCCGCTCGCGGTCAGCCGCTCGAGTCCGTAGGCGCGGGTGGTTTCGAGCAGCGAATAGCGCGTGTCGTCGTCGTAGCCGTCGTTGAAGGAAACGAGCGACTTGTCGACCAGGGACGAGAGGATGTCGAAGACGTCCCACTCCGTAATCGCTTCCGCGGCGTCCGGTTCGTCTACGCAAACTGCCTGCGCCGCTTCGAGCGTCCAGCCGCCGGCGAATACCGAGAGTCGGCGCAAGACGCGACGCTCGGGCTCGAGCAGCAGATCGTGGCTCCAGTCGATCAGAGCACGAAGCGTTTGCTGGCGTGGCAGCGCGGTGCGCGAACCGCCGCGTAAAATGCGGAAGCGGTCGTCGAGCCGCTCCGCGAGGCCGCGCAGTCCGAGCACGTTCACGCGCGCGGCCGCAAGCTCGATCGCAAGCGGTATGCCGTCGAGCTTCGCGCAGATCGAGACGAGCGAACGCCGAGCGCTCTCGTCGTAGACGGCGATTGAACGGTCCTCGTGCGTTCGAGGAACAATTGCACCGCCGGCGACTCCGCGAGTTCCTCGATCGAGGGTAAGCGATCCGTCAATTCCGCGGGGAGCGAGAGCGGCGAGATCCGCACGACGCGCTCGCCCCCGAGGCGCAGCGGTTCGCGGCTCGTGGCCAGGATCGCAATCCCCGGACACCGCGCGAGAATGCGATGGGCAACTGCTGCGACGGCGTCGATGAGATGCTCGCAATTGTCGAGCACGAGCAACGCCTTCTTATGATCGAGCGCGGCTATCCATGTCTCGTTCATAACCGTTCCGATCTGTTCGTGCATGCCGAAGACTTCGCCGATGCGGGCACTCGCAAGCGCGGGATCAGTGAGCGGCGCGAGTTCGACGATCCAGGTGCCGTCGGGATACCGTTCGGCGAGGGCACGAGCGGCCTCGCACGCGAGGCGCGTCTTGCCGACGCCACCCATGCCGGCGAGCGTGACGAGCCGCTCCGTTAAAAAAAGTGCGACGATCTGATCGATTTCTGCCGTACGTCCTACGAACGACGTCAGCGATAACGGCAGATTTCCGGCCTTTGCTTGCCCTGCACTTCGGAGCGGCGGAAAATCGTCCGGCAAGTCGGGTGCCTCGATTTGAAAGACCGCGCGCAGACGCTCGATATCCTTGAGCTTGTGCCTGCCCAGATCGCGCAGCGTCACGCCGTTCGGCAGCACCGCACGAAGCAAGGAGGCCGTTACTTCCGAGACGAGGGTTTGGCCACCGTGTCCTATCGCGACCAACCGCGCCACCTCGTTGACGGTGGGTCCGAAGTAGTCGTCGTCGCGTTCGTCGGTCGTTCCCGCATGCATGGCCGCACGCACGCGAATCCCGTCGACCGCCGAGAAATCTTCCCGTGCGATATCGCGCTGCAATCCGAGGGCCGCTTCGAGTGCGCTTTCGGCGCGCCCGAAGACGACGCAAAAGGCATCGCCGATCGTTTTGAAAACGACGCCGTCGTGGCGTTCGACGGCCTCCCGCAGGATGACGTCGTGCCGGCGTAGCGCAGTTTCCATGTCGCGCCCGAAACGATCCCAGCGCTGCGTGCTGCCTTCGATATCCGTGAACAAAAACGTCACGGTTCCGGTCGGCATGACCTTCGCCGTGACACGGGAACGCACGGTTGCGCTTATACGCTCCTCCATGTGGGCCGTTTTGCGCCCGCATGAAGCTTCGCCCCTGCGCGCCGCGCCGGCACGCGCTCAACGTCCGGCGCCGAAGACCTCGCGCGCCGTGTGAACGGTTCGGGCCATACTTAAAAAGCGACCGGGCCTCGACCTAGCCTGGGACGGGATCTGCGCCGTCATGGTCGTCGCGGTCGCGATCGAGATCGCCGTTGACAGCTTCCGCGTTCGTGTGGACCAAGTCAGCACGTACGATTATGCGAAGATAAATAAACGTCACTCCGTTTTACGCGGATTACACTAATTCTCAAAACGCGCGTTGCCGTCGTCGGGCTCGTCGGGGATTTCGGCGAGCACTCGCTACGTTCGGGCTTCGCGACAGCGGCCGCTCGGGGCGGCTTCGGGGAAGCCGCGAAAGCGTCGCGCAATTGCGTGCAGAACCGCTGGAACGGGAGCCTCTGGTTACGATAATGAATCGCGAATGCGATCGCTTCGAAGCGACGTTCGAAATGGGCGTCGAGCGGACGCTCGAGCCTGTCGTCGGCGACGCCGCGACCAACACCGCGGTGACTCGAATCCTCGAAGAAGCACTCAACAAGGTGGTGCGGCACTCGGGCGGTTCAAAAATCGAAATATCGGTCAAGCGTTCCTCTGAGCTCACGACACTTGAGATGCGTGCTATCCATCATGCGCGAACGGGCCGGCGATGCGGCGATCAATCTCGACATTGACTCGACCATCGGGAAGGGGACCATTGTCCGAATGATGGGGCACGCCACGTGACGACGCGTATCGTTGTCGCGGACGATCACGACGCATACCGTATCGGGATTTGCGCCCTCGTAAGAACGCTTCCCAATATCGAAGTCGTCGGTGAAGCGGCGAACGGTTTTGAGGTGCTCGAGACAATGCTTGCGCGTCAGGCCGAATGTCGTCCTTATGGATATCCGGGCGCCCGTCATGGATGGAATAGCCGAGACGTGCGAGCTTTTGAAACAGCTGCCGACGATTAAGGTGCTTGTGCTTACGACGTTTGATGATGATGAACTCGTTCGCTCGGCGATCGCGGCCGACGCTGCCGGATACGTCCTCAAGGGTACGCCGGCCGAGGATCTTGCCGACCTCATCAAGATTACTCGACGAGGTTATTTGGCTTTCGCGCCTGGCTTGATGCTCGACGCGGTTGAAAGCATTTCATCAATGAAGCACGACCCATTGCAGGTTGGAACGATGACTATACGCGAGCGCGATGTTTTGCGCGAGCTCGCCGTCGGATCTTCCAACAAGCGCATCGCGAGTAAGCTCTGCATGAGCGAGGGAATTTTATCGCAGTTAGGCCTCTCGTCGCGAACGGAAGCAGCGCTCGCGGCGCGGTCGATTCTCGATCAAAGCTACACCATCGTCGAAGGCAATCTTTAATCGTGACGACCTCAGCAATACGGTTCGTTCGTAACCTCGTATGTCCGGGCGTCGAAATCACGAAAGCCCCGTCGACGATTCGTGCGGATTGGAACGTCGCGGTAAAAGTTCGTGACGGTACGACGCTACGAGTCAACATTTTTCGCCCGTTCTCCGAATCGCCGGTTCCCGTCATCATGTCGGCGCATCCGTATGGGAAAGACAAGATTCCGGCTAAATCGCGCTCCGGACGCGCTCCCGCCCCACAAACTCGCGTTTTCCCGCAACCGCATAGCGTCCGAATTTCCGAGTGGACAAGCTGGGAGGCTCCCGATCCGGTCTTTTGGGCTTCGCAGGGCTACGCCGTCGTAAATGCAGATCTACGCGGTGGCGGTAAGTCGGATGGGGTCGCGGATCTCTTTTCAGACCAAGAAGCGCAAGATTATTACGATCTCATCGAATGGGCGGGAACGCAAAGTTGGTCGTCCGGGCGCGTCGGGTTGGACGGCGTTTCGTATCTTGCGATCAGCCAATATAAAGTGGCCGCACTCCGTCCGCCCCACCTCGCCGCGATATGCCCGTGGGAGGGGTTGAGTGACCTCTATCGCGACTTCGCGCGACCAGGCGGCGTGCGTGAAGACGGCTTCAGTGTTCTTTGGAGCGCGCTCACGCGTCGAAAAGCACGAGTTCGTTCTTCGATTCGCAAAGAAATCGTGGAGCGGTCCGAACGCGATGAATGGTATCGCTCCTCGTGTGTGGCAGCTTTTCCGATCACTGCCTGCGCTCGCGCGGCTCGTTCGAAGTATTTCGCCGCGCGGGCTCCGCTCGAAAATGGCTCTATACGCATCGCGATGGCAAATGGTGCGCTTACTACGGCGAGCGTGCCACACAAACTCGCCTGCGCTTCTTCGATCATACGCTTAAGGGGCTCGATAACGGATGGGCGGTCGAGCCGCCCGTGCGCTTAGCGGCCACCGAAACAGGTTCGGAATCGGCAGCCGTGACTTACGAAAATGCTTGGCCGCCGAACGACCTCGTATGGCGCAAACTGTGGCTCGATTCGCGAACGCAATCGATGACGGAAGACACGACCCCCCTCCCTTCCGCTTCGAGCACATTTGCCAGTTCGCATCGTGCATCGTTTCTCTGGACGGTACCGGCCGACGTAGACATTATCGGTCCGATGGCTCTGCACGTGTTCGTAGAAGTTCGTGGAGCGGACGACATCTCTCTCTTCGCTGGCGCTCGAAAGATACGAGCCGGAGTCGAGACGACGTTTGAGGGTTCCTACGGATTCTCGGGCGATATGGTCTCGAAGGGTTGGCAGAAAGCATCACATCGAGAACTCGACAGCGCGCTCTCGACGTCGGAGCAGCCCGTCCATCGGCACGAGCGCATCGAGCCGCTTCGTGTCGGTGAAATCGTCCACGTCCAAATTGCTTTACTGCCACACGCTACGCGGTTTCGTCGAGGCGACCAGCTTCGCGTCGATATTCGCGGGACGTGGCCGTACCGGCGAGATCCGCTATGGGGTCAGTTCCCAGCCGGTTATCAACCGAGCTCGAAAGCCACATGCGTCCTCCATACCGGTGGTTCGTGTAAGGCGTATTTATTGCTTGGCACGCGCTCATTCGCGACGCAGTCCCCTTCGGTAGCGAAGATCAACTCATTGGTCTCGCGAGGTATATATGTCGGTCGATAACGGGATGAATAGACGCCTGAAATTTGCGCTTCTTGCATATCAGGCTGGCATCGCTCTCCTAGTTCTCAAGCCACTTTTAATAATATTCGGACTACGCTTCAATGCACACGAGTGGTTAGCTGATTTCCCATACCGTATGGTTGCTGGCAAAATTGAGCCAACAATAACGTCGAGCGATGTAAACGATCTCGCGACGCTCAGTGCGATGCATTCACGTGAATAATGATCGACGATCGTTGGCAGTCTGATTTTGCTGCCGTCAGCAAGTCGCTCATGCATGAAGCTTTGATCGAGGTACCGCGGCGCGCCTACCATGCAACGCATACAGCCGGTACACGCGCTTACGATTGACCGCGAATCCCTCACGAC
>ENA-OFDM01000475-OFDM01000475.1-metagenomes-genome-assembly--contig:-NODE-475-length-16882-cov-2.895347_pt1 | contig 16882 bp, 20 predicted proteins | sample MGYA00153385_OFDM01 | MGnify analysis MGYA00153385
CGCTCGAAATCGAAGCTGGGAGGCGCGGCCGACAATCCGGTCGTGAGGGGATTGGGAATGATCGCCGACATGCGTGCTGGTCCTTTCACAGGTAGTGCCGGGCGGCCGGAAGGCGCCGGTCGACACCCCTATCGCGACGGAGAGACCTGACGGAAAGAGCTATCCAGCGCGATCGGTACCGAAAGAAGCGCGAGGAGGGCCGAAACGAGCATCACCGTTCGAAAACCATCACCGTATGCGACGGCGATCGCGTCGCTTACGATGCGCCGATCGCTCGCACTCGCGATGCCGCTTGGAACGCGACCCGCAACGATCGTCGCGCGTTCGTGCGCGAGCGTCGCCAACGTTGCGGCCGACACGTGCGTGCGTGCGAGGCGCCGATCGAACGTCGCGGAAAACGTCGCCGCAAGCACGATCCCGAGAACGGCGATCGCAATGAGCCCAGCCATACGCGAGACCGCATTATTGATACCCGACGCGATGCCCGCGTGCGCGGGTTCCAGCGCGTCCATAACCGTCGTCGTCAGCGGCGCAACCAAGGCCGCGAGTCCGAATCCGAGCACGATCGCTGCCGGAAAAAACGTCGTCCAATACGACCCGCCATGACTCGCGCGGGCGAAGAGCACGAAACCGCAGGCGACGATCGACGCACCCGCTGCGAGCGGTATACGTGCGCCGATGCGCGCGACGAGTGTGCCGGACATAGGTGAAAAGATGCCGAGAATGACGATCATCGGTATGAGCGCGGCACCCGCAAACGACGGCGAATAGTGTTGCACGTTGATGAGATCGAACGGCACGAAAAAGAGACTTCCGCCGAGCGCCGCGTAGAGGAGCAGCGTGTAGGCATTCGCGAGCGCGAATCGGCGTACGCGAAAGAATACCGGTGGAACCATCGGGTGGGATTCGCGCATTTCCAGAACGACGAAGCCCGCGAGTGTAAAAATGCCGATGACGATCGCAGCGAGTGATGGCGCAGTGAGGACGCCGCCCCCAAGCGCGATGAGTCCGTAGACGAGCGCGCCGAGACCGAGAGTCGCGAGCGTTGCGCCCCAGACGTCGACGCGACGCGATGCCGAGTCGGCGCGCGATTCATCGACGCGCAGAACGAGAATCGCGAGCACGAGCGCGGCGAGTGGGATATTGATAATAAATACCCAGCGCCACGAACCGAGCTGCGCGAGCGTTCCTCCGAGCACGGGGCCGAAGGCCGCGGAGATCGCGGATGCACCCGACCACGTTCCGATTGCGCGGCCACGGGCTTCGCCCGAAAAATTCGCGCTGATGAGCGCGAGGCTGCCTGGGGTCGCGAGCGCGCCACCGAGGCCCTGTAGCAAGCGACCCGCGACGAGCCACGCGATCGACGGCGCGAGCGCACAGACGATCGATGCGATCGCGAAAATTGCGATGCCGGTGCCGTAGATTCGTTTACGACCGTAGAGATCGCCGAGCGAGCCACCGATGAGAATGAGCGCCGAGAGGAAGAGCGCATAACTCTCGACGACCCATTGTCCGGCGGCCGCGCTCGCGTGCAGGTCGTGCTGCAAGATCGGGAGCGCGACGTTGACGGCGGTGCCGTCGATAAAACTCATACTCGAACCGATAACGGCCGCGACGAGCGCCCACGTAGCACGCGTGGGCCTACTCAGATCTCCCACTCGTACGGGTTCCAAAAACTCGTGACCGCATGTGCGACCCGGTACTGTCTGAGGTCGCTGTTCTGCACGGAGATGCGGCTTGCGAAATAGAGCGGAATCATCGGCACGTCGCGCGCGAGAACGCGTTGGATCGTTCGATAGGCCGACGTTCGCTTCGCCCGATCGTTTTCCACGAGCGCAACACGTTCGGCTGCATCGAGCCCGGCGTCACAGAAGCGGTAGACGTTTTGGCCCGCGGGTGGGAACTGATCGCACATGAAGAGCACCGAGTCGTCGGGATCGGTGCCGTTGATCCAGGAATAGAAGGCGACGTCGAATTTCGAATTTTGAACGATACCGCCGGCACCCGCCGACGCGAAGAAGAGCGACGTCGGATAGCTCTTGACGACCGCATCGATTCCGACGTCGTGCCAGTCGCGTTGCACGAGAATGTCGACCGCGTTCCCGGTTGCCGAACCCGACGGCGTCGCGACGACGAGCGAGAGGCTTCGTCCATCTTTTCGGCGGACGCCGTCGTCACCGAGCTTCCATCCCGCAGCATCGAGGAGAGCGCGAGCGCGCGCGGGATCGTACGAGTGTCGCGCGACGTCGGCTGCATAGGCCCACGAGAGTGCGGGTTGATCGGAGATCGCGGGCGAGTCGACGCCGTGCGTGACGTCGGCGATGATCCGTTTCGTATCGAGCGCGTACCAGAGCGCGCGCCGAACGCGCGCGTCGGTAAGATTCGGCGCTGAAACGTTGAGTGCGAGTTGAGCGTATTCGGTAAACGGTGTCAGGACCACGCGATAGCCGGCAAGCCGCGTGAACTGGACGTAGTTCCGCTGAGTTCCGTGATACTCCAGATCGACTTCGTGCGATTGCAACTGCGTGACGATCGTGTTTTCGTCGGGTACGGGGGAGTACCAGATCTCTTTGAGTTTCGGCGGCCCACGCCAATAGTGCGGGTTCGCGCGAAAGACGATCTTCGACCCGCGCGCCCACTTTTGCACGACGAAGGGGCCCGTACCGACCGGCATACTATTGTATGCGACCCGGTTGATGTCGGGATACGCGGCGAGAAGATGTGCGGGCAAGACCGGATACGGATTTCCCGACGGTGCGAAAAATGTTGCGGTGAACGGCGCGTACACCGTTTTGAGATGGACGGCGATCGTCGACGTATCGCGTTTTTCGATCGAAGCGATATCGTCGTACCCGACGGTGCTGCCGACGTTGTTTCTCTTGTTCATGATCGCGTGCCACGTGAAGATCACGTCGTCGGCACCGAACGACTTTCCATCCTGCCACGACACACCTCGACGCAAATGGTAGACGATCGTCTTCCCATCGCGACTGATGCCGCCATTGGCGAGCGTCGGCATTGTAGTCGCGAGTTCGGGCACGAATTCGTTGCGATCGCTGTAATTGAAAAAATACCCGGCCCATAAAAATGCGAGATCGTAATCGATTTGCTGGTTACCGACGACGGGATTGAGCGTATCGGGTTCCGAGAGATCGGCGATACGCAACAATCCGTGATGCGTCCAGGCGTTGCCCGTCCGCGCGCCCGTACCGGTCGCGATCGACGGGACGTGAGAACATCCGGTCGCGGCAATCGCGACGACGAGCGCGAGGACGAACGCGCGCACTAGAGCTTGACGAGAACTTTGATTGCGGAGCGATCGTCCATTGCGGCGTAACCCGCGGGAACGTCGTCGAGCGTGACCGATTTATCGAACACGGGAGATGCGTCGAGCTTCCCTGCGAGCACGTCGGCCATCAGGTCGGGAATGTACGCACGCACCGGCGCGACGCCACCGCGCAACGCGATGTTCTCACCGAACATCCGCGAGAGATTGAGACCCTTGCTCGAGCCGTACGGGACGCCGACATAGCCGATCGTTCCGCCGGGACGCGCCATGCCGCTCGCCATTGCCATGGAGCTTTCATTGCCGACGCACTCGAGCACGGCTTCGGGGCCGCCCTTGGTCATCTCGAGCGCTTTTGCGATGCCATCTTTATCGCGCTCTTTGACGAAATCCGTCGCACCGAAAAGCTTGGCAATATCGAGACGCGCTTGATGACGGCCGAACGCGATGATGCGCTCCGCACCCAGCCGTTTCGCCGCGAGGATCGCGCAGAGCCCGACCGCACCATCGCCGATCACCGCAACTGTCATGCCCTTGCTCACGCCCGCGGAAATCGCGGCATGATGCCCCGTGCCGAGAACGTCGGTGAGGGGAAGCAACGCGGTGAGCAGCTTTTCATCATTTGCCGCGCTCTCGGGAATCTTAACGAGCGTACCGTCGGCTTGCGGCGCCCGAACGGCTTCACCCTGACCGCCGTCGTGGTCGGCACCGCCCCAATAATCGCCATTGACGCACGACGTCTGGACGTTTTTTATGCAAAACTCACACGTGCCATCCGAATAGGCGAAGGGCGCGAGAACCCGGTCGCCTTTTTTGACCGTCTTGACCGCCGAGCCGACCTCTTCCACGATGCCCATCCACTCGTGGCCCGTACGCCAGCCCGGTTTCCACGCCTTCGCTTCGCCGCGATAAAACCAGAGGTCGGATCCGCAGACGCACGCGTGCGTTATGCGAACGATCGCATCGGTGGGCTCGATGATTTTGGGATCGGGAACGGTCTCGACGCGGACGTCGCCCGCCGCGTAATATACGGTTGCTTTCATGCAACCTTCTACTGTAATCGCGCGCCGGAAGCCTCGGTTCCTACGGGTCCATTTTGAGGTCGTGTGCGACCTCTTCTTTTTCTGCAGGCGTGATCTGACGTTCTTCGGTGAGGTCGTCTTCCATCGCATCGTCGCCGGCGGCGTGACCCTCCTGTTGCGAACGAGAAGTAGGTAGGCGGTCGTGATCGTTCATCCGCGCAAGCATACCCGCTATGACGCGGTTTCACCGCATGCCATCGAGGAGACAAATGAACGATGCAGCTGAAAAAAACGGAACCACCCGTCGCTCTCTACGCGGGTATCGTGGGCGCTCTCGCACTCGCGGCAATCGTTCTCGCGACCATCTTCGGGCAAGCGCGCCAAAATGAGACGCCTGCAGCTCACACGACGGCCCATCCCAGCGCGAACACGTCGACGCGTTTGTAAGTAGCGAACCGTCAAACGTTTTTTCGGGACCGGCGAGAGGTTAGATCGGATCTCTTTCTGGGCATGCTACCGAGCAAGCGTCGTCACGGTGCGAATCTACGACACGCATTTTACCTCTTAACGGTTTGATTGGATAGCATCTCATGACAATTCTCGGCTGGATCATCGTCGGTCTCATCGCAGGCGCGCTTGCCAAAATGGTCGTTCCCGGCGAGGGTCCGGGCGGCGTCATCGGAGACATCGTCGTCGGCATCGTGGGAGCATTTCTCGGCGGCTGGGTCTTTAATTTCTTCGGACATACGGGCTTTAGTGGGTTCAACATCTCTTCAATCATCGTCGCATTCGTAGGCGCCGTCATTCTGTTGTTTATCCTTCGCGCGCTGACGGGTCGACGCGGAGCGGTCTAACCGAGACACACGCGTCGAGTGGCTCCCGGCACCGGGAGTCGCTTTTTTTTTCCTCTCGCGTCCATCGTTATGGAATTCATCGCGCTGGGAACGATCGTTTTGCCACCTATTTCGAATTGGAGACCACATGTCCGATCCGTCGCGTAAGAATGTCGACCTCGATGATCCAGCCGAACTCACGACGCAGGCCGACGACGTACCCGCGCTCTCACATCGTGAAGCGGAAGTCGCCGGCATCGTTCCAGGCATGATCGTCTACGGCGATTCCTCGCTCGATCCCAACGCCGACGATCGCCGAGACCTCAATCACGCCGAACCCGGCGAACACATATAAGGCGAGCCTTCCTTACCGCTCGATTTCCGCGAGGACTCGTGGATACATGAGATCGATCCGCGCGAGCGAGTTCGTCGGATCGATGAGATCGTGATTTGCCGGAAGATCGGTCCACACGATCGTGCGCGTCGATCCGGCACGAAAACGCTCGAGCCGTTCGGCAAAAATACGTACGAGCGCGTTATCGATCGCAGGCTCGCGCGCATTGAGACAGACGACCGTCTCGCCGCTCGAAGCACCGCTGCATCCGCGCGCGACCGCATCGAGTCCGATGTGCAGCATCGCGGCAAGCGCGCGCGTCGCAAAACGTGGATAGGCGTACGGCGGGATCTGGCCGCCGTCGCCCCGTGGATCCCACGGCACGAAAATGTTGGGTATCGTCGCGAGTACGGTTGCGGCAAGACGATCGGCAGGTTCCGGAAACCCGCGCAACCCGAAGAATGGCACGAGCGCAACGTTGCGCGCGATATCGTCACGATGGAATGTCAACCACGAGCCGATCGCCGAGCCGATTGAAAGACCACAGACCACGATGCGATCGCCCAACCCCGCCGCGATGTCGATCGCTTCGTTCGCCGTGGCGAGAACGTCCGCGGGTGCGATCTTTGCGAGTGCCAGTCCGCGCCGGTCGCGCGCACCGTGACCGGGTAAGCGCGGAATCACGACCGCCGATCCGCGTGCCGCGAGCAACTCGGCGAAGGGAACCCATTGCTGTGGACAATTCGTAAGTCCGTGGAGTAACACGACCGCGAGCGGCGCTCGCGCGTCGCCCGCGAATAATCGCGATCGCCCCGTTTCGGCGATCGAGGCGTCGTCGCGTGCGGCGAGCGCGGCGAATCGCTCGCGCGCTCCCGCGAGATCGCGTTCGGGGCGCGCGGGCGGAACCTTAGCGATCGACAAGGCGCACGAGCGTTGGATAGACCCGATCCGTGAGTGCGGAGCTGCGTTCGGGTTCGATGATATCGTGCGAGGGCGGTAAACCGTGCAATTGGTACAACACGATCCCATCCGGGCGATGCGCTTGCCAGCGTCGCGCGAGATCGCGCGCCGCCCCGTTACTCACGGTCGATTCGCTCGCATTGAGAACGATCTGTACGTCGCGCGCGGCGGGGCCGCCAACGCGTGCCGATGCGAGCACCTCGCCCGCAAGTCGAGCTGCCTGCGCGACGGCATGCGTCGCGAAGCGAGGGTAACCGTGCGCGGGCATCATCCGCTCTCTCACGAGCGGGTTCCACCACCAAAATTGGTTCGGCATCGCGAGCGTCGCACGGGCGGCGCGCGCCGTGAGGGCGTGCGGAATCCAAGCGACGCCGAGGAAGGGCGCGATGCACGTCGCGCGTTCGATTGCGAGATGTTGCCCGATCCATGCGGCGAGGAGCCCACCGACGGAAAATCCGACGACGACGATTGCGTCACCGAGTGCGCGCGCCGTCTCGACGGTCGCAAGTGCGAAGTCGCGCAATTCATCGGCGGTCAGCCCTTCGAGTTCGGTCGTCAACCGATCGGAGAGACCGTGACGTGGTAAGCGAGGAATGAAGACGTTGGACCCGCGCGCGAAGAGCATTTCGCCGAACGCGACGAATTGGCGCGGGCTTGCCGTGAGGCCATGAAGCAAGACGAACGCGCGCGGCGTCGGGTATCCGTGGGTCAAAAGGATCGAATCGTGAGATACGAAATCCGGAGAACTCGTGATTTCCACTTTCGATGTGTTCGCCATCGTGCAAGGATTGCTTGGCGCGCGAACCTATGGCCGCATGGTCGCAACGCGCGGCGGGTGCGCGGTCGCCGCGACCGATACGATCGCTCCCGGGACCGGCACGGTCGCGGCGATCGTACCCGTCCTCAATGAAAGCGAACGCCTTGGCCCCTGCCTCGAGGGCCTGCTGGCCGCGCCGAGTTCGCTCACGCAGATCGTCGTCGTCGACGGCGGGTCGACCGACGGGACGCAAGCCCTCGTTCGCGGGTATGCCGCACGCGATACCCGCTTTATCCTCGTCGATGCGAGCCCCGTGCCGAGCGACTGGAACGGGAAAGCCTGGAATCTCGCGTGCGGCCTCGCCGCAAGCGATCCCGATGCCACCTGGATCCTTACGATCGATGCCGACGTTCGGCCACGGCCGACGCTCGTCGCATCGCTCCTGGGCCACGCCGCAGCGAACGCCCTCGATGCCTTTAGTGCGGCGCCGCTGCTCGAGCTCTCGGGTGCGCTCGAAGCCATCGTCCACCCGGCATTTCTCGCGACGCTCGTCTATCGCTACGGCTTACCCGGCGCGATCGCTCGCGACGCACGCGACGTTCAGGCGAACGGCCAATGTTTTCTCGCGCGCCGCGAGTTACTCGTGCGCACCGATGCGTTTACCGCCGCTCGCGATTCGCGCTGTGACGACGTAACGATCGCGCGGCATCTCGTGCGCGCGGGCGCGCGGCTCGGATTTTATGAAGGCTCGGCGCTTTCGTCGGTGCGCATGTATTCGAGCGCGAGCGACGCCTGGCGGAATTGGCCGCGGTCATTGCCGTTGCGCGACGCCTCGACGACCTCAGCCGCACTCGTCGATGATCTCGCGACGATCCTGCTCGTGCAAGCTCTCCCACTCGTGCTCGTCCTCATCTCGCTCGCATGCGGAATCGACCGCGATTCGCTCTTTTTCCGGATCAATCTCGGACTCGCTCTCGGGCGACTCGGCGTCCTTGCCGGAACACGCCGCGCATATGGGAACGTCAGACCGACGTACTGGCTTGCAGCGCTTGCCGATCTGCCGTGCGCGATCCGCCTCATCCAAGCTACCTACGCTCGAACCCACACCTGGCGCGGCCGAACGCTCGTCTCCGAAGGAACCCACCCGTGATACGTGTCGCCATTGGATTTCTCGTCCTCCACGCGTGCGCGCTCGCACTCGGGATGTTCGGGCTGCTTTCCGCCGTTCCGAACGTCGCGCAATTCGCGGGCAATCCGTATGCGATCGCGTTCTACTCGTGGGCCATTCAAAATGTTGGAACGGTCGATATTCTCACGGGTGCCTTCGCGATGATCGCCTTCGGCATCGCGAGCGTCGGCACGCGGCGAACCGTCCTCTTCTTCCTCGCCGCCGTCCTGATCTCAGCAACAGCGGAACTCACGGGAACGAAGACGGGATTTCCCTTTGGTGGTTATGAGTATACGGGCTTTCTCGGCTGGCAACTCGCCGGTCGCGTGCCCTACACGGTGCCGCTCTCGTGGTTCTACATGGGCTTCGCGTCGTTCTTACTCGCATCCAAAATCATTCAGCAGACGAACATCAAAAACGAATCGCTTTGGTCCGTCGTACTCGGCGCGTGGTTGCTGATGGCTTGGGATCTCGTGCTCGATCCCGCCATGGCGAGCGACAAGATGACGGTCATGCACTTCTGGATTTGGAAAGAGCACGGCGCCTATTTCGGTATGCCACTGCGTAATCTCGCAGGGTGGCTCGGAACGGGTCTCGCCTTTATCGCCGCGGGTCGCATTATTTGGATGCGCTCGTTCGACGCACGAGCCATGGTCGCATGGTTCCCCTTCGCCGTTTACGCGGTCAACGTCGTGTGGGCGATGGCGTTGAGCCTCTCCGTCGGCTTGTGGCCGACGGCGATCGCCGCGATGTTCTTGAGCCTTCTCCCCGCAGCGATCGCGCTTCGCAAACCGACCCGGAGCGCACTCCTCCCCGCGTGAACCGCGTGAACCGCGTGAACCAGTGAACCAGTGAATCCGTTCGCGCTCGGGCCCCGTGCGATCGCGATCTATAACGTCGTGCGGTACATGAACCTCTACGTCGGCGGCGCGAAGTATCTTCCGGCCACGGGGCCCGCGATCGTAGCGGCACGGCACTACCATCACGCGTACGACGGCTCGGCGTTGGTACACGGGCTCGCGCGGCAACCGCATCTCTTCGTCGCGCTCGATTGGACGAACTCGGCATTCGCACGCGAAACGATGGAGCGCGCGTGCCGACTCGCACAGTGGCCCGTCGCGATCCGCAGCGAGCGATTCGCCGATCAGGGAGATGCTGCCGCGAGCGCGTTCGCGCGAAGCGAGACGCGCGCGTATATGCGTCGCGCGATTTCTTACGGCGCCGAACTTTTATGTCGCGGCGAAGTGCTCGGCATCTTTCCCGAAGGCTATCCGACGATCGATCCGGCGGGCTCGCCCAAAACGCGCGACGACGAATATCTGCCGTTTCGCCCGGGCCTCCTCGCGATTGCCGCGCGCGCCGAGCGCGCGGGCGCACCACCGATTCCGATCGTCCCCGCGGGGCTCGCGTACGCGCGTGAGGGCTCGCGCACGCGCGTTACGCTTCGCCTCGGCGCGCCGCTACGCGATGCGACGAAACGACCGCGCGCGGAGGTCCTTGCCGAACTCGAAACCCGCGTCCGCGAGCTTTCCGCACCGTGACGATCTCGCGATCGTGACGCGCGCCGTCCTTCAGGCCGGCCTCTCCTGGAAAGCGATCGATGCACGATGGGAGTCGTTCGTGCGGCTCTTCGAATCGTTCGATCCCGTTCGCGTCGCCGCGGGCGAGCTCTCGACGTACTATTTCGTTTTTCGTGTTGGCGCAGCCGTACCACGCTTCGAGACGTGGGAGACCACGGTCGCAGGCGATCACCCCCGGATGCGCGCGACGATAACGCACGCGCGCGCATCCGGGTATGACGAAACCGTCGCACTGGGCACGGAGGACGCAACGCTGCGCTCCTGAGGTTCGGGCAAAAAGATCATCAGTCGCAAACAAACGATCGCAATCGGAATGAGCGAGGCGCGCCGGTCGGGAGAGAAAGTCCTACCGCCTCCGCGCCGAAAGAAACCGACCTAAGAAGGAGCGTCGCATGAGCGTAACTGCCGAACCCGCTACGTCGGTCCCCCAGCCACTCGCCGTCCCGGTACGGGAGCGCGTGTCGCCCCAGGAGTGGCAAACGCGCGTCGATCTCGCAGCCGCCTATCGCCTCGTGGCGCACTTCGGGTGGGATGATCTGATCTTCACGCATATCTCGGCGCGCATCCCCGGTCCCGAACATCACTTTCTCATCAATCCATTCGGTTTGATGTTCGAAGAGATCACCGCCTCGAGCCTCATCAAAATCGATCTCGACGGCAAAATTCTCGAGCCATCACCGTACGGCGTTAATGCTGCGGGCTTCACCATTCATAGCGCTATTCACGCGGCTCGCGAAGACGCACAATGCGTCTTGCATCTCCACACGATCGCGGGCGTCGGCGTCTCGGCACAAGCCGAAGGTTTGCTTCCGCTCAATCAAACGGCGATGATCGTATGCGGCAGCCTCGGCTATCACGACTACGAGGGCATCGCCCTCGATCTCGCCGAGCGGCCAAGACTCGTCGCCGATCTCGGGACGAATACCGCGATGCTCCTGCGCAATCACGGCACGCTGAGCGTCGGGAAATCGATCCCGTCGGCGTTCTTGACGATGTATTTTCTCGAACGCGCGTGTGCGATGCAGGTCGCATCGCTCGCTGGCGGCGTTGCGTTGACGATGCCGAGCGAGAACGTGCGCGCCGTCGTCGATCGTCAAGCGACGTTCGGTCAAGACATGACCTCGGGACTCGCGTGGGCGCCGCTCCTGCGTCTGCTAGATCGCAAGGATCCGAGCTTCCGCGACTAGCGCGCGAGCTCGAAGGCTACGATCTCATCGGCTTCGCGGTGATTCGTCCAGAAACGCGCGCCGTCGAAAGCGAGTGCGCGTGCCGCGAAGCCGACACGCGCGAGATCTTCGATCTGCGGCGTTCCGTCCCGCGCATCGACGCGCGTAACGTAATACGCTTCGGTCGCCTCATCATCGGTGGTGATGAGGTAAAAACAGCCATCGACGACGACCTGGCCGCAAATTCCGCGCGGGAGTTCGATCGTCGTACCGACCACGCCGCGATCGTCGAGAGAGAGAATCTTTTTGTTGTACCACTGGCTCACGTAGAGCCGTTCGCCGTCGAAGCTCAGTTGCGAACCGGTGTCGTCGGGACATGCGATGCGATCGTTCGTTCCGAAGCCGTGACCCGGAACGAAACGACGGATGAACCGATTATCGTCGGGTGCTTCGCCCGTAAGGACGCGCAACTCGTCGCCGACGACCGTCATGCCCCACGGCGTGCCCGGCGCTTGCGCTTCTTCGCGGACCGTCCACGACACGGGATCGATCGCGTAGAGTCGTTGCGTCTCGCGCGAACCCATCCACAATCTCGTTCCGTCGAAAGCCAGCGACTGCGGTTTGGGCGCGGGTGAGGGAAGCCGATGCGTTTCTTCGATGACGGTCATGCGAACCGCTTCGCATCCTCTGCGCCCGCGCCTCCCGCAGCGATCGGCCACAGCCACGCGGCGCCGCGCACGCCGCTCGAATCGCCGTGCAGCGCGACGCGAATCGGCGTATCGAAAGCATCGGAAAAAACATAGGCCCCCATGCGTGCGGCGACGGCCGGCGCGAGCCCTGGAAGATTGGAGACGCCGCCGCCGAGCACGATCGCGTGCGGATCGAGCACGTTGACTACGCTCGCGAGTGCGCGCGCGAGCCGATCTTCATACCGCGCGAGTGTCGCGGCGGCCGTATCGTCGCCCCCCCGAGCCGCAGCGACGAGATCCGCCGTCGGCGTGCCTCCGTGGCTCAGGTGATCGGCGTGCAATGCCGTTCCCGACACGAACGTTTCGATACACCCCATCTTGCCGCAGTAACACGCGGGACCCGGGCGTTCGTCCGCGCGCGGCCAAGGCAGCGGATTATGGCCCCACTCGCCCGCGATAGCGCTCCTACCGCGCACGACGCGGCCATCGATCACGATGCCGCCACCAGCCCCCGTGCCCAGGATAACGCCAAAAACCGTTGCGGCATCGGCGCCCGCGCCGTCACGAGCTTCGGATAACGCGAAGCAATTTGCATCGTTTTCGACGCGAATCTCGCGCGCGAGCACGGACTCGAGATCGGCGGGAAAGCGTCGACCGATAAGGACCGTACTATTCGCGTTCTTCACGAGCCCCGTCGCAAGCGAGATCGCACCGGGCATGCCGACGCCGACGCTCGCCGTCGTGGCGAGCTCCGTTTCGACGCCGCGAACGAGCGTAGCGATCGCGGCGACGATGCCGTCGTAATCACCGGCGGGCGTCGCGACACGACGGCGTGCCCGAACGGAGCCCGCGTCGTCGAGCGCGATGATTTCGATTTTCGTCCCGCCGAGATCGACGCCGATACGCATGCGCGGCACCATGCGCGTTCGTGCTCGCTTTCCCCCGTTCGTTGCACGGCAGGGAGTTGGCTCGCCGTGCGTCGCGCGGCCGGTAATCGGACCGCGGGGGTTTGCGTCACCGCGACGGGGTTGCCATCGAGCCCCGGAGAGCGCCGCAAACGGCATCGCGAGCGACGATGAGTAAGCTCCGTCTTAGTTAGCTCCTAAACGAAGAAGTACCGGACACGCTTCACGCTTCGCGCCACGCGGCGGATCGACGAGTCGATATTTCCTGCCGTCTTTGTAACGCAGCGTCGCGCGCTCTCCGCTCGACCAATCGATGCGATCGGCGGGGCTCGGTGCGCCGACGGCCGTCGGAAACTCGTTTCCGAAGATGACGACCCCCGTCCGGACATAGGCCAGGACGTATGTTCGCGCGACGTTTCCCGGTTCGTACGGTCCTCGGACGTCAACGAGGACCCAATGCTGGTCGGGCGAGAGTCGCGGCCCGCCCTGGCCAAACGCGTCGAAACTGTATCCCGGGCATAGGAGCGCCGTCGAGACGATCGTGCCGTTACTGTCGAAAACGAGCGAACGATCCGTTGCGGAGATACGGATATTCGGCGGTAACGATGCGCCCAGGGATACGCCGAGCGCGAGCGCCGCCGCGATGCGTTTTAGCGATTGACGCCCGCCATGCCGGCGGCGGGATAGCGCGTTCCCGCTGCGGCACCGCGAGGGAAGGCCGCTTCGATCTCGGCTCGATCGGATGCATCGAGGGCGATTTCGAGCGCACGCGCGTTTTCTTCGAGATAGCGAATGCGTTTGGTACCGGGGATCGGCACGACGTCGTCGCCCTGAGCGAGCACCCAGGCGAGTGCGATCTGCGCGGGGGTCGCATTCTTCGCGCGCGCGAGACGAACGACGGTTGCGACCAAGTCGAGATTCTTCGCGAAGTTCTCGCCTTGGAAACGAGGTGCGTTGCGCCGATAGTCGCCCTCGGGGATATCATCGTATGAGGCATACGTGCCCGTTAGGAACCCGCGCCCGAGCGGACTGTACGCGACGAATCCGATCCCAAGCTCGCGCACGGTCGGAAGAATCGCCTCTTCGACGTCGCGCGTCCAAAGCGAATATTCGGTCTGCAAGGCAGCGATCGGATGCACGTCATGTGCGCGTCGGATCGTCGCCGCGCTCGCTTCGGAAAGCCCGAGATACCGCACTTTTCCCGCCGTCACGAGTTCGCTCATCGCGCCGACGGTCTCCTCGATCGGTACCTTCGGATCGACGCGGTGTTGGTAATACAAATCGATCGTTTCGACGCCCAATCGTCGCAAACTTTCCTCGCATGCCGCACGGACATACGCGGGCGATCCATCGACGCCCGCGAACTCACCGTTCGGGCCGCGGACGTTGCCGAATTTCGTTGCGAGCACGACGCGATCGCGTTGGCCCGCGATTGCTCGCCCGACGAGTTCCTCGTTGCGGCCCACGCCGTACATATCGGCGGTATCGAGGAACGAGACGCCGAGTTCGAGCGCGCGATGCGTGGAGACGACAATCGCAAATACGCTTGGGGAAACGAGCCGCCGACTGCCGGGCGCACCGTTTTCGATCGTCGCTTCGGATTGCCCACGAGCACGACAGACGACGTAGGCACGCACCCGCTCGGCAACGGCCCTTACGGCCACGCGGATCTCGCGGGACAAGTCTGGGAGTGGATGGCAGACGAGTACGACCCGTACGCTTACCGCAGAAAGACGGCGGACCATGGCGTCCCAGGCAACTGCCAAGAAATCCTGACGGCGCTCTGGGAGCTCAAGACGCAAGGCAAACAGGGATTCACGGGCACCAACCCACTGCCCCTCGAGTGCGAGCACGTCTTGCGCGGCGGAGCGTTCAACTACGACGCGCGCGGATTACGAGCGACCAATCGCGTTCATCACCCCGGCAGATTTCGTCTCGTGATGGCCGGGTTCCGATGCGCAAAGGACTTTTGAGATAGCCTTTGATCCATGCGGCTCGCGTGTTTGGTTACGAGCGATGCTGGCCAAAACGCCTAAGCCGCCTTATTGGGTAGTCGTATCGTCGATTCGCACACCTGCTGCAGAGGCAGAGTACGGGCAGACCGCCAAAAAGATGGAATCGCTCGCGTCGAAGCAGGCCGGCTTTCTCGGCATCGACAGCGTGCGCGACACGAACGGGGTTGGCATCACTGTGTCCTATTGGGCGAGCGAACAGTCAATCGTAGACTGAAAGAAGAACGCCGCTCACGTGACTGCGCAGCGATTGGGCCGTGAGACGCACTATCGAAGCTACGAGCTCAGAGTCGCCAACGTGGAGCGCGCTTATTCGTTCAATCGTGATTGACTACTATTGGAACACCTTGACGGGCACGCTCGAGTGGCTCTGCGAGGTGCCGAACTCGCGTCCGGCATTCGCTCCCCAACACCATACTTCGGACTTGCTCGTGAGCGCGCAGACGAAGTTCCTTCCCGCAGTGATCGCCCGTGCAGACCGACAACTGGCGCCGCGGCCGGCAAGGGGTCTGATGGCTCGTACCAAATCCCTGGCTCGCGTACGAACCAGCCCCAACACCAGACTTCGCCATTGACTCGAAGGGCACAAGAGGTCGCCACGGAGCGTACGTCGTCGAGGCCGGCAATTCGCTGCCACTCCGTGAAGTTCCGCCAGTGCCGGTTGTCGTAACAATAGACAAGGTGGTCCGTCGATACCGCACAGGTCGCGTACGACTGATCCAACGACTCGGGGACGGCGGACGGATCCGATAGGATAATTTTGGCCCCCTTGCCGTTGTTGCACTCGATACTGCGACCATCAGCATCTTCGAGAAGGACGCAGATGCCAGCACCAACGGCGACGTCCACAGCGTTCGTCGCGATGACACCTGCGCCATTGCAGGCGACCTGACCGCTACGGGAGAGAATGCATGTGTCTTCGGGTTCGCCGATGGTGACTTTGGCGATTTCGTCGAACGCCACATCCACGCCAACGAGATCCGCCGACTTCATCGGTCTGGGTGGGCTCGCGTCATCGTTCAAGTTGGACCACAATCCCCAACATGCGGTTGAACCCTCAGTGACCGCGCAAGCGAAGAGCGCGGACCCGTGCCGATGGACGAGACGTGTCTCAAGGTGTCCGCGCCCGTGTCCGCGTTTGGCGTCGGACAATATGGAATTTCGGACGCAGGCCGTGATTGCCTTCGGGCCTTGAACGGCCCTGAGCATCGAACTTTGCCTCCAATCGTGCGCGCGCAGACGTAGCCGGAGATCTGGACGATGTCGTCGTGGAGACCTCCGAGGTCCGTCCGCTCACCGCACCCCAAGAGCACGAACGCGCAGAACAATCGCTTCACGCATTGCACACTAACGAATCACCGCTTCGGAGGCACGCCTGCGTTGCAGTACGCGTGAACGCTCGGCGCTGGAGCTATGACGACTGGGTCGTCATTGGGACCTCAGCGCCTGCGTCGAACACTTGTGGCGCTGAAGGGACGCCCTGCAGCTTGGTCATCGCTGACTCCAAGTCCGCGGCCGAGCACGCAGTCGCGCTGATGGCCGCGACCATCGCGGCGAACACGATGTTGCCGCTTCGATCGGTCGTGTACTTCAGGCACTTTCGTGCGCCGGCGTTGTCTCGAAGCCAGTCCGCCGCGTGTCCTTCGCTCAGCCGCGACAGGTCATGCACCGGCTTACGGCACTTGTCACAAGCCCATATCCAAGTATCACCGACACGCGCGATGGGCGCGTCGCAGCGATTGAGTAGTGGCAGAGCGCGCATGTCGATTGAACACGAGACGCGCCGCGAGAATGGATGGGTATTAGCCGCGAACTCGCCAATTACCGACAATGGTTTTGCCGACGTCGTCGCACGTGGGATCCGTAATCGTCAATTCGGGGCGGCCGTTACGATTGAATACGATGCCGTTCTGGCGGAACACCCGGCCGAAGGCGATGGCCTCGTCGCGGTCCATACCGTGCACCAGCCAGGACGGCTCACGCCACGTTCCCTCGGGCTCCTCTTCGTAGCCGACGGACGCCTCTACGCGATAGCAGCCCAAGATCAGCATGTCGCGCATCACGTTGTGGCGCTGTTCGTTGATCTTGCGCGGCAGCAACATGGAGCGCGGGTTGTAGGCGGTGAGGATGACGAAGGGCTTGGTGAGCACCTCCGGCAGGCTGGACGGAT
>ENA-OFDM01000482-OFDM01000482.1-metagenomes-genome-assembly--contig:-NODE-482-length-16741-cov-3.213832_pt1 | contig 16741 bp, 13 predicted proteins | sample MGYA00153385_OFDM01 | MGnify analysis MGYA00153385
CGTCGTGCATCGGCGTGACACCGGGTCAGCCGGCACGACCTCGGCGGGCACGGCGCCCGGCCTGCTCGACGCCGGCACCGCCCGCAGCCGCCCGGCCCGCGATCCTGACGCCCCGCCCGATCCCGGCGACCGCACCGACCGCACCCGCCGCACCGACCCCACCGACCCGGGTGGCGGGACCGGCGCCGACAGCGGCCAGCGCGCGGACCCGGCGGCCCGCCGGGACCCGGGGGCTGCGGCGCCGCACCGACGGCGCACCGACCCGCCGCCCGCGGCGGCCACTCCCCCGCTGCCGGGCTGGCTCGAGCCCGAGGCGCTGGAGGACGACGGGCACTACGTACCCCCGCCGCCGCCACCCGTGCCGCGGCTGCGCGCGCGCACCGTCGCGGCCGTGCTGGCGCTGGTGCTGGGCCTGGTGCTGCTGTTCGCTCCGGGCCTGCTGCGACTGCCCGAGACCTCCGGTACCGGTCTGCTCGGGCTCTCGCTGCTCGCCGGGGGCGCTGCTGCGCTGGTCTGGTGGATGCGCGACAGTTCGGGCGGTGGGCCCGACGACGGAGCCGTCGTCTGACCCGCTGACCCCTCCGCAGCGAACAGGAGACAACGTGCCGGTCAGCGAGACCCTGGAAACCCGGGGCCACCTCATGGACACCGGGGTGCTGGCCCTGGTCCTGGACGATGTGCTGTCCTACGGCGGCGACTACCGGATCGACCGGCTCGACGTCGGCCGCGCCCACGAGGACGAGTCCTACGCTCGCATCATCGTCTCGCACGAGGACGACGACTCCCTGCAGCGGCTGCTGATGCGCCTGCAGACCCACGGCGTCAACCAGGTCGACCCGGGCGAGGCCGTGCTGCGCGAGGCCGACCGCGACGGCGTCTTCCCCGAGGACTTCTACTCCACGACAAACCTCGAGACCGTCGTACGGCTCGGCGCCCAGTGGGTGCCCGTCGAGCAGCCGGAGATGGACTGCGGACTGGTGGTCCGGGACGGCCGGGTGCGCACCGTCCCGGTGAGCGACGTTCGAGCCGGGATGCAGGTCGTCTGCAGCGCCGGCGGGGTCAAGGTCGTCCTGCCGCTGCGCGAGCACAGCACCACCGCGGGATCATTCCAGTTCATGAGCTCGTCGGTGAGCTCGGAGAAGCCCCAGGCGCTGCTGGTACGGCAGATCGCCCAGACGATGCGTGAGGTGAAGGCCGACGGCGGCCGCATCCTGTGGGTCGGCGGCCCCGGCATCGTGCACACCGGTGCCGCGCCCGCGCTGGTCCGTCTGGTCGAAGCCGGCTACGTCGATGTGCTGTTCGCCGGCAATGCGCTGGCCACCCACGACATCGAGGCGGCGCTGTACGGCACCTCGCTGGGGGTCGACCTCGCCCAGGGCAAGGGCGTCGAGCACGGCCACGAGCACCACATCAGGGCGATCAACACCATCCGGCGGGCCGGCTCGATCGCCGATGCTGTGGCGCAGGGCGTCCTGACCGGCGGGCTCATGCACTCGCTGGTCACGCACGGCAAGGACTTCGTGCTGGTCGGCTCCGTCCGCGACGACGGCCCGCTGCCCGACGTCTACACCGACGTCATCGAAGGTCAGCGGGCGATGCGCGCCCAGCTTCCCGGAGTCGGCTTCGCGATCATGGTTGCGACGATGCTGCACAGCATCGCGACCGGCAACATCCTGCCCGCATCGGTGCCCCTGGCGTGCGTCGACATCAACCCCGCGACCGTCACCAAGCTCGCCGACCGCGGCTCCGCCCAGGCCGTCGGCATCGTGACCGACATCGGCCTGTTCCTCGAGCAGCTCGCCCGCGATCTGGTCAGCGAAGCCTGACCCTGGCGCGGGCCCAACCATTTCGTTGGGGGTGGCGTCCTGGGTGTGCGAGGTGGCTCCGCCGTCGACCGTCGTCGAGGTGAACGGGGCCACATCTCAAGGAGCTGGCAGGACGCGGGATGAAGCGGAGTTCGGGCGACGCGTCAGGAGCTCGTGCCGTGGATCGTGAAGCCGCTGAGCATCTGCTGCAGCTCACTGCGCCGGGCGGCCTCCTCGGGCGCCGGCTCGATGGCGGCGGGCGGCGCCGGCCGGTCCTGCCCGATGATCGGGGTCTGCACCTGCAATGTCGCCAGCAGCTCGGCCCGGTCGACCTCGCGGGCCCCGCTGCGCCAGGAGTGCCGCCCGCACGACGGGCAGCTGTGCAGCTGCAGACCCTGCGGCTGGTTCAAGCCGATCGCCGTCATGTCCCGTCCACAGCACCGCAACGTGCTGGAGTCGCTCATGCACATACAGTCACTCATGTGCGGGCTGAGCGCAACGCCGACCCGGTTACAGCGTCCGGGCCAGGTCGGCGGCCCCGACCATGCCCGCGTCGTTGCCCAGCACGGCAGCCCGGATCTCCGCGTGCGGCCGGTGGCCGGCGCCGGTGAGGCGTAGCGCAAAAGCCCGCCGGGCCGGCTCCAGCAGCAGGTCACCGGCGTCGGCGACCCCGCCGCCGACCAGGAAGATGCCGGGGTCCAGCACGGCCGCGAGGCTCGCCAGGCCCTGCCCCAGCCAGTAACCGATCGTCTCGAAGCACTCCAGCGCCGCCGGGTCACCCTCCCGCGCGGCCCGGGTGACGTCCGGCGCCTCGATCCCCTCCGGCTCCCCGTGACCGAGCTGCAGCAGGCGGGCGCCGCGCTGCGGCTGCACATCGGCGATCTCGCGAGCCTCGTGCAGCAGTGCCCGGCCACTGCAGTACTGCTCCCAGCAGCCGCGCTGCCCGCACCCGCAGCGCCGGCCGTCCCTGACGACCTGCAGATGCCCGAACTCAGCGCCGATCCCGAACCGGCCCCGGTAGAGCGCGCCATCCAGCACGACGCCGCCGCCGATACCGGTGCCGACCGTGACGACCACCAGGTTGTCCTCGCCCTGACCCGCGCCGAACCGGTGCTCGGCCCACGCGGCAGCATTGGCGTCGTTCTCCACGACGACAGGCAGCCCCACCCGCCTGCTGACCTCATCTCGCAGCGGCTCGTCGCGCCAGGACAGGTTGGGTGCGAACAGCACCACGGCCCGGTCGCTGTCGATGAAACCGGCGGCCCCGATGCCGACCGCCGTCACCTGGTGCAGCACGCGAAGGTCAGTGACGACGGCCTCGATGGTGTCCTCGACATGCCGCGGCGACGTTCCGGGGGTCGGTCGCCGGGTCCGGGCCAGGACCCGGCCCTGCTCGTCGACGACGCCGCCGTTGACCTTCGTACCCCCGACGTCGACTCCGATGGTCAACGCCACGGGGGCGCCTCCGGCTCGTCCAGGTCGATGCGCTGCACACCGGCGTGCGGGACAGCTGCCGCGGGCGTCGGTACGGCGGCCCGCAGCGCGGCAACCAGGGACGCTGCCGCGTCGAGCAGGTGGCTGACCGCCTCGGGCCGGACGTGGCGCAGCGCCCCCACCGCCTGGCACAGCGGGCAGACGGTGCACTCTGCTGAGCCGGTCGCCAGGTGCTCGCCATCCAGCGCGGCCGCCCGGTCGCGGGCCCAGTGCTCGGCCGCGGCGAGCAGCCGGCCGGCCTCATCGACGGCGGAGCCGAGACCCTCGGAGTTCACCGGGACGCCAGTCGTGCGGCCGGTGCCAACTGCGCACCGGGCCCCGCCTGCGTACCGGGCCCCAACTGCGCACCGGGCCCCACCTGCGTACTGGGCCCCAACAGCGCACCGGGGACCAACAGCGCACTGGGCCACTGCGCCGGGTCGGGGACGAAGCGCACCCGCAGCCGCTCGCCGGTGAGCGCGGCGCCCGCGACGGTGCAGCGACGCAGCAGGCTGGGCAGCGCGAGCACCCGCCGGTGGCCCCCGACGGTCACAACCAGCTCGTCCCCGGCGCGGGTCAGCCCGAGGTCCTGCCGGCGGGCCAGCGGCAGCGCCAGCGAGAGCACGAATCCGTCGCCGTCTGCCTGCACGTCGAGCAGGTCGGGTACGGGGCCGGCGTCGGCGGCCGGGTCCGCGTCGCCGTACAGCTGAGCCCCGAACTCCACGAGCGCCGGGAGGCCGACCGGCTCGCTCGCGCGGTAGGCCGACAGCAGCACCGGCAGGCCGCCGGCGTCGGCGCGTACGGCCTCGAGCTGGGCGGCCTGCGCCGCGACCCAGCCGCGCAGGAACGGTTCGTCGGAGTCCGGGAACACCCGGTTGGCCACCAGCCCGTCGACGCGGTAGCCGTACAGCGCAAGTGAGGTCAGGGTGCGCCGCGCCTCGGCGACCACGACCGCCTCGGGAGTCAGCACCACACGCACCGAGGTGACCGCGGAGGTCAGCAGCGCTCGGACATCGGCGAGCTCGCGGTGCAGCCGCTCGACGGCCCCGAGCACGCCGTCGGGCGGCAGTGTGGGGTCGGCGCGACCGAGCAGCGGCCGCATCGCCCGCAGCGCCCGCCGGTGCGCCGGGAACACCTTCTCGACGTACCACGCCAGAACCTCGGGCAGCGCCAGCAGCCGGAGCGTCTCGCCGGTCGGCGCACAGTCCACGACGACGAGGTCGAACCGCCCGGACTCGACCTGCGCGCGCAGCTCGAGTAGGGCCAGCACCTCGTCGGCGCCCGGCAACACGATGAGCTCCTCGGCCTGCAGTGCGTCGACCCCCGCGCGGGCAAGCAGCCCTCGCAGGTAGGCCTGGACGTCGTGCCAGCTGCGCTCGAACGCGGCCTGTGTGTCGACCTGCATGGCATACAGCCCGGCGTCCACCTCGCTCGGCTCACCGGTCAGCGGCACCCCGAATGCGTCGGCGAGCGAGTGCGCCGGGTCGGTCGAGAGCACCAGTGCCTTGACACCCCGTGACGCGGCGAGCGCCGCGGTGGCCGCCGCGGTCGTGGTCTTGCCGACACCGCCCTTGCCGGTGAACATCAGGACGCGCACGGCACCCCCTGGCTGCTGGGTCCGCGACGCTACCCGAGCGACTCGACGCGCTTCTTGAGCTCCTTGAGAGCGCCGTCGACGATCCGCTTCTCGATCTTGCGGCGCATCGGCCCGATCATCGGGATCCTGGAGTCAATCTTCAAGTCGTACCGCACGTCGGTGCCGCCGCCAGCCGGCACCAGGCGGTACGACCCGATCTGGGACTTCTGCAGGGTGCTCGGCTCGACCAGCGTCCAGCTGACCCCATCGGCCGCCCAGAGGTAGTCAAGGACGTACTCGTCGTTCATGCCGCTGCTGGAGATGCTGAAGCGGACCTGCCTCGGCCGGCCGTCCGGCTCGGTGTCCAGGACCTCCACGCTCTTGATCTCGCCGTTCCACTCCGGGTAGGCGTGGACATCCGCGATCACCTGCAGGACATCTTGCGGGGGCGCGCCAATCTGCAGGCTGGAGCTGGTCTGGTCGGCCACGCGGTCCTCCTCGGTGCGGTCGAGCGCAGGCTAGCGCCCGCCCAGGACCAGAATCACGAGATCAGCAGGGCCGCCCCGGCGGTCAGCAGCATCACCAGCACCACGGCGAGGACCGCCAGCCCGTACAGCTGGGAACGGCGCAGCCGTGACAGGTCACCGACGCCAGGCAGCACCAGCGCCGGGACGTCGCCGGTGAGGCCGGACAGGAAGGCGCGCCCGCAGGCACAGCACTCGGTCTCCGCGAAGCTGCTGAGTGCACCGCACCCACCGCAGGGCCAGGAGGGGGCCGCCGGGGGCAGCGCGGGGGGCGGGGCGGGCGCAACGTCGACCGCAGCCGGGCGCAGATCCAGGAAACACTGCGTGCACCAGGGCGCGCCGGGCCTGCTGAGGGCGGCGCATCGCGGGCACGCCGGCGCAACGAGGTCGGTTGCCACGATCGCTGCTTCGGCGGGTTCGCGGCAGCCCTTGAGCAAAAGCTCAGGCGGCGCGTGCCTGCGCGATACCCTGACTTTGTCACACGTGCGACTTAGCCCCACCCCGATCTGGAGGAGAACACCCGGTGCAGGAGTACTCCACGCCCGCCCTGCTCGACCTGGATGCCAACGCGTGCCTGCTGGATGCGGTGGCCGCCCACGCGGCGGACTCGCCCGACGCCGTCGTGTTCACCCGTCGAGTCGAAGGGGGCTGGGAGTCGGTCACCGCCCGGGAGTTCGCCGCCGAGGTGCGGGCGCTGGCCGCCGGGCTGGTGGCCCGCGGGGTGCAGGCCGGCGACCGGGTCGCCCTGATGAGCCGCACGCGGTACGAGTGGACGCTGTGCGACTACGCGATCTGGACGGCTGGCGCGGTCACCGTGCCGGTCTACGAGACGTCCTCCGCCGAGCAGGTGCAGTGGAACCTCGTCGACTCCGGGGCGGTGTTGGCAATCCTGGAGAGCGCGGCGCACCGCGCAACCTACGACGAGGTCGCAGGCCGGCTGCCCGCCGTGCGGCACGTCATCGAGATCGACGCAGGCGGGCTGGTCGAGCTGGCCGCTGCCGGACACCCGGTCGACGACGCCGTTCTCACCGAGCGGCGCGCCACCCTCGGCCCGGACAGCTTGGCCACCATCATCTACACGTCGGGCACGACCGGTCGCCCCAAGGGCTGCGAGCTCACCCACGCCAACCTGCTCGGCACCGGTCGCAGCGCGAGCACCGTGCTGCCGGAGCTGTTCAACACCGCCGGCAGCACGCTGCTGTTCCTCCCGCTCGCGCACGTCTTCGCCCGACTTATTCAGGTCGCGTGCGTCGAGACCCGGGTTTCGATGGGGCATACGGCCGACATCAAGAACCTGCTTGCGGACTTCCAGAGCTTCCAGCCGACGTTCATCCTGTCGGTGCCCCGGGTGTTCGAGAAGGTGTACAACACCGCCCGGCAAAGGGCGCACAGCGAGGGCAAGGGCAAGATTTTCGACGCCGCCGAGAAGGTCGCCATCGCCTACAGCGAAGCGGTCGGGGCCGGCCGGGTCGCCCTTCCGCTGCGCCTACAGCACACCCTGTTCGACCGGCTGGTCTACGGCAAGCTCCGGGCGGCGCTGGGCGGTCAGGTGGCCTGGGCAGTGTCCGGGGGCGCGCCGCTCGGTGCCCGGCTCGGGCACTTCTTCCGTGGAATCGGGGTCACCGTCCTTGAGGGTTGGGGGCTGTCGGAGACCAGCGCCGCCGGCTCTGTCAACACCCCGGCGGAGCTCCGGATCGGGAGCGTCGGGCGGCCCTCCCCGGGTGTGACGATCCGGATCGCGGGCGACGGCGAGATCCTGATGGCCGGCGAGAACGTCTACCGCGGCTACTGGCGCGATCTCGCCGCGACCGCCGAGACGGTCAAGGAGGGCTGGTTCCACACCGGCGACATCGGCCAGCTCGACGCCGACGGGTTCCTGACCATCACCGGACGCAAGAAAGAGCTGATCGTCACGGCTGGCGGGAAGAACGTCGCCCCGGCCGTGCTGGAGGACCGGCTGCGGGCCCACCCGCTGGTGAGCCAGTGCATGGTCGTCGGGGATCAGCAGCCGTACATCGCCTGCCTGGTCACGCTGGATCCCGAGGCCCTCGGCCCCTGGCTGACGGAGAAGGGTCGGCCCGGGCTGCCCGTCGCCGCGCTCGTCGAGGACCCCGACCTGCTCGCCGAGATCCAGGGGGCTGTCGACGAGGCGAACCGGGCGGTCTCCAAGGCTGAGGCGATCCGCCGGTTCAGTGTCCTGGCGGTCGACTGGACCGAGGAGGCCGGCCAGCTGACGCCCTCGCTCAAGCTCAAGCGCCGCGTCGTCATGGCGGAGTTCGCCGACGACGTCGCCGCGCTCTACCCGGGCCACTAGCTCCGCGCGACAGGGCGGGCCCGGGGCGGCAGGCTCCGGGGGAGGGCGCGTTGTGGGTCGGCGCGCTGCAGTAGCCCGCTCTACCCGCCGAGAGGGAGTTGTGGAGCCCGTCCTGCGTGCGTCCGGCCTGGTGGTCGACTTCGGCCGAGTCCGGGCGGTCGCCGGCTTCGACCTGTCCGTCGGCGCACGTACGTCGGTCGCGCTGATCGGGCGCAATGGCGCCGGCAAGAGCACGACGATGCGGGTACTGGCGGGTGTCCTGCCGCCCAGCGCCGGCCGGGTCCTGGTCGCCGGCACCGACGCAGCGGTCGACCCGGCCGGGGTGCGCGCCCTGGTGGGCTACTGCCCGGACGTCGGCGGCCTGGTGCCGCGCGCCACCCCTTGGGAGCACCTGCAGCTCGCGGCCCGGCTCCGCGGCCTGCCGGGCGGCTGGCAGGATCGCGCGGATTCCCTGCTCACCCGGTTCGACCTGCAGAGCGCGGCCGACCGGATCACCGCAGGCTTCTCGCACGGCATGGGGCGGCGGCTGTCGGTGCTGCTGGCGGCCTTCCATGAGCCCCGACTGCTGCTGCTGGACGAGCCGTTCGACGGCGTCGACCCGCTCGGGGTCGACGTCACGTTGGAGATCATTGCGCAGGCCCGGGCCGGTGGGGCCGCCGTGCTGGTCAGCACGCACCTGCTGCCGCTGGCCGTCGAGGCGTGCGACGAGGCCGTCGTACTCAGGGGCGGGGTCGTCGTCGCCGCGGCACCGACCACGGAGTTGGCCGGCGACGGGGGCCGCGCCCGCTACCGCTCGCTCATCGCGTGACCGGCGCCGCCACGCAGGTCCTTGCGCTGTTGGCGCTGCGCTGGCAGATGGCGCGTGGCCCGGGCGTACGCCTGGCCGTGTGCCTCGCCGGCCTGGGCGCCGGGTGGCTGCTGATGCTGTCCCTGCAGGCCGCGGGTGCGCTCGAGCCCGCCGCCCTTGAGACCGCGGCCGCACTGGCGCCGGAGGCCTTCCTCGGCTTCGCCATCCTGGCCCTGATTGCCCCGCTCACCGCGGCCGGCGGCGAGGTGGTGCCCCCCGAACAGCTGGTGGCCTTCCCCGTACGCCCGCAGGCGCAGTTCCTCGGCGCACTGATGCTGGCCCCGCTCAACCTGGTGTGGGTCGTGCAGCTGCTGGTGCTCGGCGTCGAGGTCTCCAGCCTGACCCTGGGCGGCAACCTGGCCGCCGGAGCATTGACCGCCGCGGTGTTCGTGCTCTTCGCCACCGTGCTCGGGCAGGCGCTGGCCTGGACGGTGGTCGGGCTGCGGGAGACCAGGGCGGGGCGACGGGTGGCACTGCTTGCGGGTGCGGCCGTCGTGGCCACCGCGCTCGCGGTGGTGCACAGCGGTGCCGGCCAGGCCACCCTCGACCATGCGCCGACCCGCCTGGTGGTGCGCGCCGTCGTCGCCGGTGGCGCCGGTGACCTCGGAACCTGGGCAGGTGTCAGCGCGGCGCTGCTGCTCGCGACGGCCGTCGTGGCGCTCACCGGCCTGCGGGCGTGCGCCTGGGCGCTGCGCCGAACAGGCGGCACGGGCGCGCCGGGCGACGCCCGCGACCTGCGGCGGCGGCGCCCGCGACCCAGCGCGCTGCGCGAGCTGGTGGCGCTGGACCGAGCCAGCGTCTGGCGGGCGCCCGCGCTCAGACGCGGTGGTCTGGTGCTCGCGCTGCTGCCGGGCGTGGCCGCCGCCGGCGCGCGGGTGCCGTGGTCCTCCCTCGCCGTCTTGCCCGGCCTGGTCGCAGCGGGCAGCGGGCTGCTGTTCGGCATCAACGCCTTCGCGCTCGACGGCTCCGGCGCGACGTGGCTGGCCTCGCTGCCCGTCCCGCCTGCCCTCGTGGTCCGCGCGAAGCTGCTGGTGCTCACCGAGACGGTGCTGGGCGCGGTCGTGCTCGCCGCCACGACCGGCGCGCTGCGCGCCCCTGCCGGCCCGACCACCGCCGAGCTCGTCGCCGTCGTCGCCGCCGCGCTGGCGTGCACCGCTGTCGTGGTCGCGACCGGGCTGCACCTGTCGGTGGCGGCCCCCCACCGCGCCGACCTACGGGGTCCGCGCGACGCCATCGCCCCACCGGGGGCGCTGGCCGTCGCAAGCGTGCGCCTGTCGCTGCCTACCGCCCTCACCGGCCTGCTCGTCGGCGCCGGCGGGGCCGGCCCCTGGTGGCTGCCACCGCTGCTGGCGGCCGGCCCGCTGGCCCTGTCCGCGGTGTCGCTGCGCACGAGCCTCGGGCGCTGGGAGGACCCGGTCGTGCGCGGCCGCGTCGTGCAGGTCGTAGCCAACGGCTAGCCGGTAGCTGCTCCTCGCCTCGGGATGGCCTGCTGATGTCGTTCAGGTCGTGGCCTGGCTGTCAGGTCCGATGCCGGCTCGGCTCCGGGGCGCGAGCCCGGCCGCGAGCTCGGTGCGCGACCGGATGCCGAGTTTGGCGTACACGTGGCGCAGGTGGTACTCCACCGTCTTGGGGCTGAGGAACAGCGCCGCCGCGGCCTCCCTGGTCGTGCGCCCCTCGGCCAGCAACCGGGCGACCTGCAGCTCCTGCGGAGTCAGGCCGTCCAGAGCCCGGGTGCCGCGGCGCTGCGCTGTCTCGCCGGTGGCGCGCAGCTCGCCGGCGGCCTGGTCGGCCCACGGGGCGGCGCCGAGGGCCTCGAAGCTGGCCAGCGCCGCGCGCAGCGGCGGCCGGGCGTCGACCCGGCGGCGGGCCCGGCGCAGGCGGGCGCCGTACGCCAGCTGGGTCCGGGCCAGCTCGAAGGTGTCCAGGGTCAGCGCGTGCTGCTCGAAAGCCCGGCCGACGTGCTCGTCGATCTCACCGTCGGGGCAGGTCAGCGCCTGCGCCCTGGCCGCCCGGGCCAGCGCCCAGGGCTGGCCCTTCGCCACCGCCCGCACGACATACCGGGCGGCAATTTCTCGCGCCTCGTCGTCGCGACCGGCCCGGACCAGCGCCTCGACCAGCTCAGGTGCCGGCGAGATGTCCACATCGACCAGGCGGAGCTCGGTCAGCAGGGCCTCCAGTCGGTCCAGGTGGCCGACCGCGACCTCCTGCCGCCCACGACCGAGCTCGAGCTCCCCCACCGCGAACAGCGACCAGCACTGGAACGTCGCGAGGTTGCGGGGGGCGCACAGCAGCGTCACCTCGTCCGCGTGCGTACGACACGCCGCCTCCCGGCCCTGCCGGGCCTCCAGCCAGGCGAGGCCCGCAAGGCAGGCCGCCAGGTCGGCGGGCTGGTTTGCCTCCCGGGCCAGGTGGATCCCCTCGGTATAGGTCAGCTCCGCCACGTCCCAGCGGTCCGTCGTGGCCTGATCCCGACCGATGTAGAACAGCAGGAACGGCAGCCCGCCGATGACGCTGCGCCGACGCAGGCTGTCGACAACGACGTCTACGAGGTCGCGCCCGGTCCCACTCTCGCGCAGGAAGAGCGGGCCGATCACGAGCCACGGCGCGACCCGCGGGTCCTCCACCAGCGGGTCCGTCAAGGCGACCTGCTGCACCACCCGGCGGATGGCTGCCGGTCCACCGCGGCCGGCCAGCACATCCGCCACGCCCACGGCCAGCGCGCCGACCAGGCGGCTGCGGGCGCTGGTCACTCGCGGGGCGAGCCCGCCGATGCTCGCTGCGACCTGCAGGACGGTCGTCGTGTCGCCCAGGAAGAAGCACGCCTGGATCGCATCCGAGAGCAACATGACCGCCGCGTCCGGGTCGATGTCGGCGATGTCGGTACCGCCCGCTATCAAGATGTCACGGGCCTGCTCCACCGATCCGGTCCGCGCCGCGATGTCGCCGGCCAGACCGGCGATGACGGCCCGGACGGCCGGTGCCGGACCGAGCGCGGATGCGCTGGTCACCAGCGCACCGGCGCGCGCACCCAGCCCGGCCTGCCACGCGGATTCCGCAGCCGACACGAGGCGGTCGAGGCGGTCGCGCGGGTCCGGGCTGAGCCGGGCCGCACGTTCGAAGGCGCCCGAGGCGACTGCGTGGGCGCTGCGGCCGCGGGCGCTGCGCCCCACGGCGGCCAGGGTGCCGGCGACAACCTCGTCCGGACCGATGGCGGCCTCCCCGAGATGCCACGCCCGACGATCGGTGTCCGCTACGGGCAGGGTCGCAGCCAGGGCGGTGTGCACGGCGCGCCGCAGGGCCGGTGCCGCGTCGGAGTACACGGCCGAGCGGACCAGGTCGTGTCGGAAGGCGACACCGGCGCCGGAGACCGTCAGCAGACCGGCCTCCTGAGCCTCATCCAGGGCGGCGAGGTCGACGCCGAGCAGTCGGCAGGCATCTGCCAAGAGATCGATGTCGCCGCCACCGGCCGCCGCGACCAGGACGACGGTCCGGGCCGCCAGCGACAGCCGGTCGACCCGGCGCGCGAAAGCCCTCGCCAGCGAGGCCGGCACCGTGACGGGCGTCCCCGCGGGCGCGGCGACCAGCGCCTCCACCTCTTCAGCGAGCTCCAGCACGGCCAAGGGATTGCCCCCGGTCAGGGCGTACAGCCGGGCGAGGGCGGGCTCGCCGGGCCGCCTACCGTACGCAGCGAGCAGGTCGCCGCTAGCGCCCGACGAGAGGCCACCGACCCGCAGCACCGGCAGGTCGGCCTCGGTGAACGGGCCGTCGTAGCCCTCCCGCAGGGCTGCCAGCACGGCGATCGGGTCGGCCGTCAACCGTCGCGCGGCGAACGTGAGGGCCTGCGCGGACGGCAGGTCGAGCAGGTGCGCGTCATCGATCAGGACGGCGAGCGGCCCGTCTTCGGCGAACCGGCTGAGCAGGCTCAAGGTCGCCGCGCCCACCGCGAACCTGTCGTCGCCGGTCCCTGGCCGCAACGCCAGCGCCGATGCCAGCGCCCCAGCCTGCGGCGCAGGGATCCGGTCCAGGTGCACCAGAGCCGGACGGAGCAGCTGCAGCAGTGCACCGAACGGCACCTCGGCCTCGGACTCGGTGCCCGTCGCACGGAGCAGGCGCATGCCCGCCGCGGCGGTGCCGGCATCGTCCAGCAGCGCGGTCTTGCCGATCCCCGCCTGCCCGGTCAGCACCAGGATCGCGCTCTGCCCGACCCGGGCGGCTGCCATCAGGGCCTGGATCGCGGCGCGCTCCGACTCGCGTCCGATCAGCACGTGGTCAGTCTAGGAACCGCGCGTCCAGGAACTAGGGGGGCCACCGGATGCGATGCCGGGCAGCGTTCGGCCAGGGTCGGCGCTGTCCGCACGACGACCTGCCCTCCAGGAGCCACGAAATGACCACCACCGAACAGAACGTGAACATCCCCCAGCAGGGCGCCCGGCCGCTCGACCCCGACAAGCTGATGGCCTTCGTCTTCAAGGCGGTGGAGGAGGTCGGCGCCACCTTGAACACTGCGCTGGTCGTCATGGGCGACGCCCTGGGCTACTACCGGGCGATGGCTGACGGCCGACCGACAACCCCGGCCGAGCTCGCCGAGCGCACGACGACCAGCGAGCACTACACCCGGGAGTGGCTGGCGGCGCAGGCCGCCGGCGGGTACGTCACGTACGACGCAGCCAGCGGTTGCTTCACGCTGCCGGCCGAGCAGGCCGCGGCGCTGACCGATGAGAGCAGCCCGGCGTACCTGCCCGGGTTCTTCCAGATCGCGCACGGCACGGTGCGCGACGCCCCGGAGCTGCTGGCCGCCGCCCGGGACGGCGACGGAGTCGGGTGGCACGCCCACAACGCCGACGTCCACATCGGCTGCGAGCGCTTCTTCCGCACGATGTACAACGGGCACCTGGTCACGGAGTGGCTGCCGGCCCTGGACGGAGTCGTCGACAAGCTGACGGCCGGTGCGTCCGTCGCCGATGTGGGCTGCGGGCACGGGGCCTCGACGATCCTGATGGCACGGACCTACCCGCAGTCGACCTTCGTCGGCTCGGACTACCACCGGGGTTCGATCGAGATCGCGCGCACCCGGGCCGACCAGGCCGGCGTCGGAGACCGGGTCAGCTTCGAGGTCGCGCCGGCGAGCAGCTTCTCCGGCAGCGACTACGACCTGGTGACCATGTTCGACTGCCTGCACGACATGGGCGACCCGGTCGGGGCTGCGCGGCACGTGCGTCACGCCATCGCGCCGGACGGCACCTGGATGATCGTTGAGCCGATGGCCGGTGACCGGGTCGAGGACAACCTGAACCCGATCGGCCGCGCCTTCTACGGCTTCTCGACGCTGCTCTGCACGCCGTCGTCGCTGTCGCAGGAGGTCGGCCTGGCGCTCGGAACACAGGCCGGACCGGCCCGGATCCGCGACGTCGCCACCGCCGGGGGGTTCAACCGGTTCCGCGCGGCAGCGGCGACCCCGTTCAACAACGTCCTGGAAGTGCGTCCTTGACCGCGCCGGCGCCGCTGTGGGGTGGTGACGCCACCGCCGGGCGGGAGGAGGACGATCCCGGTGTGCGCCACACCGGCTGGGTGGTCGACCCCGACGACGACGGCGTCGTCCGTCGGGACGGCGTCGGCGTGGCCTGGGCGGTCTTCGGAGCGGCGCACCGACCGACAGTGCTGCTGATGCCCACCTGGTCGATCATGCCGTCGCAATTCTGGAAGGCACAGATCGGCTACCTCTCCCGGCACTACCGTGTCGTGACCTTCGACGGCCGCGGCAGTGGCCGCTCCGACCGACCGGCCGGGGCCGCCGCCTACACCGACGACATGTATGCCCAGGACACCGTCGCCGTCCTGGATGCCACCGGCACCGACCGGGCCGTGCTCGTCTCGCTGTCGTGCGGCGCGGCCTGGTCGGTGCAGGTGGCGGCCACCCATCCGGAACGGGTGCTCGGGCTGTTCGCGCTCGCGCCGTCGTGCGGCTTCCCGGGAGTGAGCGCGCCGCGGGACCACTTCCCGTGGGACCAGCGCCTGCCGACCAACGAGGGCTGGGGCACCTACAACCGGCACTACTGGCTCGAGGGCGACTACGACACCTTCCTGCAGTTCTTCTTCGCGCAGATGTGCTCCGAGCCGCACTCGACCAAGCAGATCGAGGACTGCGTCGGCTGGGGGCGGCAGGTCTCACCGGCCACGCTGGTGGACACGACGGCCGGCCGGATCGGGTGCGACGGGGCGGTCTGCACTGCCTTGGAGCCGCTGTGCAGTCAGGTCCGCTGCCCGGTGACGGTCGTGCACGGCACCGACGACAACGTTCGCCCGCACGCGGTCGGGCAGCGGCTGGCTGAGCTGACCGGCGGCTCGCTCGTACTGGTCGAAGGCGCCGGACACGCCACCCACGCACGGGATCCGGTGCTCATCAACCACCTGATCGCTGAGTTCGTCGAGGGGCTGAGCCCGCGGGTACGTCGTACGACCTGGACCCGGGCTGCCCATCGCCGGCGCCGCGCGCTGTTCCTGTCCTCACCGATCGGGCTCGGCCATGCCCGGCGGGATGCCGCGATCGCGGCGGAGCTGCGGGTCCTGCACCCCGACCTGCAGATCGACTGGCTCACCCAGCACCCGGTCACCTCGGTCCTGCAGGAGCAGGGCGAGCGGGTCCACCCGGCGTCGGCCGCCCTGGTGAACGAGTCGAGCCACATCGAGGCCGAGGCGGGCGAGCACGACCTCGCCGCCTTCCAGGCGATCCGTCGGATGGACGCCATCCTCGTGCACAACTTCATGGTGTTCTCCGACGTCGTCACCGAGGACCCCTACGACCTGGTGATCGGCGACGAGGCCTGGGAGGTCGACCACTTCCTGCACGAGAACCCGGAGCTCAAGCGGTTCGGCTACGCCTGGCTCACCGACTTCGTCGGCTGGCTGCCGATGCCGGCAGCCGGTGCGGCGGAGGCGGCGCTGACCGCCGACCGCAACGCCGAGATGCTCGAGCAGCGGGCCCGGTTCCGGCGCACGCGCGACCGCTCGATCTTCGTCGGCAACCCCGGCGACATCGTCGACGGCGACTTCGGCCCCGGCCTGCCCGGCATCCGGGACTGGACGACGGCCCACTACGACTTCGCCGGCTACGTCACCGGCTTCGACCCGACTGCGCTACCGGACCCAGAGCCGCTGCGCCGGCGGCTGGGGGTGCACGACGACGAGAAGCTGTGCCTGGTGACGGTCGGCGGCTCCGGGGTCGGGGCTGCGCTGCTGCGCAAGGTGCTGGACGCCGTGCCGACGGTCCGGCGGCTGGTCCCCGAGCTGCGCTTCGTGATCGTCGCCGGCCCCCGGATCAACCCCCTCTCGCTGCCGCGCCCCCGCGGCGTCCAGGTACTGGGCTATGTCCCGGAGCTGCACCGGCACCTGTCGGCGTGCGACGTAGCGGTCGTGCAGGGCGGCCTCACCACCTGCATGGAGCTGACCGCCCTGCGCAAGCCCTTCGTCTACGTGCCGCTGCAGAACCACTTCGAGCAGAACTTCCACGTCCGCCGCCGGCTCGAGCAGTACGGCGCCGGCCACTTCCTGGACTACGCCGGTGCCTGCGACCCGCAGGTCCTGGCACAGGCGATAGCCGGCGAGCTGATGCGGCAGGTGACCTACCGACCGGTCGAGACCGACGGCGCCGCCCGAGCCGCAGCGCTGCTGGCCCCGCTGCTGTAGGGCCCGTCTGCGTCACCCGCGGCGCGAACACAATGTCCGCGTGAGGGCCCTTTCGCTAGGGTCGGGGTCGGGCAATCTGCTGGTCGTCACCGCGTGGGTCGGTGCGGTGGCTGATCTCCAGCACCACCGGGCCGTGCTGGTAGGGCCGGCTTGTCCTACGGGCCGGCAAGCAGGCCGCGCAGCCGCACCGCCAGCAGGTCCCAGCGCCACTCCCGCTCCACCCACTCGCGGCCGGCCCGGCCAAGCTCGCGTGCGCGGTCGGGGTCGGCCAGCAGCTCACCGACGGCCCGAGCCACCTCGCGCACCCGGGTGCCGTCGATGACGGTCCCGGTACGACCTTCGAGCACAGCGTCCGGCGAGCCACCGGACCGGCCCGCGACGACCGGCAGGCCCGTGGCTGATGCCTCCAGGAAGACGATGCCGAGCCCCTCGACCTCCAGGCCGGCTCGCCGCGAGCGGCAGGGCATCGCGAAGACGTCGCCGGCGTCGTAGTGGGCGGGCAGCTGCTCCCAGGGCACC
>ENA-OFDM01000484-OFDM01000484.1-metagenomes-genome-assembly--contig:-NODE-484-length-16731-cov-3.511394_pt1 | contig 16731 bp, 16 predicted proteins | sample MGYA00153385_OFDM01 | MGnify analysis MGYA00153385
GCGTTCTGCCCGGCCCGCCGCTCGGGGGCGCCGACGTCGGCAAACATCCGTACCGCGTAGCCGTAGAGGTGGACCTGGTCGATGGTCTGATTGGCCCCGGTACCGCGCAGCTCGGGCGGCCGGTCGGCTGTCAGCAGCAGCAGCGGTACATCGGCATGCGAGGCCTCCAGCACCGCGGGGTGCAGGTTGGCCGTGGCCGTACCGGACGTGGTCACGACCGGAACGGCCCGTCCGGACGCCTTCGCCAGCCCGAGCGCGAGGAACCCGGCCGAACGCTCGTCGATACGTACGTGCAGCCGCAGCCGGCCGGCCACGTCCGCGCGGTGCAGCGCGAAGGCCAGCGGCGCCGACCGCGAGCCGGGCGACAGCACCGCCTCCCGCACCCCGCCGCGGACGAGCTCGTCGACGAGCACGCGGGCCAGGGCGGTCGACGGGTTCACCGCTCTAGTCTGGCGGCGCAGCGGGCGATCCGCGCTCGCCACCAGGCCTGGCGGTCCGCCGGCGCGGCAAGTTGTTCGAGCAGGTCGGCTTCGGGGGCGACCGGCCCGACCGCGAGCGACCCGCCGCGCCCGTCCAGCGATCGGCGTACGACGTCCGCAGCCATCAGCGAGGTCGTCGCGAGGCCGCAGGCGTACGGCAGGTCGGGCAGCGCGGCGGCCAACGCGACGCCCGCGGCGATGCCGACCGAGGTGTCGAGTGCGCTGCTCACCACGACCGGCAGCCCGCACTCGCGGGCAATGGCGAGGGCCGGCGCCACCCCGCCGAGCGGCGCGACCTTGAGCACCAGCAGGTCGGCGGCGCCCTCGCGGGCCACCCGCAGCGGGTCGGCGGCCTTGCGCACGCTCTCGTCCGCCGCGATCAGCACACCGTGCCCGCGCAGGGCCGCGAGGTCCTCGAGCGAGGCGCACGGCTGCTCGGCGTACTCCAGGTCGTACGGGGCGAGCGCGGTCAGGGCGCGGCGGGCCTGGTCGAGCGTCCAACCACCGTTGGCGTCGATCCGGATGCCGCCCTCGGCACCCAGCACCGCGCGGACGGCGGCGACCCGGGCGACGTCGTCGGGAAGCTGCTGGCCGGCCTGGGCGACCTTGACCTTCGCGGTCGTGCAGCCCGGGAAGCGGGCCAGCACGGCCGCGACGTCGGCGGGTGCGACGGCCGGGACCGTCGCGTTCACCGGCACCCGGTCGCGGACCGGCGCCGGCCAACCGGTGGTCGCGGCCTCCAACGACGCGGCCAGCCAGGGAGTCGCCTCGGCGTCGTCGTACTCCAGGAACGGCGCGAACTCCCCCCACCCGGCCGGGCCGCGCAGCAGCGCCGCCTCGCGGTGCAGCACCCCGCGGAAGGCCATCCGCATCGGGACGCTCACGACGTGCACCTCGGTGATCCGGTCCACCCCGGCGCCTCCTAGTCTCGAGGCCGTGACGGTCTCAGAGCTGTTCGACCCGGCTGCGTGGCGGGTTGTGCCGGGCTTCGACCTGGTCGACACGACGTATCACCGGCACGTGGACAGCGCCGTGGTGCGGGTCGCCATCGACCGGCCGGAGGTACGCAACGCGTTCCGCCCGTCGACGGTCGACGAGCTGTACCGGGTGCTGGACCACGCCCGGATGTCGCCGGATGTGGGCTGCGTGCTGCTGACCGGCAATGGCCCGTCGCCCAAGGACGGCGGGTGGGCGTTCTGCAGCGGCGGGGACCAGCGGATCCGGGGGCGCGACGGCTACCGGTACGCCAGCGACGCGCTCGAGGTGGACCCGGCGCGGGCCGGCCGGCTGCACATCCTGGAGGTGCAGCGCCTGATCCGGATGATGCCCAAGGTCGTCATCGCGGTGGTGCCGGGCTGGGCGGCCGGCGGCGGCCACAGCCTGCACGTCGTCTGCGACCTCACGCTCGCCTCAGCCGAGCATGCGAGGTTCAAGCAGACCGACGCCGACGTGGGCAGCTTCGACGGCGGGTACGGCTCGGCCTACCTCGCCCGGCAGGTCGGCCAGAAGTTCGCCCGGCAGATCTTCTTCCTCGGCGCCGAGCACTCCGCTGACGATGCCTACCGGATGGGCATGGTGAACGAGGTCGTGCCGCACGCCGAGCTCGAGGCCACCGCGATCGAATGGGCCAGGACGATCTGCGCGAAGAGCCCGACGGCGCAGCGCATGCTCAAGTACGCGTTCAACGCCGTCGACGACGGCATGATGGGCCAGCAGGTGTTCGCCGGGGAGGCGACCCGGCTGGCCTACATGACCGATGAGGCCGTCGAGGGGCGCGACGCCTTCCTGGCCAAGCGTGCGCCCGACTGGTCGGCCTACCGGCCGTGCCCGGGCCGGAGCTGCAGGCCGCGCTGCTTGCCGCGCTGGCCGGGACCGGCCCGGCGCTGCTGCCGCTGCCGAGCGACCCGGCGCAGGCGGCGCGGGTGGTCGCTGCGCTGCGGCCGGAGCTGCCCGAGGACGACGAGGAGGTCGCGCTCGTCATCTCGACGTCGGGGTCGTCCGGCGAGCCCAAGGGGGTGCTGCTCACCGCGGCCTGTCTGACCGCCTCCGCCCGGGCCGCCGAGCAGCGGCTCGGGGGGCCCGCCGGCTGGCTGCTGGCGCTGCCGGTGACGCACATCGGCGGGCTGCAGGTGCTGCTGCGCGCACTGCTCGCCGGCGCCCCGCCTGTGGTGTCCAGCGACCTGGTGGCCGGAACCGCGGCTCTGCCGCCCGGCCGGCGGCACACCTCGCTGGTGCCCACCCAGCTGCGACGGGCGCTCGCCGAGCCGGCGAGCGCGGCGGCCCTCGCGACGTACGACGCGGTGCTGCTCGGCGGCGCCGCCTGCCCGCCGGCGCTGCTCGCCGAGGCCCGGGCAGCGGGGGTCCGGGTGGTGACGACGTACGGGATGAGCGAGACCAGCGGCGGCTGCGTCTACGACGGCGTGCCGCTGCCCGGCGTGACCGCCGAGGTGGGGGAGGAGCGGATCTCGCTGAGCGGGCCGGTGGTTGCGCGGGGCTACCGCTTGCGGCCGGACCTGACGGCGAGGGCCTTCGCCGGGTCGACGTACCGCACCGACGACGTCGGGCGCTGGGACGGCGACCGGCTGGTCGTCCTCCCGGTTTGCCGGACGGGAGAAGGTCGCCCCCGCCGCGGTCGAGGCCGCGCTCGCCGAGCACCCCTCGGTCGGTGACGTCGTGGTGACCGGCGTGCCCGACGAGCTCTGGGGTGCGCGGGTGGTGGCACACGTCGTGCTGCGGCCGGGCCTGGAGCTGACCCTGGAGCAGGCTCGTGCGCACGTCGCGGCCCGGCTCGGCCGCATCGCGGCGCCGCGCGAGCTCCGGCTGCTGCCGGCCCTGCCGGTTCTCCCGTCCGGCAAACCGGACCGCGCCGCTCTAAGATCACCGCCGTGACGACGCCGACGCAGTGGCTCGAAGGCGCCCGGCCGCGCACCCTGCCGGCGGCCCTCGCGCCCGTCCTGGTCGGCTCCGGGGCGGCTGCCGCCGTCGAGGCGTTCCGGCCCGTTCGCGCGCTGCTGGCGCTCTTGGTCGCCCTCGCGCTGCAGGTCGGTGTCAACTACGCCAACGACTACAGCGACGGCGTACGCGGCACGGACGCCCACCGCGGACTCGGCGGTCCCGGGCCGCTCCGCCTGGTCGGCAGCGGGGTCGCGACGCCCGCAAAGGTCAAGCAGGCTGCGTTCGCCTGCTTCGCGCTCGCCGCGCTGGCCGGGCTGGTGCTGGCGCTGCTGACCACACTGTGGCTGGTGCCGCTCGGGGCGGGAATGATCGCGGCAGCGTGGGGGTACACCGGCGGCGCCAACCCCTACGGCTACCGGGGCCTCGGCGAGGTCTCCGTCTTCATCTTCTTCGGGCTGGTCGCCGTGCTCGGCACGACGTACGTCCAGGCGGAGCGGTTGACCTGGGCGGCGTTCGGCGGCGGCGTCGCGTGCGGTGCGCTGGCCTGCGCAATCCTGGTGGCCAACAACCTTCGCGACATCCCGACCGACGTCGGAAGCGGCAAACGCACGCTGGCGGTCGTGCTCGGCGACCGACGCAGCCGACTGCTCTACCCGGGCCTTGTCGCGACCGCCTTCGTCGTCGCGCTGCTGGTCGCGGCGGCGACCCCGTGGGCGTTGCTGGCTCTGCTTGCCGCGCCGCTGGCCCGCGGCCCGGTCGGGCTTGTCCGCCGGGGAGTGGTCGGCCGCGACCTGGTGCCGGTCCTGCGCGACACCGGCAAGCTCCAGCTCGCGTACGGCGCCCTGCTCGCCGTCGGCCTGTCCCTGTCCTGACCCACCCCGACAGCACGGTCGGCCCGGGTGGGCCCGCGTGGGGCGGATCGGAGCGCGGTCGGCCACCGGCCGGGCCGTACCGTCGGCATATGGCGATCCTCGATCAGGTCGGCGCGCGGGACGGCTGGCGGTGCTGGCTGTGCGACGAGCCGGTTGACGGGCAGGCCTCGCCGAACTCCGACCGGGGCGCCAGCGTCGACTCCGGTGCGGTAGCCAAAGGCAAGCCGGGCATCGAGCGGCTCGCGCACCGCGCCTGCAACACCAGGAAGGGCGCGGTGAAACCGGTGGTGCCCTGGTCCCCGGTGCTGTTCGTCGTCGACCCCGCACCGATCGTCGCGACCGTGGACCGACTGACCCGAAAGGGTGGCCGCGAGGTGGTGGCGCGCTGCCCCAGCCGGTCCGATGCCGACCAGGCCGCCGGGTGGCTGCTCGACCGGCTGTCGCGGTTCGCGCCCGAGCTTGCGGTGACCACGGAGGTAGAGGCGGGCGGCGGCCAGTTCTTGCTGGTGCTGCGGGCTCGCTGACCTCAGGCCAGCGCGAGCAGCCCGACGAGCCGGAAGACCGCGGCGTGCTTGGCCTCCTCGGCGCCACAGGTCAGCACGTGTGTACTGCCGTCACCACGACGTCGACCGTGGGGCTCCCGCCGAGCCGCACCCGCCAGGCGTCCGGCCCGGCATGCTCCTGCTCGAGTGGCGCGAGATCGTCGCGCCCCCACCGGCCGAGCTGCTCCCGTGCGAACGCCTGGGCGGCCTGTGTGGGCAGCGGCAGGCTGCTGCGGCCCCGCAGATGCTTCGCGGGCAACTCGCCGGCGGCCAGCGCCGCGACGATGCCGACCACGTCGTCCGCCTCGAGCCGGCCGAGATAGAGGCCTTCAGGCAGCACGATCAGGTTGGCGGCGAAGCGGTCCCCTCCTACGTGGCTGCACTCCCAGGTCGTACGCGGGTGCGCTGCGGCCAGCGCCTTGGCGACGGGTCGGCCGCGGGTGGCGCAGCAGCGGTCGTGCCGACCGTGCGTGCACACCAGCAGCAGCGGCTCGTCGACCACGTGCCAGCCCTCGGGCGCCGGGCCGTACGGCGGCACCAGGGTGAGCAGCTCGTCGTCGTCGGTGATGTGCCGCGCCAGCACCTGCTCCGCGCCGGGCCTTGAGTTGACCGCGAACACCCACCGGCCCTCGCCGCAGTCGACGCCGGCCGGTCGGCGCAGCAGTAGCAGGCGCGCCCGGGCTGTCGCCGCGGTCGCGCCCAGCGCACGGGCCACGGCGAGCGGCAGCCGGCTGCTCGGCACCGACGCGGGTCCCCAGGCGCCCCGGTGCTCGACGAGCAACCAGCGTTCGACACGGCTGGCGCTCGCGGACATCGGCTCGTCGCGTTCCAGCGACGTCGTCGCACACCACTCAGTCATCGCTTACAAGATACGGCGGTGGGGCCGACCCGGCAGGGTGGAGCGGTGCGGCTCAGCCGGCGGCCACCACGACACCCTCGCGCAACAACCGGCGTGCCAGCACGAGGGCATCCGCGTCGTCCAGCCCGCCGACCGCCAGGTCCTGGACGACGCACGGACCGGCCAGCACCCGCTCCAGCGCCGCACCCGACATTCCCACCTTGGCCGAATCGGGCCAGACGTGCGGGAAAAAAATGGCATTGCTTGGTGGGAGCCGGGCGGTCACCAGCGCGCGGACCTGCTCGGCCGGCAGGTCGGCGAGCCAGCCGGCGGCCCGCTGCAGGAACGCCGGCAAATCCTCGAGCGCGTCGAGCGGCTGCACCGGCAGCGCGTCGCGGAACGACGCGTCTGAGGCGGCGAGGGTGACGACGTCACCGAGCACGTCGTACCAGGTGGTCGAGAGCACGCCGACCGTGAGGTGGACCGAGTGCTCGTCGGTGGTCAGCGCTGCGTGGACGTAGCCACGCGGCAGGTACAGGCAGTCACCCGCCTCCAGCTCGATGTCCAGCAGCGGCTCGGCGCCGGCCGCGACCAGGTGCGCGCCCGCCTGTGGCTGTGACGGCAGCGGCAGGACGACCACCGGCTCGTGGATGATCCAGCGCTTGCGACCGCTGACCTGCAGCACGAACACGTCGTGGGTGTCGTGGTGGTAGTCAAAGCCCTGCGCGTCTCCGGCAGGGGTGATGTAGGCGTTGCACTGGGTGGCATGCCCGAGCGCAGCGGCGAGCGCACGACAGAACCGCCCCACCGGCGGGTGCAGCCGGTGCAGCGACTGCAGGACCAGCGTCGCGCCGCCGGCGTGCTGGGCACGCAGGGCCTCGGCGTCGACCAGGTCGGCAATGCGCCGGTTCCCGGCAGTCGCCGAGCGCAGCGGGGTGGTCAGGCCGCCGCCCTCGCGCACGGTACGGAAGAACGGTGTGCGCAGGCCCCGCTCGTCCACCAGCTCGTCGACGTCGTCGTCTGACAGCAGGTCGGTGAAGCCGCCCGGCGGCAGCTCCTTGGCCCTGGTCAGCAGCGGGCTCCGCGACCAGTGCCCGGTGGCGAACTGGTCAGGGTCGACCGCGATACAGCGCGCGAGGACCGGACTGGCGGGGGTCACGGGTGCTCCTGGCAGAAGAGGGGGGATGGCAGCGGCCGCCGCCGGGCAGGCCCGGACGGCGGCCGCGGGGCTCAGGAGCCGGCCGGGTCCGAGCCCGCCGGGTCCGAGCCGGCCGGGTCGACCTGGGTCTCGTTGCTGTCACCGGCGTCGGAGTCGCCGCCGCCACCGCCGGCCGGGTCGGAGCCGGCCGGGTCCGAGCCGGCCGGGTCGACCTGGGTCTCGTTGCTGTCACCCGAGTCGGCGTCGCCGCCAGGAGCGGTCATGGTCGGGCCCGTCGTGATGTCCTCGTCGCGCAGCGTCACGCTGTCTCCTCAACTAAGTGCGGGCGGCGGTCCCGCCGCCCGGAGCCATCGTTCCCCGCAACACCCCTCGCAAGCAACCGGCACCCGCGACACCTGCGAGACCGGCGGCCGCCCCCGACGGCTGGGACACTGGGCCCATGACGCGCGCCAGCCTCGACAAGGACCCCGGCCAGGTCGCAGCAATGTTCGACGAGGTCGCTGCCCGTTACGACCTGACCAACGCCGTGCTGTCGCTCGGCCAGGACCGCGGCTGGCGCCGGGCCGTCACGGCGGCGCTCGACCTGCAGCCCGGGGAGCGGGTGCTGGACCTCGCGGCCGGCACCGCGACGAGCAGCGCCGCGCTGGCCCGCACCGGGGCCGCCGTGATGGGCTGCGACTTCTCCCTCGGGATGCTCAAGGTCGCCGCGAAGGCGCAGCACGTGGGGGTCGACCTGGTCGCCGGCGATGCGCTCCAACTGCCTTTTCGAGACGGTGCCTTCGACGCGGTCACCGTCTCCTTCGGGCTACGCAACACTGCCGACCCCGACCTGGCGTTGCGCGAGCTGCTGCGGGTCACCCGTCCCGGGGGACGCCTCGTGGTCTGTGAGTTCAGTCACCCGGTGTGGGCGCCGTTCCGGAAGGTCTACATCAACTACCTGATGCGGGCACTGCCGGCTGTCGCCCGCACGGTCAGCAGCGACCCCGCGGCCTACGTCTACCTCGCCGAGTCGATCCGGGCCTGGCCGGTGCAGGCCGACCTCGCGGCCGATCTGATGGTCGCGGGCTGGGGGCAGGTCGCCTGGCGCGATCTCACCGGCGGCATCGTTGCGTTGCACCGGGCCGTCCGGCCCTGACCGTTGCCCCGCGTACGACCTGCCCGTACCCGCTTCCGCGCTTACACTTCTTTCGTACACTCGTGAAAGCTTTCACAAGCCGGAGGACCGCGTGGCGCAGGTGGACGCGGACGTTCTCGTCGTCGGAGCTGGCCCCGGCGGCTCGGCGACCGCGCACGCTCTCGCGCAGACCGGCCTGGACGTCCTGCTGCTGGAGAAGACCGCGTTCCCGCGCGAGAAGGTCTGCGGTGACGGGCTCACCCCGCGTGCGGTCAAGACGTTGGTCGACATGGGCATCGACACCAGTGCGAACAATGGCTTCATCCGCAACCGGGGGCTCCGCATCTACGGTGGCGGCCACCGGCTCGAGCTGCCGTGGCCGGAGCTGGCGAGCTTCCCGGATCACGGCCTGGTGCGCCCCCGGCTGGACTTCGACGAGCTGCTCGTACGGCACGCGCAGAAGGCCGGTGCCCGGCTGCAGGAGCTGACGACCGTCACCGGGCCGGTCCTTGACGACAGCGGCCGCGTGGTCGGGGTCACCGCGAGGGTCGGGCCGGACAAGACGCCCACCACCTACCGCGCACCGCTGGTGGTCGCCGCCGACGGCGTCAGCGCAAGGCTGGCCCTCGGGATGGGCATCGAGAAGCGGGACGACCGGCCGATGGGCGTCGCGGTCCGGCGCTACTTCACCAGTCCGCGCACCGACGACGACATGCTCGAGTCGTGGCTCGAGCTCCGTAGCAAGGACGGTGACCTGCTGCCCGGCTACGGCTGGGTGTTCGGCGTCGGCGACGGGACCAGCAACGTCGGCCTCGGCATCCTCAACACCACCAAGGCCTGGCAGCGCACCGACTACAAGGAGTTGCTCGCCAGCTGGACCGGCGCCATGCCGGCCGAGTGGCAGTTCGCGGAGCAGTTCGCGACCGGGCCGGTCCGGGGTGGCGCACTGCCGATGGGCTTCAACCGCCAGCCGCACTACACCCGCGGCCTGCTGCTGGTCGGTGACGCCGGCGGCGCGGTCAACCCGTTCAACGGCGAGGGCATCGCGTACGCCATGGAGACCGGCCGGCTCGCCGCGGAGGTCGCCGGCCAGGCGCTGGCCCGGCCGGACGGCCCGGCCCGCGAGCGGGCGCTGCAGGCTTACCCGGACGCCCTCAAGGCCCGCTACGGCGGCTACTACACGCTCGGCCGAGTCTTCGTCAACCTGATCGGCAACCCCGAGATCATGCGCCTGGCCACCCGCTACGGGCTGCCCCGACCGCTGCTGATGAAGTTCACCCTGAAGCTGCTCGCCAACCTCACCGACCCGCGCGGGGGCGACGCTCTGGACCGCGTCGTCAACGGTTTGTCGCGGCTTGCTCCAGCCGCCTGAGGAGCGACCCGGTCCACGTACGCTCGAACCCGCCACACCACAGCTCGAAAGGACGTACCCGTGCTGCAGAGCTACCTGCCGATCGTGGTGCTGTTCGTGCTGGCCTTCGGCTTCGCGGGCCTGTCAGTCGGCTCGGCGAGCTTCACCGGGCCGCGGCGCTACAACCGGGCCAAGTACGACGCCTACGAGTGCGGGATCGAGCCCACCCCGCAGCCGGTCGGTGGCGGCCGCTTCCCGGTCAAGTTCTACCTGACGGCGATGCTCTTCATCGTCTTCGACATCGAGATCATCTTCCTCTACCCCTGGGCGGTCGCGTTCGGCCGCCTCGGGGCGTTCGGGCTGGTCGAGATGGTCCTGTTCATCGGCACGGTGTTCGTGGCGTACGCCTATGTCTGGCGTCGCGGCGGGCTTGAGTGGGACTAGGTCCCGGGACGGTTGCACGCACATGGGCTTGGAGGAGAAGCTGCCGGCAGGGGTCCTGCTGACCAGCGTCGAGAAGGTCGTCAACTGGTCGCGCAAGTCCTCGTTGTGGCCGGCCACGTTCGGTTTGGCCTGCTGCGCCATCGAGATGATGGCCGCGGGTGGCGGGCGCTATGACTTGGCGCGGTTCGGCATGGAGGTCTTCCGGCCGTCGCCCCGGCAGGCCGACCTGATGATCGTGGCCGGCCGCGTGTCGCAGAAGATGGCACCGGTGCTGCGCCAGATCTACGACCAGATGCCCGAGCCCAAGTGGGTCATCGCCATGGGTGTCTGCGCCAGCAGCGGCGGGATGTTCAACAACTACGCGATCGTGCAGGGCGTCGACCACATCGTGCCGGTCGACATGTACCTGCCGGGCTGCCCGCCTCGGCCCGAGATGCTCATCGACGCGATTCTGAAGCTGCACGACAAGATCATGGATGAGCCGCTCGGCGTCAATGCCCGGCGCCGCGACCTGCCCGGCTACGAGCCGCGCAAGCAGGTCGCCAGCAGCCAGCGCTTCACCAAGGAGGGCAAGCAGGCCCACCGGGTGGCGCTGCAGAAGGAGCTCATGCGATGAGCGGTCCCGATGCCCCCAAAGCCCTCATCGACCCACGCGCGCAGACCGCGTCGTCGGTGTCGCCCGGCGTCACCGCCCCGTCCGCGACCCACGACATGTTCGGGGCGACGTTCGGTGGTGACACGTCGGGCTACGGCGGCCTGGTGCGCCGCATCCCGGTCGCCGCATCGAGCCCACAGCCGTGGGGCGGTTGGTTCGACGAGGCCGTCGGCGCGCTGCAGGAGGGCTACCCGGGCTTCGACGACGCCGTTACCCGGGTCGTCGTCGACCGCGGCGAGCTCACGATCCACCTGCGCCCCGAGCGGGTCGCGGAGGTCGCGCAGGTGCTGCGGGACAGCCCCGACCTGCGCTTCGAGCTGATGTCCAGCCTGTCCGGGGTCGACTACCCGAGCCAGCCTGACCGGCTGCACGTCGTCTACCACCTGACGTCGATGACCTACCGCCGACGGCTGCGGCTCGAGACTGCGGTCACGGTGGCCGATCCGCACGTTGCCAGCGTCACCGCCGTCTACCCGACCGCCGACTTCCACGAGCGCGAGACGTGGGACTTCTTCGGTGTCGTGTTCGATGGCCACCCGGGCCTCACCCGGATCTTCATGCCCGACGACTGGCAGGGCCACCCGCAGCGCAAGGACTACCCGCTTGGCGGTGTGCCGGTGGAGTACAAGGGAGCGCAGGTTCCGCCCCCGGACGAGCGGAGGGCGTACGCGTGACCACCACGACCGGCTCCACCCGGCTCGAGGACGGCCCCGAGCCTGACCCGTACGCCGCAGGACAACGTCAGACCACCGAGGGGACTGTCTACACGGTCACCGGCGGCGACTGGGACGCCGTCCTCGGGGGCGGGGGCGATGACGAGCAGCACATGGTCGTCAACATGGGCCCGCAGCACCCATCGACGCATGGCGTGCTGCGGATCGTGCTCGAGCTCGAAGGCGAGACGGTCACCAGCGCGCGCACCGTCGTCGGCTACCTGCACACCGGCATCGAGAAGAACCTCGAGTACCGCAACTGGGTGCAGGGCACCACCTTCGTCACCCGGATGGACTACCTCGCGCCGCTGTTCAACGAGACGGCGTACTGCCTGGGTGTGGAGAAGCTGCTCGGCATCGAGGTGCCCGAGCGGGCCCGCACGATCCGGGTGCTGATGATGGAGCTCAACCGGATGCGCTCGCACCTGGTGGGCATGGCCACGATGGGGCTGGAGCTCGGGGCGCTGACCGGCATGCTCAACGGGCTGCGCGAGGGCGAGATGATCCTCGACATCTTCGAGATGGTCACCGGCCTGCGGATGAACCACGCGTACGTCCGGCCCGGCGGCGTGGCTCAGGACCTCCCCCCGGGCACGGTCGAGAAGATCCGCGAGATGATCGTCAGTTTCCGGCAGAACCTGCCGGGCTACGACGACCTGCTCACCACGAACGCGATCTGGCAGCGCCGGCTGCAGGGCGTCGCCACCCTCGACGCCCAGGGCTGCATCGCGCTTGGCGTCACCGGCCCACTGCTGCGCGCCGCCGGGCTGGCCTGGGACCTGCGCAAGGTCGAGCCCTACCTGGGATACGAGGACTACGACTTCGACGTGCCGACCGAGACCACCGGTGACGGCTGGGCGCGCTTCCGGGTCCGGCTGCGCGAGCTGTACGAGTCGCTGAAGATCATCGAGCAGGCGCTCGACAAGCTCGTCCCCGGCCCGATCATGGTCGCCGACACCAAGATCGCCTGGCCCGCGCAGCTCGCCCTCGGCGCCGACGGCCTGGGCCAGAGCCTGGACCACGTGAAGAAGATCATGGGCACCTCGATGGAGGCGCTCATCCACCACTTCAAGCTGGTGACCGAGGGCTTCCGGGTGCCACCCGGCCAGGTGTACGTGCCGATCGAGTCCCCGCGCGGCGAGCTCGGCGTGCACATGGTCAGTGACGGCGGCACCCGCCCGTACCGCGTGCACGTGCGCGATCCGAGTTTCGTCAACCTGCAGGCACTCTCGGCCACCACCGAGGGCGGCCTGCTGTCCGACTCGATCGTCGCGGTCGCGACGCTCGACCCCGTCATGGGAGGAGTCGATCGATGAGGTCGTGGACGCCACGTGGCTAGCGTGGAACTGGACCTGCAACCCCCGGTCGACCGCTCGTCGATCCCGCCGCTGACCGGGCAGACGCGCGCCGATGCCCGCGAGATCATCGCGCGCTACCCGCAGGCGCGGTCCGCGCTACTGCCCATGCTGCACCTCGTGCAGTCCGTGCAGGGCTACGTCAGCCCAGACGGGATCGCGCTGTGCTCCGAGGAGCTCGGTCTCACCAAGGCCGAGGTCGGGGCGGTCGCGACGTTCTACACGATGTACCGCCGCCGCCCGGCCGGCACGTATCACGTCGGCGTGTGCACGAACACGCTGTGCGCGGTGCTCGGCGGCGACGAGATCCTGGCCGCCCTCGAGGGGCACACCGGGCTCCATCAGAACCAGACCAGTGCCGACGGGGTCATCAGCCTCGAGCACATCGAGTGCAACGCTGCCTGCGACTACGCCCCCGTGGTGATGGTCAACTGGGAGTTCTACGACAATCAGACGCCGGGCAGCGCCATCGAGCTGGTGGACCGGCTCGTGGCCGGCGAGCCCGTCGCCCCGACCCGTGGGCCGCGTACGCAGTGCACCTTCAAGCAGATGTCGCGGGTGCTCGCGGGGTTCCCCGACGGCAACGCCACCGAAGGCGTGCAAGCCGGTCCGGCCACCCTGGCCGGCCTGCAACTGGCCGCCGAGCGCGGCGACATCGCACCCGCCTATCCGGACGAGGAGTCCACGCAGTGACCTTCACCCCCGTCCTGTCCCGCAGCTGGGGCGACGCCGACTCCTTCACCCTGGAGGGCTACCGCCGCCATCGCGGCTACCAGGCCCTGTCCAAGGCCCGCGACATGGCCCCCGACAGCGTGATCGCGCTGGTCAAGGAGTCGGGCCTGCGCGGCCGGGGCGGGGCCGGCTTCCCGACCGGCCTGAAGTGGGGGTTCATCCCGCAGGGCACCGAGGGTCAGGCGGCCAAGCCGCACTACCTGGTCGTCAACGCGGACGAGTCCGAGCCGGGGACCTGCAAGGACACCCCGCTGATGATGGCCAACCCGCATGCGCTTATCGAGGGCATCATCATCGCCTCGTACGCGATCCGGGCGCGGCACGCCTTCATCTACCTGCGTGGCGAGGAGCTGCACGTGCTGCGACGGCTGCAGCACGCCGTCGACGAGGCGAAGGCAGCGGACCTGCTGGACGGGCTGGAGATCGTCGTGCACGCCGGGGCCGGCGCCTACATCTGCGGTGAGGAGACGGCGCTGCTCGACTCTCTCGAGGGCTACCGTGGCCAGCCCAGGTTGCGGCCCCCGTTCCCAGCCACCCACGGCCTCTACTCCAGCCCGACCGTCGTCAACAACGTCGAGACGATCGCCTCGGTCCCGAGCATCGTGCTCGGCGGCGCCGCCTGGTTCGCCGGCATGGGCACCGAGAAGAGCAAGGGCTTCACGCTGTACAGCCTGACCGGCCATGTGCAGCGCCCCGGCCAGTACGAGGCGCCGCTCGGCATCACCCTGCGCGAGCTGCTCGAGGTGTCCGGTGGCATGCGTGAGGGCCACGAGCTGAAGTTCTGGACACCCGGCGGCTCGAGCACCCCGTTGCTGACCGCCGCGCACCTGGACGTGCCACTGGACTACGAGGGCGTCGCGGCGGCCGGCTCGATGCTGGGCACCAAGGCCCTGCAGTGCTTCGACGAGACCACCTGCGTCGTGCGCTGCGTGTTGCGCTGGACCGAGTTCTACGCACACGAGTCGTGCGGGAAGTGCACCCCGTGCCGGGAGGGCACCTACTGGATGGTGCAGATCCTGCAGCGCATGGAGCTCGGCCAGGCCGACGAGAGCGACCTGGTCACCCTGCTCGACACCTGCGACAACATCTTCGGACGGTCGTTCTGCGCGCTGGCTGACGGGGCGACGAGCCCGATCGTGTCCGGCGTCCAGCTGTTCCGCGAGGAGTTCCTGGCCCACCTCGACGGCGGCTGCCCGTTCGATGCCCGCCGCTCCACCAGATGGGCCGAGTCGTTGGCCGGGGCCCGCGCGTGACCCTGACCCCCACTGCCCCCGTCGGCGTCCCGGTGGGCGGCGACCTGGTGGCCGTCACCATCGACGGCTTCGAGGTGCATGTCCCGAAGGGCACCTTGCTGATCCGGGCGGCCGAGCTGGTCGGCATCCAGGTGCCGCGCTTCTGCGACCACCCGCTGCTGGACCCGGTCGGCGCGTGCCGGCAGTGCCTCGTGGAGGTGGAGGGCCAGCGCAAGCCGCTCACCGCCTGCACCACGACCGTCACCGAGGGCATGGTCGTGCGTACGCAGCTCACCAGCCCGGTGGCGAAGAAGGCGCAGGAGGGGATCCTCGAGATGCTCCTCATCAACCACCCGCTGGACTGCCCGGTCTGCGACAAGGGCGGCGAGTGCCCGCTGCAGAACCAGGCGATGACCAACGGCAACAGCGAGTCGCGCTTCAACGACGTCAAGCGCACCTACGCCAAGCCGCTGGCGATCTCGACGCAGGTGCTGCTCGACCGCGAGCGCTGCGTGCTGTGTGCGCGCTGCACCCGGTTCCAGCAGCAGATCGCCGGCGACCCGTTCATCGAGCTGTTCGAGCGGGGCGCGCTGCAGCAGGTCGCGATCTACACCGACCAGCCGTTCGAGAGCTACTTCTCCGGCAACACCATCCAGATCTGCCCGGTCGGCGCGCTCACGGGCGCGGCCTACCGGTTCCGCGCGCGGCCCTTCGACCTCGTTTCGACGCCGATGGTCTGCGAGCATTGCGCGTCGGGCTGTGCGCTGCGCACCGACCACCGGCGTGGCAAGGTGCTTCGTCGCCTCGCAGGTTCAGACCCCGAGGTCAACGAGGAGTGGAACTGCGACAAGGGCCGCTGGGGCTTTGCCTACTCTCAGCAGAGCGACCGCCTCAGCACCCCGCTGGTGCGGGACGCGGCCACCGGCCGGCTGGTCGCGGCCTCCTGGACCGAGGCGCTCGAGCGCGCCGCCAAGGGGCTCGCCGGTGCCCGGGACGCCGGCGGCGTCGGGGTGCTGCCCGGCGGGCGGCTCACCGTCGAAGATGCTTACGCATACTCGAAGTTTGCCCGGGTCGCGCTCGGTACCAACGACATCGACAGCCGTGCGCGTCCGCACAGTGTGGAGGAGCGCGACTTCCTGGCTGCGTGCGTGGCCGGCCGCTACGTCGGTCAGCCCGGCGCGGTGACCTATGCCGATCTCGAGAGCGCCCCCGCCGTCGTGCTCGCCGGCTTCGAGCCGGAGGAGGAGTCGCCGATCGTCTTTCTGCGGCTGCGCAAGGGCGTCCGCCGGCAGGGCACCCGGGTCTTCACGATGGCGCCGTTCCGTTCGCCGGGCGCGGTCAAGACCGCGGCCCAGCTGCTGCAGGTGTCTCCGGGCGAGGAGGCCGTGGCGCTGCGGGCGCTCGCAAGCGGTGCCGGGGATCCGGGAGGTGCAGCGGCTTCGCTGGCACTGCCCGGCGCCTTGCTGCTGGTGGGCGAGCGCCTGGCCGAGGTGCCCGGCGCCCTGTCGGCGGCTGCTGCGCTTGCCACGGCCACTGGCGCCAGGCTGGCGTGGGTGCCCCGCCGCGCCGGTGAGCGCGGCGCCATCGACGCCGGTTGCCTGCCGACGCTGCTGCCGGGCGGCCGCTTGGTCGACGACGCCGTTGCCCGTCGCGAGGTCGAGCAGGAGTGGGCGGCCGTCGTGCCCGCGCACCCCGGCCGTGACCTCACCGGCATCCTGACCGCCGCCCGCGACGGCGAGCTGTCAGCGCTGCTGGTCGGCGCCGTCGACCCCGCCGACTGCCCCGACCCCGAGCTCGCACTCGATGCGCTCGACCGGGTCGGCTTCGTCGTCAGCCTGGAGATTCGTCGCTCGGCGGTCACCGACCGCGCCGACGTCGTGCTCCCGGTGGCCGCGGCCGTCGAGAAGAGCGGCACGTACCTCGACTGGGAAGGTCGGGCCCGACCGTTCGAGCAGGTGCTACGGCTGAACGGCGCGCTGCCCGACGGCCGGGTGCTGCACGTGCTGGCCGACGAGATGGACGCCGAGATCGGGCTGCCCGCACACGCGGTTGCGCGCGCCGAGATCGGCCGGCTGGGCTCGGTGGCCGTCCACCCGGCGCCGCCGTCGGTCGAGCCCATGGCGCCGGCCCGGCCAGGTGTCGGCGAAGCCGTGCTGGCAACCTGGCACTGGCTGCTCGACGACGGCTCGCTGCAGGACGGCGAGCCCTTCCTGGCCGGCACCGCCAAGCGCAGCCGGCTGCACCTGTCGGCCGCAACGGCCGCCGAGGTGGGCGTGTCGGACGGGGACCTGGTCACCGTCAGCAGCCGACGTGGCAGCCTGACCCTGCCGCTGGTGGTCGCCGACCTCCC
>ENA-OFDM01000489-OFDM01000489.1-metagenomes-genome-assembly--contig:-NODE-489-length-16642-cov-9.712787_pt1 | contig 16642 bp, 11 predicted proteins | sample MGYA00153385_OFDM01 | MGnify analysis MGYA00153385
AAAAATAAAAAATAAAGGTAACTTAGTTAATGCAGTTTAGATGTCGAACAGCTTAGTGACTTTGGCATTAGCTTCATTTACGCTCAAACCGCGATCGGCTAATTCAGCTACAATGCTAGTCAGTAAAGTAATTACGGTTGCATCTGCCGTTGCTTTGAGCGGAGTTTCTAGGGGTAAACCAGTACCGATATCTGTACCGCCAAAAGCAACTAAATTACCTTCATTAGGATCGAGTTTATTATTCTTATTCGTGTCAAAAGTGCTGAAAGGAATATCAAAACCAAATGCACCTTTGCCGTCACTTGTCCCTTTGGGTTTGTTCGGATCGGCGATGCCATTTTTGTTAGCATCAAAGAAGACATTCGCACCGGAAATATAGTCGTCAATTACAAAACCCGTGCAATTCCAGCCTTGAAGGTGCAATAACTCACTGACACTCTTACCGTTACTGCTAGTAGCTTTAACTTCTACCCATTGCGGTAAAGATAAATTATTTCCTGCTACTTGACTGAGAGTGCGGGTAGTGGGGTCAAATTTTAGCGCAGCATTCGGCCCGTCAAATATTGTCGGAATCGTAGTTACCGAAGCATTTTCGGTTTTCCGCTTGTACGAACCTCCGTTTTTGCCTTGCGTCCAAATATAATCTTGTCCCTCGGCGACAGAATTATTATCTAGGGCGGTGACTGTATAGGTAATAGTATCGCCTGGATTTGGAGCGATAAATGTGTCAGGAGCAAAGACAAAAGCGGTATTGCTAGAAAATCCTGTAGCGCGACTTTGATCCCATATTGGTTTATTGACAATGGGTAATTGGTTGTTAACAGGTGGCGTTACTGGCGTAATATTAGCGGTACGAGTTAGTTGAGTTGCAGCGGTATTATTATTACCCGCATTATCTGTAGCTTTAGCCGCAAGTACATCAACTGTGACATTACCACTAGCACTGGGAGTGACATCAAAGGTGTAGGTTTTCGCATCAACTTTAACAAAGTTGCTGACAGCAGCATTAGCTACAGTGAGATCGGTATTATCAAACCCGGTGACATTTTCACTAAAGGTAGCGGTGACGCTAAATTTACTATTAACGGTTGTTGCGGAAGTTGATGTTAAGGCAAGTGTGGGTGCAATGTTATCAACAACTATGTTTTTATCAATAACTATGGCTTTGCTACCGCCGAGGGAGTTAGCTGAGGCTAAAGGGGGGAGCGTTAAGATGACATCCACAGTCAAATTATCTTTAATTGTGCCGCCGTTGAGGGTGAGGGCGTTGGTGGCGAGATATTCTAAATCGGTAGAGGTGTCTCCTGCTTGCACTACATAGTTGAAGGTGAGGGCTGTAGTGCCACTACCAGAAGCGTAGTTGGCAAATTGGTCAGTTGTACCGGTTTCTAGTTGCAGTTGGGGTGTGCCGGTGACGGTGACAGCAGCATCGAAAGTGGCGGTGATGGCGATCGTGGCACCGACGCCGTAGCTGCCATCAGGGGTGGTGGCGGTGACAGCAGTAACTTTGGGGGTGCTGTTGAGCAAGATGGAGACGTTATTGCTGTTGTAGTTCGCCGTTGCTAAGTCAGGTTTCCCGTCGCCGTTGATGTCGCCGATGCTGAGGGAGATGGGGAAATTACCAGTTGGGACGGTGACTTGGGTGGCGAAAGTGGGGGTGGTGGCTCCTGTAGTGGTGGTGTTGAGTAGGATGGAGGCGGCGTTGCTGCCGCTGTTCCCCACAGCTAAGTCAGGTTTCCCGTCGCCATTGAAGTCGCCGATGCTGACGGATCTGGGGTAAAGGCTAGTAGCAAAGGTGACTTGGGAGGCGAAGGTGGGGGTGGTGGCTCCGGTGGGGGTGGTGTTGAGCAGGATTGAGGCGTCGTTGCTTTTTAAGTTCACCGTTGCTAAGTCAGGTTTGCCGTCGCCGTTGATGTCGCCGATGCTGACGGAGTGGGTACCAGTGCCAGTAGCGAAGGTGACTTGGGGAGCGAAGCTGGGGGTGGTGGCTCCGGTGGGGGTGGTATTGAGCAGGATCGAGGCGTTGCTGTCGTTGAAGTTCGCCGTTGCTAAGTCAGGTTTGCCGTCGCCGTTGATATCGCCGATGCTGATGGAGTTGGGAAAACTGCCAGTAGCGAAAGTGACTTGGGAGGCGAAAGTGGGGATGGTGGCTCCTGTAGTGGTGGTGTTGAGCAGGATGGAGGCGGTGTTACTGCTGATGCTTGCCACAGCTAAGTCAGGTTTGCCATCGCCATTGAAGTCGCCGATGTTGACGGATTCGGGGTTACGGTCAGTAGCAAAGGTGACTTGGGTGGCGAAAGTGGGGGTGGTGGCGTTGGTGGGGGTGGTGTTGAGTAGGATCGAGACGGTGTTGCTGCTGAAGTTCGTCACAGCTAAGTCAGGTTTGCTGTCGCCGTTGATGTCGCTGATGCCAACGGATTCGGGGAAATTGCCATGTGGGAAGGTGACTTGGGTGGCGAAAGTAGGGGTGGTGGCGTTGGTGGGGGTGGTGTTGAGCAGGATGGAGATGTTGCTGTTATTGCGGTTCGTCACAACTAAGTCAGGTTTGCCGTCGCTGTTGATGTCGCTGATACTGACGGAGTAGGGGAGTTTGTCAGTTGCGAAGTCAACTTTCGGGGCAAAGCCTAGTACGCCACTGTAGGTTTTGAGGGTGGTTTCTACGATCGCAAGTTTGGGCTTTTGGCTCGATGGGGGGATGAGTTGCGGGATGTCCCAGGTGCCTCCGAGTTCGCAGTTGCCTGTAGGTTGGGAGTTAGCGGCGATGTTTGCGCCTGTGAGTTGGTTCAGTTGAGTCAGGAATTGGTGCCCGGATTTCCCGGCTGCTACGTTACAGCCATACAAGATGATGCTGGCGTTGGCACTCAGGGCGTTTCGCCACTGTTGCAACTGTTGGCTGTAGTGTTCGATGTTGCTGCTGTTGAGTTCTGTCGTGCCTAAGTAAATCTTGCCAGGGCTACCGTGGGTGATGATGTGGAGGGTTTCGATGCCTTGATGCTGAGCTAGGATTGTGGTGATTTGCTCGATCGCATCGGGCTGGCTTTTGAGGATGTAGGTTTCTGTGTGTGGTTTGATGCCTTGGGCTATGTGGTAGTTGTCGGGTACTGTGGGGTCAAGGATGACTATTTCCCTTGGTTGATTGCTAAAGCAATCAACCAAGGGAAATCTTTTTTGTGGGGAACGGTTAATTTGAGGTAGAGTTTTCATTTGTTTCTGCTTTTAGTAGAATGCCTTGTTGTTGAGCTGCAAAGGCTTGATCGCCTGATTTGAGTTCAGAGGCGATATCTCTACCTGGTGGCAGATGACACCCTAGATTCTTAACTACCAAGAACTTAGCAGAGTTCGATCGCACTGTCAGTGCTTTAGCTGGCTCATGTACAAATCTTTATATACTTCTAAGTAATTTTACACAAATTATAAAAAATCGAAGCGATTTACAGTGGCGCGGCGACGGGTTTATGAGATTATTGATTTTAGGCAATTATAATCAGCGGTTCTATGAATAATGACGATCGCACAAATTTCAACACAACCCACGAACACGAGATTTTTGGCGATCGCGATTTGCCATCTTGGTTAACTGAACAACAAATCAGTCTTGCTTTTACTACCTATCAAACGAGCAGGTTGATGTTAATTGGTGCTGTGCCAGAAACCAACAGAATCTCGGCTTTTTGGCGAATCTTCGATCGCGCTATGGGACTTTTCTGCACACCGGAACGCCTTTATCTCAGCTCAAAATATCAACTCTGGCAATTAGATAATGTGCTAGCTGCGGGTGGACAACATCAAGGTTACGATCGCCTTTACATACCGCGTATCGCCTACACCACAGGTGATATCGACATTCACGATATCGCTGTCGATAAAAACAACCAAATCATTTTTATTAGCACGTTGTTCAATTGTATCGCTACTTTGAGCGATCGCCACAGTTGCAAACCTCTCTGGAAACCAGGTTTTATCTCACAATACATCAACGAAGACCGCTGTCATCTTAACGGTTTGGCAATGGTGGATGGGGAGGCGAAATATGTCACGGCGTCGAGTCAGTCGGATGTGGTGGATGGTTGGCGCGATCGCCGAAAAAACGGCGGTATAGTTATTGATGTCGCATCTAATGATATCATCGTCACGGGATTGTCGATGCCGCATTCACCTCGCTGGTATCAAGACAAGTTGTGGGTGTTAAATTCGGGGCGGGGAGAATTGGGTTATGTGGATTTAGAGACTGGGAAATTTGAGGCGATTACGTTTTGTCCGGGATATGTCCGAGGACTGGCATTTTGGCAAAATTGGGCAATTGTTGGACTGTCGAAACCGAGGGGTGGTGACAATACTTTTAGCGGTTTAGAATTGGATGAGTTGTTGGTAGCTAAGGATGCTGAGGCTCGGTGTGGTATGATGGTGATTGATTTGACTACTGGGGCGATCGTTCATTGGTTGCGGTTTGAAGGAATTGTCACGGAACTTTATGATGTGCAGGTGATTCGGGGAGTGCAAAAGCCGATGGCTTTGGGTTTTCAAACGAATGAAATTGCTCAATTGATTACTTTGGAACTTTAACCGCAGATGATGGCGGATGTACGCTGATTAACGCAGATACAGCAGAGTCCACGTTTATGAAGCACACGCCGCAAGTGCGATCGATCGCAGTAGGGAAACGGCACTGCCGTGTCCTCTATCTCTGCTAGTATCTACATAATTCCGCTGCTACTGGACTTGATATTACTCAACAATCGCCCCATCTAAGCTAGTTTTTCTTAAGTCCACTCTCCCTAAATTTGCACCTCTTAAATCAGCACCGTTTAAGTTAGCATTACTTAAATATGCATAACTCAAATCAGCACCTCTGAGATTAGCATCAGCTAAATTTGCTCCAGCTAAATTAGCCCGAACCAAGCGCGATCGACTCAAATTGCTGCCACTCAAATTTGCTGCTGGCATCTCTGCTGCTACTAAGTTTGCTTGGCTTAAATTAGTGCCGCTGAGGTTAGCCAAATTCAATTTAGCATAACTCAAATCGATATTTTCCAAGCAAATATTGCTCAATTGCGCGCATCTCAAGTTAGCATTAATAAAATATCTGTCTCCCACGGCATAACGGCGCAGCAATTCCTCAACTCCCAGCCGAATTAAAACTGCTTCGCCAGCATTTTGATAGCACCACGATGTCTCCAGCAAACTCGCGGCTGCTTCAATTGCTACCTTGTCGCATTTAGGGAGAACTAAACTATTGCACCCATCCCACTCACCGCCTAGCATAAATGCCATGTCAGAAGCTGCTGCAACTGAGTCGCATAGCAAAACAGTTTCTGGTTTAGGTTGTAGCCAGTTCATTAAGGCGATCGAACTCTTGTTTTTCACTGTCTATTAAGGATTTGTTAGTATTTCTTAAATTAGATGATGTCATCACCTTTGCCTCCAAATAAAGTGTCATTACCCTTACCACCATCAATGAAATCATCATTTCGATCTCCATAAACGATGTCATTACCTTCGCGGCCATTGATGGAGTCATTTCCTTTACCTCCGAAGATTAAATCATTGCCCAATTCGCCAAGGATGATGTCGTTTCCTTCATCTCCAAATAGGGTATCATCGCCTTTGCCACCGCTGATAAAATCATTTTCGCTCCAATCGTTGCTTATGGTCAGCACCCCCATCGTATAGTGGTAAAGGGCGGCCCAAAATTCACGGTCAACAGTTTAAGCCGGGCGACTCTCAAAGCTGGTGGGAACCAGAACAAACCCTCGAATCTGTTGAACCCAAGCTCGGAAAAATTTGGTTAAGAAAAGGGGATAACTTGCATTTTCGAGGTAGTCCCAAACATCCAATGACCTTGATTTTAGTCGAACGTCTAGAAACTGTAACGGGTCGATTAAATAGTCAACCTTTGTGGTTAGTATGGGTTGGTATCCAAATGCCACCACTGGCAGAAATTTGGCAACTGTATCTACGTCGCTTTGCCATCGAACATTAGTATCGCGAGTGCTAAACAAACTTTGCATTGGACTGTGCCGAAGTTGAGTACCAAGCGAACAGTGCGAACGATGGAGCGATTTGATGCCTTTACTAACCTGGCAATTATGGCTAGCTAAAGATGTCGTCAGAGAAATCCGTTTACCCACAGCAATTGTCTCTGCCTGAATTGACGCCTGGAAGGGTTGTACAATCAATGCTTCCACTTTTAATCAAGATTGGGAGTCCGGCTGTTGCTCCGAAACGGCGAGGAAATTCAGATGGATGGCAAACAAGAAAACCGCGCACTCGAAGATGTCGCTATCCTGTGGTCAAAAAGGGTAAAGGTAGGTTCCAAAACTCGTCAAAATCCATTATTTAACCTTGTCAGCTCTCTCTAAATTCACCACAATTTTTACTCAGCGTTAGCTGAGTAAATTTGTGCTTAGTCTAAACTCCAATACTAATTTTAGACCATCAAACAGCAATCAAAACTTGCTCTCTCAACTTCCCAATCAACTCATTAACCCCCCCCGCATTCAAACGGTAACTCAAAGGATGACCGATCAAATAAGCCGAACTTTCAAACAAAACATCAATTTCCACCAAACCATTTTCCCGCAAAGTTTTGCCAGTCGAAACCAAATCCACAATCGCCTCAGACATACCCGTAATCGGCCCCAACTCCACAGAACCGTAAAGCGGCACAATTTCCACCGGCAAATTCAAATTATGAAAATATTCTCTCGCACAGTGTACGAACTTAGAAGCAACTCTACCGTGAGGAGGCAAATCAACAGTCCGCCGGTAAGGACTAGCTTCCTTCACCGCCACAGACAGGCGACACTTGCCAAATTTTAAATCAATTAAATTCGCAACTTTCGGAGTTTTTTCCCGCAAAACATCATAGCCGGCAATCCCCAAATCAGCTTGACCATATTCCACATAAACCGGCACGTCATGCGTCCTTACTAGCAAAGCTTTTGCAGTTCCGGTAGTGTCGTAAATTTGAAGTTGTCGGTTAGAGGAATCGAGAAAAGCACTGAAGTCTAATCCAACAGATTTAAACAGCCGAATGCTATCTCCTAACAGTCCGCCTTTGGGAAGTGCTACGGTAATCATATTGATTTGAAATTGTAAATTGCTGAATCTGAGATTGGGGATAAGCGCAGCCTAAGCGGAAACAGCTTTTTCCTAAACTACAGTAGCACAAATGGTTCAAATATCAAAACAAGTTTAGGTGTTGCGAATAATTATGTTTGTGTATATATTGTATTGAGACTTACTTAAATCTAATTTTGTTAACGATTGTCTGCTGAAAGATGATAGCTGAAACCAAAAATATGACTAAACTGACTCTGGTAATCGGCAACAAAAATTATTCGTCTTGGTCGCTGCGCGCTTGGCTGGCGATGAAACAAGCTGGACTAGAATTTGCCGAAGTCAGAATCCCCCTCGACGGATCGACAACCCATGAAGAAATTAGGCGCTATTCTCCCTCGGGAAAAGTGCCAGTTTTAATCGACGGCGACCTGAAAGTGTGGGAATCTTTAGCAATTTGCGAATACGTTGCTGAACGCTTTGCTAGTGATTTGTGGCCAGCCGATGTCGTCGCTAGGGCTCACGCCCGTTCCATCTGCGCCGAAATGCACGCGGGGTTCAAAAATTTGCGCGAAAATATGCCGATGGACTGTCGCAACCGCTATCCCGGAGAAGGAATGACTCCCGGTGTCGAAGCAGAGATCGATCGCATTTTGGCCATCTGGCGCGAATGCCGGGAGAAATTCGGAACAGGCGGCGATATGCTGTTCGGGAAATTCACAATTGTTGATGCTATGTTTGCCCCCGTTATCATGCGTTTTGTTACCTACGATGTCAAACTAAATTCATCAGCAAAAGCTTATGCTGATGCCATTTTGGCACTACCTGCAATCCAGGAATGGGTAGCAGCAGCCTACAGTGAATCGGAAAGTATTGCACATTTCAAAATGTAGCAAAAATCTGTTTACTTGACCTCAAGCCTAAAATTTTAAATCAGGATGCGGATTCTTTTAGTTGATGATGAAGTTGAGTTGACTGACCCTCTGAGTCGAGTTTTGACCCGCGAAGGTTATACAGTTGATGTGGCATTTGACGGGGCAACTGGTAGTAATTTAGCAATGCAGGGAAATTACGATTTGCTAATTTTGGATTGGATGCTACCAAGACAAACCGGACTGGCAATTTGTCAGCAATTGCGATCGCAAGGACGGAATACACCAGTGCTATTTCTCACCGCCAAAGATACCCTAGACGATCGCGTACAAGGACTCGACTGCGGCGCAGACGACTATCTAGTCAAACCTTTTGAACTGCGAGAACTCCTAGCCAGAGTCCGTGCATTGCTGCGACGGCCTCCTAATTTTGATGCCGATGTTGCTGTCGGGCGGCTGCAAGTCGCAGATTTACAGCTAGCCTACGACAATCAATTAGCCTATCGGGGCGATCGTACAATTGACTTATCCGAAAAAGAATGTCAGTTACTAGAATACTTAATGCGCCATCCCGGTCAATTGCTAACACACGAACAGATCCACAAATATTTGTGGAATGAAGCCGAAAAACCCAGCAGCAACGTATTAGCAGCTCAAATTCGCCTGCTGCGGCGCAAAATAGAAGCCCCCGGCGAGTCCGTGCTAATTCACACAGTCTACGGCAGAGGCTATCGCTTTGGAGAAGCCAATTAAAAATAATAGAAATTGCCCACAAAATCTATCTTGTAGGGTGCGCACTGCGCACATTCCGCATCTATAACGTTATCTACTTTCGTAAAAACCAGGGCTAGTTTTGTACAAGTATTATCTGCGATCGGGAAAATTCACTCCTAAATCATCTCCTACGGATCTTGACAAACCAAAGTAATTACTGTCACCTCCGGCGGACAAAATAGCCTCCCGGGCGCATAAGTTCCCAAACCGCGATTCACGTACAGCAAATTACTCCCAACCTGATGCAAACCGCTAGCCCATTCCCAGTGAATCACCACGCGATCGCAAGCCGACACAAAAGGAATCCACTTTCGTATTGATTGAGGAATCAAATAGCCAATTTTTCTGACCCAAGCATACAAAGGCCCGATACCAGGAATCACAATTTGACCGCCGTGAGTGTGCCCGGAAAACTGCAAATCAATCCGCCATTTTTGCAGCTTTTCAGCAGTATCAGGATTGTGAGACAATACAATCCTAGGAATTGCCGGATTTATTGATGCCATTACAGGTTGAGGAAGAAAATCGCCAGACCAAAAATCTGCCAGCCCAACTAAAGCCAATTCAGACCCCAAAGGATAGACTGCTTCATTATACAAAACCCGAATCCCGACACTATTTAAAGCATTGGCAACCTCTGTTTTTGCTCCCGGATAGTAATGGTCATGATTGCCCAAAACCGCGTAAATTCCTGCCCGACTTTGCAAGTTTTTCAATCGCTGCACTAAGCCATAAATAGGTGCAGGTTCGTAAGTAATAAAATCGCCAGTTAAAAATATTAAGTCTGGTTCAGCTTCATTAGCCGCCATAATCGCCTCTTCTAGCAGCCATTCCGAAAGTCGCACCCCGTCATAGTGAAAGTCAGTAAGCTGTACAATTTTAGTACCGGATAGATTTTTTGGAAGATTGGCGATCGGTATTGTTAAATAGTCTACCCGCAGTTTCCCAGTTAATAACCTGTGCATAAATCTAAGGTTTATTGAGAGAGCGCAACCTCAAGTCTAGCAAATAAACAGGCAAGACTGCAAAACCCCATGATTTCCTTCTAGTGAATGTTCGTAAAAATTGCTTCATCCTTCTTCCTGAAGCGGTTCCTGAGCGAAGTCGAAGGGTCTTCTTCCTTCTTCCTTCTTCCCTCTTCCTTCTTCCCTCTTCCTTCATCTTTCATTTCTGATAAATCACCTCGAAAGTCTCGACAGCTTTCTTCTTACCTTTTACAATCACAGACCCAATTTTTCTGAATTCAAACATATCTTTAGTCGCGCTATAAACGCTATCGCTGACCAAAATTTGTCCTCCCTTAGCCATTGACTGCAACCTAGAAGCAATATTTACCTCATCCCCGATCGCAGTATAGTCCATGTGCCGCGGCGAACCAATATTACCAACAACTACCTCCCCCGAACTAATCCCAATACCTGTAAGAAAATTATCCCTAATCCAAGGAATCGACATTCTCCCAATCCGGCGCTGCATATCGATCGCAGTTTCGATCGCCTTCCGTTCGCGATCGACCACTTCCGAAGGCGCCCCAAACATAGCCACAATCATATCTCCGACAAACTTATTCACAGTACCTTCATGACTAAAAATTACCTCTACCATCTCCGTAAAATACTCATTTAAATACATCACTATTTTTTCAGCCGGAAGCTCTTCACACTTAGTAGTAAAATCTCTAATATCCGAAAAAAGAATCGTTAGATTGCGCTTAGTCGGATTGAGAGAAATCTCTCCTTTAGCTTCAATAACTGCTTGCACCACCTGGGGGGAAAGGTATCTTTCCAAATTATTTTTAATCCGTTCTTCCTTCAATTTACTTTCATGTAAAAGCGCATTCTCGATCGCCGCCGCCGCTTGCGATGCCAAAGCCGTAAATAATTTTAAATCTTGTGCTGTATAGTTGACAAATTCCTTATGACTAATATTGATCACACCGATCGTACCATTCTGTGTTGTTAGAGGCGCACAAATCAGAGAACGCATCTCATTGTCTCCCGGAACATATCTGGGATCGGACAAGACATCATTGACTATTTCAGCTTTGCCAGAAACCAGAATATGACCAGCTATCCCTATATTTGGGCCGATTTTTGTTTTACGATTATACTCTTTGCCGCGCGCCGAAACAATCTCCAATTTGCCGACTTTTTCATTAATCAGCATCACCGAAATATTAGTAGCTTCAATCAATTTTTTAGCTTCAGTTACCACCAATTGACTGACTTCAGAAACTCCCAAACAAGTAGCTATTTTGCTCGAAAAATCGTACAAAAAATTAACTTCTTCGTACTTATCTAAAGTATCCACAGCCAACGTTCTTATATCCAAGTCTGCGCTAGCAGCATAACTCAGCATATCGGCAATAAATGCTGCTTTTTGAGTTCCTGTTACATAACCGATAACTTCATCGGCTAGGATGATAGGATAGGTATTTAAGGATGTCGGACAGTCTTCGCCAAATAAAATAGTCCCTTCAACATTCCGAATCGCGATCGGAGCGTCCGAAACACGGCGCGCGCCCTCAATAACCGCCCGCAAATCTTTCTTTGAAATCAATTTTTTGAGATTGATGCGAACCATTTACTTTGTTATTAGTCATGAGTGATCTGTCGTCAGCCATTAGTTTTTAAGCAGTCACCAACAACCAAAAACTAAATACTATTCTTGTCGATTAATTGTGTGACTCTCTCTACATCTGTGCAGTCAAACCCAGAACTTCCCTAGCTTTGACTAGCACTTCTTTCGGGCGAAAAGGTTTAGTCATATAAAGATTTGCCCCCACAGCCATACCGCTTTGCTTATCATACTCTTGTCCTTTAGCTGTCAACATAATAATGTAAACATTCTCCATGCCGAGTTCATTTTTTACCGTATTGCATACCTCTAATCCGCTCATTTTGGGCATCATCACATCTAGAAAAACCAAATCCGGCTTTTCTTTTTTAATTATGTTCAATGCCTCCAGTCCATCTCTCGCCGTCAGCAACTCTACGTCATCCTCATCTTCCAACTTTTCCAGAGCCTGCTCCATCAAAATCAGAATATTCGGTTCGTCATCCACAATTAAAACTTTTTTCACAGCAATTCCTGATTAATTAATTTGTTTGTTGTGCCCGTTATCCTCTGCAATATCTCCTAAAACAATTATGGGGACATTTTCCAAGCCCTTAGTAAGCCGCAAATCGTTGACCAATTCTTGCTCTTGAGATAACGGTTCGTCAAGAATAATCAAATCCAGCTCGATCGCTCTAACTCGCTCCAGGCCTTCTCGAACATCAGATGCCTCGATCACATTATATCCTTGAAAAACTAACGCATCCGATAAAGTTTTGAGAGTTGAACCATTGCTAACGACCACCAACACCGTCTTATTTGCCATCCCTTGCCGCAGCAGCAAGCCGATCTCCTTTAACATTCCCGCTACATTTATAGGCTTCGTAAAATACCTATCAACCCCCAAACGGCAGCCCCTTTCTCGGTCTTGAATCAGGGAAACGATGATAATCGGAATACCCCGAGTTTCCGGGTCATTTTTCAGAACTGCCGCCACATCAAAACCGTCGATATGAGGTATTATCACATCTAAAATAATTAGATCTGGTTTGACTGCTTTAGCCTTAGAAATAGCATCTATGCCGTTAATTGCCTCCGCTACTTTGTACCCTTCTTCTTCCAGTGACTGCCTCAGCATTTCCCGAATGTTAGGCTCATCATCAACAACTAAAATTTGCTGGTGTTTTTTAACGCTGAGCGGAGTTCTGCTGACAACTTGCTGTTTTAGTTGCCAGATTAAATCATTAATATTTTTGCATTTTTCCACCGGCTCAATATTTTTTACTAGCGGTATACTAAAAGAAAATGTGCTGCCCTGGCCAAACTCACTTTCTAGCCAAATTCTACCGCCGTGGTGTTCAACGATTTGTTTAGAAATTGGCAGCCCCAAGCCAGTGCCTTTCGGCTTTTCTGTCAGGATATCTCCCACTTGTTTAAATCTCTCAAAAACTTTGCTTTTGTCTTCTGGTGCAATACCAATGCCAGTATCGATAATGCTAATAACCAGCTCGTCACTCTCTACTCTTGCGCGACAGGTGACAGAACCTGATGCTGTGAACTTGACTGCATTCGAGATCAAGTTGATGACGACTTGAATCATGCGATCGCGGTCTACTAATACCTGTGGTAGTCCAGGGGTAAAATCTTTAATCAACTTCAAATCATTCTTTTCTAATAAAGATGACGTAGCAGCGATCGCCTGTTTTAAGATTTGCACTGGATTTGTCGGTCGCAACTGCCATTCAACTCGTCCAGCTTCCATCTTAGCAATATCCAAAACATCATTAATTAAAGATGTCAGCCGCTCAGCTTCTGACACAATAATGTTAATATTGTCTCCTACTCTATTCAAAGCTTTTCTGATTTTGCGATCTTCCGCTGGCACTGCTGGAACAATCACTTCTTCTAGTTTTTCTTTAATCAGGGAAGCAAAACCCAAAACCGAAGTTAAAGGCGTCCGCAGTTCGTGAGAAACTGTAGCCAGAAAATCAGTTTTCATCCGGTCAACTTCTCGTTCCACCGTAACATCTCTAATCAAAATTACTGAACCGAGAGAGCGATCGGCTTCATCTTTCACCGCTTCTTTCAGAATAGTTGTCGCTAAAGCTTGACCGATCCTGGAATTTCCCAGTTCCACTTCCAGCGTCACAATTTCTCCCTCTCGATGCTCAGTCGCCTCGACCAATTTTGCTAATTTTTGAGGAAAGATATCGGATACTTTTTTTCCCTTCAGATCAACATCTTTCAATTCAAACATCGCCAGCAGGGCCGGATTAAACCTGGTAATTTTACCTTCAATGTCAGTCACTAATAACCCGTCAGCCAAATTGTCAACGATCGCATTTAAATCCGCCAGAGTCGTCCGCAATTCCCAGGACTGCTTTTTAGTGCGATCGAGCAATTCTACTTGGTGCATCGCTACTCCCAATTGACTGCCAATCTGATCCAGCAACCTCACTTCTCCCGCTTCCCACTCACGAGGGCCCGAGTTCTGGTAAGCTGCTAGCAAACCCCAGAGATTTTCACCCACAAAAACAGGCGCTACACAATATGCTTTGGCTTGAATTTGTTCTAGAATTTCCAGGTGACATGGAGAGTGACCAATTTTGTAGATGTCATTAACTACAAAAACTTCTTGATGGCGATACCTGCCGCCCTCAGTTTTTTGCAAATAATCATCTTGCCAGACTGTTTTAATTTTGTCAGTTACTAAAGGTATCCAACCTTCTTCTACCGACTCCGACACAAATTCCCCGCTCCAGTCTGGAAAAAAACGGTAAACTCCTACACGATCGCAGTTGAGGATTTGCCGCACTTCTTGAGTAGTAGCGCTAAATATTTTGTCAATGTTGAGCGTCTGGCGAATCCGTTCAATTACGCTGGTTAATGTGCGCTCCTGTTCTGCTGCTTTCGCCTGCTGTTTAGCTTGAAACTGTATTTGTTCTAGGTACTCTGACTGCTGCAAAGCCACTCCCAAATGAGTACCAATTTGATTCAGCAACTTGACTTCCGTTTCTTCCCAGTGCCGCGCACCTCTGTGTTGAAATGCACTGAGTAATCCCCAGAGTTTCTCTCCTCTAAAAATAGAAACTACCACACAGGATTTGACACCAAAATATTCTAAAGCTTCGATGTGACAATCGCTCTGACCGGCATTGTAGATATCGTCAGCGATAAACGTTTCCGCGTACCGAAATCTGCCTCCTTGGTGTTCGTTTAAGTAGGGGTCTTCCCAACCGCTGCCTACCAATTTCGGCCATTCGCTGGATTCAGATTCAAAAATAAAGTCGCCGAAATAGTCTTCACGGAATTGATAAATGGCAATGCGATCGACATTCAAAAGTTTGCGCACTTCTGTCGCTGCTGTCTGGAAAATTGTTTCCATATCTAAGGTTTGGCGGATTTTGTCAATCATCCGAGTGATTGCTCGTTCTCGGTCTGCCTCCTTAACCAGCTCTTCAGTGCGATTTCGCAATTGATGCTCCAGAGTAGTCTGGAGCGCTGTTGATCGCTTCTGGGCTTTATCTAAAAGTTGTGCTTGCTGTATTGCTACTCCTAAATGCACCGCAATTTGACTGACAAACTCAATTTCATCTTCCTGCCACTGGCGCGGGGCGCGACATTGGTGAATGCAGAGCAATCCCCAAAGTTGATTTCCTTTAATTAAAGGTACAATTAAGTTTGCTTTCACCTGAAACTGGGCAAGAATATCAATGTGACAATCGCTCAATCCAGCATTGTAAATATCAGAAACTGCCTGAATTTTCCCTTTCTGATAGTGTACTGCGTGTTGTTCTCCAAAGCAGTGGTCGTGTACCTTGACAGCTTTTGCTGAGTCAAACTCGGGCAGTACGTCTTCAGACACAAATTCGCCGTCGTCAAATCCTGACTCAGGGTAAAATCGAAACATTCCCACTCGATCGGCATTCAGCAGTTGGCGCACTTCTGTAGCGGTTGATTTGAAAATAATATCTAAGTCTAGCGACTCTCTAATTTTGCTGACTACAGCAAACAGCGCCTTTTGTTTGGCAACTCTAGCGGGTTCTGGTTTAGCGGCCGACTCTAGTTCGGCAACCCGTGATTTGAGGGTTTCTAGCTGGCTTTTGAGGGAGTCGTAATCTTCGGAATCTAATAATACCTGATTTTTTGACATAGGTTTGAGTTTTTTTGGGTTAGTTTATTAAGTATTGATAGTTGTTTATTGTTACAATTCTAAACTCAATCTTATCGTCTCTCCAGTAAAATTTCGACAGAATTTGCTGAGATGGTTTCATGACCACCCACTAACGATCAGTGCGCTAGAGTTACGATCGTACTAGCTGAGTTGTCGATCAAACGCTAACCCTATTGTTTTGGCATGACGCGCCCAACTGTTACAGCATTTTTATGATATGTCACGCAGCGTGACAAGCTGTTTTAAACACGCTCGTAGCACGGGCGAAGGTTCCCAGCCATCGAGCGCGGCTACCACGAGGGAGATTTCCCCTACAAAAAACTATTAAGACTTACGCATGGGGGCCTAGAAACCCGGTTTTTTACGAGAAGACGCGTTAGAAGATCGCAAATTCGGTAAAAAACCAGGTTTCTTTGTGGGCAAGTGCGATCGCCAACTGACAATATATATTTAATCTCGCCGGAGATCACCAATGTCAGCAATAGCCTCGCGTGCGGGCTCCACGAGAAACAAACTGCTGTGGGGCGAGCTTCTGATCGGTCTCGCGTGCGGGACTGTTGCGATGGTGCAAGATATTAGTCCATTTTATAAAGAATCAATTCACGCCGGCGATGGCTGGGAACTTGCAGCCCGTGCTACGGCTCTTTGTCCTCTCATCAGCTTTCCTGATAACTTCTATCAGTTTAACTGTCGCCAAACCCCTTTACAAACCTTAGTAGTTGCCGTAATAATAGAAACATCATCCGAACATTGACAACCAAATAAAGCAATCATAAAACCATGACAGCAACCTTGCAGCAGCGCGAAAGCGCCAATCTGTGGTCGCAATTTTGTAACTGGGTCACCAGCACCGACAACCGCATTTATGTAGGTTGGTTCGGCGTCTTGATGATTCCTACCTTACTAACTGCCACAATCTGTTACGTAATCGCCTTTATCGGTGCGCCTCCAGTGGACATCGACGGCATCCGCGAACCAGTTGCTGGTTCCTTGATGTTCGGTAACAACATCATCACAGGTGCTGTTGTTCCTTCTTCAAACGCAATTGGCTTGCACTTCTACCCAATCTGGGAAGCTGCTTCCCTCGATGAGTGGTTGTACAACGGCGGGCCTTACCAATTGGTAATTTTTCACTTCCTGATCGGCATTTTTTGCTACATGGGTCGTGAATGGGAACTGTCCTACCGCTTAGGTATGCGTCCTTGGA
>ENA-OFDM01000499-OFDM01000499.1-metagenomes-genome-assembly--contig:-NODE-499-length-16453-cov-2.774790_pt1 | contig 16453 bp, 16 predicted proteins | sample MGYA00153385_OFDM01 | MGnify analysis MGYA00153385
GATCACGGGCGATGGCGTTCTCCCCGGCGAAACACCGCTCGTAGTGCCGATCACGAACGGCCTCGGCGCGGGCCCGACGCGCGATTTCGCGCTCGCACATGGCATTCAAGAATTGCTCCAACGCGACGGAAACGGCGTGCGTTTTCGCGCGCTCGATGCCGGTATCGCCCTCGACCTCAACGGCCTCGACGATCCGGTGGTCGGCGATCTTCTCGATCGTTTCGCCCGCGCCGGAATCGAACCGATCGTGAAATTCGCCGACGACGAATTTGGCATCGCGAACGTCTTCGTCGTCGGCGCCGAACGGCCGGGCATCGCCGCGCCGTTCCCGCTCGCGATCACGGCTGCGGGCGAAGCCGCCTCGCCGACGCGTGCCGTCGCCATTCGTAAGGCACTGTTGGAATTTGGCTCCGCTCGATCGCGCAAGCGTTTCGCGCACGGGCCGCTCGCGGATCTCGAGGGCATCGCACCTGCGGCCTATCTAGCACGCGTTCGCGAACGCACGTCGCTTGCAGACGAAGAAGACCGCGCACTCGAGGCGATGTCGTCGTGGCTCGCATGCGACACCGCGCGACTCCGGGCCGCGATCACGGATCCGATACTGACCGTACGCGAGACGCGACGTGCGACGTCGCTTCCGAATTGGGAACCGACGCTTCGCCCGGACGCGCGTCCCGGCGAAGAACTCGTTACGACGCTCTACGAGCGGCTCCACGACGCCGGGCTCGACGTCCTCTACGTCGATTTCACGACGCCTGAAATGGCGGCGCACGGCGTCGCGGTCGTCAAAGCGATCGTGCCGGGCCTCGAAGTCGAAACGATGAGCTATTACCGCATCGGCGAACGCAACGCACGTAAACTCCTCGACGCACATTCTCCACTCGTCGCTCGCGAACCGGGCCCCGGTCGCGCACGCATCCGCGTGTTACCCGAAGCCGAAGCGCGCCTCGGCGGGCCGCTCTGGCTCGATCGCGCGGCCGTCGATCGCACCGTCGGCCCGCTCTATCCGCTCTATCGCGAACCGGGCGTCCATGCTGCGGCGCTCGCGCGCGAGGCGCTCGTGCGATGAGTCTGCGTTATGCGTACAATACCAACGGCGTCGCGAACCACCGCCTCGACGATGCCCTCGATCTCATCGCCGAGACCGGCTACGACGGCGTCGCGATAACGCTCGATCATCATCACCTCGATCCGTACGCGAGTGACTTCGATGCTTCGCTCGCGCGTTTCGCAAAGCGACTTCATAATCTCGGGCTCGGCTGCGTCGTCGAAACGGGCGCGCGTTTTCTCCTAGATCCTCGTGCCAAACACGAGCCGACGCTCGTCTCGCCGACTGCGGAGGGCCGCGCCCGACGCGTCGATTTTTTGCAACGCGCGCTTGTGGTCGCGGCGGCGACGGAAGCCGAAGCGATGTCCTTTTGGGCGGGCGTTCCGAAGCCGGAAGTCGAGCGCGAGCGCGCGCACGCGTGGCTCCTCGAGGGCATCGCGAGCGTCGCGGAACGCGCGCGCGAACTCGGCACGATTGCGGCGCTCGAACCGGAACCCGGCATGCTCGTCGAAACGATCGACGACTTCCGCGCGATCGCTCGTAGCGTGCCGGGCCTGCGGCTCGCGCTCGATACCGGCCACGTGATCGTCACGGGCGAGCGCGATCCGGCGAACGCCGTGCGCGAAACGGCGGCCGACCTTGCGACCGTATCTGTTGAAGATATGCGACGTGGCGAGCACGTGCATCTCCCTTTCGGCGAAGGCGATATGGATATCGCGAGCGTGCTCGCGGCGCTACGCGAGATCGGCTACGATCGACTCGTGTGCGTGGAACTCTCGCGCGACGCACACCGCGCCGACGTCATGGTGCCGCTAGCCCTCCAGTATCTTCGCGACCACGAAGCGTAGCGCGATGCGCATCTGCTTTGTCAGCCGCCGGTATTTCCCGGCGATCTCCGGCATGAGCGTGTACGCCCAGAATCTCTTGCGGCGTTTGGTCGCAGGCGGCCACGACGTGACGATGATCGCGCAGTATCGCGGGGATGCCTTCGGCGTCTCGGTGTACGGTGGCGGGCCGCCGCCGCCGGTCGACGGCGTCCGCGTCATCGGGCGCGAGCAACTCGGCGAACAGGACGGCGGCGACTTCGAGCGCGATGTCGCCGACCTCGTCGCGACGATCCGGAGCGAACACGCGCGCGCGCCCTTCGACGTCCTCCATGCGCAATACGGCTATCCGACCGGTTACGCCGTTTTACTCGCGAGCCGCGAGCTTGGGGTCCCATGCGTGACGAGCATCCAAGGCGGCGACGGGCATTGGGTCGGATCGTGTTGCCGTACGCACGAGACCGCGATGCGGCGCGTGCTCGATTGCGGCGGCCCCGTACTCATCGGCGGTGATTCGTTTCGTACCGAAGTTTCCGAGCGCCTCGGCATCGCACGCGAACGTTTCACGATCGTTCCGGGTGCGGTCGATACGGAACGATTCCATCCGCTTGCCGGACGCGCTCCGGGCGCACTCGCGCCTGTCCCCGTGTTGCTCTATCACGGGCGCGTCGATCGACGCAAAGGCGTCCTCGATTTCATCGCGGCGCTCGGTATGCTCGCAACGCGCCACTCGTTTCGCGCGATCGTTTCCGGGATCGGTCCCGATGTCCAAGCGACGCGCGATGCGATCGCCGAAGCTGGACTCGAAGACCGCGTCGAGATGCGCGGGTACGTCGCGTACGATGACGTTTCGGCGGTCTATCGCGAGGGCGATATCTTCGTGAGCCCGACATACGCCGAGGGCTTCTCAAATACCATTCTCGAGGCGATGGCGAGCGGCTTGCCCACCGTTTCGTGCCGCTCGGTCGGCGTGGTCGATTGTCTGCGTGACGACGAAAACGCCCTCCTCACCGAAGCGGGCGATCGTGCGGCGCTTGCGTCCGCGCTCGAACGACTGTTGACGGACGGTGCGCTGCGCGAACGTCTCGCCTCGACCGCGCTGATGGAATGTCGCCGCACCTACTCGTGGTTCGCAGTCGCAGCGCTCATTCTCGATGCCTATCGCGATGCGATCGCGCTCGGCGTGCCATCACGCGAACCGTTCGAGCCGATCGCAATCGAAGCGTGCCGCTTCCGCGCGACGCCGCATCTGCTCTGATGCCGCGCGCGCTCTTTCTCTCGCCCCATTACGACGACGTCGCGTTTTCATGCGGTGGTACCGCCTTCACACTCGCGATGCGCGGGTGGACCACGACGCTTTGTACCGTCTTCACGAAATCGGTCCCGCGCCCAACCGGCTTCGCTCTCGCGTGCCAGCTCGATAAGGGACTCGCAGCCGACGTCGATTACCTCTCGTTACGACGTGCGGAAGACGACGGTGCGGCGCATGCGCTCGCGTTCTCTGAGGTAACACGGCTCGAATTTGCAGAAGCGCCGCATCGCGGCTACGACTCCGCCGCCGCCCTTTTCGGCGACTTTACGCCGACCGATACGATTGCAGGCGCGCTCGAAGAGCGGCTACGCGAGTGCGTACGCGGCTCCGATGCAATCTTTGCGCCGCAAGCACTGGGCGCACACGTCGATCATCGACGGGTGCGCGACGCCGTCCTCGCGATAGCGGACGCGCCCGCGCATACGCCACGCACCATGTGGTATCGGGACGCGCCATACGTACTGCGCGAACCGCTCGCGGATCCGAGCGAACCGCTCGCATCGAAAACGCCAACGACGGTCGCCTTCGCGCTCGACGCCCGCGCGCTTGCAGCCAAACTCGACGCGTGCGCGGCGTACGCATCGCAGCTCGGGTTTCAGTTCGGCGGCGAAGACACGATGCGAGACGCGCTGGCAGAATTCGCTCTCGCCGAGGGCCGTCGTTTCGGAGTGGATGCACCCCGCGAAGCATTCCGCAGTCACGACTCGGCATGGGCCGCGATCGTGCTGTAGGGGCGACACGCCGACCGTTCGTACTCGGTCAAGGATCGCGAGCACGAGCGTTGTCTCGTTCGAACTCGCGACGATCGTCATCGCTTCTCTCACCAGGCTCGTTACGGCCGCCACCCTGCTTTGCGTCACCGTGCTCGCACCCGCACGTCGCGAGCTTCCCGCGAGCGCTATCGCCTTTGCTTCCGGCGGCGAAGAGAATGGATCCCGAACACCTAGGCCGGCATAAACATTTCGGCACGTGCGGCGCGTTCGTTCGCAGCGGCGACAGCCTGCCGACGCAGTCCATCCGCGGTGAACTCGGGTTTCACGTGCGTCTCGTCATAGCCGTTAAAAATATGACCGATGAGCCCGCGATCGAGGTCGCTCGTTCGGAATAGCCAATCGGCAATCGGAAACGTGAGATTCATATTACGTTCTTTCATCACGCGCTTGTCATGATGGGCGGCATGATGGCGGCGGATGGTATTGATGAACGGCATATGGCGTAGAAATGAATTGTCTTCGAGATGGCAGCAGTAGTGAAACGTTTCGTAAACGAGATACATCCCCGTCGTCGTCATCATAAAGAGTAATCCGACGTTACGGGACTTAAACAGTTTTCCGAGCAGTGCCGCCGGCCCCGCGGAAAGCGCGATGAGTGATAACAGCGCGACCGGCGGGAAGAAAACGATCCGGTAGTCGTTGACGTCGTCGTACGTCATGCGCTCGCGGCTGAAGAACTGGTGGTGGTTGAGCGTGTGACGCGTATAAATCTCCATCGCGGCGCCGAGTGGTCCCTTGCGCGGCACGTGCATCACGTAGTTGTGCATCGCCCATTCGACGAGATTGCACGCGAGGAACGTCGCCGGTACGATCGCGAGCTCCGTTGTTTTGAGCGGCTTGCGAAGTGCGGTAAAGTAGGTTGCAAGGGCGGTCGCGCCGATGGCTGCGATCGTCGCAGCGTGAGCGGGCCCAAAATAGGGCTTGTCTGCGAAACGCGAGCGGTATTCCGTGCGGAATTCGTCGATTCGCGCGAGATCGCGCTCGATAAATGCGTCGGTGATAGGAGCGACAGCGATGGCAGTCATAGCGAACCCCCTCGGGAAATCTGATATATCAGCAGTATATTAGTTTCACGCGCAGTGTCAAGTCCCGGAGACCGTCGCGCGCGTAAATTCTTCGAGATAGTTTAGGAGGCGATCGCATGCTGCCGCTGCCGTCTCCTCATCGCGCCCGCTTACCGCACGTGCGAGTTTCGCATGAAGCTCTGCGGCCAGCGGTAAATCCGCCACGGTGCGGTAATGCTGATACCAGAAGCGCCGGGAAAGACCGTGCCAGAGACTCATCGATTGCGTCGCAAAAACGTTCTGCGCGCTCGTGGTAATGAGTTCGTTTAACTTGAGATCGGCACGCATGAAAGCCCGATCGTCGTTACTCGCGGCTGCGTCTTCCATGGCGGTGGCAACGCGATCGAGCGCGCGGCGCTGCTGCGGCGATGCTCGACGTGCAGCGAGGCGCGCGAGAAGGCGTTCGATTTCACGGCGAAGCTCGAGCAACTTCAATTGATTCTGCACGTTGATGTCGGAAACGAACATGCCGCGCCGCGGCAAGATCACGACTAATTTTTCGCGTGCGAGACGTTGCAACGCTTCGCGAATCGGCGTTCGTCCGATCTGCAAACGCGCGCTCAAATCCGGTTCGGATAGAAGAGAACCTGGCGCGAGCTCGAGCGTGACAATGAGTTCCTCGAGACGCTCGTACGCTTGGTCCGTCAAGCTCGAAATAATGGTCTTTCGTACGACCGGCGCTCCTTTCATGACTACTTCGAGATATATCACGAAAAGCAAGGCCCGCCCTGTGGCGAAGCCGTTTTCATGGACCCGTTCTCTAGCGAGAGTGCTCGCAAGCGTTTGGCTTGAATGCGGATCGAGGTAGCTCTGGGTCGTTGACGTGAAAGCCACGATCGACGGTGAGCCGCAACGCTCGCTTCTTGAAGTCGGCGCGGCCATGAGTCGTAATTTTGTTGCCCACCTTGGTGCTTGCCGAAAATTTCGGCACAGCTCGGTTTGATAGTCGTGAATCAAAGGCAAGATTTTTCTGATCGGACAGTTTTGCCAGCTTGGTGAAGATCGGCTACTACGTTGCCGAGTCGATCGAGTGCGCTTCTCGGAAGTAATCGGATTCCACGCAAAGAATCGCTCGCCAACCGTGGCGTGGCTCGTGCGTTGCTGTTCTAAGACATCCGTTGAAGTCGACATTTATTTATCTTGTTCGGCCCGACTTAAGCACCTAGGAAGCGGGTGCAGCTATAAGGGCTGAGGCGTCAGCCGATCAGGCCAGCTTTATTTTAGATGCCCGTTGGTGGAGGCGGCGCTAGCAGGGTTCCGGGGAACGCTTCGAAAGCAAATCGTCTCCAGACGTCTTCCGCCCTCACTCGGAATAGGAGATTGCTATGGTAACGAAATGCTCGATCGGCCGCCCGCCGTGCGGCGAATCGATAACAGCCGAACCCGACGATCAGTTCATCGGCCACGGCATCGGGATACTCTCAGCAGGGCGTTAGAGATGCGCTTCCCGAGCCGCGTTAAAAATATTCGAGGCTCGAACCCGCACGATGAGGCCCTGCGGCTCGCTGGCGCCTTACAACTTGCGCGATTGCCCCATGTTCGCGTACCTATGGCAAGCTCTTCGGGATGCGCGATAAGACGCTGTCGCTCCATAGCCTTGCGGTGACTGATGAAAATGCACGTCGATGTCTTTGAAGGTGACGGCCCGCACGTGGCGCTGGTTCATGGCATCCCGGGTTCTGGTGCTGTCTGGCACGAAGTCGCTTCGATACTTGCCGGCGAGCACCGCGTCTTCGTTCCAGATCTTTTGGGTTTCGGCGAAAGCGAACGGCCCCATTCGTTCGACGATTTATGGGTCGATGCCCAAGGGAGCGCACTGCGCGATGCGCTTACGAAAGCCGGCGCAGTTCGGCCGATCGTTGTGGGACACGACTTTGGCGGCCCCGTCGCGCTAGCGATGTTGCGCGACGCCGAGATGCGCCGCACGGTGAGGGGTGTCGGCCTGGTCGCGGCAAATGTTTTCGGCGACACTCCGATTCCGTTTCCAATTCGAGGCGTCACGTGGCCGATCGTCGGCAATCTGGCCGCACGGCTTTTGTTCTCACGGTCCGCGCTCGCATTCATGATCCGTCAAGGCTCGAGTAAAGCGCTAAAGAGCGCCGACTATCTCGGCGATGAGCGACAAACCGCCGCGATCGGGACCATTTTCAGGAACGCCCTGCGCGGTCTCAGCGAACTTTATGCGCCCATCGAAGGAACATTGCGCGAACTCGATATTCCAGTTCTGGTCGCCTGGGGCGACCGCGATCCGTTCTTCGCCATACGGCAAGCACAACGTACTGCGTCAGCTGCACGCCTCGGTCGCCTCTCGATCTACTCAAATGCGCGTCACTTTCTCCCAGGCGAACGTCCGGCTGAGCTAGCCGCGGACATTCGACGATTAGTCGCGGACGCGGTGCGTTAAAATTTACTCGTCGCTGCGCCACGCGCACGCGGGGCTTCTCAGCAACGTATCCGCATCGAACCCCATGAAGACGTGCAGCGTCTCGCGCGCGACGAGAACGGTCGGCATTAGTGGCCGATTCCCATGCCCACCCGACCCATGCCGACGGCCATCCATGCCATCACGAGGTAGCTTACGGCCCAGCCGAGATCGAAATTGAGCCACACGCGCGTAAGCGCGCGCAGACCAAGTCGGCGCCATACGAACCACGCGATGCCCAGAGCAACTGAAGCCAACGGCACGACCATGACCGCCGGTACGATGAGCGCGAGGGCGAGCATCGCATACGCCGTACCATTGATACCGCACATCGGGGTAGTGTAGGGCGCGGCGAGAACGAAGAATGGTGCGAGCATCATAACGGGCGAGCCGCAATGCAAGAACGCCATCACGAACGACCACCAAATTTTTCGATCGGGATGGATGCGAGCCAGCATGATGGGATGACGCGGGCGGATGATTTTGTAGGCGCCGAAGGCAGCGTAAACGACGGCAAGTGCGACGAACGCGCGGTCGAGCCGAAGCACGAACGACGCGACGAGCGAGTGCGGATGCAGCGTACTCCACAGCAAGAGCAGTGCCGCTGGAACGAGCACCGCGACCATCGCGAGATAATGCCCCCACGCGAGTGCCGCAATCGTTCCCAGCAGCGGGCGCCCCGAGCGCTGTTGCAAACAGCGCCCGGAGGCCAGGAGCCAACCCATTGGCGGATTGACGCCTTGGTACAATCCCATAGCAACGATCATCGACCAGTTGAGCATCGGGTCCATCAGGACGAGAAACAGAAACTTTCCGTCGAGCAATCCCCGCCTTCCAAGCGCACCTGGTGCGCGCGGTAGCCATCATCCATCTCGATAAGAAATTTGGGATCGAGCGCAAAACCGCCACCGGCCGTCATCGTTGCTAGCGCGAGTTGTCCCGGCATCCCCGCGGGGTAGAATTGGTCGTCCCACGTGCTGTAAAGCGAATTCGTGAAGTAGATGCGTTCGCCGTCGCGACTGATCTCGATCATCTGCGGACCGCCCGCGAACGGCCGCCCGCCGGCATGCGGCCGGTGTTCGGCAATCCCGCCGATTCGCACGGAGCCCGAGAGTTGCGGCGCCATCGGGTCGCTCACATCGTATTGACGAAGTTCGCCCGTGCCCCAACAGGCGACGTAAAGATAGCGATCGTCGAGTGAGAGATCGATATCCGTGATGAGCGGCGGCACCGCCCCAAAACCTTTGAGCAATTCGGGTAAATGCGCGGGGTCCGCTGGCTCGGGCGGTATGACCGCCGTTTTGCGCGCCTTGAACGTGCCGTTTTCGCGATACCACGTCCAGATTGAGCCTTCGAGATTGGTCGAGTCGATGACGACGCCGAGAAAACCATATTCTTTGGCCGGGTCGTGTGCCGGGCGTATCTCGAGTGCCATTTGATGATTGGCGCCAAGATCGATCGTCTGGATGTTCCGCCGCTCACGCAGATTCCAGAAGTGAATGCTGTGGCCGTATCGGTTCGCGAGAAGATCGGCGGGCACGATTCCGCTTTCGAACTGCGGTGGGGTTCCCCACTCACTCGATACCATGTAGTTCTGCGGAATATTCCACCAATAATCGTAGCCGAGGCGTTGCGATCCGCGATCGGCTTCCCATGCGCCGCGGATCTCGAAGGTCTCACAATCGAGAACGAAAATACCGGCCGGACTCTCATCGCCTCGCTCGCCTCTGCCGCCGAGCGTGCTGATGTAAATTCCCTCGGGCCCGCAATGCACGGTGTGCGGTCGCGAGTAGCCCGTCTTGCGCAAAATTTCATCCGCCTCGATCGTCTTCACGATACGAGCTTGGCGCGGATCGGGCTTCGTGTCGATGATGTAGATGCGCGACGAGCGTATACCCGGCACGATCAGATACCGACGTTCGGTAAATGGGTGGCCGCTCGTGGGGCAGAGCATCGAGCTACACGAGTTCCAGCCATAGTGATGCAACTCGTCACCGATGTTCGGAAGCTCGACTTTGTGAACCACTTGAGAATACGTCTTTGATGCGGGGTCGAGGTCGATCACGCCGAGCGCATCGGCCGCCGTCCCCCCCGGTCTCAGTAACGCGACGTATCCGTAGCGTTCACGAGGGGACTCCATCGCGATTTTCGGCGAGGGATACAATGTCGGGTCGGGGCGCGTTCGGACGGCCATCACTAACTCCTCATTACGATCGTTGAAACGCGTTCGGCGAGCTGTAGAACGGCACCGCTTCGCAACGGCCGTTAGACGCGACTCGCCTGGCTTTCGAGTTCTTTTGCAAGCACGAGCGATTTCGAGCGTGCGAGATCGCAGATTTCCCGAAATCGCTCCGACGATGCCTCCGGGATCGGCCAAGCTCCACCGAACGTCTCGAGGATTTCGTGCGGCTCAGCTCCCGAAGCTGCTCCGATCGGCACCCAGTACCGACTTAAACACGCACGCCTCGAGCTATCCAACTTCATTCTGCGCATCGAGTGCGTAGCCGGCAACTTTTCGTTCTACATCTATGGTTTCGGCGACGCGACGACGGTGCTGCAATCGTGGCCCGAGGGAGCGCTTCGACGCCGTTCGGTTTTTCGATCTCGGCCCGTAACGGGTGGCCGTCAATTCTTGCAACGACCGCGACGTCTGCTTGTCGGCGCCCGCTCCGATTCGATCGCCTAGCGGACGCGCCAAACGGTAACGGCAGCGGATGAGACGGAAACCACTCGCACGATCGCATTGAGCAGCGCGAGGGCAATCATATCAAGACACGAATCGCAGAAAACGTCCTCGTAGTTAAGCAAATTGATGTTACGCGGGCGGAGGTGCTATGCTCGGACGCTCCATCGCATGGTTTTCTTTCATTCTTGCAGCGCTGCTTTTCTCGCCTAGCGCGCGGGCCGCGAATGACACGTTCGACATCATTAGCATCGATAATCCCTCGCCCAACGTTGAGATCGTCCATATCAGACAGCCGGACGTGAAGCGATCGCTGACGAGCTACCCTCAGATCGCGTTCGCGCCGGGCGACTCGGTTATCGTCAACGCGAGCGGATGCGTGCAAACCGGTGGCGTTGGCGACACCTGGAAACGCTACGTGAATCCATCGGGCGAAGATTCCGATCGATACTACTTCGGAGAGATCTGGATTCCCGGAGCAACCGGCGTGATGATACCGATCGCCGGCATCGTTGGAAAGCCCCTGCACGTAACAAGCGGAACGGGGAGCGCAGGTCTCTTTTTGCGCCTTGGCTATTCCGACGACAACTACGACGATAACGGCTACCAAGACCACGACAATGGCACCGAAAATCAATGTGCCGGGGCCGACGGCGGCGCGGCTGAAGTGACGCTCACGATCACGCACAATGCCGCAACGCCCGCTCCGACCGGAGACGTTGCGCCATTCGACCTTTTCTGGGAACGAGTCGACGGGAACGCGATCCCACTGGACGCGCGTTGGGGCGAACAAATCAATCACGATCGGAATCCGCGATTTCATCCGACCGGTTTGGCCGGCGACGACACCTGCGCAACGCCGTGGTTGCTGCCATGCACGACGCAGACTCCCTCCGTCGACCTATCGTCGTTTCCAAATTCAACTTTCTCCTGCGATCATTTAGGTGGTCCACTATCCGGACACGCGAACTGGGGGCCGGGGACGTACACGGGATCGTTGACCTGGGATTCCAAATCCGATGCGGGTCTCGATGACGACTACTCGATCGATCTCGCAACGACCAATAACGCGGGGGCGACCGAAGGCCGTCCGGCGGGGTATCATATCGAGTTCGATTCGGACGAAACCATCGACAACTTCACGTCAAAATGGTGGACCGACCTCAAGCATGCCGTCGATAACGAAGGAACTTTCCCCACACCGTCTGGCATTTTAGACGGCCAGTTCGCAGTCGTAACGGGTCTCGTCGATTTAGATTGCGCCCACCCGTGCAGCGGAGAGCTGCATCCCGCGTACGGGCTCTCCGTTCGAGCAATCGGCGATTCCAACTACGAACTATGGGCGATGTTCGTGCGCAACTGGGGAAACGAAGGCGGATGCTCGTCGCAAGATCACGAGCTCATGCTCGCCAACAATCAGTACACCGTTATGCTGCCGTGGCCGCAAGGCGCAACGTCCGTGGTTTTTGGAGACCAGACGGCATTCGCCAGCAATAGCAGCGCCGTATCGATCTCAGTCGCAAGCATCGTACCGGGCGTCGGGGTCGAACTGACGTTCAACATGCCAACTCCGGATAAACACGCGTTGATCGATGGTGTGCTGGAACTGAAGTATACCGGCGTAGCGCGGGGGCCCGTACGGACGCTGGGAACGCTCAAACATTCGCCCGGTTTTCCGCACGTTCTGACGCCGGCGGTATTCGCGCGCGTCGTCAAATCGGAAGACGACAGACTGCCACCGATGAACGCCGCGCAACTCAAGATTTTTCACGCCAACATGCCAGTTGTGGTGCGCCGCCCGGACACACGCCTGTTGCAGATTCCCACGCCACATGTCGTGAAGGGGGAAGATTGGAGAATCGGTCGCAGGACGCGCCCGAGGCTGGTTCCGCTGATTCGATTTCTGATTCAGTAAAACTGCAACGCGATCTCGCTCGGATGCGAGCCGTCTCTGCGGCGTTTGGCGGGGCGGTGCCCGGATTCGGACCTCTGCCGACCGGAGACGGGATTTCCGGACGCGCGTCGGGTTCGGCCCCGCCAACTCCAAGGTCGCACATTTAGCCTCTGCGCGTTTGCGCGAAGGCCTACGTTGCGGTTGTCGCTTCGCTTCGGATTTTCATCGTTTCAAGCGAACGGAGATAGTCGCCGACCAGGCTTTTGGCAATTGCGCGGTCGAGCTGTGGCCATAAGGGTCGTGCGGATTATCGTGAAGATTTGCACGCACCCGAATCGTCGGCAATCTGTAGCATTCGCCGCCCTCGATCCCCGCACGTACTCGCCAATATGCCCTTCAATTTACGGTCGACGCTCTCGCACGTTGCGGAAAACAAGTAGCCGATTTTCCTGAAAAACACGACACCTTAAAACGATCGCAGTCGGCTCGACTGACGGACGACGCACGAGCACTTGCGAAGAATGACGCGTAAATCTTCCCTTCATTGCTGCGCTTGCGTGTTTGTGCCATCAGCGGGTTTGTCCATACTCCGGACGGTACGCCGATCGAGCACGCTCGCGTCGTGCTTGTCGGCACGGCCCCGGCATCGATCGAGACCGGACGCCTCGGCCGGTTCGATATCGAGGTCGATCGGGGAACGTATCGAGTTTCGGTCGTAGCGCCCGGTTTGCCGCCACAACCATCGAGCGCGTCGCCGTTCATGGCAGCTCGCGACTCGACGTCGAACTCCATCCATCCGCTCGACGCAATGCAATTGCGCACGATTAGCCGAATCACCGTCGACGGACGTCTGGCACTGCCGAGCGGAACCATTCCGACGGTTCTCTTCAGTCGCAAGTCGCTCGAAGAAGCGGGATTCAACCATATCACCGATGCGCTCGAACAGCTGCCGTCGGCAACCATCGCGAGACCGAACCGCGGTGCGCCGAATGCCGTAGCCGTCGTCGCCTTGCGTGCCCCGGATCCCTCGGAGACGCTCGTCGCATTGGACGGCCAAATTCTCAACAATACGAATACGAAAGATCTCGATCTCCCGCAATTCCCGATCTCGCCCTTTCGAGCGATCGAGGTGACCGAGCGTCTCGGTCCCGAGAGCGCGAGCGCGGCGAATACCATCGGTGGCGAAGTAAATCTGCAATCGCTCGCACCGACCCGCGACCATCGCTGCGAACGCCACCGGCAGCGCCGGACATATCGGGTACGCGTTCGCGTTGGGCAACGCGACGACGCAAAGTTTCGCGCGCGATGACGCTGCCAACTTCGACAACGCAGACGGCACGACGATGCGAAGGCAACTCGATTCGGGCGTCACGACACGAACGGCACTGGCGAATCTCCAACGGACGTTCGCGCAAGGTCGTGATCTGCGCGTACGCTACTTCACGATTGCCGATCGGCGCGATGGAAGCGCCGCGCTAAGTGGCGCAAGCCGCGTCGTTGCGAACAGCGTAAGCGATAGGACGACGAACCCGCCCGCGACGGTAAACATCAACCAATCGCGAACAATGCCAAGCTCCACCATTGACGCGATCCACAGAACGACTGCGACACGAAACGCGGCGGATTGCGGATCTTGAAACTGGCCCGGTTCCGTGGAGAGTTGTCGATTAGACATCAAGCCGCCTGAGTGCTGCGCTCGTACTCGATCGGAGAGATCGAGCCGATCGACGTGTGTCGGCGGCGCGGGTTGTAGAAGCCGTCGATGAAATCGAAGACAGCAAGACTCGCTTCGCGCGGAGTGTTGAAGTGATGCTTGACGAGCAGCGCGCACTCGAGAATTGCGTTGAAGCTCTGAAACATCGCATTGTGTCGTAGCAGTCGCCAACTGACTCTATCGACGGACGAACGCCGGCTTCCTTACAGCGAACGCCAAATGCGATCGACGTGTACTGCGTGCCTTGATCGCAATGATGGATCACGTTGGTCGGATTGCGCCAATAGATAGCCATATTCAACGCATCAAGAACCAACTCGGTAGGCAAATGCGTTGCCATCGCCCAACCGACGACGCGCCGACTATAGATATCGAACACGATCGCTACAAAAAGGAAGCCGCTCCATGTTGGAAAGTTCGTGATATCGGCAACCCAAAGTTGCTCGGGCTTCGTTGCAGTAAACTGACGATCGACCAAGTCCGGCGCTACTCGTGCATCGTGATCGCAGATGGTTTTTTTAATACCCTTGCGCCGCGAAGCCCCGTGGATACTGCGTTCTTTCATCAGACGAGCAACGCGTTTATCGCTGACGTGAATGCCTTCGTCGATGAGATCGGCTGGAATGCGCGGGCGTCCGTACGTCTCGCGCGATTCGCGTCAATTCGCTTCAATCCGATCACCCAATAGTAGATCGGAAATCTTATGCGCCGACGGCGGACGAGTTACCCACGCATAGTATCCGCTCGCAGAAATTTGAAGCGTACGGCACAGCGTAGAAATACGAATCTTAGCCCTGATTGCTCTTCACGAATCCGAAGATCTCTTCGGTACCGCGTCGGTTTCCCGAGCGAACCAGACCTCGGCTTTTGAGAGGACTTCAGGCTCGATCGTCAGCTGCTTCACTCACTTGCGCAATTTGAAGAGTTCGGTACGTTCTTCGCTCGTTGGCCCGTCGCGCCGATCGCCACTATCGAGTTCATGCTCACTGATCCAGTTCCGCACCGTTTGCCGCGCACGACTGACTTCGTGCGCCAGGTCGTCCGGCTGCCGCCCAGCTCGCGCGAGCTCGTCGATCTTCTTGTCGGAATTCCGGCGGGTAGGCTTTAGGATGTTTTCTGGCCATTATCGGACCCTTCTCCGCTAAGCGGAAAGTGTCCACGGAACCGGGCCAGCTCCAGATTGTTTTTGGCACGATGAGAGTCGGCGCGGACGTCTTGGCATACTGACTCCAGAATAGATCGTTACGTCCCGCCTCTTGGTAACCTTCGATAGCTGTAAGAACGTTTGGTCGAACGAGATCTAACGTCTGCGGCGATGCTGTTGCTATCGCTATATGCGCGAGTTGAGTGGAACACGATGATAGTAACCCAGCACCTGTAAGGGCCATTCCCGAGCCAATAAAAGTTGAGCGATTCATGTAATCATTCTCCCTTGAACTACTTGCGAAGTTGGAGTACGAAAGAAAGTAATAGTAGTAAGGAACCGCTAAAACCGAAAGGAGCTAGAATACGTTGGTCTGAGAAATGGAGAACGAGTGCAAGAAAGTTCATTACATAGATGCATACCACACCCAGGACGAGACTTCCGATGCGTAGTCGTTTCATGTCGTTCCCCATGTGTCAGGATGATCTGGTACCAGCAGCCGTTGAAATCTTCGCTTAATCCGGGGCTGCCAGGAGCATACCATGAGTGGAACATCGCGCAATGGTTCGCGATCGGCAAACGGCGAGAACGCACCAAATACCGAGGTCGTCGGAAAGGCCAAGCGCCGTCGCTTTTCTAGTGCAAACAAATTGCGTATTGAGCCTGTCCCGGTTTCCCGGACACATTCAGACTGCCGGCGAATGTCCGGCCACGAGGTGTCATGGGAAAACAAGATCGACGGACGTTCAGCGAGGAGTTCAAGCGCAACGCCGAGGAATAGTTTTGCGAATCGACGGCGCAAGGATACGGCGGATGGGGGTCGTTGAACGCGCCGCCTGCTTTCCGTACGGATGCTGGAACGCCGCCGAAACTGAGATCAATCCCGTCATACGTCTCGTACGCACCCCAGCCAAGCGCATTCGGATATGTTTCGCTAATGAATGAATCAGGATATTGTTGCGGGCCGCCGAGATACGTTTGCGGATCGGGTGGGACAGCTCGAGTAACTTCTCGCGCGTGAATGCGTGTCCGGCTCCGCGTGCGAGCGCAAGCAGCAACGCATACTCGCGTGGCTTGAGCGTAACGGGCACGCCGTCATCGGTGACGTCGTACGCTTTCGTGTCAATCACGAGCGACCCAATCTCGACGACGTCGGCTAGCGGTTCGTGAATGACGCGAACCGGCGGGTTCGTACTCGCGCCCAGTGGGTGACGATTTCACCCGCGATCGCCTTGGGATAGGAGATAGAGCCCCCTGAAATGCGGCCCCCCAACCGGCGACCCGGGCTGGGCGAAGCTCGCTAAGCCTCCCGCTACCCGATTCAATTTCCGACGATCCCGATCTCGCGTTCGGAAACAGGGACCCCTGAAGTGCGCCCCCTCCCGGATCCGGCCGGCGTCATTCCAAACCCGCCTCCCCGGCGGCCACCGATCAGCATCTAGGTTTCGCACCCGCTTGCCGATCCGCTCGCCACGGGATAGGGTTGCCTGACATTCGATCTCTGAATCCGCAGCTAGCCGAAGCTCCCCAAGCCTTCCGCTGTCCGACTCCTCGCGATCTCTTAAACTGAGAGAT
>ENA-OFDM01000502-OFDM01000502.1-metagenomes-genome-assembly--contig:-NODE-502-length-16433-cov-3.116559_pt1 | contig 16433 bp, 16 predicted proteins | sample MGYA00153385_OFDM01 | MGnify analysis MGYA00153385
CCAATATATCCTACAATTTGCCCGGCTTCAATATTTAAATTAATACCCTTTAAAACGTAATTGGTATCGTAGGCTTTTTTTAAATTTTCAATTTGAATGATGGACATGTTGAAGATTGATGGTTGATAGTTGACTGTTGATGGTATAAGCTCATAAAATTAAAATAAAAATGTGCAAACAATTTACCGTTTGCACATTTTTACTAGTATTAAGATTTGAGATATGAGATACAAGATTGAGATTTATAAATCTACAATGATAAAAAAAAATTTAAAGAGATAATAGTAATCGATAATTCTTTTTACTCAAACCTACAATTCAAATTTTAAGTCTTTCATTTTTTGTCTAACATCTGGTATCTATTTTAATATACTTCTTCCAATTACAATTCTTTGCACTTCACTGGTGCCCTCGTAAATCTGAGTAATTTTCGCATCTCTCATCATTCTTTCTACATGGTATTCTTTTACAAAACCATATCCACCATGTATTTGCACAGCTTCTGTGGCAGTCCACATTGCGGTTTCGCTGCTAAATACTTTTGCCATGCTGCTGCTGAGTGTGTAATCTAAATGCTCATCTTTTTCCCAAGCCGCTTTCATACAAAGTAATCTTGCAGCTTCAATTTTTGTTGCCATATCAGCCAATTTAAACTGAATGATCTGGTGGTTCATTATTTCTGTCTTAAACGCTTTTCTAACCTTGCTGTAGTTTAACGAAAGTTCAAAAGCCCCGCTTGCAATTCCAAGAGCCTGCGCAGCAATTCCAATCCGGCCACCTGCCAAAGTCTTCATGGCGAACTTAAACCCGAAGCCATCATCACCAATGCGGTTTTCTTTCGGCACTTTTACATCATTAAATAAAATAGTGTGTGTATCACTTCCACGAATGCCAAGCTTGTTTTCTTTAGCACCAACTATTACACCGGCCCATTTTTTCTCAACTATAAAAGCATTAATTCCACGGCTACCTTTACTCACATCAGTCTGCGCAATTACCAGGTAAACACTTGCGCTGTTTCCGTTAGTAATCCAGTTTTTTGTACCGTTTAATAAATAGTGATCATCTTTTTCTTCAGCAGTAGTTTGTTGCGAAGTGGCGTCGCTACCGGCTTCCGGCTCACTTAATAAAAATGCACCAATGTACAGTTCACCGTCTTTTTTACCCTGCGCCAAAGGTTTTAAATATTTTTGCTTTTGTTCTTCATTGGCATATTCCTGCAAACCATAACAAACCAAACTGTTGTTCACACTCATACAAACACTCACACTCGCATCCACTTTGCTAATTTCTTCCATCGCAATCACATAGCTCATTGTATCTAGACCACCACCGCCATATTCAGGTTTTACCATCATCCCCATAAAACCAAGATCAGCCAGTTTTTCTATTTGTTCTTTAGGAAAAGTCTGATGTTCATCTCTATCAATAACGCCGGGCAAACATTCATTTATAGCAAAATCTTTTGCAGCCTGTTTAATCATAAGCTGCTCCTCTGAAAGTTGGAAATTCATATTTAAATTTTAGTGCTGCAAATTTAGGGGTTTGGCTCATAGTAAATCATAAATTGAAAATTTGAAATCACAAGTTTTAGAGCTATAAATATTTACCTAAAATAAGCTTTGTTGCAGCTATGCGTTGCAAGTCCTCGTTGCGCTTCGCTCCATTGTGGGCTTTTCACTGCTATACGCCAGTTCTTGGGCTTTTGTTTTTTAATTTTACTATTTCACACGGCCTGCAACCTTTTTATTAAATTCCTGATATAATAAAAATTAAGGTTGGTAAAAGTGTAAATCTATATCATTCCTGCTCCCTTATCTTTGTCGCTAATGCAAGCAAGCTCCCAAAATTTACGGATACAAAAACGAATTGCTGTTCTTTCAGTAATACTTTTTATAATAAAAATGCTGGCATATTTACTCACACATTCTGTAGCCATTTTAACAGATACGCTGGAAAGTATTGTAAACATTGTTGCAGGTGCACTGGGCATTTACAGCCTCATTGTTTCTGCCCGACCCAAAGACAAAGACCATCCTTACGGTCACGGAAAAGTTGAATTTATTTCTTCAGCTGTAGAAGGTACTTTAATTTTTGTAGCAGGTATTCTAATTATTTATGGGGCTTCTAAAAACCTTTCTTCGCCAAGGCAGGTTCACAAACTTGACTGGGGAATAATATTGATCGTTATAACAGCAGTAATAAATTATGGTGCTGGTATTGTGTGCGAACGTGTAGGTAAAAAAAACAATTCGTTACCATTGATTGCAAGTGGTAAACATTTAAAGAGCGATACTTACACAACGGCCGGAATAATTGCAGGATTAATATTACTTTATTTTACAAATATTTATTGGATAGACAGTGCTGTCGCAATTTTTTTCGCATTAATTATTTCATACACGGGGTATAAAATTATCCGTAGTTCCGTTGCAGGAATTATGGATGAAGCAGATGAAAGTTTGCTGACAGAAATGATTGCGACACTCAATAAAAACAGAGGTGCGAATTGGATTGATATGCATAATTTGCGCATCATTAAATATGGCGCATTGCTGCACTTGGATGCTCATTTAACTGTGCCATGGTATTTTAATGTATATGAAGCTCACCAGGAAATTGATGAACTTTCTGGCTTACTTAGAAGAGAGTATGGATATTCGTTGGAAATTTTTGTACACTCTGATGCGTGCATGACTTTTAGTTGCGGTATTTGTATAAAAACTGATTGTAAAGTGAGGCAGGAAACCTTTGTAAAAAAAATACAATGGAGTAAAAATAATATTTCTGCAAACGTAAAGCACAGTGAAAAAACAGCCTGATTTATTAAATGAAGATTATTGGAGTAGCAGGTATCAAAACAACGATACTGTATGGGATATGGGCAAAGTTTCTCCGCCGTTAAAAGAATATTTTGAACAACTTATTCACAAGTCCATCTCTATTCTTATTCCTGGTTGCGGCAATGCTTACGAAGCGGAATACCTTCTTCAAAAGGGATTTAAAAATATCACATTAGTAGATATTTCTCCTGTCCTTGTAAACAAATTAAAAAAACAATTCTCAGTCTTTCTTCACAAAGAAATCAATATTATTTGCGGCGACTTTTTTGCCTTAAATCAAACTTTTGATTTAATTGTAGAACAGACTTTTTTTTGTGCAATTGATCCATCATTAAGAACAGAATATGCTAATAAAATGCACAGCCTTTTAAATATAAATGGAAAATTAGCAGGAGTTTTTTTTAACCGCACATTCGATGACGGTCCGCCATTTAGCGGCAGCTACGCAGAATATAATCTTTTGTTTGAAGATAAATTTGAAATAAGATTAATGGATGAATGCTACAATTCTATCAATCCAAGAAAAGGCTCAGAACTTTTTTTAATTATGCAAAAGTTATAAATGATCAATGATATCTTTTACAGAAGCACGTTTCGTGTAATTCACATCAAAAAAAGCATATTTTATTTTTCCGTCTTTCCCTATAATATATGTTGCAGGCACCGGTAAATTGGATGAATTGCTGCCATTGGCTTTGTCAAAATTGATTCCGTAAGTTTTATATTTTGCAATTGTATTTTCATCTACCGCAAAATTAACTTTGTAACTTTTCATTATGGTCAGGTCCTTATCATCTATAATTGAAAAACCGGCTTTTGTTTTTTCAATTGTTTTTTGTACGTTTTCATCAGTTTCAGGGGTAATAGCCAATACTGTTGCGCCTTTTGCAGTAATTAATTGAAGTGAGTCATTTACCTTTTTTAATTGCTGGTTGCAGTAAGGACACCATTGACCTCTGTAAAAAAGCACAACAACACTACCTTTTTTTAACAGCATTTTTAAGTCTATAATATTACCCTTATGGTTTTTAGCAGAAAATAACGGTGCTTTTTCTCCCACTTTCAAACCTTGAGGATAAAGTGATTTCACCTGTGCGTTTGTTACAATGTTTAAACAAAATAATGTAATTACTAAACCTACTTTTTTAAGAATCATACGATCTATTTAATTAATATGTAAAACTAACTGTTTTCATTCAGCACAATTATAGTACCGGTAAACAATTCTCAAGTTCTTACGGTTAACAGATAATGCAACTTTAAAACGTTTTCTTATTTTTGTAATTATGAAACTTGATTACAGTGAGGCTGAACTTGTGCTTTTTAAAAAACTTGCGGTTGCTTCTAAAAAATTAGGATTAGAGAGTTATATCATTGGCGGGTATGTAAGAGATAAAATTATTGGTAGAAATACAAAAGATATTGATGTTGTTTGTGTGGGAGATGGCATTGCATTGGCAGAAGAAACGGCCAAACAATTCAGCAAATCTGTGCAGGTAAATATTTTTAAAACTTATGGTACGGCTCAAATAAAATTTGATGAAACTGAAATTGAATTTGTAGGTGCAAGAAAAGAAAGCTATCATACCGATAGCCGCAATCCTTCTGTAATGTCCGGCACTTTAAACGATGACCAACTTCGCAGAGATTTTACCATTAATGCGCTTAGCATAAGTTTGAATGAAAATGATTTCGGTATAGTAAACGATCCATTTGATGGAGTTGGTGATATTGAAAAAAAATTAATTAAAACTCCTCTTGCTCCTGAAAAAACTTTTATTGACGATCCGCTTAGAATGATGCGGGCTATACGTTTTGCTGCACAGTTGCAATTTAATATTGAAGAAAAAACGTTACAGGCAATTACGGTTAATGCAAATCGAATTAAAATAATTACTAAAGAAAGAATTACGGAGGAATTAAATAAAATACTGCTTAGCAAAAAGCCATCTGTTGGGTTTGAGCTTTTGTATAAAACAGGTTTACTGGAAATAATTTTTCCTCAAATGGTTGCACTTGCCGGCGCTGAATTTGTAGACGGCTTTGGCCATAAAGATAATTTTTATCACACCCTGAAAGTGGTGGATAATATTGCAAAAACTACGGATGATTTGTGGTTAAGATGGGCTGCAGTTCTTCACGATATTGCAAAGCCGGCAACAAAAAAAATGGAAGAAGGTCATGGATGGACGTTTCATGGGCATGAAGCTGTTGGTGGCAGAATGGTGCCTAAAATATTTATACAACTTAAACTGCCACAAAATGAAAAAATGAAATTTGTGCGCAAAATGGTGGAGATGCACCTTCGACCTATTAGCCTCACAAAAGAAGATATTACTGATTCTGCAATCCGTCGACTGCTTTTTGATGCCGGTGAAGATATTGACAGCCTTATGAAACTTTGCGATGCAGACATTACTTCAAAAAACAAACAAAAAGTAAAACGATTTTTAGAAAATTTTGAGTTGGTTCGTAAACGTTGCATTGAGGTTGAAGAAAGAGATAATCTAAGAAACTGGCAACCACCCATAACCGGAGAAATAATTATGGAAACCTTTTCCTTGCAGCCTTCAAAAGAAGTTGGGATTATAAAAGATGCCATCAGAAATGCAATTTTAGATGGTGAAATAACAGGTGATTTTGAATCTGCACATGCATTTATGCTTTTAAAAGGGAAAGAGATATTAAATTGATTTAAATGCCGGGTTTAATTATACTAAATTTGAAATTCATTATTTAATTGCAGTTATAATATAAAATAAATAATTTCATTGCATGGCAGTTTTAAAATTTAGGATTTATTTACAGGAAGACGAAAGTGTTTACAGAGATATTGCAATTAAGCATACAGCAAATTTTAAGGAACTGCATCAGGCAATATTAATTGCTTACGAGTTTGATAATAAACACCCGGCTACATTTTACAGAAGCAACGATATATGGCAACGTGGTCGGGAAATATCTGTAGAGAAATATGAAAAGGAATACAAGGCCGAGCCTCTGATAATGGAAAATACCGTGCTTGCCACAGAAATTAAAGATCCCAATCAGAAATTTATTTATGAATACGATTTTACAAAGCACTGGCTTTTTACTGTTGAATTAATTAATGTTGACAAAGAAGAAAATAAAAAACTTATTTACCCGGTTTGTGTAAGAATAGAAGGAATAGCACCATCACAATATGGTACAAAAGGTCTTATAGATAAGCGTTTGGCAGAAATGGAAGAAAAATATGACCTTAAACCTGAGGCTATGCAGGAAGGATTTAGTGAAGAAGGAGAAGAAGGGGCGAGTTTCGATGAAAACATGGGAGAACCTGAAAACGAAGGGACAGAAACGCAGGAAGATTTTTAAAAATGTAATAATAAATTTTATTAATCTTACTGTATTATTTTAAAATGGTGAGGTTTTTTTATTTAAAAGATGCTTATCAAATTGAAAAACGAATGACAAAAATTTGCCTTGTTATTGTTGGTCCTACAGCGAGTGGCAAAACAGCTGCAGCAATTGACGTAGCACAATATTTTAATACAGAAATTATTTCTGCAGACAGTAGACAGTGTTTTACAGAACTGAATATTGCTGTAGCAAAACCCACAGCAGCGCAACTTTCCCTGGTTCAACATCATTTTATAAATTCGCACAGCATTACAGATAACGTTTCTGCTGCAGATTTTGAAAGCTTTGCCCTTGAGGCTGCAGATAACATATTTGAGAAAAATAACATTGCTGTTATGTGCGGTGGTACAGGGTTATACATAAAAGCTTTTACGGAAGGATTGGATGCTATTCCTGAAACAGACCATAAAATAAAAGAAGCAATATCATATGGTTACAAACGAGAAGGTTTGGTATGGCTGCAGAATAAAATAAAAGAAACCGATCCACTGTTTTGGGAGAAGGGTGAAAATCAAAATCCGCACAGGTTAACAAGAGCATTGGAAGTTTTTATGACCACAGGAATTTCCATCATTGCGCAGCAAAAAAAAATAAAGAAAGTGCGCTCTTTTAATATTATAAAAGTAGGAATAGAAATTACCAGAGAAGTTTTGTACGACAGAATAAACAACAGGGTAGATGTAATGCGGGAGCAGGGTTTAGAAAATGAAGCAAAATTACTTTATCCGAATAAAGAGTTGAATGCATTGCAAACAGTGGGTTACAGAGAATTATTCGATTTTTTTGAAGGAAAAACTACCAGTGAAAAAGCATTTGAATCGATAAAACAAAACAGCCGTCACTACGCCAAAAGGCAACTTACCTGGTTTAAAAAAGATGAGGAAATTATCTGGTTGCAAATGGCTGCAATACTTCCATACTTACAAAATAAACTTAAATAAATTTTTGCTGGCTGTAGCTAAAATTTTACACCCACTGTTGCAACAATATTGCTGCTTTGTTGATTAATTCCTGCATAAACATTTTGTAAATTCTGCAAACGGTAAGGAGTATTAAAATCTTTATTTATCAAATACATGTAAGTTAGATCTACAAAAAAACCTTTGTTGCGGTAACCGAGGCCGGTACTTATCGTCATTTTATTGGCCTTTGATGGTGCATCTTTATAAGGGTTACCATATAAACCAAACCCAAGCCTTCCCATTATTGTATTAAATTTAATTTCACCACCTAGCTTAACATTTATGTTGCCTTTGTAAATGTCTTTTACAACGTTATTTAATCCCTTGTAATAAGTTTGCTGGTCCACAGTTGGTTGTTCAGCATTACTGTTAAAACGGGAACCCTTGTGGTTTACGTATTCAATATCTGCAGATAAAAATCCACGTTGTTTGGTTACATCTTCCACTTCTCTAAAAACGTAAGAACCACTGGCAATAATTCTTAGTGGAGATGATTGAATATATCTTGCAACCCCACGCTTTCCTTCTGTAAACAGATCTGACGATACGTTGTAAGTTTTAATAGGGTTTTCCAGTTGGGTTTGTAAAGAACTCTGTCTGGAATCTGTCAACGACATATATGATGGGGTGTGCACTGCAAGCCCAAGCCGGATGTATTCTTTAGGTCTGTATATTAATCCTAACTTGACATTTAAGCCTGCTCCTTTTGTAGTAAAATTATCAGTGTAAGAAAAAGATTTAAAACGATTGCTGCTGTTTCCAGAAGTATCATTTTCTGAAAATAGAATATTGCTTTCAAAATTTATAATTGGTATACCTAGAGATACTCCCCACAATAATTTCTTCCCGTCGTTTCCTGCATAAGCAAAGCCAAGTTCATAGAAACCACCTTTAGTTGTCTTTATCATTTCTTGTTGCAAGGCCTGCTTCGCATCTAAAATATATTCAGGTGCTGCTTTTATAATTAAGTTATTTCCATTGCGCACAGTATCTATTAAGTATGTATACAAAGCAGGTGCAGCTGTATATGGCGAAATGCTGTTTGTATTTAAAACATTTGAAATACTGGTGTTTAATCTCGAAAATTCTTCTGCAAACTGTTCACTGAAAGAACTGTAATTATTTAATCCTTTAAAATGTATTACGTTATTAAAATTGGCAGTTTGGGTTACGGCAAATGAAAAAGCATTGGTTTTTTTACTTACAAATCTGTTTGGCAATGCAATTACCATCCCAGCCGGAGCAAAAATAAACTGCTGCTTTGTTTCGTTTAAAGTATTTCCTCTGTAGGTTGACTTTACTTTATTAAATACAAACCCTCCGCTGACAGTGGCTTCATTTGTTTTGTAAAAACCTATACCCGCAGGGTTAATAAAATTAGAAGTAATATCGCCACCTAAAGAACCAATAGCACCGCCAATGGCCAACGTACGGGCAGTTCCGTTTTGGGGATACCAGCTGTAGCGGACAGCATCTTCCGGGATTTGTGCGTAAGTATTAGTCACAAAAAAAACCGCTGCAAGGGTTAAAATCTTTTGCATAAAAAAATATTCACTTTTAAAAAAGCAATGTTTAAGAGACAGTTGCACAATTATTGCCCTCTTGGTGGTCTTGGTACGCTGGTTCCTGTAGAAGCAGGTGCGCTGCTACCATTGCCACTGTTGTTGTTTGAATTTGTTGAAGGGGTATACGAACGATTTTCATTATATGTTTTTGTATCGTAGGTATTGTTCCTATTAGTTTGATTGTTGCTGTTGTTGTAGCCTCTTACTGTTATAGTTCTTGTGGTACCGGAAGTCTTTGAAGGGGTATAACCGGAAATAGTGTTGTTGTAGGATGCTAGATTAGTTTTGCGGATTGTAGTGTTCTTAGGATTTACGAATACAGCACTTTGTCCGTATACGGGATAAGAATAATAATAGGGATTGTAATAATAGCCGTAGTTGTAGCCGTATGCGTAAGGATTGTAAGAATAGTTGTAATCATAACGGTCATTGAGCGTGCGCCAGCGGTAATCATATGCAGCCATACGTATTTGCCTTTCTTCATAAACGTTGTCCAGCTTTTCGTAACGGTCAGTATTTTCTACAACAACTTTTTGCTTTGAATAATATAGATCATCCGGCGTTTGGCCGCTTTTGTAAACTGCACTGCAGGATGCAAAAAAAACAATACTGCATAAAAGTAAAATGTTTTTCATCGTCTATAATTTTAATTAAAGTTAATTGATAACGGGGACTACTTAATAAACAAGACATCTTGCGCAGGTATTTTGGTGTTAAAAATGTGCTAATCCTACTGATTATATATTCGCTGTATTTTCTTTTATGCTCATTTCATTTTCATTAAAAAGTTTTTTTACTTTAGGATTTGCTACAAGAGCTCTACCTTTTATTGTAGCACCCATTTCAATTCCTGCGGAAATTAATACACAATTCTTTATTATATATTTACCTAAAAGCATTGGCACAAAAAACGTGTCTGTCCATGTTTCATTTCTAAGAATAAAAAGTGGCAGGCATGCACTGATCATTTGAAAATAAAAAAGGAACAATGTAAAAGGCATCCATTTGTGAAGAATAAATCCAACACCAATCATACATTCCAGGGAGCCTAAAATAGCCATAGCAATATTCGGAGGAATTTTACCAAACGTAAGCCAGGTCATGATTTTGGTAGTAATTTCCTCAGCTTCGCTTTCTCTAGGAAAGAATTTTATACATCCGAATCATAAGAAAATAATACCTAATGACCATCGTAAAATAATCAAACTATTTCGGGTATTCCAGTTTGCAAAATTTTGAAGTTGATGATTAAAAATATTCCTCATTTAAAAACCTGTTTGGATAAAAACGCCAATGAACAAGCCAGAAAAGAATGGGTTTTTAAATTGATGAATTAGTTGTGTGAGTATAGTTTTAAATTGGCTGAAACAAAAATCCCTGTAGCAAACTACAGGGATTTTTGTGGTGCCTACGAAAGGAACAATACTATTTAATGAAAGTGTTACTGGTAAAAGGTTCTGTAAGTTTTAATATTTTGGTGTGACATTCATGTAACATAAATTTGAGAATAGAACTAAAATGGCTAGAAAATAAAGGTGCTTTCTATTAGCAAATAATGCAGTAAAATTTTAATAGTGTTTTGTTTATTCATAATTACTTACATGCATAAAAAAGCCCTACAAAGTATGCAAGGACCTTTAAAAAGAATGCCGTTTCTATTGAATTTTAATTCATTTTACACTCCAAATAATAATTTGCTGTTCTTTTTTCATTATTCATTGCGGATTTTACCACAAACACACATACAAACAAGCTAAAACTTTTATTGGTAATCCCATTAAGGGTTTTATTTTCTTACGTGAGCTTACACATAGTGGCATATATTTTTTATCAATTTTGAGTTTTTCCTCAAAACTGTAAAGCTGTAGCCGTATAATACCCTTCGGCTCTTGCAGACGAGCGGGTTTTACTATTTAAAACCTTGATGTTATTCTTTCATTATTTTGGGTAATATAAAGAGAGGAAGTGGGTGCATTTTATTACACTTTAATTTCTTTAAAACCCCAAATAATAATTTGTTGTTCTGTTGCATTACATTTCACATCATTAGGACCGAAAAACAATGGCATCTCACGATTACTAAACATCGGATCCAAATATTTATCAGACATCCCTAAACGATTTTTAGCATAAAATATGCCTTTGCGCTCATCAGCTACAATATCAGTTGCAAGAGCTTTAAATAACCACTCAATCTTTTTTATATTGTCCTGCTTGGCCTGGTTAGTGTTATAATTTAGCCATCTATAGTAAGTTGATCTTGCAATTATAAGTTCGCCTATACCGGATATCCATATTCTTAACAAATAATCTATCGTAGGTATTTGCCTGTGGGGTATCTCTACAATTTTATCACTTGCTGTTGCATGTTTTATTTCGTTTTCTGCACAGATTTCTATGACATAAAAAACTTTTTATTGGGCTTTTTTAAGCAGCCTTGTTCACATATTCTATTCTGTTCTCTTTATTTCTGTGTCAATCTGTTGCATTTCGGTTTTGTGAATTTCGTTAATATATTGGTCTTTCAAGTGATCGTAAAACGAATGTCGACTTACAAGCGTTGCAATTAGGTTAGAAAATAATGCTGTTAGCATAATGTAAAAAATTACATTATGGCTATTTGTCATTTCTAAAACAAGAATTGAAGAAGTAAAAGGACTTCTCGTAATGCTTGTCAAAAAACCTGTCATTCCACATAGAATGATTAGATTAGTTTCTGCATTTGATAAATGAAACCAACCTGCAAAAACAGCACCTATACTGGCTCCTGCACTTAGTGAGGGTGCAAAAATACCTCCTGCTGCTCCTGTAGAAAATGAAATGATTGAGCCAATTACTCTTAAAAAAGGTGTGTACCATTCCAAGTGCTTTTGATTTGTAAATAAGGTAGAAATCATAATTTCTTTTCCCGAACCAAATGTTTTGCTGTCAATAAAAACTGCAAGCGCAGCAATGATAAGTCCACAAAATGCAACAAAAATTATTTTTTGATAATTCTTTTTTAAAACACTTTTCTTTTTTAAAATATATAAAATTATTTTGCCCATTCCACTACCCGAAATTCCCGTAATGATTGCTAAGGGCATAATGTAAATAATTACCCATACAGTAACCCCGTCCAATTGCGGGTAGCCCAAATACAAATAAGGACCTAAAAAATTTAATGCAGTTAGCCCTGAAATAATTACGCCTGTTAGCAGTGCAGATTTGAAAAAGCTAAAATGTGTTTTTGTTAGTTCCTCGATGGCAAAAACAATTCCTCCCAAAGGTGTGTTAAATGCGGCTGCAAGTCCTGCTGCTGCACCTGTGACAATCATATTTCGTTTAGATATTTTTGGGTACCAAGCTGGTAAAAGGTCGTTAATTTTTTTAAAAATGGAAGCTGAAATCTGAATTGTTGGTCCCTCTCTACCAATTACGCCTCCACCAAAAATCATTATTAAACTTGACAATATTTTTATAAAAATTACCCTTAGACTAAGTAATGAATTTACTTTGTAATTATGTTTGGGGTTTGATAATTCAATAGCTGCACTTACTTGGGGGATACCGCTACCTCTTGCAAAGGGCGAATATTTTGATACAATCCACCATGCTAAAACAAAACAAGTGGGGCTAATGATGAAAAATGTCCAATTTGCTTTTTCGTAGATTAGATGAGTGCCTAATTCCGCCCAAGAAAACAACTTTGAATATAAAACCGCAATTGCTCCTGAAATAAAAGCTCCTACCCAAAATGGCAAGGCATTAAGTAAATTTTTTTTCAGTTTCTCATTGTCAATTAAATCAAATTTTGATTTTAGCGTTTGTCTAATCTTATCTAATATACTCATTGTCAAATTTAAAGAATGTCTACACGGGTTGCTGCTAACGAGCGCCCGCTTGACGTTGTTGGGGTATTTCCTTCAGCCCTAACTTCAGCCCAGTACCGAAAAGATGCTGAAGATAAAAACAAAAGCTGAACTAAGAATTTCAAGCCCGAGTAAAAGTACAATACTGAGATACTTTTGTTGGCTCCAACTTCCTGCCCCAATAACGGCAAACGGTTTGTTACCTGCCGTGCTGCTTTTCTAACTGCAAGAAGCTTGCATATAATAAAAACCTTTCAGAGCTACTCTCGCCTGAATTAGATCTAATAGCATATGTAGAAATTACTCAAATGTCTCACCTCACAATGGGAAACGAATGATGCAGAAATTTGTTATTAGTTATCCAACTTAATTCAACCGATTTAAATCTACGGAGTGCTACTTAATCAATTACTTTTTAGTTGGGTTTGTGAAAACAACAATTCCAAACAATACAGCAAAAATTAAATACAAGATTGCGAGTATCCAATAATAATGTGAAATTGAATTATTCATTGCCCCTTTTATAAGTGCAATTGTTGCTATCATAAAGTGAGCGAAGTTTCCCATTGTTAGAGGTCGTGCGAAAATACCACCGATTAAAACCGTCTTTGCCATCCAATTCATTACTGCAAATCCAAAATAAAGAGCACCTAAAATTTGAAAGAGAATAGGAGTTGATTCGGTCAAATTTAAATAACGTGAAACTTCTTGTGGTATAAAAGTCAAAATAATTCCTATCGCTCCTAAAATAATTGCACTTGTTGTCATTAAGAATTTAGTATTCATTTTCCTTGTTTCTGTTTTATTTAAAATAAAATTTAGAGAAATAAATTGCCTGTCAAAAATAAAAATTGAGATAATAAAAACAACTATGTCTTGATGATTTTATAAATGTTCATTGTCATTTAGAATTATCACCAAAGCTAATTTTTGCCGGAGCTAAAACATTTTATAACATCCAGTCCGGAACAAATGCTAATTGAAAACTGCTGATGTTACTTTGTCCAGCCCTGCTTTTTCAAACAATTTTGTTGCCTGCCGTGATTATTAAGACAACAAAAACAGTGATGGAAATATAAACCAACTCCTTATTATAATTTCGAGCACAACATAAGTTCCTTTCTGTTCTTTATGTTTAGGTTGTTTAATAATGCAATTAATAATAAGTAAAGTCCTGACACCAGAGCAATAGTCCTAAAAGTATGTACAACCCACCAATGATTCTGCGGATCCTTCCAGTTGCCTGGAGGAGAATTAATATTCCATGTTTTGATTAGATTATTAATTGGGATATTCTTAAATATTGTAATTAGAATACCCGCAATAATACATAGACCTGCTGCCAATAACAGGTAAGAAAATTTTTATGTTGCCGTAAAAAAATGGATGATAGTATGCTAAATACGGCGGCTGATATTAATACTAATGGTAAATGGATTATAAATACTCTAATGGTATGCTGCATTTTTTCAACATAGAAATGTTCAGGCATTTCTTTAGGTTTAAAATCAATCATACAAAAAATGATGTTCCTGTACCCAGTGCTGCAAAAGAGAAAGCTAAAAAAAGAAGGGTTTGCTGAATCATCATTTTTTTATTGTTTATTATTCTTCTTGTATTCAGTTTTCTCCGACCGGCAGGTTGCGAATACTTTTCAATAGTTGGGTGTCGGCGCAACTTCACAAAACCCAATCGGTTTGTTATTTTACTCTGGTTTCAATAGTTGCTCAAAAAAGGCACCATCTTTATTTTTTTATCTATAAAATGGAGTTCCAGAACCCAATGTCTTTTGTTCCCATATTTATCTCGTTGGAGTATGTCATTATGATTGTCGGGATGTAAATCTAGACATAAATAATTAGGATCATCGGGTTGTTCATATGGAAACTCCCCTATAATGTGTTCTGCAATAGCGTTTCCAAATTCGTAGCCATAACGTCTTGCCAAGTCTACAGCGTAATTAAAAAAATCTCCCCCTGTAAGTTTATTTTGTTTGTAATATCAATTATTCCCTTCGTCCCAAGCTGCTTCTATATCATTCTTTATCTTCTGTTTTAAAGGGTCGTTACCTAAAACATATGTTCTGCCAAGGTCTGTTTCCCAGCCTTCAAAAATGGGATGAAAATCAAAAAATAGTATATCCCCATCTTGAATAAACAAATCTTGGGGATCTGCAAGATAGGGATGCAAAGTTTTGATACCTGTTCTTACAATTTTCTTACCCCAATGATTTTCTACCCCAAAATCTTCTTTGGCAATTTGCAAAATTTCATCGCAAAGATGCTTTTCTGATTTTCCAGGAATTATTAATTCTTTGTCTTCAATAGCCTTAAATAATTCTTTTGCTTTCTGCTCTGAGAGGAAAAGTTTATGAGTTGTTTGTATATAATTTATTTTTGTCATAAATTTTTTTATTGTCTATTATGTGAAGAATGTTTAAGAATGGTACTTAACTATACTGCTTTGCGCAGGTGTGGCATTAGAATTCCTTCCGCTCGTAACCGTAGCCAGGGTTTTGATAAAGATAAATATTTAGAACCAATGTTTAGTGATGTTGGTCATGCCCGAACCAAAGCTCGGATCTGCAGAACTGATGATTATTACAACTTCAAGCCGCACCTTGCACAATTCATATTATGCGCTTTAAAGACCCCCTTGAAATTTTTTTGGTAATCAAAAAAAAAGGAAAGTATATTTGTCATTTAGGAAAACAAAATTGTCAATATGCAATGTAAAAGAAGCAAAAAAGAACCTGGCTTACTACCGCTGTATTTCAAAAAAATTGGTCTTCTCGTCATGATTTTAGCATTTATCCCTGCAATCATCGTCAAGTCAGTAAATGTCGAACTGGTGCAAACTCAAAAGGAAATATTCCGTGTCCTCACACTTAATGCCTTCATACTTGGGTTGTTGTTTGTCGCTTGGTCAAGAGATAAGGTCGAAGATGAAATGACTGTGTCTATAAGATTAAAGGCAATGTCTTGGACATTCACATGGGCTGTACTCTATTTCATCATTACACCTTTCATTGCGTTGCTTTTCAAAGACCTGATTGTCCGCTTAACTGGTCAGCTAGTTGTCATGAGTATGTTATTCGTTTACTTAACTATTTACTATCTGCAAAAACTTAGTCGGTAATGAAGAATACACTCAAAGTCGAAAGGGCAAAGTTGGATATAACACAACAGGAATTAGCAGATAAAGTAGGAGTTTCTCGTCAAACTATAAATTCAATAGAAGCCCAAAGATATGTTCCTTCCACTGTCCTTGCTATAAAGATTTCTGAATTCTTTCAAACTTCTGTCAATGAAATTTTTAAATTGGAAAAAGATGATTGGACAGGATCCCACGAAATGGCTTGCTCTTAGATGTCCATTTTAGTTGTTTTTTAGATCACCTATTTCATGACAAGACAGTCAGTTTAAGCCGGTATCAGGGGGTTAGTTTGTTTTGGCGGCAGGAGGTAAATTTGCGTGGATTTTCTAATAGTAGTGCCGTTTGCGTTTTTTCGCTTTCTTAATATTACACTCATTTTACTTTGGTTAACGTTCCTTTTTTCGAAGGTATGAAATTACTTGTTTCTTTGTTACACGTGTAACAGCCATGTAACAAAAATTGAGAAAAGAAAGGTTAATCAAAAGAAGTAAAAAGAAAGTAATTCCGTTGAAAGCCTTGCTAGTATTACGTTTATAGGCATAAAAAAACCACCTTAAAAAGGTGGTTGAGTGCCCACGAAAGGAATCGAACCTTCACACCCTTGCGAATGGCAGATTTTGAGTCTGCTGCGTCTACCAATTCCGCCACATGGGC
>ENA-OFDM01000507-OFDM01000507.1-metagenomes-genome-assembly--contig:-NODE-507-length-16361-cov-5.587820_pt1 | contig 16361 bp, 8 predicted proteins | sample MGYA00153385_OFDM01 | MGnify analysis MGYA00153385
GTGCTCGTCGACCACGGCCAGACCGTGCACGACGAGCCGCTCGGCAGCGTGCCTGCGCCGCGCCTGCAGCGCGCGGTCGCGAACGCGGGCTCGTGCGAGACGGCGGAGCCCGAGTGGATTCCGGTGCGCTATCGCCCGGCGCTCGCGAACGTGCCGCTCGCGCAGGGCTTCGATCTCGCGACCGAGTTGCGGGTGCTGCCCGCCGACGCCGATCACTGGTGGCCCGCGAGCGCGGTGCTCGCGCGTGACCCGCACGATGCGTTGCCACTCGTCACCGACCTCGTCAGCGAGCTTGAGGCGGTCGAGAACCACTGGCGGCCGCAGCGCGACCTGCTCGCGAGCGATGGCGACGCGACCGACTTCGTCGTCGAGACGCGCAATGACGGCATCGCGCTGCTGCGCTTCGGCGACGGCACGCACAGCCAGCGGCCGAAGACCGACGCGGCGTTTCGTGCGACCTACCGCGTCGGCAACGGCAGCGCCGGCAATGTCGGCGCGGACAGCATCGCGCACATTGTCACTTCCGTGACCGGTGTGTTCACCGCAGTCAACAACCCGCTGCCCGGCGCCGGCGGCGTCGAGCCCGAAGATATCGAGGCCGCGCGGCGCGATGCGCCCGAAGCCTTCCGCACGCAGCAGCGGGCCGTGACCGCAGCCGACTACGCCGCCGCCGCCGAGCGCCGCGCCGAAGTGCAACGCGCTGCGGCGAGCTTCCGCTGGACCGGCAGCTGGCACACCGTCTTCGTCACCGCCGACCGGTTCGGCGGTGCGGCCGTCGACGAAGCCTTCTCGACGCGGCTGCGCGCCTGGCTCGAACGTTTCCGCATGGCCGGCTACGACCTCGATGTCGACGGCCCGCGCTATGTAGCGCTCGACATCGCGCTGCACATCTGCGTGCTGCCGGGTTACTTCCGCAGCGAGGTGCTGCGTGCGGTGCAGGCCGTGCTCGGCGCGGGCGTGTTCCCCGACGGTCGCCGCGCGCTGTTCCACCCCGACAACTTCACGTTCGCGCAGCCGGTGTACCTGAGCCCGATCGTCGCGGCGGCGCAAGCGGTCGAAGGCGTCGAGGCGGTGTGGGTGCAGAAGTTCGGCCGCATGGCCTCGCCCGACCCGGCCTCGATCGCGAACGGCGTGATCCCTATCGGGCGGCTCGAGATCGCGCAGCTCGCGAACGACCCGAACTTCCGCGAGCGCGGCCGGCTGACGCTCGAAGCAGGAGGTGGCCAATGAGCGACGATACGAACCTCGCGGGCTGCAGCGCAGGCTGTACCTGCGATTGCTGCGCCGGCATCGTCACGAGCACGCCCGGCGCACTCGCGAACCGCAGCGGCCTGAGCGCGATCGGCTACCGCATCGGCGACTACGCGCAGTTCAAGCGCAGCATGCTCGCGGGCCTGTCGTCGAGCAGCTTCCCACAGCTCGCCGGGCTGCGCACGCGCGATGCCGATGACTACACGCTCGGGCTGATCGACGCGGTCGCGTGTGCGGCCGATGTGCTGACCTTCTACCAGGAGCGGGTAGCGAACGAGTCGTACTTGCGCACCGCCACCGAGCGCGTCTCGCTGCAGGAGATGGCGCGGCTGATCGGCTATCGCTTGCGCCCCGGCGTGGCGGCCGAGATCTGGCTCGCGTTCGCGCTCGAAACGCCGCGCGCGGCGCCAGCCGGTCTGCCGCCCGAGCCCGGCGCGTTCGTCACCGGCATACCAACCGCACTGACGCTGGACGCGGGCCTGAAGGTGCAAAGCGTGCCCGGCCCCGGCGAGAGGCCGCAGACCTTCGAGACGGTCGAAGCGATCGAGGCGCGGCCCGAGTGGAACGCCGTGCGGCCGTGGCTCTCGCAGACGCGCGCGCCCGGCTTTGGCGCGACCGAGACCTGGCTTTCCGGCCTGCGCAACAACCTGAAGGCCGGCGATGCGCTGGTGTTCGTCGGCACCGAGTTCGACGGCGCGCCGGCCACCAACAACAACTGGGACTTCCGCTTGATCGCGTCGGTCGATCTCGAGACCGCGTTCGACCGCACGCACGTCACGTGGAAGCGCGGGCTCGGCTCGGTCACGCCGCACTCGAACCCGCCGGTTGCGCCGAAGGTGCACGCGCTGCGCAAGCGCGCCGCGTTGTTCGGCAACAACGCGCCGCTGTGGCGCAGCATGAACAACGAGTTCAAGACCAACTACGCCGCCGGCACGGGTCAAGCGGCCGATGGGCCGGAGTGGCCGCTGTTCGCGATCAGCGAGTCGGGCGCGAGCGCCACCGGCGGGCATGTCGATCTGGATGGCGTGCTCGGCGAAGTCACCGCCGGGAGCTACGCGGTGCTCGCGAAGGGCGAGTTCAACCGCGGCGCCGAGAGCGGCGGCTACGTCGAACTCTACAAGGTCACGAGCACGACCGAGGTCTCGCGCGGCGCGTTCGCTATCTCGGGCAAGGTCTCACGGCTGGGCTTGAGCGGGCAGAACCTCGACAGGCAGTTCTTCGCGGCGGTGCGCGAGACCAGCGTCTATGCGCAGTCCGAAGAGATCGCGCTGGCCGCATATCCGGTCACCACTGCCGTGAGCGGCGATCAACTGCCGCTCGCCGTCGCAGCCGACGGCCTGCAGCCGCAGCGCCGCCTGATCGTCAACGGCCTGCGCCAGGGCGACTCGCAGCCTGTCGTGCACGAGGCCGCGATCGTCAGCCTGCAGACGACCGCCGATGGCGTGATGCTGACGATCGCGCCGCCGCTGCCGGCCGCGCTGCAACGCGCCTCGGTCGTCGTGAACCTGAACGTCGCGCTCGCGACGCACGGCGAGACGGTCGCGCAGATCCTCGGTGCCGGCGACGCGAGCCGCCCCTTCCAGCGCTTCGAGCTGAAGCGCCTGCCGCTGACGTATCGCAGCGCCGGCAACGAGAGCGGCGCGAAGAGCGAGCTCTCGGTGCGCATCGGCAACGTCGAATGGACCGAGAAGCCGACGCTGTTCGGCGCGGCGTCCAACGAGCGTGCCTATGCGCTGAACACCGACGAGCAGGGCCGCCTGTTCGTGGTCTTCGGCGACGGCGCGCGCGGCGCGCGGCTGCCGAGCGGCGTGAACAACGTGCGCGCGAGCTACCGGCAGGGGCTGGGGCAGCAGGGCAACGTGCGACCTGAGCAGCTGACGCAACTCGTCACGCGACCGCTCGGGCTCAAGAGCGTCAGCAACCCGGTCGCGGCGCAGGGCGGCACCGACCCTGAGCCGGCCGACCAGGCGCGCCGCACGATGCCGCTCGGCACGCGCACGCTCGGCCGCGCGGTCTCACTGCTCGACTACGAAGACTTCGCGCTCGCGTTCACCGGCATCGCGAAGGCGCAGGCGCAGGTGCTGCAGCTCGGCAGCGGGCCGGTGATCGCGATCACCGTCGCGGGGCAGGGTGGCGTGACGCTGAGCGAGAGCAACCCGGTCTGGCTCAACCTCGCGAAGGCGTTGGCGGCGAGCGGCGATCCGCATGTCGATGTACGGCTGCTGTCTTACGTACCGGCGAGCTTCCGCCTCGGGCTGAAGGTACGGCGCGATCCTGCGTACGAGTTGGCACCGCTGCTCGCGGCGGTCGAGGCGGTCTTGCGCGCGCACTTCGGCTTCGAGGCACGCGCGCTCGGCCAGCCGGTGCTGCAGTCCGACGTGATCGCGGTCGCGCACACCGTTCCGGGCGTGGTCGCGATCGACCTCGACTTTCTCTACGGTGGCAGCGCGCCGTTCGTGCAGACGCTGAAGTCGCGCCAGACGCGGCTGCTCGCGGCGCGCATGCGCGTGAGCGGCGGCGTCGCGCGTGCCGCCGAGTTGCTGACGCTCTCTGCGGTGCCGTTGGATCGCTTGGAGGAGATGCTGTGAGCACCTTGAACGCGGATCGCCTCTACGCGCTGCTGCCCGCGCTCTACCGCATCCGCGACGATCAGCAGGGCCACCCGCTGCGCGATCTCGTCGGGCTGATCGCGCGCGAGTTCGAAGCGCTGGAAGAGAACGTCGAGCAGCTCTACGACGACCAGTTCATCGAGACCTGCGAAGACTGGGTCGCGCCCTACATCGGCGACCTGATCGGCTACCGGCAGCCGCCGAAGCGCGCCGCCTCGGGGTGGCGAAGGTCGAGGCGATGGCGCGCCACCGCGGCGATCTCGTCGCCGCGCGCCGAGGTCGCGAACACGATCGGCTACCGGCGCCGCAAGGGCACGGCGGCGATGCTCGAACAGCTCGCGCACGACGTGACCGACTGGCCCGCGCGCGCGGTCGAGTTCTTCGAGCAGCTCGCGACCACGCAGTACATGAAGCATGTGCGGCTGTATGCGCCGGCGACCGCGGACCTGCGCTCTTTCGTCGAGATGCGCCATCAGGGCGGCGCGTTCAACCGCGTCGCGCACACGGCCGAGATGCGACGGCCCGAAGCGGGCTTGGGGCGCTACAACATCCCGAACATCGGCATCTTCCTGTGGCGGCTGCAGCCGTTCCGCCTCAGCGATGTGCCGCTCACGGCCGACCCGCTGGATGCGAGTGGCCGCAAGTTCCGTTTCGACCCGCTGGGTGCCGATCAGCCGCTGTTCCGCCGGCCGATCACCGAGACGCAGGTGACGCACATCGCCGAGCCGGTGAACGTGCCCGACCCGATCGACCTGCGCCTGATGGCGATCGCGACGAAGGCTGCATTGCTCGACGCGACGGTGCCGTGCGACTACGGCGCCGACACCAGCCTCGTGCTCTCGCGCCCGAACGCCAACCCTTCGTTGCCGCCCGTGCCGGTCCCGCTCGCCGACATTTGCATCTGCGACCTGCGCGATGTGCCTGGGGGCTGGGCGCACGAGGCCACGCTCGGGGTCGACAAGATCTCGATCGACCCGCAACTCGGCCGCGTGCTGCTTGGCTCGCAGGTCAGCGGCCCGATCCTCGGCACCTTCCACAGCGGCTTCTCGCGGCCGATCGGCGGTGGCGAGTACGAGCGCGCGCTCGATGGCGAAACACTGGTGACGCAGCAGCGCGCGAGCGCAGGCGAAGCACTGCAGCCGCATCTCGACGCGATCGCCGCCGGCGGCCGCCTCGTGATCGACGACAGCCTGACGTACGCGCAGACGCCGGTGTTCAAGGTCGACGGCGTGCCCGACGAGACGTTGCCCGCGATCGAGGTGGTCGTGACCGCGCACGATGGCAAGCGCCCGTTGATTGCCGCGAGCGGCCCGATCGCGCTCGAGATCGGCGCTCGTGGCACGCTGGTGCTCGAAGGGCTGGTGATCAGCGGTGGCGCGCTGCGGCTCGCGGCGCCGGCCGCGAACGATGTCGCGCAGCGCCACCTGATCCTGCGCCACTGCACGCTCGTTCCCGGCCTAACGTTGAACACCGACGGCAGCGCTGCATCGCCCGGCGCGCCCAGCCTCATCGTCGAGCACCCGTTCGCGAGCGTGCGGCTAGAGCAGTGCATCGTCGGCGCGCTGCAGATCGCAGGCGACGCGAGCGTGACGCTGGTCGACTGCATCGTCGATGCCGGCGCGCCCGATGCGATCGCGCTCGAAGGCATCGCGGCCGGTGATGCCGGCGCCGCGATCTCGATCACCGACAGCACCGTGATCGGCAAGGTCTATGTGCGCCTGATGACGCTCGCGTCGAACACGATCTTATTCGCGCAGCTCGCCGCGGTCGACCCGTGGAAGGCGCCCGTCTGGGCCGAGCGCAAACAGCAGGGCTGCGTGCGCTTCTGCGTCGTGCCGGCCGGCTCGCTGGTGCCGCGGCGCTTCCATTGCGTGCCGGACGACACGCACCCAAATGTGCAAGCGAGAGCGCTGCCGCAATTCACGTCACAGCGTTACGGCGACCCGGCCTACGCGCAGCTGCGCAGCACGACCGACCGCGCGATCCGCGAAGGGGCCGACGACGGCGGCGAGATCGGCGTGATGCATCCGCTGCACCAGCCGCAGCGCGAATCGAACCTGCGCATCCGACTCGACGAATACCTGCGTTTCGGCCTGCAAGCCGGCATCTTTTACGTGACCTGACGCGCGCGACGCAAACCGAGGAGACCCACCATGGGCGCCGATCTTTCCAGAATCCGAAGCAACCCGCTGCTCGACTACGCGGGCGTCGAACTGAAGCAGGGCGGCGTGCTGCTCGATGCCGACTTCAACGAGCTGGTCGCGGTCGTCGACCGCCGGCTGCGCGCCGCGGCGAGCGACATCCTCGGGCCGGCGACGGTCTCGTCGACCACACCCGAAGCGTTCAAGCTCACGGTCATCGCCGGCGCGCTGACGATCGGCAAGGGGCGCTTGTACGTCGACGGGTTGCTCGCCGAAAGCCACGGCCTCGCGTCGGACGATCCCGCGAAGAAGCTGTTCGACCCGCTGCTGTCCGAGACGACGTTCGCCGACCTCCACACTTACGCGACGCAGCCACATCTGCCGAATCCGCCGACGCTGCCGACGAGCGGCGCGCACCTCGTCTACCTCGATGTGTGGGAGCGCGAGGTCACGAACCTGGAGCGGCCGGAGCTGGTCGAGGTCGCCGTCGGCGTCGAGACCAGTTCACGGCTGCAGACGGTGTGGCAATTGCGGGTGCTCGGGTCCGACGCGGGCAATGCGAGCTGCGGCTCGCCCGATGCCGATTTCAGCGGCTGGGCGCCGCTGATCGCGCCGTCGACCGGGCGGCTCACGACCGGCACCTTCGAGGTGCCGCCCGAGATCGACCCCTGCGAGCTCCCGCCGACCGGCGGCTACCGCGGCCTGGAGAACCAGACCTACCGCGTCGAGATCCACGATGCCGGCCAGCCGGGCGGCACGGCGACCTTCAAATGGTCGCGCGAGAACGCGAGTGTCGGCAGCCGGGTCGCGAGCATGGTCTCGGGCACCGAGCTCGAACTGCAGAGCCTGGGCCGCGACGACGTGCTGTGCTTCTCGAGTGGCGACTGGGTCGAGATCATCGACGACCGGCGCGAGTTCTCGCAGGCCTGCGGTGAGGTGCGCAAGGTCACCGTCAACGTTGGGGCTCGGCGCATCACGTTCACGCCCGCGTTGCCGGCCGAGATGCTGCCGGCGACGTTTCCGAACGCCGACTTCCCGCGCGACAGCAACCTGCGCGTGCGCCGCTGGGATCAGAAGCACCAGGTGCTGCGCACCGGTGCCGGCGGCACGACCAGCGTGTTCAACGACCTGGATGCGGGCAGCACCGGCACGATTCCCGTGCCGGCCGCGGGCACGACGCTGATCCTCGAGAACGGCGTGACGGTGAGCTTCGCCTCCGACGGCACGAAGGGTTTTCGCGCCGGCGACTACTGGGTGTTCGCGGCGCGCACCGCGGATGCGTCGGTCGAGCTGCTCGAAGACGCGCCGCCACGCGGCATTCACCACCACTACGCGCGGCTCGGCATCTGGACCATCGGCAGCGCCGGCGACCCGACCGACTGCCGCCACCCGTGGCCGCCGGTCGGTGGCGGGCACGACTGCAGTTGCACCGAGTGCGTCACGCCCGAGTCGCACGCGAGCGGGCAGCTGACGATCCAGGGCGCGGTCGACCGCATCCGCGCGACCGGAGGCACGGTCTGCCTCGGCGTCGGCCAGTACGTGCTGGTCAAGCCGGTCACGCTCGCCGAGGCGCGCTCGGTGCGCATCCGCGGGCAGGGCGCGGCGACGCTGCTGATCACGCCGGGCACGGCCTTCGAGATTCGCGGCGGCATTGCGCTCGCGATCGAGGATCTGGCCGTGCTCTCGGTCGGCCAGGCCTCGGCGATCACGGTGCGCACGGTGATCGGCCTCAGCCTGCAGCGGCTCATCGTCGCTGTGCTCGCCGGCAACGACGGCCGCAGCGCAGCGGTCGCGCTCGCCGGCGCGGTCATCGGCACGACCTTGCGCGACAACCTGCTGATCGCGCCGGTCGGCGTGCTCGCGAACGAGCCGAGCCCGACCGGGCAGGCTGGCTCGGTGATGCTGAGCGCGCTGCTGCGCATCGAAGACAACGTGTTGTGGTGCCAGCGCCAGGCCGTCTCGCTCGCCGGGCTCAGCGCGCACCTGATGAGCACGCGCATCAGCGGCAACGAAATCCTCGGCTGCCGGCAGGGCGCGATCACGCTGCTCGGCCTCGCCGGGCCGGGCGCCTCGATGCAGGTGCGCGGTAACAGCGTCAACGTCAGCGGGCCGGGCGTGACGGCGGGCGTCAACGGCTTGTGGATCGCCGACAACGAGCTCGTCGGCGCGACGCAGGGCCAGAGCACCGCGCTGAACGGCGCGGGCATCCATCTGCGCACCGGGCTCGACCCGACCGGCGCCGACCAGTGCCAGCTGCTCGCGAACCAGATCAGCGGCTTCGACGATGCCGGCATCCTGATCGAATCGCCGGTCGCTTCGCTGATCGTCAAGCTCAACATCGTCCAGCACTGCGGCAACGGCATCGTCTCGCAGGGCGAGGCGAAGGGCGGCAGCATCGCGATCGAGAACAACGCGTTGTCGGACATCGGTGGCGCGCGCGCGGCCGGCGCGGCCGAGGTGTTCGGCATCGCGGTGCTGCGCGCGGAATCGGCGGCGGTCGTCGGCAACACGCTGCACCGCATCGGCGTGCTCGCGACGCAGGCGCTGTTGCGCGTCGGCGTGGGCGCGGCCGCGGTGCAGCGCCTGCGCGTGGCCGGCAACGACGTGATGGACATCGGGCCGCCCGGCAATTTCAACGACGCGGGTTTCGCGGTCGGCGTGCTGGTGCGCTCGCCGTTCACGGAGGTCGAAGTCAGCCACAACCAGGTCGATCGCGAGTCGGTGCCGCTGAACCAGGGCGGCGGGCGCTTTCTGGCGCTGTGGATCGACGAGCCGGGGCCGAATCAGCTCAGTTCCGCGATCGGCGCGATGACGACGATCCGCGTCGACGCGAGCACGACGCTGACGCTCGGTGCCGGCCGCGTGATCATCAACCGCGCCGGCAGCTTCGACGTGACCGGCGCGGTGATCGTGCGCGGCGCGAACGCGAGCGTGCACGGCAACGGGCTGCGTGCGCGCGGCACGGCGCCGGCGGTGCGCGTGACGGCATCGGGCGATTGCCTGTTCAGCGACAACCGCTGCGAGCTGCGCGGCAACGGCAACAAGCTGGCAGTGCAACTCGTCTCCGGCATCGCAATCGTCAGCTCGAACCGCGTGCGCGGCGGCGATGTCTCGATCGACATCGAAAGCAACCCGAAAACCGCGACCGTGCTCGGCAACGTGACCACCGGCAGCATCGACCTGAGCGGCACGCTCGGCGCGCCGTGGGCGCCGCTGAACGTGCGCGGCTGAATCTCATCAGGAGCCAATCACCATGCGAATGATCGTCATCGACAAGGGCACTGACCTCACGGGGTTGACCACCCGATTGCTCGGCAGCGTCGGCGCGAGCGAGAGCGCCGTGCAGAACCTGCAGCGCTTGAACCCGCACCTCGACCTGAACCGGCTGGCGCCCGGCGTGGTCGTGCTCGTGCCTGATCAGCCGGGCTTGCGCGAAGGCGACAGCACGTCGGTCGTCGGCGAGAGCTTCGCCTCGTTCGCGCAGGCCACGAGCGCGGCGCTCGAGCTCGGTGCCGCGCGCGTGCGCAGCGGGCATGAGGCACGGCTCGCCGAACAGAAGGATGTGCAGGCCGTGCTCAAGTCGCCGGTACTCAAGCGCGTGCTCGAGAGCGACCCCGATCTGAAGAAGCACCTCGACGCGCTCGCGCAGGGCTTCAAGGACGACCAGCAGGCAGCGAAGGATTCCGACAAGGCAATGAAGGCGCTGCTGGACGAATCGGCGACTGAACTCGCCGTGCTGGCCAAGCTGCTCGCCTGATCGCGCGTCGAGGCAGAAAGAAAAAGGCTCACTCTTCTCGCAAATTGTGCTGTTCGACCAGCGCCGCGCAGACAATCGCCAGCCACTGCGCGGGCTTCCAGCCGTCGACTGGTTGACGGTTTAACGCGCGGAACCAGCCGAGGTAGCTGGGCAAGTGGCACGTGGCAAGTGGCCACGCAGCGAAACTTTCGAATCCAGCCCTTGAGTCGACTGTGACGCGAGATCAAGTTTCCGCGCGTGCTACGCGCCGTCGAGGCGGATGCCGGAGACGTGCGTCACCCCCGTGGCCGTTCGCGAGGCGCATCGAACAAGCGGCTGCCGACAGGCAGGCAATCCTGACCTGTGAATGTCGCAGAAGGGTGGGTGCGCCAGTTCGCAATTTCCAGCATCAGCTCTTCGTCCCGAATTTGTCGCCGGTCGTCTGTCGCTTGGCGGGAACGACTGAAATCGCCAACTCTGAATTGCTCGATTGCATCGACGTAGGTCAAGTTCCAAGGTGAACCGGTCGTTCACTTGGAAGACCGCCGCAGGCTCCTTTGGGTCGCGTGTAGGTCCACGAGCTTCGCGGTTGAGCGGCTGGTTCCGATCAGATTCTGTTGAAAAAGTCGTTTGAGTAGCGAAATCGGTTAACGCCGAGTTGCAAGTCTCAGATCGCGCAGGTCACACCAATGGCCTTCATCGTCAAGCAGAGCGTCGCAGGCGCGATTTCAATCGCGGTTGAGCCGGCATGCGCAAGACGAATCGTCGCCGGCTCCTGGGCCCAAATTGCTTGGTCGAAGTTCGAATTCCAAGCTTTTCAACAAAATAGATCACAAACGCGACGGCCACTTGGAAACGTTCGATCCTTTCGTCCCGGCGTCTGTTGATTTCGCTCGGCAGGTGAGATGGCGGCTTCGCCGCGCAATCGCGCAGTTGCAAGCGGCCAAACTCGATCGGAAACTGTGGGGGGTTTGAGTTCGGTTCGCTCGTGCCTTTGGTCCGGGATGCGCACCGAAGGAAAGACATCCAAGGATGTGTCGGATTGCTGGTCGCGGAGCTATCGACGCGAGACGTCTGAATTGCTCTTGTGCGCCATCGGGCGAGTCCATCGCGCGTTGTGGGTTAACCACCGCTATCGGTTTGCGACCTGAAGATTGGGTCGGGTCGCGATCGCGTTATTGTTGGTTGACTTAGTGCTAAAGCTTATGTTATCGCCATGATGGGATGGCGCGGGGTTTCGGTGTGCTTTCTGCCGACTATAGGGGGCGGACAAAGAGCACGAGGAGCGATGGTCACCCGAGTATTGCTCTTCATGTGTCACTCTTCATGTGTCGTGATTGTGCCGAGTGCATCTTGGGTGTGACGGAATTGTGCCGGGGTGGGCCTGGGAAGCGATGCGGCAAGCGTCGCAAGTGGTTGATGTATATGGAAATTCCCAGGCTGCACCGGTCTCTTAATCCGTAGGTCGAGTGTTCGAGTCACTCAGGGCCCACCAAAAATTAAGTGTTGAAGATCAACGGCCTAGCGGAAACGCTAGGCCGTTTTGTTTGTATCCGATGCCCGAAAATCAGCCGATTTTTTGGACATTGGCACAAAAGTGGCACAGCCAGAGACTGGCGATGAACCGAACCAACGGGTCCATCGCACATGGCAACAGTCACAAAGCGCGGCAAGTACTGGCGCGCTCAGATACGCCGCCTCGGCTTCCCGCCGCAGCACAAGTCGTTCGACACGCATGCCGAGGCTGAGGCCTGGGCTCGCGCTGCCGAATCTGAGATGGATCGCGGCATCTTCGTGTCGCGGGCCGAGGCCGAACGCACGACGCTTGCCGAGGCGCTGGAGCGATACAAGACCGCGATCAGCAGCCGCAAGGCGCACCCGGCGCAGGACTACCAGCGCATCTCGCACTGGCTGCGACAGCCGCTCGCCCACCGCTACCTGGCCAACCTGAAGGGCGCCGACTTCGCGCAGTACCGCGACATGCGGCGGGCGCTCGGTCGTGCCGAAAACACCGTCCGCCTCGAACTGGCGCTCGTGTCCCATCTGTTCGAAATCGCGCGGAAGGAGTGGGGCATGGAGAGCCTGCTCAATCCGCTCAAGAACATCACGAAGCCGTCTGGCTCCCGGGAGCGCGATCGGCGTCTCGTGGCCGGCGAGTTCGAGCGCATCGCCGATGCGCTGACCGCCTCCGACAACCCATGGGTCCGGCCGGCCTTCGACCTGGCGATCGAAACCTCGTTGCGTCAAGGCATGCTTGTCCAGCTCCGCTGGGAGTGGGTGGACCTTGAGCGTCAGACCGTCACGATTCCTGTGTCGTTCCGCCGGCACGGCAACAAGGGCGTGCCGGCGGTGCTGCCACTGTCGTTGAAGGCCGTGTCGGTCTTGAAGGCGCTACCTCAGCAGACGACCGGGCCCATCCTGGAAACGACCGCCAACGCGATCCGGTGCATCTGGAAGCGCACGCTGAAGGCATTGGGCATCGAAAACCTCAGGTGGCATGACCTGCGCCACGAAGCCGCTTCGCGCTTCTTCGAGAAGGGTCTGCATCCGTTGGAAGTGGCTTCCATCACGGGTCACAAGAGTCTGACCATGTTGCGGCGGTACACGCACCTACAGCCCGAAGGCGTGAAGACCAAGGTGCTGATGCTCTCAGCCACACCGGTCAACAACCGCCTGGCAGACCTGAAGAACCAGATTGCCTTCGTCACCGAAGGGCGAGACGATGCGCTGGCCGAACATGGTCTACCGAGCGTTGAGACCACCGTGCGCCTGGCCCAAGGTCAATTCAACCGCTGGCAGCAACTCGAAGAGACGGAACGCAGGCCAGCTCGTTTGATGGACATGCTCGGCTTCGACTACTTCCGGCTGTTGGACCTGCTGACCATCGCGCGTTCGCGCAAGCACATCGAGAAGTACTACGGCACGTCCGAGACCGGCCAGTTCCCCAAACGGCTGCGTCCCATCAACGTCAAGGCCGACGTGGATTCGGCCGGCCTCTTCCCGCCCATCGGCGACATCAACACCGACATCCGGCGCTTGAACCTCAGCGCCTACGCGCCGTTGCGCTACGTCTTGCCGGCAAAGCAGGCAGAGTACGACGCGAAGTACAGCGTCGCCATTCGTGGCGGCGAAAGCATCTTCAGGCAGGTTGACCGCGAAGAGAGCCTGATCCACCTCATGCGCGTGAACCTGCTGAAGCGCATGGAGAGTTCGGTGCATGCCTTCGCACTGACCGTCGAACGCCAGCTCGCTGACGTGAACGGGCTGCTGACCAAGCTGAACGATCACGTCGATTCCATCGACGAGGTCAGCATCGAAGACGTGGAGGTCGACAACCCGGAGTTCGAATCGCTGCTGGTGGGCCGCAAGGTTAAGGTGCTGCTGCAAGACGTAGACCGCATTCGCTGGCGCCAAGACTTGACCGAAGATCGAAATCGCCTCGCCACCTTGCTGTCCAACGCTCGCGCGGTGGACCGCACTCGCGATGCCAAGCTGGCTGCGCTGCGTGCACTGGTCAAAGACAAGGTGGCGCAGCCGATCAACACCGTCGATGGCCGCCCGAACCGCAAGCTCATCATCTTCACGGCGTTCGCCGACACCGCCCTCTACCTGTATGACTGCATTGCCGACTGGGCGCGCACCGAGCTTGGCTTGCACGGCGCACTGGTCACAGGCTCCGGCAGCAACAAGACCAATCTGCCCGGCCTGCGCACAGACCTCCCCAGCGTGCTCACCGCGTTTGCGCCGAAGGCCAAAGAACGCCCGGGCGAGTTTGCCGATGAAGGGGAGCTGGACCTGTTGATCGCCACCGACTGCATCTCCGAAGGCCAGAACCTGCAAGACGGCGACTACCTCGTCAACTACGACATTCACTGGAACCCGGTTCGCATCATTCAGCGCTTCGGGCGCATCGACCGCATCGGTTCACCCAACGCCGTGATCCAGCTCGTCAACTTCTGGCCCAACATGGCGCTGGACGAGTACATCGGCCTGGAGCAGCGCGTCAGCGGCCGGATGGTGTTGCTCGATATCTCGGCCACGGGCGAAGAGAACCTGATCGAGCGCGACGCCGGCAACTTGATGAACGACCTGGAGTACCGGCGCAAGCAGCTTCAGAAGCTTCAAGAAGCGGTCATCGACCTGGAGGACCTGTCCAGCGGCATCTCCATCGCTGACCTGACCTTGGCCGACTATCGCATCGAGCTGGCCGGCTACCTTCGCGAGCACCCGGGACGATTGGCAGCGATGCCCTTGGGCGTCTACGCCGTCACGTCCAGCGCCGACGCTGACGACGTGCTTCAACCAGGCGCCATCTTCTGCCTGCGCGCTGTGGGCGATGCCGCACTGGCCACCATCGAGCCTGGCTACCCGTTGGCACCGCACTACGTGGTCCACGTGAGCAGTGATGGCGCCGTTCAGCTGCCGCACAGTCAAGCCAAACAGGTGCTGGATCGCCTCAAAGGCCTCTGCCTCGGCCGCGATCTTGTCGATGCCCAAGCGTGCGAACGCTTCGGCAAGGCAACCAAGGCAGGCCGGCAGATGCAGCCGTATCAGGCTCTGCTTCAGCAGGCCATCGCCAGTGTCGTCGGCAAGTCGCAAGAGCGCGCCGTTGCCAGCCTGTTTTCGCCGGGCGGCACGCACGCCAAGAAGGGCGAGTTCGCCGGCATGGGCGACTTCGACGTGGTGGCCTTCCTCGTCATCGTGTGAGCCGAACCATGGGCGCTGGGTATTGATAAACGATGCGAATAAAGCGACAATCGACGCCTTCAATGCATCAATCCTTGCCTTCCCTGCTGTTTCCTGAGTACCGGCGCCGTGTCCTCGGCTTGCTGCTGCTTCGCCCGGACGAAGCGCTGCACGGCCGCGAAATCGCCCGGCGTACCGGCCTGCCGGCCGGCACCATCACCCGTGAGCTGACGAAGCTCGCCGAGGTCGGCTTGCTCAAGCGCACGAAGCGTGGCAACCAGCAGGTCTACAGCGCCGATACGAGCGGGCCTATCTTCACCGAACTGGCCAGCATCCTGCGCAAGACCTCCGGCCTTGCCGACGTGCTGGTACAGGCGCTGGCGCCAGCCGCACCCAAGCTGCGCTTGGCGTTCGTGTTCGGCTCTGTGGCGCGAGGGCAGGAGACGGGCGGCAGCGATGTCGACGTGATGCTCATCGGCGACCTCGGCTTCCGTGAAGCTGTGGAGTTGCTGCACCCGTGCCAAGCCACACTGGGCCGTGAGGTGAACCCCAAACTCTTCTCTGCGAGTGAGTTCACTGACAAGGCAGCCACCGAGCCCTTCTTGATCGACGTGCTGGCCAAACCCAAAATCTTCCTGATCGGCAATGCCCATGACCTTGAAGAACTTGTTGGGGCTTAGCCTCGATGCCGTGGCGCCAGACAGGGCGCACATCGGCAAGCTCTTGGCAGCCGCCGAGCGCAACATCGCAGACACGAAGCTGCAGGGCCTCAGCACCGAGAACCGCTTCGACGCCGCGTACAAAGCCATCATGCAGCTGGCCATGGTGGCGCTCAACGCCAATGGCTACCGCACGATGACCAGCAAGCCTGGCCACCATCAAACTGCCATTCAAACGCTGCCCACCAGCGTGGGCCTCGCTCCCGCGAAAGTCATCGTGCTCGATGCACTGCGCAAGCAGCGAAACCTGTCGGACTACTCGGGCGACTTGGTGCCCGATGCCGCTGCGGCCGAGTGCCTGGCAAGCGCATCGGAGTTGCTGACGCACGTTCGTGCGTGGCTGGTGGCCAACCGGCCCGATCTGCTGTGATGGTGTGGCCCCGCGCGCATGCCAGTAGTCGAGCGACGATCCGGCACACAAAAACAGGGAGACAAGAAAAGTGACTTTCAGAACCGCCGAACCCGCGCTCAAGGATGTGCTGGACGCCATCGCAAAAGGCGAAATGCAGCTGCCCGATTTCCAGCGTGGCTGGGTGTGGGATGACGACCATATCCGCTCGCTGATCGCCAGCCTGTCACTTTCGTACCCCATCGGGGCCGTGATGTTTCTTGAGGCGGGCGGCGTGCCCTTCAAGCCTCGTCTTTTCGAAGGTGTCGGCATCGTCCCTGCGCCCGCACCCAAGACGCTGGTGCTCGACGGGCAGCAACGGCTCACCTCCATGTTTCTGGCGCTTCGCAGTGGCAAGCCCGTCAACACGCGCACGGAGAAAGGCGAGAGCATTCAGCGCGTCTATTTCCTCGACATGGCGATGTGTCTGGACCCGGCCGCCGACCGAGAAGACGCGGTCGTCTCGGTGCCGGCCACGCTGAAGAAGACCAGCGACTTCGGCAGGAAGACCGACCTCGACCTGAGTACCGTTGGGCTGCAGTATGAACCGCCCCGGAATTCGTGGAGGCCATTCGGTTTAAGTCAGGCCGCCACCGCGGCGGTTTGACTGGCGAGATTCCGGTAGTAGTTTGCCTCAGCTTCTGCGGGAGGTATGTAGCCGATGGGCGCGAGCAATCGATGGTTGTTGAACCAGGCGACCCATTCGAGCGTGGCCAGCTCGACAGCCTCCTTGGTCTTCCACGGCGCGCGTCGATGGATCAACTCAGCCTTGTACAGGCCGTTGATCGTCTCAGCCAAGGCGTTGTCGTAGCTGTCGCCCTTGCTGCCGAC
>ENA-OFDM01000510-OFDM01000510.1-metagenomes-genome-assembly--contig:-NODE-510-length-16315-cov-3.277552_pt1 | contig 16315 bp, 12 predicted proteins | sample MGYA00153385_OFDM01 | MGnify analysis MGYA00153385
CGCTCGCTGGCCGCTCCACGCCGTCCGGCCAGCGCATCGAGGGCGTCGAGCGAGGCCTGGACGAACGACCCGCGCAGGACGAGGTCCTCCGGCGGGTAGCCCGTCAGCAGCATCTCGGGGAAGACCGCAACCGCGCAGCCCTGCTCGGCGGCCTGCCCGGCCCAGCGGCTGACGACGTCCGCGTTACCGGCGAGGTCGCCGACCGTGGAGTCGACCTGGGCGAGTCCGACCCTCAGCTGTGCCATATTTGCCACGGTACCGTTTCTCGTCAAACCGACGACAACTGAGCAAGGGTGACCGGCCACGACACCGGTCCGCGCATGCCTACGCGCCCGCGGCGGTCAGGGCCTCGTACTCGGCGTCGGTGAGCTCGACCTGCGCGGCGGCGCAGTTCTCCTCGAGGTGCTCGATCGAGCCGGTGCCGGGGATCGGCAGGATGACGGGCGAGCGACGCAGCAACCAGGCGAGCGCGAGCTGCGCGTAGGTGGCCTCCTGGTCCTTGGCGATCTCGTCCAGGATGCCGCCCGGCGTGGCCAGATCACCCGCGGCGACCGGGAACCACGGGATGAACGCGATGCCCTCCCGTTCGCAGTACTGCACGACCTGCTCGGACTGCCGGTTACCGACGTTGTAGAGGTTCTGCACGCTCACGACGTCGACGACCTTGCGAGCCTGCTCGATCTCGGCCACCGTCACCTCGGACAGCCCGATGTGCCGGATCAGCCCCTGGTCCTGCAGATCCTTGACCGCGCCCAGGCTGTCCTCGACCGGCACCTGCGCGTCGATCCGGTGCAGCTGCCACAGGTCCAGGCGCTCGACGCCGAGCCGGCGCAGGCTCATGTGCACGCTCTGCCGCAGGTACTCCGGTCGACCGACCTGCTCCCACTGGTCGGGCGCGAACCGGGTGAGGCCGCCCTTCGTGGCGATGGTGATGCCGTCGTACGGGTGTAGGGCCTCGCGGATCAGGTCCTCGCTGATGTACGGGCCGTAGCTGTCGGCGGTGTCGATGAAGTCGACACCGAGCTCGACGGCCCGCCGCAGGACCGCGCGGGCCTGCTCCGCATCTGCTGGCGGTCCCCAGACGCCCTTGCCGGTGATGCGCATGGCGCCGAAGCCGAGCCGGTTGACGGTCAGGTCGCCGCCGATCGTGAAGGTGCCGGACTGGCTGACGACCGTGTTCGTGGTGGTCACGCTGCTCCTCGGGTCAGGGATGTACCTGGCCTCAGCCATTCCCCGACTGCGCACCGGGACACTCCCGGTGGCCGGTTGGGCCGTCTGGCGTAGTCAGGCGGGCCGGCGGGGCGCCGATGGTCGCGCCATGAGACGCGTGTCCCGGCCCACCGGCCCGACCATCGCCGTCGGCTGGGTGCTCACCGGCTGGCTGCTGGTGATGGCGGCAACGGCGCTGCCGGACAGCGCGATGGCGGTCGACCTGCAGCACCTGGCACTCGCGGCGGTGACCTCGGTCGCCGCGGTGGTCACGCTGCTCACCGCGCGCAACGACCTGCAGAGCCGGTTGGCCTGGCTGCTGCTCGGGCTCGGGCTGGCGGGCTACGCGGGCGGCTTCGTCATCCAGTTCTGGATCACCGCCGGTGAGCACGCCGGCCCTGGCGGGCTCAACCTGTCGGACTGCTCGTCGCTGCTGCTATACCCGTTCGGGTACGCGGGCCTGCTCGTGCTGTCCCGGCGGCGCGCCGGCCGTACCGGCCGCGGGTCGGTCCTCGAGGGCGGCATCGTGTTCAGCGGGGCGGCAGCGGTGGCGGTGGCGACCGTCAGCGCGGCCTACCCGGCGCTGCTGCACAGCAGCCTGGTGGACGTCGTGTACGTGCTCGCCTACGCGGTCGGGGGCTTCACGCTGCTCGTCGTCACGCTCACCGGCCTGTCGCTCACCGGCGGCCAGGCCGACCGCATGTGGCTCCTGCTGCTGGCCGGCTTCGGGCTGATGACGGTGGGAGACGCGCTGTACGGCCTGGCCGCGGCGAGCGGCAGCTTCCGCTACGGCACCTACCTCGACGTCCTTTACACGGCCGGGCCGGTGTTCGTCGCCCTGGCGGCGGTGTCCCTGCCCGGCACCCGAACGGCCGCCGGACACCACTGGCACGCCTCCTCGACGCTGCCCGCCCTCGCCACCCTCGTCGCGCTCGCCGTCCTGGTGGGCGGCACTTACAACGACATGCCCGTGCTCGGGGTCTGGTTCGCCGCGGTCTGTGTGCTGCTGGCCGTGCTGCGGACCCGGCAGCTGTTCGCGCAGGGGCGCGCTCTGGAGCGCAGCCGGGCGCAGGCGATGACCGACGAGCTGACCGGGCTGGCCAACCGGCGCGCGCTGCTCGAGGCGCTGGAGGCCAGCGCGGGCGCGGTGCCGCCCTCGGTCGAGAATCCCCTGGAGCTGCTGCTGCTCGATCTCGACGGGTTCAAGGAGGTCAACGACAGCCTCGGCCACGGCGCGGGTGACGACCTGCTGATCCTGATCGCCGGGCAGCTGCGGGCCACCGCGTCGCGCTGCCTCGTGGCGCGGCTCGGTGGCGACGAGTTCGCGGTGCTGCTCCCGCGCGGTGCGGGGCGGGCCGGCACGGACGGCGCCCAGCTCGCCGGCGCGCTGCGGGCCGTGGTCGAGCAGCCGGCGCTGGTGGTGACGACCCGGGTCGTCGTCGGGGTCAGCGTCGGTCGCGCACAGCTGACCGGTCCGCCCTCGGCGGGCGCAGGCGCGGCGGCGGCGGGCCGGGCCGTCTCGAGCGAGCTGCTGCGCCGCGCCGACGTCGCGCTGTACCGCGCCAAGGACCACCGCAGTGGCTGCGTGACCTGGAACGCCCAGCTCGACCAGGGCTCACGCGACCGCCTGGCGCTGCTGTCCGAGCTGCGTTCGGCTCTGCAGGCCGACGACCAGATCGAGGCCTGGTACCAGCCCAAGACCGACCCGCGCGACGGTCGCGTCCTCGGCTTCGAGGCCCTCGTGCGCTGGAACCATCCGACCCGTGGACTGCTGCTGCCTGGGGAGTTCCTCGCGGCCGTGGAGCGGGCTGGACTGCTGCCGAGCATGACCGCCCGCGTCCTCGCTCAGGCCGTCGCGTTCCTGGCCGAGCTGCTCGCCGCCGACCGCGACGTCCACGTCGCGGTCAACCTCGGCGCGCCCGACCTGCTCGACGTGGACCTGCCGGCCTCCGTCGCCCGGGTGCTCGCCGAGCACGCGGTACCTGCGCGGCACCTGCGGATCGAGGTGACCGAGACGGTCGTCATGAGCGACCCGGACCGCATCCTCGCGACGCTCGTCGCGCTGCGCACGCTCGGCGTCGGGCTGTCCCTGGACGACTACGGCACGGGGCTGTCGAGCCTGGCCTACCTACGCGTCCTGCCCGTCGACGAGCTCAAGATCGACCGCTCCTTCGTACGCGACCTGCTGACCGACTCCTCCTGCGCGCTGATCGTGTCCTCGACCGTCCGGCTTGCCCATGACCTGCGGCTGCGCGTGGTGGCTGAAGGCGTCGAGGACCAGCCGACCCTCGAGGCGCTGGCGGTCGCCGGCTGCGACACCGTGCAGGGCTGGCACACCGGCAGACCGATGTCGGCGGCCGCGATCCGAGCCACCCTGCCGATGCGGGCGCCCTGCCAGCGCACCTCCGGGAACGGCGTCGGCCTACTCGCCCAGGTCCGCACCTGACGGGGGCCACGCCGTGACACAGTGACAGACCTCGGCGCGCCGGTCGGGCTCCGCACCGCCCGTGCACCGCTACCGCAGGAGACCGTCATGGCCGACAAGAGCAAGAACAGCCGCGAGGTCAGGAAGCCCAAGCAGGACCAGAACAAGAAGACCAAGGGCCAGACCCCGCCGACCGGCGGCTCGTCCGCTCTGACTGCGGTACGGGGCAGCGCCAAGCCCAAGGGCTGACAGACCGGGCTGCCTGACAGACCGCGTCGCCTGACAGACTCTCGCGTATGGACAAGCAGCAGGAGTTCGTGCTCCGTACGCTCGAGGAGCGTGACATCCGGTTCATCCGGCTGTGGTTCACCGACGTCCTGGGCACCCTCAAGTCCGTCGCGATCGCGCCCGCGGAGCTGGAGGGGGCGTTCGCGGAGGGCATCGGCTTCGACGGCTCGGCCATCGAGGGCTTCGCGCGGGTGCACGAGAGCGACATGCTCGCCAAGCCCGACCCGGCGACCTTCCAGGTGTTGCCCTGGGGCGGGGAGTCGCCCGGCACCGCACGGATGTTCTGCGACATCTCGATGCCGGACGGCTCGCCGAGCTGGGCCGACCCCCGGCACGTGCTGCGGCGCACCCTGGCCAAGGCCAGCGACGCGGGCTTCACCTTCTACACCCACCCGGAGATCGAGTTCTTCCTGCTGAAGGCGCTGCCACCGAGGGGTGTCGTCCCTGAGCCGGTCGATGCCGGCGGCTACTTCGATCTGACACCGCACGACGTGACGCACGACTTCCGCCGGCAGGCGATCACCGTGCTGGAGAGCATGGGCATCTCGGTGGAGTACTCCCACCACGAGGTGGCGCCCGGCCAGCAGGAGATCGATCTGCGCTACGCCGACGCGCTGTCGACCGCCGACAACATCCTCACGACCCGGCACGTCATCAAGGAGGTCGCGCTGTCCCAGGGCGTCTACGCGACCTTCATGCCCAAGCCGTTCAGCGACCAGCCCGGCAGCGGCATGCACACCCACCTGTCGCTGTTCGAGGGCGACCGCAACGCCTTCCACGACGGCGCTGACCCCAGCCACCTCTCACCGGTCGGCAAGCACTTCATCGCCGGGCTGCTGCGACACGCCAGCGAGATCACCGCCGTGACGAATCAGTGGGTCAACTCCTACAAGCGGCTCGCCTCGGGCGGTGAGGCGCCGCCGTACGTGTGCTGGGGGTCCAACAATCGCAGCGCGCTGGTCCGGGTACCGATGTACAAGCCGACCAAGAGCGGGTCGACCCGGGTCGAGGTACGCAGCCCTGACAGCGCCACGAACCCCTACCTGTGCTTCGCCCTGCTGCTGGCGGCGGGCCTCAAGGGCATCGAGCAGGAGTACCCGCTGCCACCCGGCGCGGAGGACGACGTCTGGTCGCTGTCGGAGCAGGAGCGCCGGGCGATGGGCATGACGCCGCTGCCCGGCAGTCTGGCCGAGGCGATCGAGGCGATGGAGCGCAGCGAGCTGGTCGCTGAGACGCTCGGCGAGCACGTCTTCGACTTCTTCCTGCGCAACAAGCGTGAGGAGTGGCGGGCTTACCGCAGCGAGGTCACGCCGTTCGAGCTCGGCCGCTACCTGCCGGTGCTGTGAACCCCTCACCTGCGGGCGCTCGGAGCAGGGCACTGGTCGTCACGCACGACCCCGCGGAGGGCCCGGGGCTGCTCGCAGACTGGTTGCCGGCGGCTGGCCTGGACCTCGACGTGCTGGCGCCGTACGCGGGTGACGTGCTGCCCGAGCGGATCACCGGCCATGACGCGCTGGTCGTGATGGGTGGCCCGCAGCAGGCGTACGACGACGCGTCCGCACCGTGGCTGCGCGCGACCAAGGCGCTGCTGCGCTCGGCCGTCGCAGACCGCGTCCCGGTGCTCGGCGTCTGCCTCGGCGCGCAGCTGCTGGCGGAGGCGACCGGCGGGGTCGTCGAGCCGGGCGGGTCCGGCCCGGAGCTGGGCGCCCGGCTGGTCGCCAAGCGTGACGTCGCCGGCGCCGACCCGCTGGTCTGGGACACCCCGATGAGCTGGATCTGCGTGCAGTGGCACTGGGACGTCGTCACCGAGCTGCCACCGGGGGCGACGCTGCTGGCCAGCAGCACCCGCTATCCGCACCAGATGTTCCGGGTCGGCGACCGCGCCTGGGGGCTGCAGTTCCACGTCGAGACCCCCGCCGACGTGTTCCGCGGCTGGGTCGCCGAACAGGCGGACGCGCTCCGGGAGGCCGGTGGCGATCCGGACGCGCTGCTGGAGCGCACCCTCGTCGAGCTACCCGAGGTGGCGGCGCTCTGGCGGCCGGTCTGCGATCGCTTCGCGGCTGTCGTACGTGGAGAGGACCCGCGGCCCCGGGCCCTCCCACTGGTGTGACGGCTCCCGCTGGTGTGACCGGCCGGTGACGCGCCCCCGGCAGCGCGCGGCGCGGCTGGTCCGCGCGGGCTTCACCGACCCGACGGCCGCGCAGGAAGGTCTGGAGACGCTGGGGTTGTGGTGCGACGGCGGGCCCGCCGACCCGGCAGCGGAGCTGGTGCTCGAAGCGCTGGCCGACGTGCCCGACCCCGACCTCGCGCTGGGCGCCCTGCAGCGCCTGGCAGGCGCCGCGGGGCCGGGGCTGCTCGCCGACCTGCGCCGCAACGACGGGCTGCGCCGGCGGCTGCTCGGCGTGCTCGGGGTCAGCGCGGCGCTCGGCGACCACCTCGCCGTACACCCGGCCGACTGGCAGGTGCTGGCCGATGACCAGGTGACGACGGTCCGGCCGAGCCTGTACGGGCTGCAGACCCAGCTGCTCGCGGCGGTCGGCGCGCCTGCGCAGGACGTGCTGCCGTGGGGGAGTGGCGGCGCATCGGCCGCGGGCACCGGGCCGGAGGTCGTGGCGGCGCTGCGGTCGGCGTACCGCCGCTGCCTGCTGGGGCTGGTGGCGCGCGACCTGTGCGGGGCGGTCGCCGTCGAGGACGTCGCGGGTGAGCTCGCCGACCTGGCCGCCGCGACCCTGACCGCCGGCCTCGCCGTCGCTGTCGCAGGGCTGCGCGACGGCTCGGCGGCCTGCCGGCTCGCGGTCATCGCGTTGGGCAAGTGCGGCGGCCGCGAGCTCAACTACGTCAGCGACGTCGATGTGGTGTTCGTCGCCGAGCCGGTCGGCGACGCCGACGAGACTGCCGCGCTGCGCGCCGCCACGCAGCTGGCCAGCACGATGATGCGGGTCTGCTCGGAGGTGGCCTGGCCGGTCGACGCGGGCCTGCGCCCCGAGGGCGGGGCCGGCCCGCTGGTGCGCACGCTGGCCAGCCACCAGGCGTACTACCACCGCTGGGCCAAGACCTGGGAGTTCCAGGCCTTGCTCAAGGCGCGACCGGTCGCGGGCGACCTCGGCCTGGGCCGGCGCTACCTCGAGGCGGTGTCACCGCTGGTGTGGACGGCCGGTGACCGCCCCGGCTTCGTCGCCGACGTCCAGGCGATGCGCCGCCGGGTCGAGTCGACGCTCGGGTCGGGCAAGGCCGACCGTGAGGTCAAGCTCGGTCGGGGTGGGCTGCGCGACGTCGAGTTCGCCGTGCAGCTGCTGCAGCTGGTGCACGGGCGGATCGACCAGACCGTACGCAGCGGCACGACGCTGACCGCACTGGAGCGGCTCGCGGAGGGCGGCTACGTCGGGCGGGAGGATGCCCGACACCTCGCCGAGGCCTACCGCTGGCTGCGCACCGTCGAGCACCGGCTGCAGCTGCACCGCCTGCGGCGCACCCACCTGCTGCCCGCCGACACCGATGGCGACGGGCTGCGGCGGATCGCACGCGCCTGCGGCTACCGAGCCGACGCGGTCGCACTGTTCGCCCGCGAGCGCGCCGGCTACCGCCGCGAGGTCCGCCGGCTGCACGAGAAGCTGTTCTACCGGCCGCTGCTCGCCGCGGTCGCCCGGCTGCCCGCCGAGCAGGCCCGGCTCTCACCCGAGGCCGCCGGCGCCCGGCTGTCGGCGCTGGGCTTCGCCGAGCCGGCGGTCGCCCTGCGACACCTGGAGGCGCTGTCGGCAGGGGTCTCCAGGCGGGCCACCATCCAGCAGACCCTGCTGCCGGTCATGCTCGGCTGGTTCGCCGGCGCTGCCGACCCCGACGCCGGGCTGCTCCGCTACCGCCAGGTCAGCGACGCGCTCGGTACGACACCCTGGTACCTGCGCCTGCTGCGCGATGAGGGCGCCGTGGCCGAGCGACTGGCCGGGCTGCTCGGGACGTCCCGTTTCGTCGCGGACCTGCTCGTGCGCGCGCCCGGCGGTGTCCGGCTGCTCGCGGATGACGCCGAGCTCGCGCCGCGGGACCGCGCGGCCCTGGTCGGCGGCTTCGTGGCCTCGGTGCGCCGCCACGAGGACTGGGAACAGGCGGTCTTCACCGCCCGGGGGCTGCGCCGGCACGAGCTGCTCCGGGTGTCCTGCGCCGACCTGCTCGGGCTCGCCGACCTCGCGCAGGTCGGGGCGGCGCTGTCGGACGTCGCCGCCGCGACGGTGCAGGCGGCGCTGGTCACCGCCACCCGCAAGCTCGAGGTCGAGCGGCGCGGCGCGCTGCCGGTGCGGCTCGCCGTCCTGGCCATGGGCCGCCTGGGCGGCCTTGAGCAGAGCTGGGGCAGCGACGCCGACGTGCTGTTCGTCCACGAACCGCTCGGCGGGACCTCCGACGCCGAGGCCGCGGGCGTCGCGCACGATGTGGCCAACGAGACGCGGCGGCTGCTCGCGCTGCCCGCCCCCGACCCGCCGCTGGTCGTCGACGCCGGTCTGCGGCCGGAGGGCCGGCAGGGCCCGCTGACCCGCAGCCTGGCGTCGTACGCCGTCTACTACGACCGCTGGTCGCTGGTCTGGGAGGCGCAGGCACTGCTGCGCGCCGCCCCGCTCGCCGGTGACGCAGAGCTCGCCGCCGACTTCCTCGCGCTGGTCGCGCCGGTCCGCTACCCGGCCGAGGGCCTTACCGACGCACAGGTCCTGGAGGTCCGCCGAATCAAGGCCCGGGTCGAGACCGAGCGGATGCCGCGCGGCGTCGACCCCGGGCTGGCGATCAAGCTGGGCCGGGGCGGGCTGGCCGACGTCGAGTGGACGGTCCAGCTGTGGCAGCTGCGCTACGCCGGGCAGCTGCCGGGGCTGCGTACGACCTCCACGCTGGGCGCGCTGCGCGCCGCGGTGGCCGCCGGGCTGGTCGACGACGACGACGCCGCTGTGCTGGCGCAGGCGTGGACGCTGGCCGGCCGGACCCGTGACGCACTGGTCCTGGTACGCGGCAAGCCGTTGGAGGTGCTGCCGTCCGGTGGTCGCGAGCTCGATGCGGTCGCCCGCCTGCTCGGGCATCCGCCGGGTTCGCAGAGCGCCTTCCTCGATGACTACCGACGGACGACCCGCAGGGCGCGGGCCGTGGTGCAGCGGGTGTTCTACGGGGGGCGCTGATCCTGCGTTGACCGGAGACATAGCCTTCGCGGGTGGACGATGTGCGCACGGTGGTGGCCGCGGACACCGTGTTCCTTCTCCGGACCTGGCGGGGCAGCTCGGGTGACCGGACCCCGGTGCTGCTGCTGCACGGTGCGCCCGAGACCTCATCGTGCTGGCGAGACGTCGCACCGCGGCTGGCCTGCGCGGCCGATCCCGGTGGCGAACGGCGGGTGCTCGCCCCCGACCTGCCCGGCCTCGGTGGCTCCACCTACAGCGGCCCGTACGACGTGCCGTCGCTGGTCACCCAGGTGGCGGCGCTGCTCGAGGCCGAGGGGCTGGCCAGGGTGGACGTCGTCGGGCACGACTGGGGCGGGGTGATCGCCCTCGGGCTGGCCGGGCTGCGGCCCGACCTGGTCCGGCGGCTTGCGATTGCCAACGCGCCGTACCGACAGGGCCCGCCGCCGTACCGGGCCGTGCACATCCCGTTGCTCGCTCTCCCGATGCTGCCGGAGGCGGCGTTCTGGATGGCCGGCCGGCGGATCGTCGAGCTGATGCTGAGGCTGGCCTGGAAGGCACCGCAACCGCTGGACGACGAGCGTCGCGCCGAGTACGCGGCGGCCTACAGCGGGCGGGACCGCAGGCGCGCCTTCTTCGGCTACTACCGGGCTGCCGTGCGGCCGCGGCCTGGCGCCCGGAAACCCGGCAGCGCCCTGCCCCGCTCGCTGCCCGACGTGCACGTCGAGCGGGCGCTGGTGCTGTGGGGTGCGCTCGACCCGGTGCTGCCGATCTCGGTCGGGGAGGCCGTGGTGCGCGACCTCGGCCCTGGCGCCCGGATGGCGACCATCCCCAGCGCCGGTCACTTCGTCGTCGAGGAGGCGCCCGACGTCGTCGCGGCGGCGCTGCTGGAGTTCCTCGCCTGACAGTGCGCGCCGGCGGCTGAGGGAGGGGGTCAGCCCCTGCCCTTGGCCTTCTGGCCACGCCGGCTGACGGCGTCCAGGGTGACCGAGGCGAGCAGCACCCCGCCGGTGACCATGAACTGGGTGGCTGCGGGCAGGGTGAGCAGTGCCATGCCGTTGGTGATGGCGGTGATGACCAGGACTCCGAGCAGGGCGGAGTACGCCGATCCGCGGCCGCCGAACAGCGAGGTGCCGCCGATCACGGCCGCGGCGATCGCGTACAGCAGGGTGTTGCTGCCGCCGGAGCTCTGGTCGACCGACTGCAGGTAGCTGGTGTTGAGGATCCCGCCCAGCGCCGCCATCAGGCCGGCGATCATGAACACCGACAGCCGGATGCCGGCCACCGAGATGCCGGCGCGACGGGCCGCCTCGGCGTTGCCGCCGACCGCGAGCACGTGCCGGCCGTAGCGGGTGCGCCGGATGACAAGGTCGAAGAGCACGACGAGGACGAGGAACAGGACGAGGGCGAAGGGCACGCCGCGGTAGCGGTTGAGCACGGCGACGCCGATGCCGAGGACGACCGCCAGCACGATGCAGCGGGTGACGACCTCGACGACCGGCCGGGGACGCAGGCCCGCCGCGCTTCGCGCGCGCACCTCGACCAGCTGCACCCCGGCGTACAGCAGGACCGCGACGACGGCCAGCAGCCAGCCGGTCGACGGCGGGTAGAACGCCCCGGTGAGGCTGTGCACGAAGCCGTCGGTGACGTTGACGCTGCCCGTGGTGCCGAGGACCTTGAGTTGCAGGCCCTGCCAGCCCAGCAGGCCGGCCAGCGTGACGACGAAGGACGGCACCCCGAACCTGGTGAAGAAGAAGCCCTGGAAGCCGCCGATCGCGGTGCCGAGAAGCAGGGCCAGCACGAAGCCCAGGACCTGGCTGCGACCGTGGTTGACGACCTGGGTGGCGAACAGCGCCGCGGTGACGCCGCTGATCGAGCCCACCGAGAGGTCGACCTCGCCGAGCAGCAGCACCATGACGATGCCCAGGCTGATGGTGCCCACCGCGATCATCTGCAGGACGAGGTTGCTGAGGTTCTCGGCGGACAGGAACGCCGGCTGCTGGGTGTAGAACACCAGCGCGATGACCACCAGGCCGATGACCACGGGCAGGCTGCCGAGCTCACCGCCTGCCAGCCGGCGACGGAAGGCGGTGACGTACCCGGCCAGCCCTGCCTCGTCGACGAGCAGCCGGGGGTCGAGGTCGCTGGCCCGCTGCGGAGGCTGGTCGGTGGCCTGCGCCGGGGTGGCCGAGGTGGCCGGCGTGGGCGGGGTGGGGGCCGTCGGCGTGGCGGTCATGCCGGCCCCTGCACGGGCGCGCTGCCGGACGCGCTTGCGGACGGACCGGCGGCGTCGGCCAGGGACGCGGAGGACGGCAGGCCGGCCCGGCGGCCGCCTCCCGAGACCGCGCCGGTGATGGCCGAGACCACCTGGTCCTCGCTGACCTCGTCGACGTGGAAGGTCCCGTTGGCCCGCCCCAGCCGCAGGACAGCGACCCGGTCGGCGACGGCGAACACATCGGCAAGGTTGTGACTGATCATGATGACAGCGAGCCCGCGGTCGCGCAGCCGCACGATCAGGTCCAGGACCTGCGCGGTCTGCGCGACCCCGAGCGCGGCGGTCGGCTCGTCGAGGATGACCACCTTCGGGTCGCCGAGCAGCGACCTGGCGATGGCAACGCTCTGCCGCTGGCCGCCGGACAGCGATGCGACCGGCATGCGCACCGTGGGCATGCGTACCGACAGCTGCCGCATCAGGTCCAGGGCGCGTTTCTCCATCGCGATCTCGTCCATCCAGCCGAACGGCCGCAGCAGGCCGCCCCGGGACTCCTCGCCGAGGAACAGGTTGGCGACGACGTCCAGGTTGTCGCACAGCGCGAGGTCCTGGTAGACCGTCGCGATCCCGAGGTGGGTCGCGTCCTGCGGCCGGTTGATCGTCACCGGCCGGCCCTCGAACAGCACCTGGCCGTCCGAGGGCGGGCCGACGCCCGACATGACCTTCACCAGCGTCGACTTGCCGGCCCCGTTGTCCCCGACCAGGGCAACCACCTCGCCGGGGTAGGCCTCGAAGTCGACGTCGGTGAGCGCCTGCACGGCGCCGAAGCGCTTGGACACGTTGCGCAGGGCGAGCACGGGCTGTGCCACGGGGATCTCCGGGGAGCTCGAGGGGTCGGGGACGGCGAACTCGGCTGGGCCAAGAGCATCCCCTTCGGGAGCTGCCCATCCAACAGCTGCCGGTCTAGGAGATGCCCAACGTGGTGCAGGCCGCCGCGGCAGCACCCGTGCAGATGTCGGATGCCTTGTACAGCTCATCCTTGATGACCGTGTCCTTGATGTTGTCCTTGGTCACGGCGACCGGGACGAGCAGCACCGACGGCACGTTGTTGGTGGAGGCGTCGGAGGTGACCGACACGCCGCCGATCGTGGTCGGCTTGGTGCCCGCGAGCAGGGCGACGGCGAGCTCGGCGGCGCCGGTGGCCTCAGGCTTGATCGCCTTGTATACCGTCATCGACTGCGAGCCGGTGAGGATCCGGGTGATGGCCAGCTTCTCGGCGTCCTGGCCGGTCAGCGGGATGCCCGGCGGGATGACGCTGGAGATCGTCGTGGCCATGCCGTCGTTCGCGCTGTAGACGCCGACGATGGCGTCCTTGCCGAGCTTGGTGATCGCGGCCTGCATCTCGGTCTTGGCCGTCGCCGGCAGCCAGTCGGGGGTCGCGATCTCGTAGCCGATCGTGTAGCCGTCGATCCCCTCCTTCGGGATGACGGAGTGGGCGCCCTTGGCGAACAGCGTGGCGTTGTTGTCGGTGGGGGAGCCGTTGATCCAGACCAGCGGCCCCTTCTTGCCCTTGGCGTCGAGCTGCTTCTTCAGCTCGGTCGCCTGCAGGGCGCCGACCTTCTCGTTGTCGAAGGAGATGTAGTAGTCCGGGGTCGCGCCGCCACCGGTGATCAAGCGGTCGTAGCTGATGACCGGGACGTTCTTGGCCTTGGCAGCCTGCACGATCGCGCCCGCGGTGGCACCGTTGACCGGGTCCAGGACCAGGACCTTGGCGCCCTGCGCCAGTGCGGCGTTGGCCTGCTGGAGCTGCTGCGCCTCGCTCTGGTTGGCGTTGGAGTAGATCAACTCACAGCTCGGGCACTTCGCCGACAGGGCCTGGGTGAAGTACGGCTTGTCGAACGCCTCGTAGCGGGTGGTCGCAACCTCGGGCAGCAGCAGGGCGACCTTGCCGGACACCGCGGCGGCGCTGCTGGCGGCCGGGGCGTTCGAGGTCGGTGCAGCAGCCTTGGTGGAAGAGGCGCAACCGGCCAGGACGAGCGCGGCGGCGAGACCGGGGACAGCGACGAGGGCGCGGCGGGGACGGTGCACGGGGTTCTCCTCTTGACGTGGCCTGCCGCCGGCGGCGTCAGTGCTGGTACTGGTGGCAACGTGCTCCGAGTCACTAGCTCTGTCAAGTGCCGGACGGAACCCCGTGTCCAGATCGATACAAAGCGAGCTCCGAAACCAGATCGTGTTCAGGCATTGACAGAACGCGCGCAGTCACAGACGGTCTGGCCACCATGTCCACCCCGAAGTCCGCCTCGACGTCGACCCTGACGCCCCCCCTGACGCCCCCCCTGCAGTCCCCGGTGCCGGCCGCCCAGTTCCGGCCTCTGACCGCCCGCTCGGCGGATCCGCTGCGGGCCGTCCTGGACGTGCTGCGCACCCAGGGCCCGCTGACCCGGGCCGAGCTGGGGGCGGTCGTCGGGCTGTCCCGTACGACGGTCAGCGGGTTGCTCGCCAGCCTTCGTCGCTGCGGGCTGGTTGCCGACTCCGGCTCGACCGACCGGCCCGTCACCGGGCGACCGGCCACCCGGGTCGTGCTCGAGCCGGCCGCCGGGCTGGCCGTCGGCGTCGACATCGGCCGTCGTCACCTGCGGGTGGTCGTCGCTGACCTCGGACACCGGGTGCTGGCCGAGCACGATGACCGGTTCGACGTGGACGACCGGCCCGACGAGACGATCCGGGCTGTCGCGAACGTTCTGGACCGCCTGCTGCTCGGGCTGTCCGCGGACCGCGTCGACGTGCTCGGCGTCGGGCTCGGTATCCCCGCGCCGCTGGATGCCAAGGGCACCGTCGGCAGCTCCAGCATCCTGCCGGGCTGGCTCGGCCGGGTGCCGGCCGACGAGCTCGCGCGTGAGCTCGGCCTGCCCGTGCGGGTCGACAACGACGCCAACCTCGGTGCGCTCGCCGAGGCCGTCTGGGGCGCCGGGCGGGGCTGCGCCGAGATGGTCTACCTCAAGGCCGCGACCGGTGTCGGCGCGGGCATCGTGCACGAGGGGCGGCTGTTCCGGGGGGCCGGCGGGACCGCGGGCGAGGTCGGCCACACCACGGTCGTCACCGGCGGCGAGCTGTGCCGCTGCGGCAACCGCGGCTGCCTGGAGATGTACGTCGGAGGCCCCGCCCTGGTGGCGCGGCTGGCCCATGTCGGCAGCACGGTCAGCGGCGTCCCCGACCTGGTCGCGCGGGCCCGCGAGGGCGACCCCGCCTGCCGCCGGGTGCTGGCTGACGTCGGTGACCAGGCGGGCCAGGCCGTCGCCAACGTCGTCAACCTGCTCAACCCCGAGCGCGTGGTGCTCGGCGGCGAGCTCGGGCTGGCCGGCGAGCTGGTCCTCGACACGCTCCGCGCCCGGGTGCTGCGCTCGGCGGTGCCGTCGGCGTCGGCGTGCGTCTCGGTGGTCCCCGGCGTCCTGGGAGACCGCGCCGAGGCGCTCGGTGCGGTGCTGCTCGTGCTGCGCGAGGACGAGCCGTTCGGCGAACGGCTGGCGGCGCGGGCCGCAGCCGCCGTCGGCGCCCTCGCCACGAGCGGGTGAGGCCGCTGCGCGTCGCGCTGGTGGGCTACGGCCTGGCCGGCCGGGTCCTGCACCGGCCGCTGCTTCAGGCCGAGCCGGGTTTCGTCCTCACCCACGTGATCACCGCGGACGTCGGGCGCCGGGCCCAGGCCCTCGTCGACGTCCCGGGCGTGATCGTCCTCGACACCGCTTCGGAGCTGTGGGCCCGTGCCGGGGAGCTCGACCTGGTGGTGATCGCGGCACCGCACCCGGTGCACGCCGAGCTCGCCGCCGCCGCGCTGCAGGCTGGGCTGGCCACCGTCGTCGACAAGCCGCTGGCCGCGACCGCCGAGCAGGCCCGCCGGCTGCTGGCCCTGGCGCAGCGGCGCGGACTGGCCCTGAGCGTGTTCGCCAATCGCCGGTGGGACAGCGACACGCTGACCGCCGCGCGGCTGATCGCGGACGGCACGCTCGGGAAGGTCAGCCGGCTCGAGTCGCGGTTCACCCGGTTCCGGCCGCAGGTCGAGCAGCGCTGGCGCGAGCGGCCGGACGCCGCCGGCGGGGTGCTGCTCGACCTCGGACCCCACCTGGTCGACGCCGCGCTGCTGCTGCTCGGCCCCGTCACGCAGGTGTACGCCGAGATCGGGTTGCTCCGGCCGGGTGCGGCCGTCGACGACGACTGCTTCCTGGCGCTGACGCACGTCGGCGGCGCCCACAGTCACCTGTGGGGCTCGCTCGCCGCGCCGTGGCCCGGGCCGCGGCTGGTGCTGCAGGGCAGTCGCGCCGGCTGGAGCAAGGATGACCTCGACGGGCAGGAAGCGGCCCTGCGCGCCGGTGCTCAGGCCGGGCCGGTCGCCGAGCCACCCGGTCGGCTCGTCGATGCCGCCGGCTCCAGGCAGGTGCCGTCGCTACCGGGAGACTGGCCGGCGTACTACCGGCTGCTGCACGCGGCGCTGTCCGCCGGTGGGCCGCTGCCGGTGACCGCGCAGGACGGCGTACGCGTGCTTGAGGTGCTCGAGGCGGCGCAGCTCGCCGCCCGGGACGGGCAGGTCGTCCGGCTGATGTGAACCTGCTCAGCAGGCGTGCGAGGCGAGTACGCCGGCCCGCGCCTTGAGCCGCAGGTGCCACATCAGCAGCCCGACGCCGATCAGCGCCCCGCAGAACAGTGGGGCGCCCCACTGCAGGTACCAGTGGTGCGGCGGCGAGGCGTTGTAGACCTCCGCCCGCGGCCAGCCGATGTTGACGGCCATGACGCTGCCCCACAGCACGGCCAACGCGTTGACCGGCAGCCCCCAGCGGCCGAGCGGGAAGGCACCGCCGCCGGCCCAGGTCCCGCGCAGCCGGGCCAGCAGCATCGGCCCCGTGACCAGCAGGTATGCGATGTAGAACAGCAGCACGGCAATGCTGGTGACCACCGTGAAGACCTGCGGCTGCCGGATGTTGAGCAGCAGGATGCCGATCGCGAACAGTCCGACCACGACGGCTGGCATCGCGGGTGTGCGCG
>ENA-OFDM01000512-OFDM01000512.1-metagenomes-genome-assembly--contig:-NODE-512-length-16306-cov-3.642914_pt1 | contig 16306 bp, 15 predicted proteins | sample MGYA00153385_OFDM01 | MGnify analysis MGYA00153385
CGATCTCAAAGCCGCCGCCCAAAAAATTCAGGAGCAAGCCGCTTTGCTCGATATTGCGACTGATGCGATTATCGTCCGGGATTTGGATAGTCAGATTCAATTTTGGAACAATGGCGCGACAGCTATCTATGGCTGGCTGGCAACTGAGGCGATCGATCGGACTACCGCCCAACTTTTTTATCCAGATACCCCACCAGAAACAGCGGTCGCAATTGCCTTTAGCAGTGTCTTGGATCGCGGATCGTGGCAAGGTGAGTTACATAAAGTTACCAAAACTGGTACAGAAGTAATCGTCGAAAGTCGGTGGACGCTGGTACGGGATGAGGCGGGCAATCCGCGATCGATTCTCAGTGTCGATACTGACATCACTGAGAAAAAATCCCTAGAGCAACAATTCCTCCGCGCTCAACGGATGGAGAGTCTGGGTAGTCTCGCGAGTGGCATCGCCCACGATTTGAATAATGTGCTCACGCCGATTGTCGGTGCTGCCCAGCTTTTACCGCTAACACTGCCCAATTTGGACGATCGCAGTCGCCGATTATTGAATATGCTGGTAGAGAGTTCCAAGCGCGGTAGTGGTTTGGTGAAGCAAATTCTCACCTTTGCGCGGGGGCTGGATGGCGAACGCACGGTGCTACAGGTACGGCATATTCTCACAGAAATCATCAGTGTAGCGCGACAAACTTTCCCCAAATCGATTGAGATTGAAGTTAACTATCCTAGTGAAGATCTATGGATGGTAAGTGTCGATGCGACGCATATTCATCAAGTATTGATGAATCTATTTGTCAATGCGCGGGATGCCATGCCCAATGGTGGCACAATTGCGGCTAGTGCGGACAACATCGTTATCGATGCAGATTATGCCCAGCTCCAGCTCCAGCTACCACTGGGAGCTTATATCCTGATTACTATTGCCGATACTGGCATGGGGATGACTAGAGAAATGCTCGATCGGATCTTCGATCCTTTCTTTACCACCAAAGAAACAGGTACGGGATTAGGCTTGTCAACCGTACAGGGCATTATCAAAGCACATGGGGGCGCGATCGAGGTTGAGAGCGAAGTTGGGTGTGGTACTAGCTTTAAAATCTATCTCCCCGCACTTTATATTAAAGAAGTCGAATCTCCAACCACAGCCGAAAATCTCTACGATGGGCAGGGGCGATTGGTATTAGTTGTTGATGATGAAACCGCAATCCGTGAAATTACCAAAGAATCACTAGAAACGTATAACTACCGCGTCATGTTAGCTAGCGATGGGATCGAAGCGATCGATACATATACCCAAAATCATCATAGTATTGCGATCGTCCTCATCGATATGATGATGCCCCATCTAGACACCCCATCGATAATTCTCGCTCTGCAACAAATTAATCCCGAAGTTCAAATTGTGGTAACGAGCGGCTCCTATCTCAATCTAGCCGCGATCGTCGATAAACAGCAAGTCAGCGCAGTACTAACTAAGCCATTTACCACCGCCGAAATGCTGCAAACATTAGCCGAGATTTAGCTTAAATAATATATGTTCGAGCTGACAACTTCTATCGAGATTCAAAGCCGACAATCATCGTGTGGAGAGTGAGATAAATTCGATCCTCACTAATTTTCTTCAGGAGTGGAGATCGCTTTAATTGAGCATAGAGATCTTGTTTCACTCTTGCCATTGCAAAAGTAATACCTCTGGCGGCTAATTCATCATATAACTCCTCCAGAATATCCATTGCGGTGATATCAATTTCGGTAATCGCTTCGGTATTGAGGACAAACCATTCTACCGGATCGATTTCTGACTCGATCGCTCTCAACGCACGAGACTTAAAATCCTCCGCATTAGCAAAACATAAAGGGGCATCATAGCGATAAATTACTAGTCCCGGAATTGTAGTTGCACCTTCCCAATCATCAATATTATGCAATCCTGGTAGATTCGGCACCGTGCCTTGCACGGCATCATGCGGATGTGCCAATCGAGATAATAATTCAATTACCGATAAACCGACGGCGATTGCCACACCTACTAAAATATCGGTAGTCAAAACACCAACTGTGGTGATCGTCGCCAAGAAAAATTCACTGCGGCGAAATCGATATAGTCGGATAAATTCGGGAATTGCAATCAATTTAAATGCGGCAAAAATCACAATTGCACCCAACGCCGCTTTCGGAAATAGTGACAAAACTGGGCGCAACCACAGCAGCACCGAAATCACCACACCCATCGCCACTAATGAAAAAAGTTGAGTTTTACTCCCCAAAGTATCCGCAATTGCCGTGCGAGAGCCACTACTACTAACTGGAAACCCTTGCACCAATCCCGCCCCCACATTAGCCAATCCCAGCGCGAGTAATTCTTGGTTCGCATCGATCTTTTGCTGATGACGCGCCGCAAAAGATCGAGCCGTCAGCACATTATCAGAATAACCGACGATCGAAATCCCCAAAGCGGAGGCTAGCAGGTCTGGCAGTTGGACTGAAAAATCAGGAATGACAAATTGTGGCAAACCTGCCGGAATTGCGCCGACAATGGCTAATCCCTGGCGATCGAGATCGAAGATTGCCACTGCCAGCGTGCTGATTAATACTGCCAGTAATGGTGCGGGTGCTTTGGGAAAAAAATACCCGATCGCCAGCAGGAATCCGAACGCTAAACCAGCTAAAATTAGGGTCGGCCAGTGAAGCCGATTGACCTGGTAAATGAATTGACTCACCTGTGCAAATACGGTGTTGCCTTGAATGGAAATCCCGCTAATTTTGCCCAATTGTCCGGCAATCATGATCAGCGCGACACCTGCCATATAGCCGACTAGAATTGGCTTCGAGAGCAAGTTTGCGAGAAATCCTAATCTAGCAACATAGGCAACCACACAGATCGCCCCAACCAGCATCGCCAGAGTAGCCGTCAGCACCCCATAATTACTCCCATCCGCCAGCAGCAACGGCGAAATCGCCGCCGCCGTCATCACCGCCGTAGTTGATTCTGGCCCAACTGAGAGTTGGCGCGACGAGCCAAATAGAGCATACACGCACATCGCAGGCAAAATCGTCCACAGTCCGACAATGGGCGGAACGCCCACTAATTCCCCGTATGCCATACACTGCGGAATCAGATATGCCGCAACCGTGATGCCTGCGAGCAGATCTCCCCGCAACCACGCTCGCTGATAGCCCAATAATTGGCGCAAACCAGGCAATCTGAGCAAAAGTTTCTCGTGCATGTTCTTTGCTAGCTTGACAATGCTGGCAACTGAATCACCATCACCGAACAAGCTGCATGGTGTAAAACATAATTGCTAGTGCTACCGAGAAAAACTTCACTCAACATTGATTTTTGATTTCGTCCCATCACAATCGTGTCCGCCGACCAACTTTTTGCAACTTCACAAATCATCCGTCCTGAGTTGCCAAAATTCTGGGAAAACTCAACTTGAAACCCGCGCTCTTTAGCCTGCTCTGCATAAGCCTGAAGCTGCTCGATCCCACGTTGTTCGTACTCCTTCGATTCTTTAACATATTGTTCGAGTGCAGCATCATTGACGATCGGAAACATGCCACCGACTAATGGACTAAATCCTGTTGGTGTCGAGGGGTTGATAATGTGTAAAAGCAGCACCTGGGCACCAAATTTTTCAGCCAGTGTCAATCCAGATGATAGGACTACTTGTGATTCAGAGGAATCACCAATTGCAACTAAGATTTTTTTAAACATTAGGATCGTGCCTCGTTAATAATTGCAAGGTTAATCTTGCGATAAATGCAGATCGCTCCTAACTCGTTGGCGTAGCCTCTCCTGTGGAGAATAATGCTGGTAACTGAACAACCATCACCGAGCAAGCTGTATGATGTAAAACATAATTGCTAGTACTACCGAGAAAGGCTTCACTCAACATCGATTTTTGATTTCGTCCCATCAATATCGCCTCTGCCGACCAATTTTTGGCGGCTTCACAAATTAGCGGCCCAGAGTCCCCATAATTTTGTAAAATCTCAGCTTTGACATGATGTTCTTTGGCTCGCTCTGCAAACACCTGGAGACGTTCGATCCCTTTGCGCTCGTATTCATTCCATGCCTTGCTGTATCGATCGATCTCTAGGTCGTTCGTAATTGGTAGAATCCCACCCACTAATGGACTGGCAACCGTACTCAGCCCGTGCGGCACCAGTGGATCGAGGACGTGTAAAATTAGCATCTCGGCACCAAGTTTCCCCGCTAGTGTCAATCCGGCTGCAAAGACTCTTTCTGAATCAGGGGAATCACCAATTGCAACTAAGATTTTCTGCAACATTAGCATCGTGCCTCATCAACAACTAAACTAATTTTACAACGATCTTATTGAATAGTTATACTAATATTAATACTATTACAAAACTCATTACAATTATTAACTACTTACAACTTCCTCACCCGTTCGCGTAGCGTAAGTAAAGCCTAATCGATCTAAAATAAAAGCATAGTTAGGATATTTATTTAGATCCGGTGACTTTGCCTCTAAAAGGGGAAACTTTGTCAATACTATAAATTCACAACAATATCGGCTTGAATAGACAATTAAATATGTCCTATGAAATTATCTCAAATCCTCTCTCAACTATTAGTTGAATATGCCGATCGACCTTTGCCGCTATCTGTACTACTAAAACAAGTGGGGAATAGTGGATTTGGGACGATCTCCGGGATCTTGACAATGCCGATGCTGATCCCGCTCCCCATCCCATTAGTGGGATTTTCGGCACTAGTAGGCAGTGGAATTATGCTAGTTGGCTGTCAACTGGCTTTAGGCTACGAAAAACCCTATTTACCTCAGCGAATTGCGCGGATCGAACTATCACCTGCGGCTTCCCAAAAAATCCTCAAAAATATTAATCGCCTGCTCCAACCTTTAGAACGGATGTCTAGGCATCGATTTTCAAGGTTTAGTAATAGTTGGTGGGGATGCCGTATTACTGGAGTTTGTTTGGCTTGGGATGCACTATTGATGTCGCTACCGTTGCCAATTCCACTAACTAATCTCGTCCCAGCTTATACAATTTTGTTTCTGGCGATCGGATTGCTAGAGTTTGATGGCTTATTTATTCTAATTGGCTACGGAATGACTGTGGTTACAACTATTTTCTTTGCCAGCATTGCGGGTACAATTTGGCAATTAGCCAGTCATTGGTTACAGATTTTGATGAAGAGTTAGATTACAGTTTCGATCTAATAAATTAGGCTCTTCACTAGTTAGTATGCCAAATTAATGATTGAAATGCCAATTAAGCAAGCATCTGTTTCGGAAATTTTCAAAATTAGTGAATCCATATGCAGAACGTTTGATTAGCTTGAGTTTGGTATTAATTCCTTCTACTGTTCCACTAGTTGTTCTATTGTCAAAATAAGCTAGTATTTCATCAAACCATCGATAAATTGTCGCTTGACTGTTGACAAAATACTTTTGCGCTTGGCTCTCCCGCTTTTTTAGCAATCCTTTAATCTGGCTGGGGATTGCGGCTGAATTGGTATTGATGCTAGCGATTATTTATATCCCACCCTTACAAAAAACATTTGGAACCGCACCGCTATCCACCTGGCAATTGTGGGCACTAATTATTTGCCCACCATTAATTCTGGTAGCTGACAAAATCCGTAAGCGTGTCGTTGGTAGGAATAGAAATTGAGACTATATTACGATCGTCAATACCTCTGAATAGTTGTTTGGATAATATCGATATTTTAGATTACTTTAAGATTGCAAGCATTAGATATGTGTTTCCACCAATAGGTAGAGGTTTTAAAAATACAGTAAATAAATCTGTCTATTGATTGATTTATTGATGAATAATTTATTCTAAGATTGATAGGTACGAACCACTATAGTATCGATTCTTATATTTTCTGTGCATAATTAATTAAACCAAAAGATTTTTATTAACTTTCATATATCCACTTTATCTAAAAATGGACACAAAGCTATGAGTGAACCCAACAACAATAATCCAGATCGATCGATGCTGTGGATGGGTGCTGCAATGGTGGCATGTTGTGCGGTGCCCATTATTATTGCTCTGTCGCTTGGTGGTGGGTTAGGGGCATTCTTTGGTAGTAATCGATCGAACGATCGAACGGGAAATCCAGCTTCAGATCGATCTACTCAAACTACCCCCGTTGGCGGAGCCTCGCCGACGGACACGACGAGTCAAGTCGATAAGCAATTCATCGCCATGATGGTTCCTCACCACGAGCAAGCAATTCAGATGGCAGATTTGGCTTTAACTCGCACAAAACGTCCTGAAATTAAACAACTCGCTCAAACCATTAAACAAGACCAAACTCGCGAAATTCAACAAATGCGAACTTGGTACAAATCGTGGTACGGCATCGAAGTTGTGGCGATGCCGATGAATGGTCAGCAAATGCCTCAAAATGGCAGTATGCAGGGGATGAAAATGGATTTGGCAGCTTTGAAAAATGCTCCCGATTTCGATCGAGAATTTCTGCGTCAGATGATTTTTTATCACCAAATGGCAATCCAAATGGGACAGATGGATGCTAGCAGGCTGACTAGACCAGAACTTCGTGAGTTAGCTGGATCGATTGTCAAAACTCAAACTACTGAGATCGATCGAATGCAGAAATGGTACCAAACTTGGTATAAGTCTAATCGATAGATTAACTATTTAGTCAATACACACTCTAATAACCTACAAAATAAATATTTAATACCATGAAACTCCAATTTAAAGTTCCCGAAATGACCTGTGGTGGTTGTGTGAGCAATATTACTAGAGCAATTAAAACAGTCGATGCTAATGCGACTGTTCAGGCCGATCCGCAAACTAAGACTGTATCGGTAGAAACGCAATCTCCTGAAGCAACAATTAAGGCAGCGATGGCTAAGGTTGGTTATCGTCCTAATTAATTAAGTGAAATCGGTTCTGACCGCATTTAGAACCGATGACTGGATGCCTAATCACTCTACAGGCACCAACGCGATGGCGTAAAGATGTTTATTATTCCAGGAACTCTTTTATGAAACCAGATTACCTGATTATCGGCAGTGGTTTATCAGCATTGACCTTTGGTGCTCTAATGGCAAACTCTGGTAAGACCGTGCAAATCCTCGAAGCTCATGAGCATCCAGGCGGTTTTGGTCATACATTTACGATGGCTAAAAAGTATACGTTTAACGCTCAATTTCACTATGTTTGGAACTGTGGTGAAGGGCAAAGTGTCAACCAAGTGCTCAAAAAACTGGACTTAGATAAGGAAGTAACTTTTGAACGTTATGACCCTAATGGTTTCGACCACATGCGAATGCCCGGATATTCGATGGATATTCCGTCAGAGCCAGCCGAACTAATCCAGCGATTGTCTGCTCTATTTCCGGCACATGGCGATAAGATTAGCCAATTTGTCAACGAAGTGGAGAAAACTGGTGCAGGCTTAAAAATAGTTGCTCCGCCGATCGATCCGATCGAACTACTCAAGCATCCCCAGGCAGCGTTCAGTGCCATCTCGAACGTCAATAGTACGCTTCAAGACGTCTTCGATAAATTCCAACTACCTCAAGCCGCACAAACTCTTTTAGCGCTGCAATGGCTAGACTTTTTACTGCCACCAAATCAACTTTCCTTCTTTGCTTGGGTCGCATTATTCAGAGGCTATCAAGCAGGTGCATTTTACCCAACTCAGCATTTTGAAGATGTGATTAATTCGTTGGTTAAAGTCATCGAATCGCATGGGGGAGAGGTACTGCTCAACCATGAGATCTCAAACTTTCAAGTTACAGGTAAAACGGTGACAGGAGTTCAGGCGATGGATCTCACCACCCATCAAACCGCTGAATTTACGGGCAATACGGTGATTTGTAATATCGATCCTCAACGAGCCGCGAAGATGATTGGTGAGGAAAAGTTTTCCCAAAAAGTGCGCCGAAAACTCGACTATGAGTATTCAGCATCTAACTACATGGCATATTGTGTCGTCAAAGATATCGACCTCCGCGACTATGGATTTGGCAAGTGGAATCTGTCGCATACCGGACATGAAAGTCTGAATGAAGCTTTCGCCCAAATGTACGATCGCCATGACTTTTCTAATCCGAGTTTTGCCATCACTACACCCACTTTGATGACAACAGCGAGTCGAGACTGCCCTGAAGATTGTCAGATTGTCGAATTTCTCACCGTTGCTAATTATGACTACTTCAAGCAATTGCGGGAGAGCGATCCCAAAGCTTACAGGCAGAAAAAGCAAGAGATCTTAGATTCGATCCTTGATGTTGTGGAAAAACACTATGTACCGAATTTCAGGCAACATATGGTCTTCGACATTACGGGTAGCCCGACCACCAATGAACGCTATTGCTGGTGTCCTGAAGGAAATTCTTATGGGTCCATTTTGACCCCACGCAATGTAGGTCTAGGGCGACTGAATCACGAAACTTCGCTAAACCAGTTCTATTTCTGCAATGCTTCATCTGGCTATCCAGGCTTTGCTGGCACAGTTTGGACGGGAGCAACATTGTATCAACGATTGTCTGGCGACGTAATTTTAGATGAGTAAACAGGCGATCGCACATTACCTACATTCACAAATTGAGAGGATTAATTATGAGAATTGCTGTAATTGGAAGTGGAGCTAGCGGCATGGCTACAGCCTATCTACTCGATAAACAAGGGCATCATGTCACCGTGTTTGAACGACAGCCCATCCTCGGCGGACATATTCGGACACTCAACAAGAACGTCAAACCCAACCAGTCCCCTTGTGATGAGATTTTGGAAGGTGGAGTGCTCGAATTTCCAACTGTGTTTTACAACTTTATCGCACTGATGCAAGAGCTAGATGTGGAAGTAGAACCCGTCAATATTGGTTCGGCGATGTTTCTCAAAGATGGCAAACACTTTCTATCAGCAGTCACCATCGAAAAGAACTTTGCAGGTCTCCACGGGTTGATCGAAAAATTACGTCTTGATGCGATGTATGCTCGTTCCACTGGATTATGGTTGAGAACGAAATTTGCTAATTTACAAAATCTAGCTGATCGCCCGCTGTCGGAGTATTTGAACCGATCCGATATCCGCGATATCTGGCTGGAATTAGTCGTTATGTATAGTTATTCAATTCCATTTGAATTGATTGATGATTTTCCAGCAGAGTTGGCGATCCCTACTTTACGCGACTATCTGGCGGTCAACTGGGTCAGGGTTAAGGGTGGCGTTTATACTTACATTGAGAAAATCCTAGAGCGGTTTAAGGGTAAGATCGTGCTGGATGTGGAGATCGATCGCATTGAGCGCAGCTCCGATGCTGTGAAAATCGTGCGGACTACAGGTGAAATTCAGGAGTTCGATAAAGTGGTGTTCGCGACGCCCCCCGACCAAGTGATGGCATTATTAGCCGACCCGACGGAGGCTGAAACTAAACGGTTTTCCGCTTGGACAGCTAACTATGCGACGACCATAGTTCATCGAGATACCTCCATCTACGCCCGTCACGGCATTACCCAACCCTCAGAATTTGATTTCTTCCAAAAGCCAGACGGTCGCTGGGGTTATAATGGTTGCTTGAATCAGCTTTGTGGAATTACAACACCAGAGCATAATTTTTTATCGTTCCAACTAGAGGAGTTAATCGCACCCGATCGCATTATCCACCTTCAGGAACACCATACCCCGATGTACACCACCAAGTCTTTTCAATATCGGGATGAAGTAGTTGATACTAATGGAGAGAACAATACCTACCATGCGGGAGCTTATCTAGGGGATGGCTTGCATGAAGGAGCGATCGCTTCTGCTTTTCGAGTCGCTCAACTGGTCGGTTCAGCCTTGGTTCTAGTCCATTGATTAAATCGATCGTGAATAATAAATAAGGTGGACATTTGCCCACCTTATTAGTTGTTTTCAGTTTAGCTAAAGCCTAATTATTAGCGTCAAACTCACGAAAGGTCTGATAAAATTCATTCTTTTCATAGAGATGACATTTATCGGTAATATCTTTCATCATTTCCCAAGTGAACTTACGTTCTTTGATATATTCACCCCAGTTTTCTTTGACGATCGCGTGAGCTTGCCGCAGTCGGTAAGAAGGAATCGCTGTCGAAATATGATGGGGAACGTGAACATTGATATCGTGACAGAGGAATTCTACCCAACGCGGGTAGTCACAATGCACCGTACCAGATAGCTGCGCGATCGCCTCGTTCCATTCACCTTCAGGTGTAAACGGAATATCTGCGGCGGTATGATGGACAATCGTGAAAGTACTCATCCAGAAATGATATACCAACCACGGCAGCAACCAAAACTTGACAAAACCCCAGACACCCACTGTCCCAATGACGACTGGGAACATAACTGCGGCACCGATAATCACCACCAAAGCTGAGAATTTGACATCATCTCTGGTTTTGCCTGCTGGAAACTTGCGCCAGTCAAAGTGAACTAGTGCCCAATGGGGCAGTGATGCCAACCACCATAGCCGACCGCGCATGGCTTGATAGAATACTTGTAGCCAAGTTGGAGCTGCCTTGTAGTCTTCAGGTCGCCACGGTTGCCACGCATTATCCACATCCATTTTGTTGGTGTGCTTGTGGTGATTATTGTGTCCGTATCGCCAACCGTGGAAGGGATAAATCAGGGTCAACATGAACAGATGACCGACGAGATCGTTGACTTTCCGACTAGTTGAGAAGGAACGGTGGGCACAGTCATGACCGATGACAAAGCAACCAGTCATTGCCGTACCTGTAAATACCCACGCTAGGGGTAACAGGTACCAAGGCGCAAAGGCGATTGCCGCCATCCCTAGCGTCACTGCGACGATAGTTTTAATGACCATCAGCCAAGCTTGAGTAGTGTCTTTAGCAAAAACTTCTTTTGGTAAAGATTGGACGATATGTTTGAGTTTGAGATTCGGGGACAGCACGGTGGCTGGATCGCGATCGAGTGATAATGTCATGTAGCTGTTGAGATCTCCAAGGAATATGGATAAGAACCCGTTGCTGCTAACGATCGGACATCGCTCTATCGATAGAGCGGTGGAATTATTAATTTGTAGCCGAACTAAGTACCGTCTTGTTAACGAACGCGGATATTTATCCTAGCTCAGTCTTTAGATAGATGCCAGTAGTGGTCAACGCACAACAGAAATTCTGCCAATTGATTTCGAGAGGAACGGCATTTGGGGTGATAAATTTCGCGACGGACATGGCACTCTTACTCGTAAGTCTAATTGCTGGGATGCTTTGGCAGTGGATTTGCGATTTTGGCGATCGGGTTGCTTGGATTATATAGGTTGCAAGGAAACAATACTAAACTCAAATAGCAAGGAATTTGTTACGTTGCAGTGTGGAATAGTTACCGCGTGACTAACTTCTAATATTGTTCCAGCAGGAACAAACACAGATCGCGCCACTAAAAATGAAATACTGCTGTGGATATAGGTACTGTGAAAGCCCCGCGATCGGATAAGCAATTGGGTGCGGCTCTTTTGAGGATACAAAACTACGTAGGGAAAATAGATTGCCCTTGGCACAAGCGTCGCAAGAATTCTGTGCTTTCCTGTTCTACATAGCCTTCGATATCTCTCAGAAAAGCCGCATCCCAGAGATTTCATCAATTCGATCGATGAAATCTCACAGAGCATTAACCGAAGCCTATCCAAAAAGAACAAAGGTTGAGATTGAAACGGGCATTGACTTTCTTCCCGGCAACTTCAGAGAGCACCGCGACTTTATAGCTACCTGCCGAGAAATCAGTCATCTCTGCGGCATAAACTTTCTCAGATAACCAATTCCTATGGGCGAGAAAATGCTGCCTTCCACACCAGAGAGGGCAAAAAATGGTACAAACACTACAACCTTGATCGGCGTGGCCCCAAACACCGAATCCGTCAGTTCGGCACAGCCTTCAAACATAACTGCCAAAACAGATTGCTGCTCATCTAATTGGCGATTGTTCCGTAATCGACGATAGACATTTTCGGCATAGACAATAGCATCATCCACCGCCGACCCGGCCAATCTCCCTAGCGTCATCGTATTTAAGCTTTGCCCCAAGATTGACAGCATAAATAGTCCTAAAAATAGGGATAAAAACAATGCCGTTAAGCAGACGACTAAAATCCGCTAATTCATCAAAAAAGGAATTAGAATCAGCGCGATAATGACAGAGCCTTCGACGAGTGAACTACGAACATTGTCGATCGATTCTCCAATGTATTCTTCTTGGCGAAACTTTTGAGTTAGTTTGACATCTTTAGGCAAACCTGCACCAATTTCACCCATCGCCTTTTCGATCGCTCTAGTCACCGTCGGCGTATCAGCTAAGGGCTGACGGTTAATCAACAAAATCACCGCAGGCTGTCCATTAAAACTGCCATCGCCGTGCTTAATGGCCGCACCAATTTTTATCGTTGCCACATCCCCAATCCCCGTAATCACAGCCTGCTGCAAGTCGTCCAAAGATTCCACTCGCCCAATTCCACGAATCAAGCGTTCTGAGTCAACGGTAATCAGAAATCTGCCTAGGGCGTCGGTATTCGCGCCTTTTACGGCTGCGATAACATCCGCCAACGTAACTTTGAACGCATTCAATTTCTTTAGATCGACTAAGACTTGAAACTGCCGAGCCTTACCGCCATAGGCCAAAAGTTGGCTCACACCCTGTACCGATGGTTAATCGATTAGTCACTTGCCAATCGATTAATCATCGGTACAGGGTGTCCGTTTTGGGCTGACCAGCGGTGGGTTGAACCGTGGAATCGATCGTAAAAGCACTACTGCACGATCGTGCTAATCGGCGATGTTGGTGGTGAAACTTGGGGGGCTTCTGTTCCTTCGGGGAAGCGAGATTGCAAAGTTTGAAGCTGCTCATTCACCAGTTGCCTTGCCTGGGTTGGATTGGTCCCCCGGTTGAAGACCACTCGCACGACGGAAATGCCGGGAGCCGAAGACGATCGCACCACATCAATGCCCGGTGTGCCATTCACCGCACTTTCGATCGGTAGGGTAATCAGCGATTCTATTTCCTCAGGTGCTAATCCTGGAGCTTCTGTTTGGATTTCAACCTAGGGCGATGCAAACAAAGGAAACACATCTACGGGCATTTAAGTAATGTTACAAACGATCTAAAAGGTGATTATCACCGCACTGAGGACAACTAGCCATCGTTGGGCGATCGACCATTTTACGATTGTGTTCAGTATGATAAAAAAGGGGGGAGAAAAAACAGCGTTTCACATCAGCGGTCTTTTAGTCTACAAACTGTATTCCTCAATTTCACTGCAACGTCGCTTTAGTTTTTTGATGGCATCATTATGTAATTGGCGCACTCGCTCACCGCTGAGATTCATGAGTGAACCTGTTTTGGAAAACGAGCAGCTAACGCCACTAATCAATCCATAGCGAAGCCGAAGGACTTCCCGCTCTCGACTCGGTAGAGTTGATAGTAGTTGCTGTATTTCTTCCTGTAGATTTCGATCGCTCGTACTTTCTTCTAGGTTAGCTGACGGAACTTCTATCACATCTAACAGGGTTGTATCTTGGTCTTGATACGGCTTCAAGTCTAATGAAATGACGGGGCGACTTGCATTGAAATAATCTTGAATTTGATTGAGATCAATTTCGGTCGCGATCGAGAGTTCTTCAAACGTTGGAGTACGGCTCAATTTGTGTGTGAGTAATTGCTGAATTTTGCGAATCTTACTTAGCTTTTCAAACACATGAAGAGGGAGCCAAATCACGCGAGATTGTTGAGAAATTGCACGAGAAATTGCCTGTCGAATCCAGCAGCAGGCATAGCTAGAAAGTCGAAATCCACGCTCAGGCTCGTATTTTTCTACAGCACGATACAACCCTAGATTCCCTTCCTGAATCAAATCGAGGAGTTCTAGATTGGGGGCACGAAATTTCTTAGCAATTGATATAACCAGTCGCAAGTTTGCTTCGATCATTCTTTGCCTTGCCCTTTCACCTTGCCGTAATCGCGTATTTAATTGCTCAACGCTAATGTCTGCGGCGACGGCCCATTGTTCATGACTTGGCGGTGATAGCAAGTCTGGTTTCACAGCTAGTAGAGCCATGTACTGCCGGACTTGTTGAGCGTAATAAACTTCGTCTTCGATCGACAAGCGTGGAATTTTTTTAATTTGATTAAAGTAAATTTTGATCGAATGTTGCCCCGATGGACAAGGTTTTGTGGGTTTGGCAAGGTTTAGATTCATGATTAAAATCAAATGACTCAGGGGCGATCGTCAAATACATCAAAAGAGCTAAATCGTCCAGTTCCCTTGACGATCGACCACTGGGCGCTCATCCAACTTGGGCGGGATCTGAAAGGAAACACTTCACTCGGTTGCACTAGGGAATTATGGGGATGCTGGATTGAATAGTCCGTTAGCGACACAGACAACAATTTAGATTTGCGCCGTCCCGCAATGGCCATCCCTCCAAAGAAAGCACCCCCTACCACGACACTGCCACCTACCAGCATTAACCAACTTGGCAATTCTAACCCTTTCGCCCCTTTGGTGTTGGCCTCGCCTTCTGCACCATGTCCATCGTCAGCTCCTGCTGATCCACCACCAGATATGGATTGGGTATAAAACTTATTGGCGCGTTGAGTCACTACTTTATCGCCGTCAAATAGTCCTTTTTTAACCTCGACCAAATCGCCGATCGTTTCCCCCTCCTCAACATCCGTCGGCTCGGACTGCTCCCCATTTTGAACAAACACTAACTTCTTGCCATGCAACTGACTTAACTCTGGACTAACGCCGATCGCCAACGGTTGCCCTTCTCGCACTTGATTACCGAGCTTGACCAAGACCTGCTTAATGGTGCTAGTCAACGGAACGGTCACACCTGCTCGTTTGTTGGGCAAAGCTTCTAACTATCCCGTCGCTTGAATCCCCACAGGCAACCGCTTCCGACTCACAGCTTCAACTTTAATGCCTAAACGACTTAAGGTTGTACCGTCAACCTTAACGGCTCCTGCTCCTCCCCCGATTTCTTATAGTGATCCATGACCATGTCCTGCTCCTGCATAGCTCGATCGGTCTAAAAGCAACGGGCTAATGACCAAAGCGCCGACTAAAAGCAAAGCTCTATGACGGGTCGTCAGCGGTTTCCAAGTCTTTAAGAAAATCATAAGCCAGCTTAGAAAGAAGATTGTAGGGTAAAAGCAATTGGAGAAAATTTACGACTAGGGCTTTTGGGGAAGGGGTTGATTATTGTCTAGTGCGATCGGTGCCACTAGATCATCAGGCTGATTCACTTGTGTGGGAGAGACTTGCACTTTTCCACTTTGTAACTGATCCAATTTTACTTGTAATGTACAAAGCGCCACTTTGTTCCGCCACACCACATTCCAAACATGCGTCGGATGATTTTCCAGGGTTCTGACTTTGGCAACGTCCGACACATCTCTGCGGAAGGAGCCGCTTGTACGGACGGTGCTGCTACGCCCAAAAATAAGGCAACGATCGACACAATGGCAGTAGCATTTTTGATATTGTTCATCTTCAAGGCTGTAAAGTGGGTGCTTATGTGGCCTTTATCAAGCCACTCAAGTTTATACTCACATCTAAAAATGAAATTTTCATGAGATTAATGCCCCATGTTCAAAGTCACCCATGAAGATTCTCCTAGTCGAAGACGAAGCGGACCTCGCAACTATTCTCCAACGCAATCTCAGCCGCGAAAACTATCTGGTTGATTGGGTGGAGGATGGACAATTGGGTTGGGATTACCTTGCCCATGACTGGCGGCAATACAGCGTCGCCATTATCGACTGGATGCTGCCGAAGCTATCGGGGATAGAACTCTGTCGCAAGCTGCGGCAGCAGGGCATCACTATCCCGATTTTGATGCTGACGGCTAAAGATAGTCTGGCCGATCTCGTCACGGGCTTAGATGCGGGTGCTGATGACTACTTAACCAAGCCTTTTACAAAAATCGAACTGTTGGCTCGAATACGAGCACTGCAACGCCGATCGCCTCACCTCAGCCCAGCCCAACTCACCACGGGCAAACTGGTGCTAGATTATGGCCAATCAGCCATCCGCACTGCCGATCAACAGATCGTTAGCTTAACGCGAGGGGAATTTCGGCTATTAGAATACTTCATGCGTCACCCCAACCAAACGCTATCCCACGATCAAATATTGACCCAATGCTGGGAAGACGGTAGTGAAGCAAGTAATAATGTTCTGGCCGCTCAGATTCGTCTGTTGCGCCGTAAACTTGCAAACCATGGCTATGGTGATGTGATTGAGACTGTACGTGGATTTGGGTATCGCCTTAAAGAGAAGCTATGAATG
>ENA-OFDM01000516-OFDM01000516.1-metagenomes-genome-assembly--contig:-NODE-516-length-16242-cov-10.219806_pt1 | contig 16242 bp, 15 predicted proteins | sample MGYA00153385_OFDM01 | MGnify analysis MGYA00153385
TACAACAAGTACCACATGGGAATCACCGCCGAGAACGTCGCGAAGCAGTACGACATCACGCGCGAAAAGCAGGACGCGCTCGCGCTCGGCTCGCAACAGAAGGCCGCCGCGGCGCAAGAGGCCGGCAAGTTCAAGGACGAGATCGTGCCGTTCAGCATCGCGCAGAAGAAGGGCGAGCCCGTAGTCTTCTCGGCCGACGAGTTCATCAACAAGAAGACCAATGCCGATGTGCTCGCCGGCCTGCGCCCGGCCTTCGACAAGGTCGGCACGGTTACCGCCGGCAATGCCTCGGGCTTGAACGACGGGGCAGCCGGCGTGATCGTGATGACCGCCGCGAAAGCCGCGCAACTCGGCTTGACGCCGCTCGCGCGCATCGCCAGTTACGCGACCGTCGCGCTCGACCCGTCGATCATGGGCATGGGCCCGGTGGGTGCGTCGAGGAAGGCGCTCGAGCGCGCCGGCTGGAAGGCGCAAGACCTCGACCTGCTGGAAATCAACGAAGCCTTCGCCGCGCAAGCCTGCGCGGTCAACAACGAAATGGGCTGGGACACCAGCAAGGTCAACGTCAACGGGGGTGCGATCGCGATCGGGCATCCGATCGGCGCGTCCGGCTGCCGTATTTTGGTGACGCTGCTGCACGAAATGCAGCGTCGCGACGCCAAGAAAGGCATTGCCTCGCTGTGCATCGGCGGTGGCATGGGCGTTGCATTGACCGTCGAGCGATAGACGACTTCATTCCGGGAGCAGCGAACAAGTGACACAAAAAACTGCATACGTGACCGGCGGCATGGGCGGTATCGGCACCACGATGTGCCAGCGCCTGCACCAAGACGGCTTCACGGTGATCGCCGGCTGCGGCCCGAGCCGCGACCACGCCAAGTGGCTGCGCGAGCAGGCCGCGCTCGGCTACGCCTTCTACGCCTCGGTCGGCAATGTGGGCGACTGGGATTCGACCGTCGCGGCATTCCAAAAGGTCAAGGCCGAGCACGGGCCGGTCGACGTGCTCGTCAACAACGCCGGGATCACGCGCGACGGCATGTTCCGCAAGATGAGCCGCGCCGACTGGGACGCGGTAATCGAGACCAACCTGACCAGCCTGTTCAACGTGACCAAGCAGGTGATCGACGACATGGTCGAGCGCGGCTGGGGCCGCGTCATCAATATCAGCTCGGTCAACGGCGAAAAGGGCCAGTTCGGCCAGACCAACTACTCGGCGGCCAAGGCTGGCATGCACGGCTTCACGATGGCGCTCGCGCAAGAGGTGGCGAGCAAGGGCGTGACCGTCAACACCGTGAGCCCCGGCTACATCGCGACCGACATGGTCAAGGCGATCCGCCAAGACGTGCTCGACAAGATCATCGCCGGCATCCCGGTCAAGCGCCTGGGAACGCCGGGCGACATCGCCTCGATGGTGGCGTGGGTGGCCTCGGACGAATCGGGCTTCGCGACCGGGGCCGATTTCTCGGTAAACGGCGGCCTGCACATGGGGTGAGGCTGGGTCAGAAAAGATTGCCGATGTTGAACAGCGTCGCCACCCCGAGCACCGCGAAGATCGCCGCGGCGATGCCGTGCACCAGCTTCATCGGCACCTTCTGCGCGATCCGGTCGCCGATGAACACCGCGGGCACATCGGCCAGCATCATGCCGAGCGTCGTGCCGGCGACCACCGCGACCAAGTCTTGGTACCGCGCCGCGAGCGCCACCGTCGCGATCTGCGTCTTGTCGCCCATCTCCGCCAAAAAGAATGCGATCAGCGTGGTGCCGAACACGCCGAAGCGTTGCGTGGTGGTCTCGTCGTCGTCGATCTTGTCGGGGATCAGCATCCAGCCGGCCATTGCGATGAACGAGACGCCGATGACCCAGCGCAGCACGTTCGGGCCGAGCGCATTCGCGATCCAGCCACCGACGAGACCGGCGGTCGCGTGGTTCGCCAGCGTCGCGACCAAGATGCCGAGGATGATCGTTATCGGCTTGCGAAATTTAACCGCCAACAGCATCGCGAGCAGCTGCGTCTTGTCACCCATTTCACCGAGCGCGACGACGCCGGTCGAGACGAGGAATGCCTCCATCAGCCTGCACCGATCGCGCGCGTTGCAGCGGCCGCCAGCGAGGCTTCGCTGCCGTCCCAGGTCAACTCACTTAACAAGGCCGATACTCCGATGAAATTGCGTTTCATCGACTGCTCGTAGATCGGGTCGTAGTGCTGCACCAGCAGGTCGCGCACGACCTCGGGCGTGCGGCCTGCGTCGGCAGCCTCCTGCCAGGCTTTGACGACCTCGTTGCCGCGGCTCGCACGCAGCGCGTCGAGCCGTTCGCAGAACGCGGCCGTGTCGGTGACGAAGTGGCCGTAGTCTTCGAGCAGCAAGTTAACGCGCGCATCGAGCGCCAACTCGAGCCGAAGGCACGGTGACGCGCGCATGTGCTCGATCAGCAGCAGCGGCACGCGCAGATCGCCGACCTTCTTGCTCTCACTCTCGATGTAGACCGGCCTCGATCGATCGAAGCCATCGAGCGCATGCCGCACCCGCGACTCGAACTGTTTTTGTCCCGGCTGCGGGCTGCCTGGCACCAAGCCGAGTACCGAGCCACGGTGGTTCGCGAGCGCCTCCAGATCGAGCACCTGCGCGCCTTGTGCGCGCAGCACCTGCAGCAGCCGGCTCTTGCCCGAACCGGTGCTGCCGCAGATCACGCGGTATCGGAACTGCGCCGGCAAGTTGTCGAGCGCCGCGACCACCGCGCGCCGGTACGCCTGGTACCCGCCTTCGAGCCGGTAGACGCGAAATCCGATCTGGTCGAGCACGGTCGCGAGCGACCCGCTGCGCGAGCCGCCACGCCAGCAGTAAATCAGCGGGCGCCAGTCTTTCGGCTTGTCGAGCACCTCGCGTTCGATGTGCCCAGCGATGTTGCGAGCGACCATCGCCGCGCCGCGTTTTTTGGCGGTGAAGGCCGAGACCTGCACGTACTCGGTGCCGATGACGATGCGTTCGGCGTCGGTGAGTGTCGGCCAGTTGACGGCGCCGGGTAGCCGGTCGAGTGCGAATTCGCTCTCGGAGCGCGCGTCGATTACCGTGCCGAATTCGGGCAATTGCGTGAGCGCTTCGGTGGCGTTGATCGTCAGGAGCATCGGGGCGGGTTCAAGGACAAATTCAGGGTCGTATTGAAGGTCGTCGAAAACATCGAAATCAAGGCGCGAGCGCGTCCAGCAACTCGGTTTCGATCTGCAACTGGATGCGGTTTTGCTGCAGCCCCGGGCCGTCGATCAGGAAGGTGTCCTCGACGCGCTCGCCCAGCGTCGTGATCTTCGCGAGTTGCAGGTTGATCTGATGCCTTGCCAACACCCTCGCGATCGAGAACAGCAGGCCCGAGCGGTCGCTCGCCGAGACGCCCAGCAGCCAGCGCTGCGCGCGCTCGTCGGGCCGCAGCGTGACGCGCGGCGTGATCGGGAACGACTTGACGCGCCGCGAGATGCGCCCGCGGCCCGGCTCGGGCAATGGCCCGGTGTCGGCCAGCGCGAGCGCGAGCTGGTTCTCGACAAACAGGATCAGGTCGCGGTACTGGGTCTCGTAGCTCGAGCTGCTGACCTGAAACGTGTCGAGCGCATAACCGGTGCGCGTGGTGTGCACCTTGGCGTCGAGGATGTTGAAGCCGGCAGTGTCGAAATAGCCGCAGATGCGCGCGAACAGGTCTTGCTGATCGGGCGCGTAGACCAGCACCTGCAGCCCTTCGCCGAGCGGCGAAACACGCGCCTGCACGACTGGCTTGACCGTCTCGACGTGGCCCTGCAGCGCGCGTGTGTGCCAGGCGATGTCGCCGGCGTCGTGGCGCACGAAGTAGCTCAACTCGAGCGTGTTCCAGAGCGCATGCTGCACGCCGGGGTCGAACGATGCGAGGTTCAGCATCTGGCGCGCTTCGAGCTTGCGGGCCTCGACCTCGGCGTCCATGTTGGGCCGCGCGCCACCGAGTGCGCGCAGCGTGAGCCGGTACAGGTCTTCGAGCAGCTTGCCCTTCCAGGCGTTCCAGACCTTCGGGCTTGTGCCGCGGATGTCGGCCACGGTCAGCAGGTAGAGCGCGGTGAGCGTGCGTTCGTTCTTCACGAGGTTGATGAAGGCGTCGATCACGTCGGGGTCGGAAAGGTCTTCTTTTTGGGCGATGCGCGACATCGTCAAGTGCGCTTCGACCAGAAACTCGATCAGTGCCGCGTCTTCGCCGAGCACACCATGATCCTTGCAAAAGCGCCGCGCCTCGATGCCGCCGAGCACGGAGTGATCGCCGCCGCGGCCCTTGGCCACGTCGTGAAACAACGCCGCAATGTAGAGCACCCATGGCCGGTCAAAGCTCGACGCGAGCTGCGAGCAAAACGGGTACTCGTGGGTGTGCTCGGGGATGAAGAATCGCCGCACGTTGCGCAGCACCATGAGGATGTGCTGATCGACCGTGTACACGTGGAACAGGTCGTGCTGCATCTGCCCGACGATGCGGCGAAACACCCACAGGTAGCGCCCCAGCACGCTGGTCTGGTTCATCAGCCGGAAAGCGTGGGTCTGGCCTTCGGGCGACTTCAGCATCTTCATGAAGGTCGCGCGGTTCACCGGGTCGTGGCGGAACTTCGCGTCCATCAGGTCGCGGGCGTTGTAGAGCGCGCGCAAGGTGCGGGCCGACAAGCCTTTCGGTCCGATCGTTTGCTGATAGATCAAAAATGTTTCGAGGATCGCGTGCGGGTCGCGCTGGTAAAGGTCGTCGCTCGCCACTTCGAGCATGCCGCCGCGTTCGAGGAATTTGGCGTTGATCGGGCGCATCGGTGCGTTTTGCGAACCGTCGATGCGCTCTTCGATGTTGAGCATCAAAATCTGGTTGAGCTGCGTCACCGCCTTGGCCGCCCAGTAATAGCGTTTCATCAGCACCTCGGACGCGCGCTGGCCCTGCGTGCCGTGGTAGCCGAAGCTCTCCGCCACGGCGGTTTGCAGATCGAACACGAGCCGGTCTTCGCGCCGGCCAGCGATCATGTGCAAGCGTGCACGGATCAACTTCAGCAGCCCTTCGTTGCGGTTGAGTTGCTTGACCTCGAACGGCGTGATCAGCCCCTTCGCCGCGAGCGCCGCCCAGGTCTTGCCGAGGCCCGCGGCACGCGCGACCCAGATCAAAACCTGCAGGTCGCGCAGCCCGCCCGGGCTTTCTTTGCAGTTCGGCTCCAGCGCGTAAGGCGTGTCTTCGAACTTGCGGTGGCGCTGCAGCATCTCCAGCGTCTTCGCGCGCAGAAAAGCCTTCGGGTCCATGGCCTGCGTGTTGGCGTGGCGAAAGCTGTTGAAGACACGCCGCGAGCCGCAGAGGTAACGCGATTCGAGCAGCGCGGTCTGCACCGTCACGTCGCTCCGGGTCATCGCGATGCATTCGCCGACGCTGCGCACGCTGGCGCCGATTTCCAGGCCGATGTCCCAGCAGGCAGTGATGAAGGCTTCGATCGAGGCCTTCAACGCGTCGCCGGTGTCGGTCGGCGGCAACAGCACCAGCACGTCGACATCCGAGTGCGGAAACAGCTCGCCGCGACCGTAGCCGCCAACTGCCAGCAGCGCAGTGCCGGCAGGCATCGCGGCGTGGCTCCACAACGTGAGCAGCGCCTCGTCGACATGCCGGCTGAGTGCGCGTATCAGCGCTGCTGCAACTGGTGCGGTCGGGCGTGATTGGCGAAAGTGATCGATCAGCGCCGCTTTGCCGTCGCGAAAACGCGAGCGCAGTTCGGGCAAAGTGGGCGCGACAACCAGCGCAGCCGGTATCGGCGCGTCGAGCACGACGGCCATCGGTGAAGGGGTCAGGCGATCGCTGCCGCGGCGGCCGTCATGAAGGCCGGCAGCGGTGGGCTGCCGGCCGAGAGCGTCATCACCTCGTAGCCGGTCTCGGTGACCAGCACCGTGTGCTCCCACTGCGCCGAGAGCGAGCGGTCTTTGGTGACGATCGTCCAGCCGTCGCCCATCTCGCGGATCTCGCGGCGGCCGGCGTTGATCATCGGCTCGATCGTGAACATCATCCCCGGCACCAACTCCTCCAATGTGCCCGGCCGGCCGTAGTGCAGCACCTGCGGATCTTCGTGAAACTTCTGCCCGATGCCGTGGCCGCAGAACTCGCGCACCACCGAGAAGCCCTGGTTCTCGGCGAAGGTCTGGATCGTGTGGCCGATGTCACCCAACCGAATGCCGGGCTTGACCTTGACGATGCCCTTCCACATGGCTTCGTAGGTGATCGCACACAGGCGCTTCGCGGCGATCGAGCCTTCACCCACGACGAACATGCGGCTGGTGTCACCATGCCAGCCGTCCTTGATGACGGTGACATCGATGTTGACGATGTCTCCGTTCTTCAGTGGCTTTTCGTTCGGAATGCCGTGGCAAACCTGCTGGTTGACCGAGGTGCAAATCGACTTGGGGTACGGCGTGTAGCCGGGCGGCGCGTAGTTCAGTGGCGCGGGAACGGCCTGCTGCACGTGCACGATGTGGTCGTGTGCGAGCCGGTCGAGTTCATCGGTGGTGATGCCCGGCTTCACATGCGGCGTGAGCAGGTCCAGCACCTCGGATGCGAGGCGGCCGGCGATGCGCATCGCTGCAACGTCTACAGGGGTTTTGATCGTGATCGTCATGGGCCGAATTATGTCATTCGGCACTTAAAATCTCGGTTTTGCACCGGGCTGTCCCCACAGCCCACCCCACAGCGAGCCGGCCGCGTGACCCCTACACCCAAGCACCTGTCTCATTTCGAGGGCGGCAACGCGCTTTCGAGTTTTCGCGCGGCGGCGATGTTGCCGCGTTTGCAGTCGGTCAACGCCCGCATCGCCGGTGTGGCCGCGAGGCATGTGCATTGGGTCTGGAGCGACGCCGAACTGGCGCGCGACGAACACGACAAATTGCTCGGCCTGCTGCGTTACGGTGACGACTACGCCGGCCCGATCGAGGGCACATTGATCGTCGTGGCGCCGCGCCTCGGCACGGTCTCGCCGTGGGCCTCGAAGGCGACCGACATCGCGCGCAACTGCGGCTCGGCCGTGAGGCGCGTCGAGCGCGTCACCGAGTACCGGTTGACCCTTCAGCGTGGCCTGCTCGGCGGCACCAAGACCCTCACTGCCGATGAACTGCAAGCCGCGGCCGCGCTGCTTCACGACCGCATGACCGAAAGCGTGCTGCCCACGCGCGAAGACGCGGTGCACCTGTTTGACGAGCAGCTCGCCGTTCCGATGGCGCATGTCGACGTTCTGGCGCGAGGCCGCGATGCGCTGGTAGAGGCGAACACCGATTTCGGTTTGGCACTTTCCGACAATGAGATCGACTACCTCGTCGCGTCGTTCACCGGCCTGGCGCGCAACCCGACCGATGTCGAGCTGATGATGTTCGCGCAGGCCAACAGCGAGCACTGCCGGCACAAGATTTTCAACGCCGAGTTCGTGATCGACGGCGTTGCGCAAACGCGCTCGATGTTCCAGATGATTCGCCACACCGAGGCGTCGAACCCGCAGCACACGGTCGTTGCGTACAGCGACAACGCCTCGGTAATGGAGGGCGGCGTGATCGAGCGCTGGCTGCCGCAGGGCTACACCAACGCGCCGGTCTACGCGGCGCGCAACGAGACGGTCCACGTGCTGATGAAGGTCGAGACGCACAACCACCCGACAGCGATCTCGCCGTTCGCGGGCGCCTCGACCGGCGCCGGCGGCGAAATCCGCGACGAAGGCGCGACCGGCCGCGGCTCGAAGCCGAAGGCGGGCATCACTGGCTTCAGCGTCTCCAACCTGCACCTGCCCGGGACGAACGAACCGTGGGAGCAATCACCGATCGGCAAGCCAGAGCACATCGCCAGCCCGCTGCAAATCATGGTCGACGGCCCGCTCGGCGGTGCCGCGTTCAACAACGAGTTCGGTCGGCCCATCCTCGGCGGCTACTTTCGCGTCTACGAGCAAGACGTGGCCGGGGTGCGCCGCGGTTATCACAAGCCGATCATGATCGCCGGTGGGCTTGGCTCGATCGCCGCGTCGCAGACAGCCAAGATCGCCTTCCCACCCGGCAGCTTGTTGATCCAGCTCGGCGGGCCCGGCATGCGCATCGGCATGGGCGGCAGTGCGGCGAGCTCGATGGCAGCCGGCGCGAACGCCACCGCACTCGACTTCGATTCGGTGCAGCGCGGCAACCCCGAGATCCAGCGCCGCGCGCAGGAGGTCATCAACCACTGCTGGGCTTTGGGTGACAGCAACCCGATCCTCGCGATTCACGATGTGGGCGCGGGCGGCATCAGCAACGCGTTCCCCGAGCTGGTCGACGGCGCTGGCATGGGCGCGCGCTTCGACCTGCGCCAGGTGCCGCTCGAAGCAACCGGCCTCGCGCCGAAAGAGATCTGGTGCAACGAAAGCCAGGAGCGGTATGTGATGGCGGTGGCCGCCGAAGCGCTGCCGATCTTCAGCGCGATGGCCGAGCGCGAGCGCTGCCCGTTCGCGGTCGTCGGTGTCACGACGTCCGAGAAGCAGCTCGTGTTGGAAGACCCTTCGACAGGCTCAGGGCTGTCGGAGTTGATCATCGACATGCCGATGGAGGTGCTGCTCGGTAAGCCGCCGAAGATGCTGCGCGACGTGCAGCGTGTTGTGCACGAATCGCCCGCGCTCGACCTGACCGATGTTTTGCTCGACAAGGTCGCGTTCGACGTGTTGCGCCACCCGACCGTCGCGAGCAAGCGCTTCCTGATCACCATCGGCGACCGCACCGTCGGGGGCTTGAGCCACCGCGATCCGATGGTCGGACCGTGGCAGGTGCCTGTTGCCGATTGCGCGGTGACGCTGGCTGATTTCAGCGGCTTCCGCGGCGAGGCGATGAGCATCGGCGAGCGCACGCCGCTGGCGTCGCTCGACGCGCCCGCATCGGGTCGCATGGCGGTCGGCGAGGCGATCACGAATTTGCTCGCGGCGCCGATCGAGTTGTCCAAAGTCAAGCTCAGCTGCAACTGGATGGCCGCATGTGGTGAGCCCGGGGAAGACGCGGCGCTGTACGACACGGTCACCGCCATCGGCATGGAACTGTGCCCGGCGCTGGGCATCGGCGTGCCGGTCGGCAAGGATTCGCTGTCGATGCGCACGCGCTGGTCGGACGGGGGCGCGGGTTCCGCTGTCACGAAGCAGGTCACGGCACCCGTCAGCCTGATCGTCACCGCGTTCGCCACGCTCGACGACGTGCAATCGACGTTGACGCCGCAGCTTCAACCCGGCGACACGACGCTGGTCGTGATTGACCTCGGCCATGGCAAGAACCGCATGGCCGGCTCGATGCTGGCGCAGGTGATCGGCCAGTTCGGCTCGCCCGCGAAAGACGGCGTGCCCGACCTCGACGGTGCGGCGCAACTCAAGGCGCTGGTCGCTGCGATCAACGAGCTCCGCGCGCAAGGCCGCATCCTCGCGTACCACGATCGCAGTGACGGCGGTCTGTGGGCCACAGCGTGCGAGATGGCCTTCGCCGGTCACATCGGGCTGAGCCTGAACGTCGACATGTTGGTTACCGAAGGCGACGGCATCTCCGACAGCCGCGCTGATCACGGTGACTCTAAAAATTGGGCCACGCAAGTCGGCGCTCGCCGCGGCGAACTGACCTTGCGCGCGCTCTTCAGCGAAGAGCTCGGTGCCGTGATCCAGGTGCCGACCGCCGTGCGCAACGACGTGATGCAAACGCTGCGCGCGCACGGCCTGAGCAAGCACAGCCACTTCATCGGCAAGCCCAACGATCGCGGCGTGATGGAAGTCTGGCGCGACGCGAAGGCGGTGTTCAGCGCACCGCTGCGCGACCTTCATCAAACCTGGGACGAGGTCAGCTGGCGCATCGCGAAGCTTCGCGACAACCCGGCCGGCGCCGATGCCGAGCACGAGGCAGCAGGCCGCGTCGACGACCCCGGCGTACACGTGAAGCTGAGCTTCGATGCGAGCATCGACGCGGTGGCGAATCTCACCGCACCGTTCATCGGCAAGGCCCGCCCGAAGCTCGCGATCCTGCGCGAGCAAGGCGTCAACAGCCACTTGGAGACCAGCTACGCATTCGACCGCGCTGGCTTCGAGACCTTCGACGTGCACATGAGCGACCTGCAGACCGGCCGCGCGCGGCTCGATCAGTTCCAGGGCTTCGTTGCGTGCGGCGGATTCAGCTATGGCGACACGCTCGGCGCGGGCGAGGGCTGGGCCCGCTCGGTGATGTTCAACCCCGCACTCGCCGAACAGTTCGCGCGCTTCTTCAATCGCAGCGACACCTTCGCGCTCGGCGTGTGCAACGGCTGCCAGATGATGGCCGCGCTCTCGTCGATCATCCCCGGCGCGGGCGCATGGCCGAAGTTCACGCGCAACCGCAGCGAGCAATTCGAGGCGCGGCTGAGCCTCGTCGAGGTGCTCGACAGCCCGTCGATCTTCTTCACCGGCATGGCGGGTAGCCGCATCCCGGTTGCGGTCGCGCACGGTGAAGGGTTTGCCGATTTTTCGCAGCGCGGCGACCCCAAAACTGTGAACTGCGCGATGCGCTTCGTCGACCACTTCGGTGCGCCGACCGAGGCGTATCCGTTCAACCCGAACGGCAGCCTGGGCGGCCTCACCGCGGTGACCACGCCCGACGGCCGTTTCACCGCACTCATGCCGCACGCCGAGCGCGTGCTCCGAAACGTGCAGATGAGCTGGACCCCGGGCGAGCGCAGCGCCCCGAGCCCATGGGCGCGCATGTTCGCGAACGCGCGGGCCTGGGTCGGTTGACCGGCCTCGCTATTTAAACGGGTTGGCGGTGGCGAACCACAGGCCGATGCCTGTTGCGATGATGAATGCGCCATCGGTCACACCCACAGCGAGAAAGAACTTGGTCTGAGGTTCGGGGATCAGTTCGGGCTGGCGGGCGCTGGCTTCGAGCAGCTTCATCGAGGTCAGGCCGATGCCGATGCACGAGCCGAACGCCGGCAGGCCGATGAGATTCGCCACGGCCAGAGGCAGGATGTCGGTTGCAGTCAATCACCCGCCGCGGGCTCCCGGTCGCGCGTCTGGTGGGCATGGTGGCCGCCAAGCGCGGCGCGCCGAGCCAGCGCCAGCGTGTCGGCGCGGCTATCGCCAGCCTGCGTGAACTGCGCAGGGGCGTCGTGCTCGAAGGCGATTGGCGCGAGCTGATCGCCGACGGCCGCGATTGACCCGCGTGGCGTTCGTGCTCGACAACTCGGTCGTCTGCGGTTGGTTTTTCGAGAACCAGGCCACACCGTATTCCGACGCGATGATCGCGCGCCTGCGCGATGAGCGTGCGGCGGTTCCGTCGCTTTGGGAACTTGAATTCACCAACATATTGCGCACGGCTTGCCTGCGCCAGCGCATGACGGCCGAAGCGGCTCAGCGGGTGATTGCGCAGATCGTCTCGCTGCCGATCGACGTCGACCGCCACGCGGTGCCGGCGAGCGAAACCCTCGCGCTCTCGCTGCGCTTCGGCCAGAGCAGCTGCGATGCCGCCTACCTCAAACTCGCGTTGCGGATGCAGTTGCCCATCGCAACTGTCGATGGGCCGCTTCGGGCAGCTGCGTTGGCCGCGGGTGTGAGTCTCGCGCCAGCGACCGAGTCGGCCGGCTAGCTCGTCAAGCCGATTCGCGGGCCTCGGCGGCGAGCCGCAAAACCTGCGCGCTCGAACAAGTGCGCGCGCCACTGTGTGAAGTTGGCGATGCGCGGCGCGAGGCCCTTGGGGGTGCAGGCTTACGCGCAGCACATTGACTGGCGGCTGCAGCAGTTCGGGGGCGATGCCCATCTGCAGCAGCGCACCAGCTGCGGCGTTGTGAAACAGCAGGTTCCAGTGCCGGTCGACCGCGAGCGCCGGAAACGGCTCGTGCGCCTTCAGGATCTGCCCGACCGCCGCGCGCGCCGCCGCCATCGCCGGGTCGTCCAGCGGGCTCGCGGCGTACATCGGCGCGAAGCCGGCGGCCGTGAGCAAGCAGTTGCGTTCGCGCAGCGGCACGTCGAGCCGATCGGCCAGGCTTAGCATTATTTCGCGGCTCGGCATCGCGCGGCCGGTCTCGACGAAGCTGAGGTGGCGCGTCGAAACCTCGGCATCGACCGAGAGGTCGAGCCGGCTCAACCGGCGGCGCTGGCGCCATTCGCGCAATTGCGTGCCGACGGAGAGGGCGTCTCGCGTTAAAGATGCAGCAGGTTCCATGCGCCGCCCGATAGCTCGGGCCGCGCCAACCGCCATTTGGCCGATGACACGCGTGCGCTATCGTTCCTGCGTGACTTCGACGGCCTTCGACATGACGACGACCTCCCCGCGCTTCGACCGCCTCGATGCGCTGCGCGCGGTCGCTATTTCGTGGATGGCGATCTTCCATTTCTGTTTCGATTTGAACTATTTCGGGTTCATCCAGCAAAATTTTCACACCGATCCGATGTGGACCTTGCAGCGCACCTGCATCGTCAGCCTGTTTCTTTTTTGCGCAGGCTTTGGCCAATCGATCGCGCTCGAACAGCATCAGCCGTGGCGGCGCTTTTGGCGTCGCTGGGCGCAGGTGGCGGGGTGCGCCGTGCTGGTCACGCTCGGCTCGATGTGGATGTTTCCGCGCAGCTTCATCAGCTTCGGCGTACTGCACTGCATCGCGGTCGCGCTGATCGTGATGCGGCTGACCGGTGGGGCAGGGCGCTGGCTGTGGGGGCTCGGGCTCGTGGCCATCGTGCTGCCGCAGTTCGTGCAGCACCCGTTCTTCGACACGCGCTCGACAAACTGGCTGGGTCTTGTCACGCGCAAGCCGGTCACCGAAGATTTCGTGCCGCTGCTGCCGTGGCTGGGCGTGATGTGGTGGGGGCTGGCTGCCGGGCAATGGGTGCTGGCGCGACGGCGCGCTTGGGTCACCTCCGCGTTGCCGCGTGGGCTCACACCGCTCGCCATGCTCGGCCGCTGGAGCCTGAGTTTTTACATGCTGCACCAGCCGGTGTTGATCGGGGTACTCTCGGGGATCGTGGCAGTTCGAGGCTGAGGTTGCGTCTCACGCAGCGTCAAGATGCATGGATGATTTGTCACATTTCCGGCGTACGCTCGCTCTCGTACATCAAGCCAAAGAGGAGACCTCATGACTGACTTTAACCACCCTCCGTTGCGCCGACTCGTCCTGGCACTTGCCTGCACCGCCGCGCTGATCGGCAGCGGCTGCGGCGGCAGCGATGACAACGCCCCCCTGCCAACGCTCGATGGCGCACAGCCGCTGGTCGTCGCGCACCGCGGCGCCTCGGGCTACCTGCCGGAAGAAACGCTGGAGGCGTATCAAAAGGCCATCGACATGGGCGCCGATGTGATCGAGCCCGACGTCATCTCGACGAAAGACGGTGTGCTGATTGCGCGTCATGACCCGCAGCTTTCGATCACCACCGACATCGCCAGCCACCCTGAATTCGCGGGCCGAAAAGTCACGCGCTCGCTCGATGGCGACACGGCCACGTCCGATTGGTGGGCGAACGACTTTACCCTCGCCGAAATCAAGACATTGCGTGCGATCCAGCCGCTGGCCGAGCGGGATCAGAGTTTCAACGGCAAGTACTTGGTGGTGACTTTGCAAGAAGTGATCGACCTCGCCAAGGCGCAGAGCCAGGCCAAGGGCCGCACCATCGCCGTCTATCCCGAAACCAAGAACCCGACCTTTCACCGTGACCTCGGCGTGCCGCTCGAAGACAAGCTCGTCGCCTTGATCAATGCTGCCGGCTGGAACAGCAAGACCGCACCGATCTTCGTGCAGAGCTTCGAGCCGAGCAGTCTGAAGCTTATGCGCAGCAAGGGATTAACCACGCGCATGGTGCAGCTCGTCGACGGCGACGACTACGACTTCAAGAATGGCGGTGTCGACAACCCGGATACCTCACCGTTTTCGCGTCCCTACGACTGGGTTCGTGCCGGTGACACGCGCAAGTTTCCGGCGATGCTCACGCCGGCCGGCCTGGCCGACATCAAGACCTATGCCGACGGCATCGGCCCCTGGAAGCCCTACCTCGTGGCCGCCAAAGGCAGCTTCAACACGGCCGGTCAGATGCTCGACGTGAACGGCGACGGCAAAGTGAATCTGCAAGACGCGACGACGGTGGCACCGACCACGCTGGTCACCGACGCGCACAAGGCCGGCCTGTTCGTGCACGAGTACACCTTCCGCAACGAACCGCGCCGCCTCGCGCTCGACTACAAAGGCGACCCGCAGGCCGAGTATCTGCAGCACTTCAGGCTCGGCGTCGACGGTGTGTTCTCCGACTTCACCGACACCGCCGTCGCGGCTCGCGCAGCCTACTTGAAAGAAACCGGCCGCTGATCGCAATCGACGCCGCGGTTCGCGGCGGGCCCGCTGCAGTGTGGTTCTACCGGCGCGCAAGGCCAGCGCCGCAGTGTCGATCGCCGCGCAACGCGTCGACGGCGCGGCGCTTTTGGTCGGGTTGGCGCAGCATGTGGCGGCGCACGAAGCCCGCGGCGTCGATCTGGAATCACGTTCTGGATGTCGGCGAGCTTGAGTTGGTGTTGCGCGAGCAGGCCGATGCGCAGCTTCATCAGCTCGTCGTAGTCGGGCTCGTCGCGCGTCGTGCGGGCGAGCTCGGTGATGCCGGTGCGCTTCGAGAACTCGATCCAGATTTCGGGGACGAACACGCCTTCGAGGTCGAGGCAGATCACTTGCATGAATGGCGCCGTAGCGGGTTGATGGTGGGCGGCGGGCAACGTACCCGAGGGCCGTAACATCGCAGCCATGAGCAAACAGGTTCTCTTCGGGTTTCACGCGGTGACGGTCAGGTTGAAAGCGGCGCCCCGATCGGTGATCGAAATTCATGTCGACACCACGCGGCACGACCAGCGCATGCGCCAATTCGTAGAGCGCGCGCGCGATGCCGGCGCGAAGGTCATCGACAGCGACGACGACCGGCTGCAGAAGCTGAGCGGCTCGCACCGCCATCAGGGTGTGGCGGCGCGGGTCGAGACTATTTCCGTCAGCTCTTCGCTCGACGACACGCTCGATGCCATCGATGGCCCGCTGCTGATTTTGGTCCTCGACGGCATCACCGATCCGCACAACCTCGGCGCCTGCCTGCGCGTGGCCGACGGTGCCGGCGCGCACGCGGTGATCGCCCCGAAAGACCACGCGGTCGGCATCAATGCGACGGTGGCCAAGGTCGCGAGCGGCGCGGCCGACACGGTGCCGTACTTCATGGTGACGAACCTGGCGCGCACCTTGAACGAGTTGAAGGAGCGCGACATCCGCGTCATCGGTACGTCGGACGACGCGCAGCGCTCGCTCTACGACCTCGATCTCAGCGGCCCGGTCGCGATCGTGCTCGGCGCCGAAGGCAGCGGCATGCGGCAACTCACCGGCAAAACCTGCGACGAGCTCGTGCGCCTGCCGATGGCCGGTGCGGTCGAGAGCCTGAACGTTTCGGTGGCGAGCGGCGTGTGCCTGTATGAAGCGGTGCGCCAGCGCACCAAGAAGTCAACCTAACGCGCCACCTAACGCACAAGTCAGGAAGCTCCAATGCCCGTCATCGACGTCAAGCACCCGCTGGTCAAACACAAGGTCGGCCTGCTGCGCGAGGACGACATTTCGACCAAGAAATTTCGTGAGCTCACCAACGAGCTTGCGCGCCTGCTCGCCTACGAGGCCACAGCCGATTTCCCGCTCGAGAAGGTCATGATCCAGTGCTGGAGCGGCCCGACCGAAATCGAGCAGATCAGCGGCAAGAAGGTCACGGTCGTGCCGATCCTGCGCGCCGGCTTGGGCATGCTCGACGGCGTGCTCGACATGATCCCGAGCGCGAAGGTCAGCGTGGTCGGCCTGTCGCGCAACCACGAGACGCTGCAGCCCGAAAACTATTTCGAGAAGTTCGTCGGCAAGCTCGACGAGCGCACCGCGCTGATCATCGACCCGATGCTCGCGACGGCCGGCTCGATGATCGCGACCGTCGATTTGCTCAAGAAGCGCGGCTGCAAGGACATCCGCGCGCTCGTGCTGGTGGCTGCTCCCGAAGGCGTGGCCGCGCTCGCGAAAGCGCATCCGGAAGTGCGTTGCTGGACGGCCTCGGTCGACAGCCACTTGAACGAGATCGGCTACATCATCCCCGGCCTCGGCGACGCGGGCGACAAGATCTTCGGCACGAAGTAGCGGCAGTTCAGCGACGGTTCAGCGGCAGCAAAGCGTCGGCAAAGCGGCGCCGGCAGCCGTTTACCAATCTTGACTCCGCGTGCAATAAAAATGTCACGCGGCGCCCCTACGCTG
>ENA-OFDM01000527-OFDM01000527.1-metagenomes-genome-assembly--contig:-NODE-527-length-15919-cov-2.667864_pt1 | contig 15919 bp, 14 predicted proteins | sample MGYA00153385_OFDM01 | MGnify analysis MGYA00153385
CTTTGCCGACCACCTCACCACTCGCGACCGACACGGGGCCCGTCTTCATCCAACGTACGGGCACGCCAGCACCGATCACCGGCAAAGGCGAATCGCCCGCACCAACGGCAAGCCCCAATCCGAACGCCGCAACACCGTCGGCAACGGCCGAACCAAAGCCCCTACGAACGCTCGCACCGAACGAGATCGTCACCGTCGCCGACAAACTCGAGGGATCGAGCGATCGAACCAAGCCCTCCGATCTCTACGGCAACGTCCACATCTTTTACGCCGAGGGACAGATCGTCGGCGACCGCGCGCATTTCGACGGCGACCACACGATCGTCGTGAGCGGCCACACGTATCTCGTCAATCGCAGCGAAGATTCCATTCTCTACGCGGACTCGGCGTCGTTCGATACCGTATCGCGCCGCGCGACGCTGCTCAACGGCTCGGGCGAGACGATCGAAGGCGTTCAACGCGGCAAGCTCCATTACACCGCCGAGTCCCTCATCGCGCGCACGAACGGCGTTTCGCATGGCGAACGCGCGTCGTTCTCCACGTGCGAGCGACCGCATGCGGGCTACCACATCGAAGCGCGTTCGATCGACGTAACCCCCGGTAGCAAGATCGTCGCACGCAAAGCCGTTGTCTTCCTCGGACCCACGGCGATCTTCTATCTGCCACTGCTCGTCATTCCGCTCGTGGAAGCCGCCATCGACCAGCGCAAGAACGCGAGCTTTCTGCCGCTCATCGGGTACAACAAAACCGAAGGCTTCTTCGTAAAAGCGCGTATCGGTTTCGCTCCATCCGATACGTACTTCGGGTACTATCGTCTCGAGTATTTCACCAAGCGCGGTCTCGGCCTCGGCTATACCGCCTTTATCGGCTCGAGCATCGGCAAACGCTCGACATCGATCGATTCTTACTCGATCGACGACCATTTGCAAAAGGCGCGCCACACGAATATCTCGGTGCAAGAGACCGAAAACTTTAACCGTCGCGTGCGCGGCCAATTCGGTATCGACTACGTGAGCGACTACGGCCCGAACCTCGCCCTCCCAGCGACGGTCGATCTCAGGGGATCGCTGATTCGCCAAGGCAACGGCTCGACGGAAACGTTGACGTTCTCGCGATTCTTGCGCGGTAAGCTCTCCGACAATTTCAACGTCGGCTTTATCGATAGCCTCGTCCTCTCACCGAGCCTGCAACAACAGATCAACCTCACCTACGCGAAATTCAACAGCTCGATCTCCTCGAGCAACACGCTGAAGATCTCGACGAACACGCACCTCTTCACGAAATTTGCCGATTACAATCTCGCTTACGATAAGAGCGATTACTCGGCAAACCCGTTCGGTTACGATCGCCTTCCCGAACTCCAGGTACTCCCGCATTTCAATTACGGCACGCTCAAATTCGGACCGCAAGTGCAGTTTACGATCGGCAAGTACACCGAACCGCAAAATCATTTTACGACGTCGCGCGTGCAGGCCAAAATCGACGAATCCGTCTTCTTCAAAATCTTCGGAAACAGCGATTTCTCGGCGCATTACAACATCGACCAAGATTATTACGGCACGGGCGATGCCAAGGCGTTCGATCAACAAAACGCATCGCTCAATACGCCGATCGGAACCCATTTCGTCAACTCGATCAGCTATAACGAACAGCATCCCATCGGCCCCGCAAACGTGCCGTTTCAGCTCTTCGATCGCCTTTCCAACGGCGCGCATTCCGCGCAGGACACCTTACGTTTCTTCAACCGCGATATCTACTCGTTTCAACTCGCGACCGGCACGAGCTTCAATCGCCAAGCGCAATCGGTAAGTTACCAGGCGAGCGTCAAACCCTCCCCACGATCCTACGTCGTCCTCGGCGGTTATTACCAACCGGGATCCGGCCGCGGCTTCAATCAGACCAACGTGCAGGCGATCACGCCGTTCGGAAAAGAGACGACGCTCGAGTTCACGACCAACGTCGATTGGAAGAATCACAACCGTCTGACGAATAAGAATATCTACATCACGCGGACGATCGACGATTGTTACAATATTTCAGGATCGTACAATCAAGATCTCAAACAATTTTCGTTCAACGTCGTGATTTTGGCGTTCCCGGGGCAGGGCGCGGGCTTCGGCATCGGTGGGCAAAAGTCGCCGATCATTCCGGGGAGTTTCGCTTTTTAGCGAGCAACTCGTGCGCGTAGCTACGATTACTGAAAGTTGTCGATTTCGCCGCCGGCGAGTTGGGCGGCTGGGTCGCTTGGGCGGATGCTGCCGGTCTGTTTGAAGATCGGGTAGTTTTTTGTGATGTCGACCGCGATGCCGATGCCGTTGAACGTCGTGTCTTGGGCGCCACCGATGCCGAGGGAATCGACGACGATGCGCGACTGCGTATCGATCGTGAAAAAGTTGAAGTACCAAAAGCGTTGATTGAGTGTCGTCGGTTGGGAGTTCGGCGGCATCGGGATGGGCGTCATCGTTGCCGTGGGTGAGGTTGACGCGGTGGGTTTTGCGGTTGGGGTCGCACTCGGCGAAGCGAGCGGTGACGTACCTGCGGACGCAGATGCGGTGGGGCCGCTTGGTGCGGGCGTGATATTGGGGCAGGGCTGGGCGACCTGGAGCGGATTGTTGAGTTGCTGGCGCACGAAGGTCAGTTGGAATTCGGAGTTTTGCTGATTGCTGCTGGTCACGAACTGCGTCGTCGACGCGCCCAGGGGCACCTGTTGGGGGTTGAGTGAGTTCGCGACGCCGGGGGTGATGATATACTGGAAGAGCGCGGGGCCTGCGACGCCGTAAATGCCGCCGACGAGAAACGAGAAAGAATAATCGTTGAACGTCGTCGCGAAAGCGTTGGGGAATGGCGTTCCGCCGCCGCACGTATCGACCACGATCGCATACGTGTATTTCGTAAAGTCCATCGGACCGTTGGTGCGGAAGCGAACGACCATGCGGCCCGACAGGTTGAGGTTACCATTCGTGAGGCCCGGATCGGGAGTGACTTGGCGGCCGCAAGCGACGACGAGCGTGATGGCGAGCGCGAACGAAACGAGTGCGGCGCGACGGAGCATGGTATCCTCGACGATTCCGTTCGTTGCGGCAACGCTCGGCGCCATCGCGATGGCACTTGCATTTCCGAAGACGAACGTGGCGGTGCTCGCACCACTGGGGGCGGCTGCGATCTTTTGGGCGTGGTTTGGACTCTCGCCGATGCGTGCCTTCTGGGTCGGCTGGCTTGCGGGCACCGTCTTTTTCGCGATCGACTTTTGGTGGTTCGGTGAAACCGCGGGTGCGCTGATCGCACCGTTCGGTTTCCTCCTCGCTCTCGGTCCGGCGATCGGCGATGCTTTCGTAAACTTCGCACTCGTCGGCGCGCTCGTCGCGTTCGCAGCGGGCGCGCTCTCGCGTAGCGATCGCGTCTCGCGTGCGATCGTCCCGGTCGCCGGTGCCGCGATGTACGCGGTTGCAGAATGGCTTCGCAGCGAAGGCTTCGGGGTGCTCGGCTTGCCCTTCGGGAGCCTCGGCCTCACGCAAGTCAACTCGCCCCTCGCTCCCGTCGCCGCTTTCGTCGGATCGTATGGCGTCACGTTCGTCGTTTGCGTAATCGGCGCGTACGTCGCGTACGCGATCCGCATGCGTGCGGTCCGTGGGAGCGGGGTCGATGCGGGCATTGCGGCCCTCGGCGTGCTCGCGATCGTCGCGCTAGCATGGATCGCGTGGCCCGCGCGCGAGCTTGCGAAACCGACCATGAAGGTCGCCGCGGTTCAAGGCAACATCGCTCAGAAGCTCAAATTTACGCCCGACGCCTTCGACGAAGCGCTCGCACGCTACGAAGCACTCACCCACAAGGCTGCAGCGAAGCACCCGCAACTCATCGTGTGGCCCGAGACGGTCATCCCGGCCGCACTCAATCGCCTTCCCGCACTTGCGGCGCGCTTTGCGGCGCTCGCGAAGCAAACGCAAAGCGAGCTCGTCGTCGGCACGTTCTTCGTCGAACCCGACGGCGAATATAACGTGCTGTACTTTTTTCGGCCGGATGGCGGGCTCGATTCGATCTATCGGAAACGTCAACTCGTGCCGTTTGCCGAGCACCTGCCTTTCGCGCAATTTTTGGGCTGGATCCCGTGGGCCCAGAATACGTCGCACTTTCGTTCCGGCACGGCGAATGGAATCGCGACGGTCGGATCGCTACGGTTCGCACCGATCATCTGTTGGGAATCGGCCTTCACCGATCTCGCCGGCGACGACGTCCGCGCCGGCGCGACCGCCCTCATCGTGGCGACCGACGATGCCTGGTTCGGTACGACGGCGGGGCCGTATCAACACGCCGAAATCGCGCAGATGCGTGCGATCGAATCCGGACGTTGGATCGTTCGAGCCGCATCGACGGGAATTAGCGGCATCATCTCGCCACGCGGCCACTTCACGCATGCGAGCACCCTCGACGAGCAAGCCGTCATCGTGGGCCTGGTCGGCACACCCGTCGAGACGTTCTACACGCGCATCGGCGGCAACGGTGTCGCGTTCTTCCTCGCGTTGCTCGCCGCCGCGATCGTCGCGTGGGGCCGGCGTAACGGCGTGCGCGCGCTATGAATCGTACCATCGGTATCGCCATCGTCGCGGCGCTCGGATTTTTGGGGTATGGCATCTACAACGCTGGTCGCGACGAACGCCCGCCACCGCTCGCCAATACGAATATTCAATTCAGTAAGGGACATGCGAGTGGCCAGCGTGTGAAGTTTCGATCCTGGTCCGCAGATTACGATAAGATCGTGAGCAATGCCGATCAAACGATCCTCGATGTTCAAAACGTCCGTAACGCCACGATCTTCAAGAACGGGAAGCCCTACATGCACGTTCGTGCCGCGCACTTGACCGTCAACACGATCACGCACGATTTCGCCGAAACGGGACCGATGCACGCCGAGACCGTCGGCTCGACACCCGCGCGATCGTTCGATACGGATTCCGCCGTCTGGAACGACGCCCTCCAAACCCTCACACTTGCGAAACACGTCGTCATTCACAGCGGGGCCGACGATCCGCTAACGGTCGGCAGCCTCACGCTCGATATCAAAACCGGCGCGGTCGATATCCGCGATATCGAAGGGCCGGTGCGAATCAAATGACTACGATTTTTCGCCGTTCTTCATTTTCTCGGCTTCCAATTTCTCGGCGGCTTCGGCGATATTCTTCTTCGCATCGGCAATCAATTGCTTAACTTTTTGACCGCCTTTGTGGCCGATCTCTTCGTAGAAATTCGTGCCGTACTTTTCCTTGACGACACGCCCGCCTTTTTGGCCGATCGTCTCGTAGAACTGCGCGCCGTGACGTTCGCGCGTCGCTTGGCCGCCCTTCCGGCCGATCGTCTCGTAGAAGCCGCTGCCGTAGCGTTCACGTACGGTGTCGCCGCCTTTTTTGCCGGCTTCGCGCACGGACATCTCCCCGCCGGGGGGTTTTTCTTTCGGAGCGTCATTCTCGGGAGTTTCAGCCATAGTCAGAACCCTTTCGCACGCAGCGAAATTTGGAGTGGTGCGTTGAAGCACTCTCGGTTCGTACCCAGAGCAAACGGGCTCAAACTCGGATGATTGACGAGATTATCGAGGGAGCGACGCTTTACGACGGCGATTCGGGCCGACCGTTCGCAACCGATCTCGCAATCGTCGGCGAGCGCATCGCACTCATCGGCGACTTGCGCGATCGCGATGCGCTACGGCGAACCGACGGTCGCGGCCGCACGCTCGCGCCCGGATTTATCGACGTTCATTCCCATTCCGACGAGCTTTGGCTCGCCGACGGGCGCTGTATCGGTAAAATTCGTCAGGGCGTCACGACGGAAATCGGCGGGAACTGCGGTACGAGCGTCGCGCCGCTTCGCGGTCTCGCGCGCGAACGCAAAATCGAGGAGGCGCGCGTCGTCGGCGTCGATGCATCGTGGCGCGATCTCGACGATTTTTTCACGAGCGTCGAACGCGCCGGCGTCGCACTCAACGTCGCGACACTGGTGGGTCTCGGCACGACGCGACGTCGACGCACGACTCGACGACGCCGCACTCGCAGCCGAGGTCGCACTCGTGCGCGAGGGGATCGATCACGGCGCGCTCGGCATTTCGAGCGGTCTCGTCTACGCGCCGTCGCGATACGCGGATGTGGACGAACTCGTCGCTTGCGCGATCGCCGCGCGCGAAGCGGGCATGGCGCGCTACGTCTCGCACATCCGCAATGAAAGCGACGAGATGCTCGCCGCCGTCGACGAAGCGCTGCTCGTCGGCGAACGCGCCGAGACCGCCGTCCACGTCTCGCATCATAAAGCGTCGGGCAAAAAAAATTGGGGCAACGTGCATCGTTCGCTCGATGCAATCGCGCGCGCACGCAAACGTGGGATCGCGGCATCCGCCGACGTCTATCCCTACACGGCGATGTGGACGGGGCTCGATACGTTGCTGCCCGACGACGCACTCGCCGGTGGACGCGACGCAACGCTCGAGCGACTCGCCGATCCCGACACCGTCGTCGCGCTCGCGCTGCGGCTCGAACTCGATCACGCCGGGACGTGGCACGATATCGCGATTTCGAGCGTCTCGAGTCTGCGCAACGAGCGCTACGCCGGGATGCGCGTCGACGAAATCGCCGCGCGCATGCGTCTCTCCCCCGCGCGCGCGGTGTTACGCTTACTCGCCGAAGAACGACTCGGCATCGAAGCGATCTTTTTCTCGATGCACGAAGACGACGTCGCCGCGGTCATGTCGGCGGAGTTCGTCTCGATCGGCAGCGACGCATCGGCGCGTGCCCTCGACGGTCCGACCGCGGTCGGCGTGCCGCATCCACGTACGTTCGGTTGCTTTCCGCGTGTGTTCGGACGCTTCGTGCGCGGGCGTAAGACGCTCGAACTCGGCGAAGCGATTCGGCGCATGACCTCGCTGCCGGCGCGACAATTCGGCCTCGTCGATCGCGGGACGATCGCACGCGGGGCGTTCGCCGATCTCGTGCTCTTCGATGCGAACACGATCGTCGATACGGCGACCTACGATCGCCCATATTCGTATCCGATCGGTGTCGACGTCGTGTGGGTCAACGGCCGCGCCGTCGTGCGCGATGGCGAGATCACGGGCACGCGTCCGGGTCGCGCACTGCGCGGTGGTCGATGAACGTTCTGCAGCTCGACGACGCGCGACAAGCGACGTTACTCGCCGATGCGAAACGCATCGCGATCGCTCGCGCCGATTTTCTCTATATGCCGGGTGATGATGCCAACTCCGTCTACGTCGTCGAGAGCGGGCGCGTCAAAATCGTGCGTACGACGGCGAACGGCTCGGAATCGATCATCGGCATCCGCAATCCGGGCGATCTCTTCGGCGAACTTACGTGGATGAGCGACGGTGCGAAGCGCACGACGAGTGCCGTCGCACTCGACCCGGGTTTCGTCGCGCGCATCGATGCAGTGCAATTCGAACGGCGCTTACGCGACGACGTCGTCGTATCGGCCGCATTCGCGCGCGGGATGTCCTTGCGCCTAGCGAGTGTCGAACGCGAACTCACCGAGCTTGCGGGCAAGAGCGTGCCCGGTCGGCTCGTCGACGTCCTCGGTCGGCTCGCCGCAGATCACGGCGTGCGCGAGGCCGACGGAACCCTACGCATCGCGCTGAGCCTCACGCATAAAGATCTCGCCGATCTCATCGGAACGAGTCGCGAGACGCTGACGAAAGAATTGAGCGTCCTCGCCGACGTCGGCTTGTTGCGCGTCTCGCATCGCGAAATCGTACTCGTGCAGCCGCAAGCCTTTCCGTTCTCGCGACGCAATACGCTGCCGCCATAACGCTACGCCGGGTCGCGCGCGCGATTTCGCAAGGTCGCGAATGCGCGGCGTGCGATGACGACGAGCACGATCGTCACCACGATCGCGACGAGGGCCCCGGCGAATGGTAGCACGATGGCGAGCACCGCCGCGACGAGCGCGAGAGCATCCTCGACAACGCTGATCAACGGGTTCGCGAGGCCGCCGCTGAGCGACGTCGACGCACCGCGCAAAGTCGCGATACCCGCATGGACGCCGAGTGCGTTGAAGGCACCTAATCCCATCAGCGCAGAAGTCGCGAGATCCGGCGAACCACCCGTCTGTGGAAGCGCGCTCCCGACCAGGAGTGCGGCTGCGATTGGTTTGGTGACGAAGTGTAGGGCGTGTAGCGTATGATCGAGCACGGGAACCTTGTCGCCCGCGAATTCCAGGACCGCTAGCGCCGCGAGCAGCCACGTGGCGCCATCGCTGCCCAGATACGCGAATGCGTGTGATGGATGAAGATACCCGAGGTGCATCGCAATCGAGGCGAGCGCCAGAACGAGAAACGGGCGTAGCCCGATGCTCGTCGAGAGACCGTAGGCCGTGGCAAAACTCGAAACGTCCATCGTGAATCCTCCGAGCCCGCCTCTACCGCGAAGCGCAGCCGAGGTTTCGGCGCGCATCCGTCGGTGAAGGCACCTTAGCGGTCTTTCGAACTAGTTCCCGGAGACGAAAGAACGCGAGCCAATGTGAATTTTATCACACCTCGACTATTTATCCACGTGTCAATATACGTGCGCGTTCGATGCGCCGAATGGTAAGACGATATGCTCAATAAATTGCTTAAGCGTGACACGCTTGATCGCGATGCTTATAAACAGCTCACGACGGGCGATCTCGACGATCTTCCGTATGGAATTATCGTCGTCGATCCGACGGGTGTCATCGTCGGGTATAACCGCGCAGAGGCCAAGAAGGCGGGGTTCGCTCGCGAGCGCGTTATGGGGCGTAATTTCTTCAGCGAAGTCGCACCGTGTACCCAAGTGAAGATGTTCCTAGGACGATTCGAAACGTTCGTGGCTCAGAAAGCGAGCTCCGTCGAACCCTTCGAATTCGTCTTCCCGTTCGCGAGCGGGCCGCAACGCGTCTCCATCCTCTTTTATCGAGATCTCACAGCCCCCGATCGGATCTCGATTATCGTCCGTCGTGAGGACGATGCCGCATGAAGAAGCCAAAAAGCGAAATGACCGTACGTCCCGGCGCCTACGGGATGACGCGTGCCACGATCGTCAGTTATGTCTTTATCGCAATCGGTGCGTCGACACTCGTCGCAGCGCTCGCCGTCCTCGCGTTTGGATCCGCATCGTCGGCTCTCGCGAACCGGTCGTTCGGCTCGGCGATTTCCGAGAGCGCGGCTGCGGATACGCTCGGGCAACGCGTGCTCCAAGATATTCTCCAGATCGCGATCTCGCGTCACGGCGGAAAACTCTCATTCGACGTCCACGCCGATCTCAACGATGCTGCGACACAGCTGGAAACGAAACTCACGCATCTGGCGTCGCTCCCGCTCGCGCCGGCAACGATCGCGACCCTCGCGACGCTCCACGATCATTGGTCGCCAATTCGGAAGTCGCTCTCGCTCTTGGGCGATTACCCCGGCACCCGGGACGCACTCGACACCGTGGTCGCGCGGACGCTCGATCAGAGCCCCAAACTCATCGGCGGTCTCGCCGACGTACGCCGCGATCTCGAAACGTACGCAACCGCAAAAGCCGCCGCGGCAAGTTCTCTCGGCTCGATCGCCTTCATCGTCGCCCTCATCGGCTGCGCGCTCGGCGGATTCGGCGTGTTCGCACGCTTGCGGGAGAGCGCCCGCGAGTCCAAACGATTCGGAGCGATGCTCGAACGGATGGTCGGAGATCTCGCGAAGAACACGCTGCGGCTTACGGATTCGCAGGCGGGAAGTGAGATCATGCTCCAGACCGTTGGCCAGGGGATGCTCATGCTCGACGAGCGCGGTATTGTCAAACGCCCATATTCGAACGAACTCGTCAATATGTTCAATACCGAAGATATCGCAGGACGGACGCTCGGCGATCTGCTCCGACCGCTCGTCGTCGAACGTACGATTCGCGACAGCGAGCCCTTTTTAGCATCGATCTTCCAGAGTGATGTCTCCGACGAAACGATTGAAAGCACGAACGTGCTCTCTGAAATCGAGCTCGCGAAGCGGCGCGCAGACGGCACGATCGAATCTCGCTTTATCAGTTTCGACTTCCGACGCGTACGCGAAGGGACCGATATCGAGGAAGTCTTCGTATCGGTCACCGACGTAACCGATCGCATCCGCCTCAAACGCGATCTCGTGCGCTCGGAACGTTCTCTCGAACGGCAGAACGCCCTTATCAAGCTCACGATGCACACGACCTCCGGCGACCTCGCAACGTTCATGACACGAGCCGAAGCCGGCCTGCGAAGGATGAACATGGCACTGCGCGCCGAGGACTTCGCGCTCGCATCGAGGGGCCGCGTCGATCTCTTGCACGAGCGCCTCGCATCGCTTACCGAATCGATCACGTCGGTCCGGCTCGCCGCCGAGTCGATCCGTTTCGACTTTATCGCCAAGCTCGCTGCATCGTTCGAACAACGTGTTGCGGATTTGCGAACCATACAAAATCTCGATGGCGACGCGTTTCTCTCCGTCGTGGTGATGAACGTCGAGCTACGCGCCGAGCTCGATGAGATCGGGCGCTTTCGCGACCAGCTCGCATCGGTGCAGCGATCGAAAGTGACGCTCGCAACCGGACCCGGGATCAGCGACGATCGATCGCGCTCGGCGTTTTTACGCGACGAGGTTGTGAAATAGACGGAGAACGTTCGCAAAGATCGTCGTAGACGTCGCGCACGCTATCGACCAGCGCGTCGATCGTACCGTCGTTATCGATCGTGTAGTCGGCGAGCTCGCGTGCGCGATCGGGATCGATCTGCGCCGCCATCCGCCGGCGCACGTCCTCGGGTGAGATACCGCTTCGCGCGACGACGCGGCCCATGCGCGTTTCTTCGTCGGCAACGACGAGCACGTTGGCATCGCACGTCCGATAGAAGCCGCCTTCGAAGAGTAACGGCACGTCGTGAATGACGATGCGCTCCGCTTCCGCCGCCGCCTCGCGCTCCGCGCCGAGGCGGCGGACCTCGGGATGGACGATCGCGCCCAGATCATCGCGAGCGCTCCGATCCGCGAACACGATGGCCGCCAGTGCTTCACGATCGAGCGATCCGTTACGCGCAACGACGGTCGGGAAGCGGCGCGCGATGCGCGCGAGGCCATCGCTCCCGGGAGCGACGGCTTCCCGCGCGAGGGCGTCGGCATCGATCACGAGTGCTCCCAAAACGCCGAAGATCTTCGCGACCTCAGATTTTCCGGAACCGATCCCACCCGTGAGGCCCACACGTAATCGCACCGCCGTAGTATTCGTTCACGGGCGGGCCATTTCCGGGAGCGCCGGTGCGGGAGACGTACCGGCGCATCGGTGCTAACGTCGCTCGTCGGGCGCGCCGTCTTGCAAGCGGACGAGATTGCAGGAACCGAGTTCGCGAAACGCGATGCTCGGGACGTGCGGCTGCGTCTCCATCGCTCGTGCGTAGAGCGCTGCGAGTTCGCTCGCGAACGTGGCCTTCACTTCGGCCGCATAGCTGTTCGGAAGATCGATTTGAAGATACGGCACCGTAACGACGTTATCGACCGCGGCCACGATCTCCGCGTCGAAACGTGTCCGACTCGCGGTGCAACCGCAGCCGTGTTCAAGTGAGCATGGAGCGTTACTATGATATTGCCTTCGGACCGAGTGTCCGCGAGGCGCAATCCGAGGATGGCAGCCGCGACCGCTACGCACGCGCCGCCGCTGCGCGACCCGTGCCGCTCGGCCTCGGGCCCGACGAGCGCGCGTTCGTCGAATCCGTCGACGGCTTCTACGTGGCAACCGCGACGAGCGAGGGCTGGCCCTACGTACAGTTTCGCGGTGGGCCGCCGGGCTTTCTCAAAGTCCTCGACGCAACGAGGCTCGCCTTCGCGGACTTTCGCGGAAATCGACAATTCGTTACCGTCGGCAATTCCCGCAAAGACGATCGCGTCTCACTCTTCATCATGGATTACGCAAAGAAAGAGCGACTCAAACTCTTCGCGCGCATGCACGCCCGAGATGCTGGCGGCGATCCCGAGTTACGCGAACGGCTCGCGATGCCCGGCTATCCGGCAACGATCGAACGCCTCATTACCTTCGACGTCGTCGCATTCGATTGGAATTGCGCTCAGCACATCCCACAGCGCTACACGCTTCCGGAGATCGACGCGCTTACGCGACCGTTGCGCGACCGTCTCTTTCGGCTCGAAGCCCGTCTCGCAGAACTCGGCGAGCCGACGTCATAGCTTCCCCGCGATTGCCACCCTTTACGCCGGTCGCCTACGCGCGTTCGTCAGCGAAACGAGAATGCCGTCGTGCCAGGCATCGTTGAGAAAGAGATAATCGCGCGCAGATCTTCCGACGACAAATCCGATCTTTCGAACAACGCGGCCGTTCGTCGAAGGCGAAACGCACGACAGCCCGCACGCCTTCCGTCGCGTACCCTCGCCCCTCGCGGGTCGCATCGACCGAATAGCCGAGCATCGCCGATTGCAAAATGCCGCGAAGAATCGAGAGCAGGTCGATCGATCCGACGATATCGTCGTCTCGGGCTGATGGGTCGGCATCCACGGGCGTACGTGCTCGTGGTTCCGAGCAACATACGCGAGAAGCGCGTGGGCATGCGAAACATCTACATACTCGAGACGAAGTCGCTCCGTAAATAGCGGCTCGCCAGGCATGCTTTACGGCATCATCTTGGGTTCGTTCGCACCGACGTGATGGGACAACCTTCGTTCGAACTCGACGTGAAAAAAAGACCGGCATCGCTGCCGATCTTTCTCGATTCGAGACGCCACCGCTCGTGACGTTCGTTCATGACCGAACTATTCGGCTGGGGCCGGTTCCATCGAAGCGCCGATCGAGCCGAGGTCGCCGTCGGCCGTGTAGGCTTCGAGCTCTTCTGGCGGGATATCGGCGACGTGCTGGATCGACCCCGTGATGCGACGCGTCGCGTGGTTGATCGTGAGCAAGGTGACTTCGACTTCTTGGCCGGGGCTGTACTGAATCGAGGGTTCGAATTCGCCCTTGGGCACCATCGCGAGTACACCCGGAATGATCTCGACCAGGAGATAATTCGGCGTGACCTTGACGACTTGCGCGATGAGGCGTTGGCCTTCGACGAGCTTATCGGCATGCTCGACCCACGGATCGGGCAGTGCGTGTTTGAGCGAGAGCGAGACCTTTTTCGCATCGGGATCGAATTTCATCACTTCGACCTGAACGATGTCGCCAATCTTCACGACTTCCGACGGGTGCTTGATGCGCGCGTACGACAGTTCGCTATTGTGGATGAGACCGTCGATGCCCGACTCGAGCTCGACGAACGCGGTCGGGTCGTCGATGGCATGCACCGTCAGTACCGGCACGGCGATGCGGCCGGCGAGATCGGCATCGGCGGCGAAATCGGCGCGTGCCGACGGGTCGGCGGCGTAGCGGGCGACGTGCGTACTCACTGGCACCTGACGCACCAATTTCTGACAGCGCAACACCGACGCCGCATCGAGCACCTTTGACACGGTGGCCGACTGATCACGCGTCGTCTCTAACAAGATGCGCGCTTCGTCTTCCACCGTGGGGTAATCCAGATGGATGCAGAACATGAAGCGATCCAATTGCGCTTCGGGCAAGGGATAGGTGCCTTCCTGCTCGATCGGATTCTGGGTCGCCAAGACGAAGAACGGCGTCGGCAGCGGATAGGTTGTGCCAGCAGCGGTGACGTGGCGCTCTTGCATCGCTTCTAAGAGCGCCGCCTGCGTTTTGGGTGGTGTTCGATTGATCTCATCAGCCAGCAGTAAATTGGTAAACACCGGACCCTGCTGGAAACGAAAGCGTCGTTCGCGCGTCACCGGATCCTCTTCCAGGATATCGGTGCCGGTGATGTCGGCGGGCATCAGATCCGGAGTGAATTGGATGCGCTTATGGCCGAGGTCGAGGGTGTTGGCGAGCACCCGCACCATCAGGGTCTTCGCCAGTCCAGGCGCACCGATCAGCAGGCAATGGCCCTGAGCAAACAAGGCGACCAGGATTTGTTCCAGCACCGCACGTTGGCCGATGACGACGCCTTCGGCTTCCTGCAAAAGTCGCTGATGGGCTTGGCGCAGGTGGTTTACGGCTGCTTCGACTGCGGCCGAGGGAGCTGATTCTGGCATAGGAATGTTCTCAATGCGTGGCGGAATAGAGGATGAGATTTTCGCCAAAGGCGATGGCAGCGTCGCCCGTCCAGGTGCGGGCCATGGGATATTCCAGGCCGCTCCAACCGGCTTCGACATCGATGGGACTGTAGATCACGCGCAGGTCGCCACCGATCGATACCCCTTCCAGGCGTGGTGCCGTCAACGTCGGCTCAGCCGCCAACACGCGCGGTGAATAGCGCACCTGCACCAACGCGTGCGGCGTGGTCAGCAGCGGGTGATCAAGGGGCACTGGCTGCAGTCGGGCCTCAGGGACGATCCCCTGCAACTCCCGGCGCACCGCCGTGTCGAAGGTCTTCAGGCCAAGGGCATTATTGATCAGCAAGGTGCCTCCGGCATCGAGGAATCGCCGAACATTGCGCGCCCCCGTGGCACCCAATTGAAAATCATCGAGGCCCGTCAGATACAGGAATTTCAAGCGGCTGAGGTCTTCCTTATTCGGATCGACGGCGATGCGTTTCAAACTGGTTCGCACCGCCAGGTTCTGATCGACCCGCCGCAGCAACGCCGTCGACGCACCGGGATGGGCATTCCAAGCACCTCCATGCATTACCTGAGCCACCACGAATTCATCGGTGGGTGCCTGGGCGTCCTGCGCTCCGAACAGTTCCGGCTTGGCTTCTTCGACCCCCACACGCGCCCAGCCAACCGCATAGGCGACGATGTTTACGCCCAGGCGATTTGCCGAGTCCACATCGTAATACACCGCCTCTTTCAACAGCGGAACTTCACGATCATCCCATCCGCAACCCAGGCCGTAACGTGACACCAGCACGCCGATGCGTGAGCCAAGGTACAATCCCTCGAAGTGCGGCTTGGTCGCATCATCACCAGCCGGAGCATTGAGCGGGTAGCGCACCGTCGTCGCATCCACCGCGCTGTGGTACAACGGATGATCGAGTGGGATCTCGCGCAAGGGCTCGCCACCGAAAGCGACACTGATCGCCTTTTTTGCTGACTCGTAAAAATACGGCGAACCCGCCACCGAATCGAACACCACGAATCCACCGCGCTGCACATAGGCTCGCAAACCCGCCCATTGCGCGGGATCGAGCCGCACGGTGCGCGTGCCGCTTAGGAACAGCACCGGCATCGTCGCCGGATCGCCATCGAAGGTCGCCAGATCGATGGCTTCGCTGCCGTAATTCGAGCCCATCGCCTTTGACGATTTATTCAGCAGTGACTGCAGATCCGCCGGACACAGATTCCAATCGGATATCTGCGCCTGACCGCCGCCGTCATAGGTGAACGTGGCGCTTTCGCCCCACATCACCTTGCCGATCAGCTTGGGCGCCGCCGGCTGACGTTTGCGCTCGGAACGGCGCAGTGGAGTCGCTGGCAATGGCAGCGGTGGCAGGGATTCGCCACCTGATATCGACTTCGGCGCTGCTTTCGGCGGTGGCCCGAGCGGCACGAACCAATCGCTTTCGGCTGCGCCAGCAGAGATCTGAAACGCGATCAGCATGAGCATCGTGAATCGCATTATGGCTTCTCCGGAACGCGGATGTCGTGGACGCGAGCTGCCGCCTCGCTGTACGGGAAATCTTTTTTCAGTCGGGCAATCGTGGCCAAGGCTCCATCGCGATCCTTACCCGCGAGTTGCACTTTGACCTGCAACAGCAGCACCTCACTCAGGCGCTGATCATCCGCAGCGGCCTGCGACAAGAACCGGCAGCGCGTCAACGCCCTCGGCAATTCACCGCGACCCAACCACACCTGGATGAGCAACGTGCCGGTTTCGATGCCGACGCGTTCATGAGGGGTTTCCCATTCAATGTCGCGCAGTGG